>Ga0073934_10009227_pt1 | contig 12733 bp, 9 predicted proteins | sample LarsenN4metaG_FD_76834 | JGI IMG/M metagenome (GOLD analysis project Ga0073934, IMG submission 76834) | Hot spring sediment bacterial and archeal communities from British Columbia, Canada, to study Microbial Dark Matter (Phase II) - Larsen... ...
CCTCACCGTACCGTTCCCCGGCCCGCGGCAAACGGGTGGTCGCCGAGACCGACTTGACCAGCTTCATCGGGGCCTCGGCCAGCAGGCGCTCGACGATCGTCGTCTTGCCGCTGCCGCTGGGCCCCGACAAGACCACCACCTGAAAGACATCCTGTTCTGCAGAATCCGCCACGCCGCCCCTACTCCACGTTCTGCACGATCTCACGCATCCGCTCGATCGCCGTCTTGATTTCCACGGCGGCATGGGAGATGCCCACGTGATTGGCCTTCGACCCGATGGTGTTGGCCTCCCGGAACATCTCCTGACACAGGAAGTCCAGCTTCCGGCCCTGGGAACCTTCCGCCGTGAACAACTGCTGGAATTGCTCCAGGTGACTCCGCAACCGCACGATCTCTTCGCTGATGTCGGCCCGGTCGGTGAACAGAGCCACTTCGCGGAGCAAGTCGTCCGGCTCGACGGTGACATTCGCCTCGTGCAAGGCCTCCTGCAGCCGCTGTTGCAGCTTCCGTCGAAATTCCTGCGACACCTGGGGAGCGAACCCGGCGATCCGTTCGACCTCCCGAACGATGACCCCACCATGTCCCAGCAGGTCGGTCGCCATCGCCTGCCCTTCTGCGACGCGGAACGCCTGAAACCGCTCCACAGCGGCGCGAATGAGACGCTCGAGCTCCGGCCCGGCCCCTTCGCCATCGGCGGCGGCCCAATCGCCGGAGTCAATCACACCGGGGAGCCCTGCCACGGCGATCACATCGTTCGGCGGCGGACTTCCAAGCTGCCTGGCGACCTCATGCAGTTGATTCCAATAGGATGTCAGCAAGGCGGTGTTGATCCGCATGAGGCCGGTGGCGGACGAACGGTCCGGCCGCAGCGTCAAAGTGACCGTTCCGCGGGAGACGCGCTCGCGGAGAATCCGCTCCCACTCGGGCTCAAAACGGAGCCAAACCTCGGGGGCACGAACCGTCAACTTGAAATGACGGTTGTTGACGCTGCGCAGCTCGGCAGTGACGTGGACTCCCGCCACGATTTCGGTCGCCTCGCCGAAACCAGTCATGCTCAGCAGCAACGGAATTCTTGCTCGGTTGGAAGGCAGTGGAACGGAAATCCCGCGGCGGAACGTCCGCCGCGGGGAGGGATCGTCGATCACATCTGCTCTGGACCAGCGATTCCGGGCTGGCTACTCCGGCTTGGCGGGGTCGGAATCCTTGGGCACCGACGACTCCGGAGCGGGCGACGCCGTCGCATCGTCAGGTTTGGCGGCCTCGCCACTCTTCGAGGCGTTATCCGTCTTCGCGGCCTCGTCGGTCGCCGGTTGGGATTCGGCCGGCTTGTCACCTGCAGCGGGGCCCCCTTCAGTCTTGGTGCCTTTCTCCGGCGCGGTCGACAGGTTCAACTCGTCTCCGGCTCCCGTGCCGCCACCAGTCTCATCGTCTCCGAGGGCAGCAGCCGTGGGAGACGTCGCCGCTGAGCCCCCCTGAAAGCGCGATGTGGTATTCCGTAGGGCGAACACATTTCCCGCCGCCAGCGCCACCCATATCACCGCCAGCACAATGGTGATTCGCGTGAACACATCGCCGGCCTTCGTACCGAAGGCGCTCTGCCCCCCCATGCCACCCAGCGCCCCCGCCAAACCGCCGCCGCGGCCGCGCTGCAGAAGGATGATGAAGATGAGCAGCAGGCCCACCATCGCCAACAGGGTCATGGTTACATACGGCAACCAACTCATCGTCTGCGATCCTTCCCGATCGAATCCGTCGTCGGCTCGGTCGCCGTCCTCCGGACGGCTATTTCGTGATCTTGGCCGCGGCCTGGAGTATCGGCAGGAACTGCTCGGCCTTCAGGCTGGCCCCTCCGACGAGCGCCCCGTCCACATTCGGTTGCGACAACAACTCGGCCGCATTGTCGGGCTTGACGCTCCCGCCGTACTGAATCCGCACAGACTCTGCAACCTGCGAATTGTAACGTGTCTGCAGCCACTTGCGAATGAACAAATGGGCGGCTTCCGCCTGATCCGGGGTGGCCGTCACGCCTGTGCCAATCGCCCAGACCGGTTCATAGGCAATCACCACCCCGGTCATGGCTTCCGCAGGCACATTGGCCAACCCGCCCGTGAGCTGGCTTTCCAGCACTTGCTCGGTCCGTCCACCTTGCCGCTCGGCGAGCAGCTCCCCGACGCAAAAAATGGCCCCCAGCCCTTTCGCCCGCACGGCAAGCAGCTTCTGATTGATCAAGGGGTCGGTGTCGCCGAAGAATTGCCGGCGTTCGCTGTGGCCGAGGATCACCCAATCGCAGCCGCAGTCCACCAGCATGTCCAAGGCCACTTCGCCGGTGAAGGCTCCCGGCGGCGCGAAGTGCGCGTTTTGCGCGCCGAGCATTGCCCCGCTGCCGCTCAAGACCTCACGGACCGGCAACAGGTACGGAAACGCCGGACAGACGGCGATGTCGATCGCCTCGGACAGCCCCCGTGCTGCCTGAGCCACCTCCGCCGCGAGGGCCTTCCCTGGCGACAGCGTCAGATTCATCTTCCAGTTGCCCGCGACGAACAGCCGCCTCATGGTCCTCTGCCTTATCTATGATCGACGCAGCACGAACGGAACTGATGTGCCGACACCTGGATTCAACGGCACAGCGCTCCTCTCGCCGGATTTGCCGCACCGTGGTGGCCGGACGACGGCCCTGGCCTACTCCACCGGCTCGCTGCGGGGATAGGAACCGAGCACTTCCATTCGCACGGCGGTGCCGGCGAGATCATCGAGCGCCTTCTTCACCTTGGCGTCTTTGGCGTGGCCTTCGCAATCGATGAAGAAGATGTAGCCGCTCTCCGGCCCACGCAGCGGGAACGACTCAATCCAAGTGAGGTTCAGCTTGGCCGACTTGAAGATGTTCAAGGCATCGGACAAGGCCCCCGGCCGATGGGGAATCTGTAGAAGAATTGACGTCCGATCACGCCCCGTTGGCGGCACGGGGCGATCGCCGATCACCGCAAACCGCGTGACGTTGTTCTTGTTGTCCTCGATGTTTTCCGCCAGGATGTCGAGTTGGTACTCCACCGCCGCCTGCCGGCTGGCGATGGCTCCGACTCCCGGTTTATCGCGGGCCAGTTGCGCTGCCGTCGACGTACTGGCCACCTCGATCGGCCGGGCGTGAGGCATGTTGCGGCTCAGCCAGTCGCGACACTGCGACAGGGCCTGCGGCTTGCTGTAGATCTCGGTGATGTCCGCCCGTGGGGTGCGGCCCAGCAGATTGTGATGAATCGCAATCTGCACTTCGCCGCAAATCCGCAGGGGCAGCCGCGTGAACATGTCCAGCGTGTCAATGATCCGTCCGTCGGTGCTGTTCTCGATGGGCACCAGACCAAAATCGGCATGACCCCGGTTCACTTCCTCAAACACGGCCGCGATCGTGTTGACCGGAATCAGGTCGGCGGACTCTCCAAACCGTTCGATGGCCGCCAAGTGCGTGAAGCTGAAACTCGGCCCGAGATAGGCGACCCGCTGTGCCCGGACTTGATTGCGAACGGCGCTGACAATCTGACGGAAGATGCCGCGGATGGCCCGTCCATTCAGCGGACCGGGATTCTCGGCCTCGAGCGATGTATACAAGTCATCATCGGCACGGGGATCGAAGTGAATCGAACGACGATCATGCGTTTTTTCGAGCAGCTTGGCCGTCGCCTCTGCACGGCGATTGACGAGCTTCAGAATCTCTTGGTCAATGCGTCGCAAATCGGATTCGCTGGGGCCTTTGGAGCTGGACGACGCGGCGGTGCTTCGGGTCGGGGCAGGCCGCACCTTGGTGGTTTTTTTCTTCGGCTTCGGCACCGATTTGCTCGCCATGCCACCCTCACCCAGTCGCCGGAATCCCCGCCCGACAACGATGCAAATCAAGACAGAAATTGAAGTTATGCCACAAGACGGACGGCCGCCCCATGCCGGATCGCCCCGCGATGCCGTGTTCGTCAACAACCTGGCTCCGCCCTGTCATCAACGAACTCTGAGGATTTTTGTACCGGTGGTTTTGCGCAATTGTCAAGCCGCCGGGGCTGGGGCTTAGGCCGGGTCGACGAAGTTCGACAGACAAACCGTCGGCAAAACCGGGAATCGCCAAAACGGCAGCCACAAACCAACCCAGCCCCTTGGCGGAGCATTGCCATTTTGGCAGAAACGGTGCGTTGGCAGATGCCACCGAATCCCTATGCGAAACATAACCACATACAGCAAAAAGCGTTAAGACCAATAACGGGACGTACCTACGCGTGGCGCAGGGTTTGCTCTCCACATGAGCTGACCGTACGTTCTGCCAGAAATGACCGGTGAGGAATCCGGGAATCACTTTTCAACCGTTGCGGGTGGAGCTCCTTCGCCATGGCTGTTCAAGAGAAGATCATTGGGATTGACTTGGGAACCACAAACTCTGTGGTCTCAGTCATGGAGGGCGGTGAAGTCAAGGTCATCGCCAACTTGGAGGGGAATCGCCTGACCCCCAGCGTCGTCGCCTTCACCGAGAAAGGGGACCGCCTCGTCGGCGATCCTGCCAAGCGCCAGGCGGTGACCAACCCCCAAAACACCATCTATTCGATCAAACGGTTCATGGGCCGTCGGCACTCGGAAGTCGAGGCCGAGGAAAAGATTGTCCCCTACAAGGTTGTCGGGGGACCAAGCGAGTACGTCAAAGTCGAGGTTCATGGCAAGACTCACACCCCGCCGGAAATCTCGGCGATGGTCCTGCGGAAGCTTAAAGAAGCGGCTGAGGCCTATCTGGGACACACCGTCAATCGGGCGGTGATCACCGTGCCGGCTTATTTCAACGACGCCCAGCGGCAAGCCACAAAAGACGCCGGCGAAATTGCCGGGTTGAAGGTCGAACGGATCATCAACGAGCCGACTGCGGCGGCGCTGGCCTACGGCCTGCAGAACAAACGCAACGAGAAGATCGCCGTGTTCGACCTCGGCGGCGGCACGTTCGACATTTCCGTGCTGGAGGTCGGCGACGAACTGATTGAAGTGCTCAGCACCAACGGGGACACGCACCTCGGTGGGGACGACTTCGACCAGCGGCTGGTGAACTTTGTGTCCGACAAGTTCCAGCAGGAAAACGGGATCGATCTCCGCAAGGACGCCATGGCCCTGCAGCGGCTGCGCGAAGCCTGCGAAAAGGCCAAGAAGGAGCTGTCCTCCCAGCAGACCACCGACATCAACCTGCCGTTCATCACGCATGACGGCACCGGTGCCAAGCACCTGCAGTTGACGATCAGCCGCGGCGAATTCGAGCGGCTCATCGACGACCTGGTCGAGCGCTGTCGCGGGCCCGTGGAAAGCGCCCTGCGGGATGCCAAGCTCAGCCCCAGCCAGATCGACGAGGTCGTGCTCGTCGGCGGGTCAACCCGTGTGCCCAAGGTGCAGGAGTTCGTCAAGAAGTTGTTTGGCGGCAAGGAGCCGCACCGCGGTGTGAACCCGGACGAAGTCGTATCCATCGGAGCGGCCATCCAGGGGGCCATCATCTCCGGCGAGGTCAAGGACGTCGTCCTGCTCGACGTCACACCGCTGTCGCTGGGGATCGAGACCGAAGGGGGCATCATGACGGTGCTCGTGGAACGCAACACCACGATCCCCGTTACCAAGAAGGAGACGTTCTCCACCGCCGCCGACGGCCAGACCGCTGTCACCGTCAGCGTCTACCAGGGGGAGCGCCCGATGGCCCGCGACAACCGGCTGTTGAGCCAGTTCAATCTCGACGGCATCCCCCCTGCCCCGCGCGGCATGCCGAAAATCGAAGTCTCGTTCGACATCGACGTCAACGGCATCCTCAACGTCAAGGCGAAGGATCTGGGGACCGGCAAGGAACAGTCGGTCAAGGTGCAGAACGCTTCCGGCCTGGATTCGGCGGAAGTCGAACGGATGAAACGGGACGCGGAGTCGCACGCCGCCGAAGACAAGCGCCGCCGCGAACTCGCCGAGCAGAAGAACAACGCCTCGCGCGTGCTGTACGAGACGGAAAAGACGCTCAAGGAGCACGGCGACAAGCTCGACGCCTCGTCGAAGTCCGCAGTGGAAGCGGCGATGGAATCGGTTCGCAATGCCGAGAAGGGGGAAGACCCGAACGCCATCAAGTCCGCGGTCGACAACCTCACGCAGGCGCTGATGGCCTTCAGCAAGATCTACGAGCAGGTTGGCGCCGGCGGCGCGGGCCCCACCCCCGGACCGGACGGCCAGGCCGCCGGCCCGTCCGGCGCCAAGGACGACGGTGTGATCGATGCAGAGTTCGAGCGCAAGAGCTAGTTCGACAGCCAACATCCGGCGCGCTCCCCGGGGCCCGGTGGTCCCGGTGGGCGGCGCCGACCGGATTCCCGTTACCCCGTCATTCTCCCCACGCCCCAGTTCCCGCCGTCTGTTGCTGAATCCCGTTCCGACGCACCATCATCCGTGATGCGTGTCGGAGACGGAGTGCGCACACACCTTCTGAGAGGAGCCGCAGCATGGCTTTTCGCATGGAACAACTCACCGTCAAGGCCCAGGAGGCCGTTCAGCACGCGCAGCAGCTCGCCGAGCAGCGCGGCAATCCGCAGATCGTGCCCCTGCACCTGGTACAGGCCCTGCTGGAGGAAGAGGGCGGCATCATGCGGCCGCTGCTCGACAAGATTGGCGTCAACGTCGGGCAGCTCCGCGGCATCGTCGAAGCTGACCTGAAGAAGCTCCCGCAGCAGTCGGGCGGCCAGGCCGGGCCGTCGCCGGCGTTCATGCAGGTGCTCAATACGGCCCAGCAGACGGCCGAGGCCATGAAGGATACGTTCGTCTCCACCGAGCACCTGCTGCTGGCGCTCGCGAGGACCGACGACCAGGCCCAGCGCGTCCTCAAGCTGAACGGCGTGACCGAGGCCGACATTCTCAAGGCCCTGCAGACCGTCCGGGGATCGCAACAAGTGACCGATCAGAATCCCGAAGACAAATACCAGGCGCTCGAGAAGTACGGCAAGGACCTCGTGGCGCTCGCACGGCAGGGGAAGATCGACCCCGTCATCGGCCGCGATCACGAGATTCGCCGAGTGATCCAGGTGCTCTCCCGCCGGCGGAAGAACAACCCGTGTCTCGTGGGGGACGCCGGCGTCGGGAAGACCGCCATCGTCGAGGGAATTGCCCACCGCATCGTGCTCGGCGACGTCCCGCAGAACCTCAAGGACAAACGGGTGATTGCGCTCGACATGGGGGCGCTCATCGCGGGGGCCAAATACCGCGGCGAATTCGAGGATCGGCTCAAGGCCGTGCTCAAGGAAGTCACCGATGCCCAGGGCCGCGTCATCCTGTTCATCGACGAACTGCACACGGTCGTCGGGGCTGGCGCCGCCGAAGGAGCCGTCGATGCGTCCAACCTGCTCAAACCCGCCCTGGCCCGCGGAGAACTGCACTGTGTCGGTGCCACGACGCTCGACGAGTACCGCAAATACATCGAAAAAGATCCCGCCCTCGAGCGCCGTTTCCAGCCGATTCTCGTCAATGAGCCGTCGATCGAGGACACCATCTCCATCCTCCGCGGCCTTAAGGAACGCTACGAGTCGCATCACGGCGTGCGGATTCGCGACGATGCGATCATCAGCGCGGCGACGCTGTCGGACCGCTACATCAACGACCGCTTCCTGCCGGACAAGGCGATCGATCTGGTCGACGAAGCGGCGTCGCGGCTGCGGATGGAGATGGACTCCATGCCGATCGAGATCGACGAGGCCACCCGGCAGCTTACGCGGATGCAGATCGAAGCCGCCGCGCTGACCAAGGAGCCGTCCGCCGACAGCCAGAACCGACTGCAGGCGCTTCGCAAGGAGATCGCCGAGCGCGAGGAATCGGTCCGTGCGCTCAAGGCCCGCTGGGAGGCGGAGAAGTCGGCATTGTCCGGGCTGCGGCCGCTGAAAGAGGAGATCGAAAAGCTCCGCACGGCCTACGAGCAGGCGTTCTCACAGGCCCAGAAAACGAACTCGAACGACGATTACGTCCGCGCCTTCCAGGCCGAGCAGCAACTGAAGGCGGCCCAACAGAAGCTGACGGAGATGGAATCGAAGGTCGCCGCGCTCGGCGAGGGGCAGCGGCTGCTCCGCGAGGAGGTGACGGAAGAGGACATCGCCAAGGTGGTCAGCTCGTGGACCGGCGTGCCGGTGTCCCGGATGCTGCAGACCGAGCGGCAGAAGCTGCTGCAGATGGAAGACCACATCCACCAGCGGATGATCAACCAGGAGGAGGCGGTGACGGCCGTTGCCAACGCGGTCCGCCGGGCCCGGTCGGGGATGCAGGACCCGCACCGGCCGATCGGATCGTTCATCTTCCTCGGCCCGACCGGCGTGGGAAAAACCGAACTGTGCAAGGCGCTCGCCGAGTTCCTGTTCGACGACGAGCGGGCGATGGTCCGCATCGACATGTCCGAGTTCATGGAGAAGCACTCCGTGGCCCGGCTGATCGGGGCCCCTCCGGGATACGTCGGTTACGAGGAGGGCGGCAAGCTGACGGAAGCGGTTCGCCGCCGGCCGTACACGGTGCTGCTGCTCGATGAGATCGAAAAGGCGCACCGCGACGTGTTCAACGTGCTGCTGCAGCTTTTGGACGACGGCCGGCTGACCGACAGCCACGGCCGGACGGTGGATTTCACCAACACCATCGTGGTGATGACGTCGAACATCGGCAGCCAGCTCATCATGGATCTGGCCGGTCAGGAGGACGACGCGGAAATCCGTCGCCGCGTGCTGGGGGCACTCCGCAAGGAATTCCTGCCGGAATTCCTCAACCGGGTGGATGAAACGATCGTGTTCCATCCGCTGGACAAGAAGGCGATCCGGCAGATCGTCGAACTGCAACTGAAGAAGCTCGAAGACCGGATGCGCGACCAGGAGATCACGCTGGAGGTCAGCGACGCCGCGAAGGCTGTGCTCGCCGAGGAGGGGTACGACCCGGTGTACGGCGCCCGACCCCTGAAGCGCGTGATTCAGCAGCGGCTGCAGAACGAGCTGGCGAACCGGCTGCTTGCCGGGGAGTTCGACGAGGGTTCCACCGTACGGATCGACGTCCAGAACGGGGAGTTCGCATTCGAGTCGGTCCGGTGATTGACTGAGCGCGCCCCCAAATCAAGACAGTTGTCCGCGCCCCACCTCCCGGACTATGATACCGGCTCGTTTCCGACCCCGGTCTTAGCCCCCGGTCTGCGCACGGGGGGCGCTACAGCAAAGTACAATGGCGATGGCGAACTACTTCTTCACGAGCGAATCCGTCAGCATGGGACACCCCGACAAGGTGTCCGACCAGGTCTCCGATGCCGTCCTCGACGCCCATCTGGCGGGTGATCCGCGGTCCCGTGTCGCCTGCGAAACCCTGTGCACGACAGACTTTATCTGCCTCGCCGGGGAAATCACGTCCAAAGTGCAAGTCGATTACGAGAAAGTCGCCCGCGAAGTCATCCGCCAGATCGGCTACACCAGCGACGACATCGGTTTCAATTACAAGACCTGCCAGGTGCTCCTCAAGATCCACAGCCAAAGCCCGGACATCGCCATGGGGGTCGACCGGGACGGCGCCGGCGACCAGGGGCTGATGTTCGGATACGCCTGCAATCAGACCCCCGAGTTGATGCCGCTGCCGATCGCCTTGTCACATCGCATTCTCTCCCGTCTGACCGAAGCCCGGCAGAACGGGGAAGTGAGCTGGCTCAGGCCGGACAGCAAGAGTCAGGTCACGGTCGAATATGACGACCAGGATCGCCCGGTCAGCATTGCCGCTGTGGTGGTCTCAACCCAGCACGATGAAAAGGTCACGCAGGGGGAAATCCACGACTTCGTGAAGTCAAAGGTGATCGAGCAGTCGGTCCCAAAGTCGTTGCTCACCAAGCACACCAAGTACCACATCAACCCGACGGGGCGATTCGTCGTCGGCGGTCCGCACGGCGACACCGGGCTGACCGGACGAAAGATCATCGTCGACACCTACGGCGGCTGGGGTCGCCACGGCGGCGGGGCGTTCAGCGGCAAGGACCCCACCAAGGTGGACCGTTCGGCGGCGTACATGGCCCGGCATGTGGCGAAGAACATCGTCGCCGCGGGCTTGGCCGACGAATGCGAAGTGCAACTGGCCTACGCCATTGGCGTGGCCGAGCCGGTCAGCGTGCACCTCAACACTAACGGGACGGCGAAGATTGCTGAGGACAAGATCGTCGCGTTGGTCCGGGAGCACTTCCGGCTGACGCCGCTGGGGATCATCGAGTCGCTGGGCCTGCGGCGGCCGATCTATCAGAAGACGGCCAGCGGCGGCCATTTTGGGCGGAACGAACCGGATTTCACGTGGGAATCCACGCAGGTTGCGGCCACCCTGCGTGCTGCCGCCGGGCTGTCGGGCGAACCTGTGCAGCCGCAGCTTGCTTACGCCTGACGCGCGCTCAAGCGCCTTGATGCACTCAGAAGCCCAGGGAGCGCGTTCCCTGGGCTTCCTGTCTTTTCGGACCGGGGCGAATGAGGTATGACATCTTCGACCCACGGAGGGGTGCATGTCGCCGATCCCGCCCGGAATTCCACGCAAGACTTCGCTGGCCGTCGGTCTGTGGACCGGCTTGGCGGTTCTCGCCGTCCTGTTATGGAGCCGGCGGCTCAGCGGGCAGTTTGTCGGACCGCTGCCGGCAATCTGGCTGGTGATGTGGACAACTGCAGTCTTCTCGGCGAGCGCCGCCGCCGCGTGGCTGTATCGCGCGAGTCAAACCGTGGCGGACGAACGGACGCTGAGGCGGGTCAGCGCTGTTTCCTGGACCGTCGCCCTCGTCACGAGTTGGGCGGGAGCTCCGGGATTGACACCTCTACAGACCGGGGTCTTCCTGGGCCTGTGGGGCACCGTGAGTCTGCTGGCCTGGTCGCTGACTCACGGGCCAGATGTCTGGCGCGCTGTTCTCGCAGCGCCCCGCGAGCCAGCGGCTCTGACGACAATGCTGTCGGTCCCGGACGCTACAGTCCGGGCAGAACCGATCAGCGCGTTCCAGGACGGCGAACTGCAGGACGACGCCCTGCAGACAATGTCCCGCCGGATCGTGGACGACGGCGAGGTGATCGAGGGACAAATCCGCGTCACGCTGCCCGCTGGCGAACGGGAGGGGACCGTGCACGTGTCGTTCTGTCCGCCGCTTCCCGCCTCCCCCGACGTGGAGCTGGAAGACGTGGACGGGCTGGGCTGGACGCTCAAAGTGGCGGTCGCGTTTCCCTTTGGCGTGAGAATCCAGGTCCGGCGCGGGGCGGCATGGGCCGAAGCCGAAACCGGACGGATCGCGTACTGGGCGTGCGCGGCGACGTCGAGTCGCGCGGCCTGAGCCCGCCGTCAGCCACCGCGCACCGACTTAATCTCCAGGGCGACCTCGCCAAACAGCCCTCCCTGTTGGGCTGTCGCGGCTGGGTCGAACGCGAGTTCGACTTCCACCCGGTTGCGGGGCTGGAGGTGGTTGGTCAGGTCTGCAGCGACGGCTGGGGTATTCCCGGAAATCTCCTTCAATTGTTCCCCATTGAGCGTGATCTTCCCTGCCCCGCCAATCCCAGCAAACACCAGCCAGACCCGCTCGTCCGGGTCCAGATTGGTCGGACAATGGAACCATCGGCCAAACCGGGCCTGACCGGCGGCAGAACCGAATAATGTCCGCCATTCCTGCGGCATTTTTCGAGACTGCGAGGTGGATTCCCCCGGTCCGATGACGTCCCAGGGGCCATGCAGACGAATGCGATGCATCAGGGGCGGAATCCGAAGCCAAGAAATCGGGTCGGCGGACGAAATATCAACAGTGACAGATTCCGTCGCATTTCCATCTTGCCGGAACCACACGGTTTGACATAATGCCGCCTGTCCAGTGCTCGGAAAGTTTGGCCGATTGCTACGTTCGGCTCCAGGCCATGCATTTTTCAGGCCATGCCACCGATGGACTGGAGTCGTGGAGAGCTCGCGGCTATACTCCGCGAGTCGGGAATCGGCGGTAACGACAGGAGTCGGGACCAGTTACGAGGTCATTACCGGTGCTTCATTTCAGGCCATCTGCGGACCTGAAATCACCGGCCGGAACTGGTCGCCTCGGCAAGGATGCGACCTTTCCATGTACGACAGCTCCCCCGCTGGAAGGGCAGGCCCCATGCAGTCGACGGTATTGGAACCGCTGACTCGCACCATTTTTCCCAGGGCAGCCGCGGCGGACGTCGTTTCCGTCAGCACTTCGCCGGCCACCGGCTGGAGTCAGCGGACCCGGTCACTGCTCGGGGTGCAGATCGTCTCCACCGGCTCCTACGTGCCGGACCGTATCGTCTCCAACGCCGAACTTCAGGATCTGTACGGCTGCGATTCCGGCTGGATCGAACAGCGGACCGGCATTCTGCGGCGGCGCTACGCCGCCGAGCACCAGGCCACCAGCGACTTGTGCATTGAGGCCGCCCGTCGGGCCCTCCGGGCTGGCAGCATCGACCCGCGGCAGATCGATCTCGTCGTCGTGGGAACGTTCACACCGGACTTTCAGTGCCCCTCCACGGCGAACATTGTCCAGGAGGCGTTGGGACTCGATGCCCCAGCGTTTGATGTCTCGGCGGCGTGCTCCGGCTTCGTTTACGCCTTGGCGACCGCAGCCCAGTTCGTCGCCACCGGCAACAGCCGCATGGCGCTGGTCATCGGCGGCGACACCAACAGCCGCATCGTCAACCCGAACGATCAGAAAGTGGCCCCGCTGTTCGGCGACGGCGCCGGCGCGGTGATC
>Ga0073934_10009228_pt1 | contig 12732 bp, 11 predicted proteins | sample LarsenN4metaG_FD_76834 | JGI IMG/M metagenome (GOLD analysis project Ga0073934, IMG submission 76834) | Hot spring sediment bacterial and archeal communities from British Columbia, Canada, to study Microbial Dark Matter (Phase II) - Larsen... ...
GCAGCAGCGAGCGGTACGCGTGCACGGTCTCGACGAGCGCGCGGATCTGGTCGAGGTCGAACCGGCGGCGGACCGCGGTCACGACCTCCGGGCGCTCCTCGGAGAGGAGCCCTTGCAGCCACTCCTCGTAGGCGGCGTCGAAGTGGAGCTGCGCGGCGAGGACGTCGAGCACCTCGAAGCCGGGGTCGAGGCCCGCCTCGACGGGGCGCTCGCGCAAGAGCCCGGCGGCGAAGGCGTGGATCGTCTCCACGTGCGCACGGTGCAGGCCGGCAAGCGCGTCGCGGATGTGCCTGCGCTCGTCGGCGTCCGTCGCCGAGGCGAGCGCGTCCTCGAGCTCCTGGCGGATGCGAGCGGCGAGCTCTGCGGCTGCCGCCTCGGTGAAGGTGATGACCGCGATCTCGTCCACGCTCGCGTGACTGGAGCGCAGGATCTCGACGACGCGAGCGACGAGCACGGTCGTCTTGCCCGTACCCGCTCCTGCCTCCACGCACAGGCTCGTGCGGAGATCGGAGCGGATCCGCTCGCGGACGTCCTGGTCGATCGGGACGAGCGCGCTCACGCGATCCCCCGCATGTCGGCGAAGGTCTGGACTCGGGCGTCGCCCTGCTTGCGCTCCCTGATCCGCTGGCGGCCGACGTCGCAGAGATCCTGGAAGTCGCAGTAGCGGCACGTGTCGGGAGCCGGCTCGGGATGGAAGTCGCCTCCGGCGATCCCGTCGAGGATGCGGCCGAGGACCTGCTCGAGTTCGTCCCGACGTGCCTCCAGGTCGCCGCCGCGGAAGACAAGCTGCCGAAGCCCACCGCGCCGCGAGAGGAGGTGGTACGCGGCCTCGCCTTGGCCCGGCTCGACGCCGAGGAGGAGCGCCCCGGCCAGGATGTAGAGCGGGAGCTGGAGGGCGCGACCGCCCTTGAGCTGGCCCCCTTTCGGGAGCTGCGAGCCCGACCCCGTCTTGTAGTCCACGACCCGGAAGGGGCCACCGGGCTCGAAGTCGAGGCGATCGATCTTGCCCGCGAGGCGGAAGCTCCGGGACCGGAGCTCGATCTCGAGCGGCTCGTCGCGGGCGAGCGCGCTGCGGCGCTCGCCGGCGAAGCGGGTGCCGAAGGCGACCTCGACCTCGCTGCGCGAGTAGGGGCTCGGGGTGCCGAGCTGGAGCTCGAGCCAGGCGAGGAGGTCGTCCACGATCTCCTGCCGGTCGGCCCGCCAGAGGAGCGGCGCGCCGGTCAGCCCGTGCGCCTCGACGGCGGCAAGCTCCTCCTCGAGGATCGCGAGCAGCGCCTTTCGGTGGGCATCGGCCGCTGCGGGGGCGAGCGGTGCGTCGAGCGAGGCGACGAAGCGCTCGAGGACGCTGTGCGCCAGGCTGCCGCGGGTGAGCGGGTCGATGCGCTGGATCCGCTCGGGCTCCTCGAACGGCGAGAGGCGGAAGATCTCGCCGAGGAGGTAGCGGTAAGGGCAGTTCCCGTACGTCTCGAGGCTGGTCGCCGAGAACGCGCGCCTCGAGAGCGACTCGGCGAGCGCCGCGAGGGCGGCCGGAGCGGTGAAGACGCCGTCGTAGGGCGTGAGCGAGCGCGTGGCCCAGCGGGCACGGCGGACGGCGTCGGCGCGCGCCGCCCGCGGCTCGAGCCGCTCGAGCACGGCGCGCCCGAGCGTCGGGTCGAGCTCCAGCAGCGTGCGGTCGCGCTCGCTCGGCGTGAGCGCGCGCTCGAGCGAGCCGGCGCCGACGCGGCCGGCGCGAAGCGTGCGAACGCGGTCGAGCCCGCGGATCTCCTCGACGCGCACGCGCCGGCCTTCGAGGGCGCCCGCCGCGGCGCGGAAGAACGACGAGGGGAGCTGCACGCGGCCGCCCGGCGCATCGGCGCGTCGAGTCGAGAGCAGGAGGCACTCGCGGGCCGCGGCGACGGCGAGCGCGAACTGCAGCGGCTCGGGGTCGGCGCCGCGCGCGCGGAGTGGGAGGCCGAAGCCGCCCCTCTCGTTCAGGCGCGCCCGCTCCTCGTCGAGCAGGAGCGGGTCCTGGCGGGGAGGTGGCGGGAACGCGCGCTCGGTCAGCCCGAGCACGGCGACCGCGCGGAAGCGGAGGTTGCGGAGCTGGTTGACGTCGAGGATGTTCACGCCGCGGCGGCCGAAGGCGCCCTGCTGTCCCTCGTCGAGGTCGGCCGCCTTGAGCGCCTTCACCTCGGCGCGGACGACGTCCAGGAAGCGTGAGAGCTCGACCTCGGGGACGAGCTCGTCGAGGGCGGCAAGCTGGTCGAGGTAGCCGACGACGTCCGCGGCGCCCTCCACGTACCTCTCGAGCAAGCCGCGGAGGAACGCCAGCGACTCCGACCACGAGGCCCGTTCGGGGTGGCCTGCGAGGTCGGCGGCGAAGGCCTCCACGAAGGCGAGCAGCGAGTCGCAGTCGTCCACGCGGCGGCGAACCCACTCGGGCGCGTCCTCGGCGGCTGCGGCCTCCGCCTGCTCCGCGCGGTAGAGCTCGAGCCGCCCGCGCCACTGCTCGATTCCCTCGACGACCCCCGCGCGCCGGGAGATCGAGTCCCAGCGGGCCGGCGGCGTGCCACCGAAGCGCTTGCGCGTCTCCCTCGGCATGCGCCCGTCCGAGAGGAATGCCATCACATCGGCGCGGCGAAGTGGCGAGTCGATCAGGTCGAGGAGGGCCAGGATCCGGCGCCCGAGCGGACGCTCTGCCAGCGAGGGGCCGTCGTCGAGGTAGACGGGGATCCCTGCCTCCGCGAAGACGGCCTCGACGAGCGGCCGGTACACCTCCGCCTGGCGGTACGCCACCGCCATCTCCCGAAACGGAATGCCTCGCTCGGCCCAGGCCAGGCAGGCGCGGGCCGCCTCGCGCGTCTCGGTCAGCGGATCGGGCGCGGAGACGAGGTCGACGCTGTCGTCGTGCGGCGCCCGCGCGCTCGGGGCGAAGAGGTCGCGCTGGAGGTGCGCGAGGCCGGTCGCTCCAGCGGGGGCGGCAAGCTCCTCGAACTGCGCTCCCCGCTCCGCGAGCCAGGCGCGAAGCTCGGCGTGCGCGGCGTCGGCATCCTCGCTCACGCTGGGGAGGAAGACGGTGATCGGGACACGCTCTGCGAGCGCTCCCACGAGCCGTCGCGCGTGGGCGCCGAGCCTCCAGACGCCGACGAGCAGGAGCTCGCTCCCGTCGAAGAGCCCAGGGTCGGCGACCGCGAGCGCGTCCTCGCCGTCGTAGAGCTCGGCCCGGCCCTCGAGGTAGCGGCGGTAGAGGGCGGTGAGGTCGTCTGCCTTCGCCTCGGACTCGAGGCAGCCCGGCGCCACTCGCTCGAGCTCGTCGGCGTCGATCCCCTCGCGGCGAAGCTCGCGCAGGAGCTGGCGCGCCGCCTCGGCGAAGCCCGGTGTGGAGGCGACCGGCGCGAAGTAGCCCTCGCACCCGCGGGCGACCTCGCCGACGTACGCGCGCTCCGCGATCGCCGGGAGCGGACGCCTGCCCGAGACCGCGAGCGCCGCTCCGCCGAGGCGGATCCCGAGCTCGCCCAGCGTCCAGAACCGGACGTTGAGGAGGGCTGGGGAGGTGTCGGCGATCAGGCGCTGGAGGTACGGACGCAGCAGCACGCCGCCGACGAGGACGTCGATCGGCGCGAGCGGAGCGCCGGCGCGGATCGACTGGATCCGTTCGAGAAACGCGTCCTCGACGCGCGCCGGTGCGCCCAGCAGGACACGGAAGCCCGGAGACACCTGCTGTGAGTCGCCCATCGGCGCTCCTGACCTTACGAGAGTAGACGGCGAGAGGCGCGCCCCCCGTGCGGCTCGAGCCACGTCTCACGAGAGGGCGTGACCACCGGTCTGTGCGGCCCCCCGCCCGCAGCCAACGCTTGTGTTACACATCCGTAACGGATAGTGTGTAAGCATGCCACGCATGCGACGGATCCAGGTCGTGATCGACCCCGAGCTCGACGACCGCCTCGAGCGCGAGGCGGCCGCCCGCGGGATCTCGAAGAGCGCGCTGATCCGCGAGTGCGTTGCGCGGGAGCTCCCCGAGGAGCCGCTGGACAACGGGCTGCTCGCGCTGCTCGAGCTCTCGAAGCTCACCGCCCACGTAGAGCCCGTGGACGACATCGACGAGTTCCTGTACGGGTCGCTCGGCTCGGGCGCGTGATCTTCGTCGACAGCTCGTTCTGGATCGGACAGGTCATCGAGCGCGACCGCCGTCACGCTGCGGCCGACGCGCTCTCGCGTATCCATGCGGCGTCGCCGCTTGCCACCTCGACCCTCGTCCTGGGAGAGACGTGGACGTTCCTCCGCGCGCGAACCTGGCACTCCTTCGCCGTGGCCTGGCTCGATACCTTGACCACCCGGAAGGTCGCCGTCCATCGGATCGATGCGGCGCTCGAGGACGAGGCGTGGGCTTGGCTCCGTCTCCACAACGAGCGGCCGTACTCGTTCGTGGACGCCACGAGCTTCGCGCTCATGCGCAAGCTCCGGATCACCGACGCGCTCGCCTTCGACGGGGACTTCGCAGCCGCCGGCTTCAGCGAGCTCCGTCCGTAGCCCCGCCGACCCGCGTGGAGTGGGCCGTGAAGGATTCGAACCTTCGACCTTGGGATTAAGAGTCCCCTGCTCTACCAGCTGAGCTAACGGCCCGCGAGGCGGAAGTGTAGCCCTGCGCGGGCTGCCTCCGGCAGGCGCTCAGGGCTTCAGGCCCGCGCACCGCCGGAGCGCCTGCCAGGCGGTCACGTGCTGTCGCCGCTCGGCGCCGGCGAGGGGGCGGGGCACGCCGTGGACGATCCGCGCCGGTGCCCAGCGGTAGGAGTCGACGCGCCGCCCGGTCACGGTCACGAAGAGGACGCCCGAGCGGGTGGAGAGCTCGCTCGACCCGTACCAGACGAAGTTGCCGAGGCCGTAGGAGACGAGCGCGGAGCCCATCCTCCCCGTGCCCTGCTGGCGGTGCGCGTGCCCGCCCACGACGACGTCAGCGCCCGCCCGCACGAGCTGACGGGCGAGCCGGCGCTGGTCGCTGCTCGGGCAGCGCTCGCGCTCGCGTCCCCAGTGCAGGAAGACGACGACGGTGTCGGACGTGGCCCGCGCGCGCCGCACCTCCCGCAGGAGCCGGGGCGCGTCCTTGGCCGAGGCGAGCCCCGGCTTGTGTGGTCCGGCCGTCCAGGACTCGATGAGGTGGTCGTCGAGGACCTGCGTCGCGCCGATGATCGCGATCCGCTGGCCGCGCACCGTGCGCCGGAAGGGCGCGTAGGCCTCTCTCGCGGAGGCGCCGATCCCGATCAGCGGGAAGCGCTGGCGACGGGCGGCGGCGAGCGAGTCGCGCAGCCCGGCCTCGCCGTAGTCGAGGCCGTGGTTGTTGGCCATGGAGGCGAGGTCGACCCCTCCCCCGCGCAGGGCCAGGAAGGCTGATGGGGGCGCGGCGAAGGCGAACTGCTTCGCGACCGCGACGCCGCCGTTCGTCACCGCCGTCTCCAGGTTGACCACCGCGAGGTCGGCCTGCTCGAGGAGGGGCCGGATCGGCGCCAGCACCCGGGAGGGCGCCGCCGCCAGCTTCGCGGCCAGGGTCCCCTCGAAGTGGACGTCGCCGGCGAAGGCCAGGATGACCGGCCGTCCCCCGCCGGGCGAGCTGGGCGGAGTCGGAGCAGCGGCCCCCGGCCCGAGCAGCGCGAGGGCGAGAAGCGGGGTGGCGCAGGCGAGCGTGCGGGCCACGAGCGGAGACTTCGAGCGCCGGGGCGGCTCTCCTGGCACGATAGCTTGCGCTTGGAGTAGGCTCGGCTTCGGTGCGCAAGGGGATCGTCCAGCTCGTCGCGCTCGCCGTCGCGATCGCCGTGCCGGTCACGCTCGTGGCCGTGCTCTTCCAGTGGCTGCCGGACTCGGCGTCGGAGGAGTTCGACCGGATCCAGGACGTCTACTGGCTGGCGACGGTGATCTCGATCGTCATCTTCTCGCTCGTCTCGGCGATCGTCGTCTTCTCGGTCTGGAAGTGGCGCGTGCGGCCCGACGACGACGCCGACGGGCCGCCGATCCACGGGCACACGGGGCTCGAGATCGTGTGGACGGCGATCCCGGCGGCGCTCGTGGTCACGATCGGGATCGTCAGCGCGGTCGTGCTCGCCCGCAACGGCGAGGCCGGGAATCGGCCGCTCGAGGTGGAGGCGGTCGGCCAGCAGTTCGCGTGGAAGTTCGTCTACCGCGACTACGGCGACCTGACCGCCGGCGAGCTGGTGCTCCCCGTGGGGCGGGAGACCCGCTTCACCATGCGCTCGGTGGACGTGATCCACTCCTTCTGGGTTCCGAACTTCGGGCAGAAGATGGACGCCGTGCCCGGCATCGAGACGAAGATCCTCGTCACCCCGAAGCGGACGGGCACCTTCGCGGTCGTCTGCGCCGAGCTCTGCGGCCTGGGCCATGCCACCATGCGAGCGCCCGCGCGCGTCGTCTCGCAGGCGGAGTTCGAGCGCTGGATCGAGGAGAGGAAGGGGACGTGACGACGGCCGAGCAGCACGCGGCCGCGCCGGAGACGTACCCGGCCCACTTCGAGCCTCCGCGCGGGCCGCTCTGGCGCCTCGTCTTCGGCCCCGGGCTCGTGCGCGGCGCCTGGATGGGAGCGCTCTTCTTCGGCCTCGCGACGCTGCTCGTCCTCGGCCTGCGCTGGTGGTGGAGCTGGAGCCCGGTCTGGGACACGGAGATCGTGCTCGCGGTGGCCGGCATGGTCGCGCTGCCGGTCGGCTTCCTCGCCGGCATCGGCGCCTTCGACTACTGGCTCTACTACCTCGCCGGCCGCCCCACCCGCCCGGAGGACCACTCCGGGCACGGCGCCCGCAGCTGGCGCGACTACTTCCGGGTCAACACCGACCACAAGGTGATCGGGATCCAGTACCTGGTCACGACCTTCGTCTTCTTCGCGATCGGCGGCCTCTTCGCGATGCTCTTCCGGGCCGAGCTGGCGGAGCCGGGGCTGCAGTTCGTCGACTCGCAGACCTTCAACGGGCTCGTCTCCGTGCACGCCACGCTGATGATCTTCCTCTTCATCATCCCGGCCTTCGCGGGCATCGCCAACTTCGTCGTGCCGCTGATGCTGGGAGCGCCGGACATGGCCTTCCCGCGCCTGAACGCGCTCTCCTTCTGGCTCCTGCCCATCGCCGGGATCATGTTCGTGGCCAGCTTCCTCGCGCCAGGCGGCGCCTTCGGCGCGGGCTGGACGGGCTACGCGCCGCTCGCCGAGGGGCAGCCGCTCGGCCAGACCTTCTTCAACATGGGCGTGCAGTGGGCGGGCGCGTCCAGCATCATGACCGCGCTCAACTTCCTGGTCACGATCATCACCATGCGCGCGCCGGGGATGACCTTCTGGCGCCTGCCGCTGCTCGTGTGGGCGAACTTCACCACCTCGCTCCTGGTCGTGATCGCGACGCCGTTCATCGCCGGCTCGCAGTTCTTCGTCATGTTCGACCGGATCATGCACACGAGCTTCTTCACGCCCGAGGGCGGTGGCTACGTGCTCGGCTACCAGCACATCTTCTGGTTCTACAGCCACCCGGCCGTCTACATCATGATGCTGCCCGGCTTCGGGATCGTGTCGGAGGTGATCTCGACGATGGCCCGCAAGCCCATCTTCGGCTACCGGCTGATGGCCCTCTCGCTGATCGGGATCCTCGTCCTCGGCTTCTCCGTCTGGGCGCACCACATGTTCGTCGCGGGCATGGCCGACTGGCTGCGCGTGCCGATGATGATCACCACCCTGCTCATCGCCGTCCCGACCGGGATCAAGGTCTTCTCCTGGGTGGCCACGCTCTGGCGCGGGCGCATCCACCTGACGACGCCCATGCTCTTCGCGCTCGGCTTCGTGACCATGTTCGTCATCGGCGGCCTCTCGGGCATCTACCTCGGCTCGGTGCCGATCGACATCCACGCCTCCGACACGTACTTCGTGGTCGCCCACATCCACTACGTGCTCTTCGGCGGCTCCGTCTTCACGATCTTCGCGGGCATCTACTACTGGTTCCCGAAGATGACCGGGCGCATGTACGACGAGCGGCTCGGGAAGCTGCACTTCTGGCTCACCTTCGTCAGCTTCAACGTGACCTTCTTCCCCATGCACTATGTCGGCCTGCGGGGGATGCCACGCCGGGTCTTCGACTACGCGGAGGCCTTCGGCGACCTCAACCTCGTCATCTCGATCGCCTCCTTCGTGCTCGGGGCCTCCTTCGTCGTCTTCGTCTACAACATCGTCCTCGCCTGGGTGCGCGGCCCGGTCGCAGGCGCCAACCCGTGGCGGGCGCACACCCTCGAGTGGCAGGTGTCCTCGCCGCCGCCGATCTTCAACTTCGACGAGATCCCGCAGGTCGTGGCCGGACCCTACGAGTACGGCGTGCCCGGAGCACGCCACGCGGTCCTGAGCCCAGCCCGGGCGACGCAGGAGGCGCACGCGTGAGCGACGAGACCGTCGTCCTCGTCGTCGCCAACGAGACGCTGGTCGGCCCCGAGCTGGTCGAGGCGGTGCGCCGGCGGGCCGAGCGAGGCCCGGTGCGCGTGGTCGTCGTCGCGCCCGTGACCCAGCCCCGGCACGGGTACGTGGTCTACCGCGACTCGCGCCGCGCGGCCGCCGGGCGCCGGCTCGAGCGGGTGCTGGAGGCGCTGCGAGCGGCAGGCATCCCCGCCCACGGTGGCGTCTTCGACGACGAGCCGCTGGCCGCCGTCAAGGACGTGCTGGCCTCGGAGGCAATCGACGAGATCATCGTCTCCACCCATCCCGAGACGAAGTCGGGGTGGCTGCGCCGGAACCTGGTGGAGGAGATCCGGCGCGTGGCCGGAGGCCGGCCGGTCGAGCACGTCGTCAGCGAGGAGGCAGTCCGCGCGAGCGCCAACGTCCTCGTGGTCGCGAACGAGACCGTGCTCGGCGAGCCGCTGCTCGACCGCATCCGCGCGCGCGCCCGGGAGGGCCCGGCGAGCTTCCTGATCGTCTGCCCCCAGAGCGACCCCGCGCGGAGCGAGCATCCCGAGGCCGAGCGGCGGCTGCGGGCGGCGCTCTCGCTCCTGCGCTCGGAGGGCATCGACGCGCACGGACAGATCGCGCACCCGGACCCGTTCGCGGCCGCGATGGAGGTCGTCCACGACGAGCGCGTGGACGAGATCATCGTCTCCACCTACCCCGGCGAGCGCTCGGGCTGGCTGCGGCGCGACCTCGTCGGCCGGCTGCGCGCGGAGAGCGGCCTCCCGGTCGAGCACGTCGTCTTCGACCGCGTCCCGGTGGAGGCGGGCGGGGCGTGAGCGTGCACGCCGAGGCGGTGCACGAGCATCACGGGCCGCCCCCGGCCAACGTCAGCTCGCGCGTGGACGCGCGCGTGCTGGGGATGTTCCTCTTCATCGCCTCGGAGGCGATGCTCTTCGGCTCGTTCTTCACGGCCTACTTCTTCGTCCGGGTGGTGAACCCGGAGGCACCGGGGACGTGGCCGCCCGAGCCGTTCCACTTCCCCGTCTTCGTGGCGGGCATCAACACGGCCATCCTCGTCACCTCGAGCTTCACGATGCACTGGGCCCTGCAGTCGATCAAGCGGGGCCAGCGGCCGGCGTTCCTGGCCGGGATGGTGCTCACCTTCCTGATGGGCCTCGCCTTCCTGCTCACCCAGGCCATCGAGTACCTGAACGTCGGCTTCAACACCGGCGACGGCGCCTTCGCCTCCGTCTTCTTCGGCCTGACCGGCCTGCACGGCGCGCACGTCTTCGTCGGCCTGAGCCTGCTCGCGATGGTGATCGTGCGCGGCTTCCGCGGCCACTTCTCGCCCGAGCACCACCACGGCGTCGAGCTGCCCGGGATCTACTGGCACTTCGTGGACATCATGTGGATCGTCGTCTACGCGACGGTCTACCTGATCTGATGGAGAGCCCGTTCCGCAGCGAGGCCGCGGCCTTCCGCTTCCTGCTGCTCACGATCGGCGCCTTCGCGCTCATCGTCGTCGCCTCGTGGATCGCCACCTGGCTCGGGGTCGCCGTCTGGCTGGCGCTGACCGCCGCGGCGGTCGTCGTGTACCTGCGCCAGCGCGGCCCGCGTCCCCCGCGAGAGCCGGTCGAGCACGTGGGGCCGCCGGACGTCCGGCGGGTGCTCGTGGTCGCGAACGAGACGGTCGGGGGCCGGGAGCTCTTGGACGCGATCGGCGAGCTGGCGCTCGCGGCGAAGACGGAGTTCCTCGTCGTCAGCCCAGCGCTCACCTCGCGGCTCAAGACGTGGACCTCCGACGAGGACCCGGCGCGCGCGGAGGCCCAGCGGCGCCTCGACGAGACGCTCGCGCACCTCGCCGCGGTCGGGATCCAGGCGCGCGGACAGGTGGGGGACGTGGATCCGCTCGTCGCCATCGAGGACGCGATGCGCCTCTTCCACCCGGACGAGGTGGTCATCTCCACCCACCCCGAGGGCCGCTCGAACTGGCTCGAGCGGGGCGTGGTCGCTGCCGTCCGGGAGCGCTACGACGTTCCGGTCACGCACGTCGTCGTCGACCTCGAGCAGGCGGCGTCGCCGGGCACGGGCGGCTCGTAGCCGCCCCTGCGGCTACTTCCCGGCCGCCTGGGAGACGTACTCGGCGACGGCCTGGATCTGCTCCGGGCTGAGCGAGTCCTTGAACGAGGGCATCGCTCCGCGCCCGTTCGTCACCCGGTCGACGACGAGCGCCTTGGGCGGCTTCGCGTCGTCGAGGTTCGGGCCCACCGTCCCCGCGGTGCCGGCGTCGGCGAGCGTGTGGCAGGCGCCGCAGGTGGAGGCGAAGATCGACTTGCCGTCGGTCGGCTTCGCGGGCGCTGCGCCCGTGCCGGCGACCGCGCCCACGTAGGCGGCGATGTCCCGCACCGCCTGGTCCTGGTCCTCGACGCAGAAGGCGCCCTTCTCGACGTCCCTGCACTCGGGCAGGGTCTGGTCGACGGCGGGCATGCCGGGCTCCCCGGTCGAGGTGGCGGTGATCGGGAAGCGGATCTGCCCGGCCACGACCTGGGTGAACGTCTCCGTGGTCATCCCGTCGGCCCGGGCCTGCGCGAAGGCGTCGTCGAGGTTCGGGCCGATCGTCCCCGCGGTGCCGGCGTCGGCGAGCGTGTGGCAGCCGCCGCAGGCCTGCGTGAAGAGCTTCTTCCCGGAGCCCTGGCTGCCGGTGCTCGTGTAGCCGCCCGTCCCGCAGCCGGCGAGCGCGAGCGTGAGGGCGGCGGCGCACGCGGCGCTGAGCTGGGCGGCGCGGGTCACGGTGCGCGAGTCTAACCCGTCGCCCCGGATCGGGCGCGCAGCTGCCGCAGGATCCGCTTCACCTCGGGCGCGGTGGGGTCGGTCGGCGCCAGCTCGAGGAACCGCTCGTAGGCCGAGATCGCCGTGGCGAGGTCGCCCGCGCTCTCCGCCGCCTGCGCCAGCTCGAGCTGCAGGTTGGGGTCGTTGGGCGAGATCGCGGTGATGCGCCGGTAGGCGTCCACCGCCTTCGCGGCGGCCTGCTGGGCCTCCGTCAGCGCGGTGGTGAGCTCCTGCTCGATGCTCTGGCTGGCGGCGCTCGTGATCGGGTCGGGGTCGAGCGGCCGGTTGCCGATCTGGAAGATGCCGGCCACGGTCGAGCCCGGCGCGAGGAACGCGGCGCGGGCCTGCGCGATCTGGGCGCGCTGCTGCGCCTCGCTCGCCTGGGCGAGGTAGAGCCCGGCCAGCTCCCGCAGCGCGTTCGCGTCCTTCGGGCGCAGCTCGGCGTAGCGCTCGAGGGCCTCGATCGCGTCGTTCGTCCTCCCGCGCGCCTGGTACGCCGTCGCCAGGTCGCGGAAGGCCTGCGGGTCGCGGGGGTTCTCGGAGGCGCGCCTCTCGGCGTCCGAGACGGAGGGAACGCCGGAGCCCCCGCCGTGGCCGCGGAGGATGTCGCCCACGCCGATTCCGCCCGCGCCGACCCCGAAGCCGACGAAGCCGAGCCCGAAGGCGACCGCGAGCAGCACGAACATCCACTTCGCGTGACGGCGCAGCCGGGGGAAGAACATGGTGTCCTCGATCACGACGTCGGCGCGGCGGGTGACAGGAGCCGGCCGCGAGCGCTGCGCGCGGCGCCGATCAGCTCGAGCCATGTCTTCCCTCCTTTCTCGTAGCGGGGCTCGCCGGACACGAGAGTAGCGAGGACGCGCTCGGGAGAGCCGCCCAGCACGGCCGCCGTAACGGGATCTTCCCAGGGCAGGAAGGGCGAGCGGGCCAGGGAGACGACCGTCAGGTCCGCGCGCTTGCCCGGACGCAGGGAGCCGATCTCGTCCTCGAGCCCGAGCGCCCGCGCCCCGCCCAGCGTGGCCAGCTCGAGCGCGTCGCGGGCGGTGAGGGCGTCGGGGCGGCGCTCGCGCGTGCGCGCGGTTGCGATCGCCGCGCGCAGCTCCTCGAAGAGGTCGAAGGACGGCGTCGAGGCCGGGCTGTCGGTGGCGATGCAGACGCGGATCCCGGCCTCGCGCAGCGCCGCGAGCGGAGCGGCGCCGCAGCCGAGGAGCGCGTTCGAGCGCGGGCAGTGCGCGACCGCGACGTCGTGGGCGGCGAGGAGCTCGATCTCCTCCGCGTCCACCTGCACGCAGTGGGCGGCGAGCACGTGCGGACCGAGCACGCCGGCCTCGGCGAGCGCTCGGATCCCGGTCGTCCCCGGCGGCTCCACGAGCAGGCCCGCGAGGTCGCGCCAGGGCCCCGAGCCCGTCGTCAGCCACTCCGTCTCCGCCTCGCTCTCGGCCAGGTGGGTAGCGAGCGGGAGGCCGAGGTCCGCGCAGGCGCGGTAGAGGTCGAGCGAGCAGGTGTAGGGGGCA
>Ga0073934_10009229_pt1 | contig 12727 bp, 11 predicted proteins | sample LarsenN4metaG_FD_76834 | JGI IMG/M metagenome (GOLD analysis project Ga0073934, IMG submission 76834) | Hot spring sediment bacterial and archeal communities from British Columbia, Canada, to study Microbial Dark Matter (Phase II) - Larsen... ...
CGGTTGGATGAAGACGGTGGGCGGATTCAGGAAGAGCCGCTTCATCGGCATCGCCAAAACGCAGCTTGCGGCCTACTTGGTCGGTGCCGCCTACAACCTGCTGCGCATGGCACGAATGCAGCCGAGCACGGCATAGGTGCGCCCGAAATGAACCAAGCGAACGGAAATTACCCATGAACGAGCACAAAAAGCTCGAAACAGCAGCCGCTTGCACAGCGCAACGTCCGATGCTCCTACGGAGAGCTTGCCTCAAAGGCCGTTTTTCAACGGGCTGTTAGCTCGGATTTACTCCGTGTCGCCGCGCTACGGGAGACACCGACGAGCCGGGCTCGAAGCTCTTCCGCACCATGGCCACCTTCTCGGCGGATGTGCAGCGGCGGCGACCAGCGCCGCCGCCAAGTTTAGGACTACCCCGTGTCCGACGATTCAAGGGGCTACCTCACCGATAATCGCCGAAGGGTAGTTTACGCGATGCCGAGAGCCGTACGAATGCAGCGCTCTAAGTTCTCACGGAATTCCCGGGCATTCTCGTAGAGTCCCCGATCCGGAAAGACGTGTTGTTGTGGGTCGTACCGGAGCGCTTTGATTACTGGTCCTTGGGCGCCGCCCCAAGCAAAGCTGCGAATAAAAACGTGCGAACCCTTGCCTTCGGGATGTTCCAGCAGCTTGTTTCGTGTATTGCGCACGCCCTCACATTCAAACGAGGCAAGCCCTGGTAAGGGTGCACTACTATGGCGAAGGATTGATCGGACACGACCAGCGAAGTAGTAAAACGCCTCAGTTAGGAGTTTCATCTCGAATTCCGCTCGAAGGATTGTTTCCTCCTCCTCGCGTGTAATGATAGCCTCCGCTGGTATCGGGTTAGCCTCAAATGACTGGCCCCGAGCTTTGAGATTTTCAATATGAGTCCGCAGAACCTCCTCTAAGCGAGAATGCACAGCCAAGATGTTCTGCTCAAGGTTGCGAACCTTGGAAACGATATAGTCGATCTGCTCCAACTTCTCTCGAACTTCGCAAGCCAGATCGCGGTTGAACCCGACCGATTGCGACGCATCAGCGTACCGATAATAATCATCAAACAGTTGGATCGTACTCGTGAACATCGTCGTGTCGCTCGCGCGAAACGAACAGAAAGTTCGTAACAATTCGTTTAAGACATCCTAGCCGGCGGTCGGGGCGATATCCCGTAGCGTGTTGAACGGTAAGCGGTAGCGGCTCCGGTGTTCATGTTACGCGACCTTGCGTTCGGAGGCGATGATGTGTGCGCTCCCCTGGCGCTCAAGCGCGACGCACAGCTTCGTAGAATCGCGATAGCCGCGAATGCGCCGAAAGCCCCGGCCGGCCTCAATGAGCGCCGAGCCCACCCAGCGAAGAAGCATTTGGCCGTCGCGCCAGCGCCGTACGTTCCGGCAGTAGTGCGCCACCGCCCCGTTGAGGTTCTCGATGGGATTGGTGCTGCGCAGGGTGCGCAAAAGCGCCCCCTCGATGCCCAGGCGAAGGACGGTGAGGGTCTCCTCCAAGCCCTCGCGCAGCGAGGCGGCCGCTCCCGGGCAAGCGAGCCGGCCAGGCGATCGAGCTGGCGCAGGGCAAGCTCGGCATCGGCGCAATTCCAGGCATCGTTCATGGCCCGGCGCACGCTCGGGCGAAGCCTCTCGGGCAGGTGCTCAAGGACGTTGCGGAGCTTATGGACCTGGCAGCGCTGAACGAGGGCGGCCTCTCCAAAGAACTCCCGCAGGGCGCGCCGCAGGGCCTTGGCCCCGTCGATGACCCATAGCCTTGGATGCTCCGGATCCAAGCCTCGCTCGATCAGATCGGCAAGCAAGGCCTTGAGCACGGTGACATTCTCGGTGCTGCCCTCGCAAAGCCCCAGCACATGCTTGTGGCCCTCGGAATCGATGCCCAGGGCAACAAGCAATACCCGGTTGCGGAAATGAAGGCCATCCACAAGCACCACCGGGAGATCCACTCCTGCGAGCGAGCGCGACAGCCACCCGGTAAGGCGCTTTGCCGACAGCGCCACAAAGCGGCGCGAGACCGAGCTGCGCGAGACGGCGCTCTCCCTCTCGCCCTCTGGCAGCCGATCGAGCGTGGCTCCATAGCGGCGGCCCGAGACCCCGGCGGCAATGGCCAGAAGCGTGGCCTCGTTCAAGGGATCGGCTGCGGCTGCCCAGCGAAAGCTTCTAGAGCGCCAGCTCTTTGCCTACGACCGAGCGGGCGCGCGGCCGCAGAATCGCAATGCGCTGCCCACCGAGGGTGACGCAGCTGCGGGTGTGGCCCCCTCGGCCGGCATGCCGATGCGGATTGGGCTTGCCCTTGGGGCCGCAAAGCACTGTGCGCTCGGCCTCCATCATCGCGGAGAGCACTTCTTTGCCCGCCTGCACGCACAGGCCGAAGAAGGCGCTTCGCACGTCCGCAAGCACCGCCGCAAGCGCAGGGACGGAAACCGGAACGACGTTTGCGAACGAGCAGGCTGGAACGGAAATCGAACCTGTGAAAGACTTCTTCATGGTGGCTCCTTTCTTTGGTTTGGCGACCGCCTGCATACCACATGCAGGCAAAAGGAGCCGCCACCTGACCTAGCCGTTCAACAAGTTCTGGGAAGTCGCCCGGAACGACTGTGTGATGCTTGCTGCATACAGCGTTGCGCGTTACGCAGTACCCGGCCTAATGCTGCGCGCGATCGCCCCGAACAACAGACGGGGATCCATGGTTTGTACGTCCGCGTTGACACGCTTTTATACCGATCGTTGCGCCAGCGGAGCACGGTTCGATTCATAGAACGCCGACAGATCAAGAATTGCACGGCGGATCGCACGGTAATCGTCTGGAGGAACCTCAACGTATCCGCCATCGGTCGTGTCACTATCACCAACTGGCAATAGGCCTTGCGGTTCTCGAGCAGTCGTGAGCAAGTCCACGTAGCAGCCGTAATCAATCTTAAACGCGTCGTAGCGCAGGCCAGGTTGTTCCTGCGCGGAGATGCTTCGCTTTAGCACGTGCAGCACACGCGCATCGAAAAGGGACTCCACTAGGGGATCGCGGGTACCACTTGCAACGAGAAACGCACGAGCTTTCCGATGCGCAATAACTTCGTCGACAATCCAACGCAGCAAGGCGGCAGCTCTTTCATTAGCGGAGACGGCGGACTCTTTGTCGCGTTGATACCATGTCTTCGCAGCGGAACGCGCATGTGTTACTCCTATAAGATTACTTCCGGCCTTCTGTGCGGCGATACCAAGAACGTTGATCGCGTCTCTGGGAACACCCTCGGCCGCGCGGACAATTTCCTCAAGCGCAGTCTCTTGCGTGAACGCGAGGCGGACGAAATCGCTTTCCGTCCTAATGTCCATATCAGAGGCAACTTCACCTTGAACCGACTGGAAGTGGTTGAAGATAAGCTTCCGAAAGAAGCTGACGGCCCGTTCCGCATTGTGGTCAAACACCATGAAGTCGTCGAGGTTCAAATCGGCAGTAATGTCAGCCCCAATCTCAATTCCCGTGTAATCGCCGTGCTCTCCGGGCAATTGAAACTGGCTTCGCTGCTCGATAGCAGCAATCTTCACGGACACACCTCGGACCGGGAGGACGCAACGACGGATGAGGTCCGCCAGATAAGGCTGTATTTCGATGGGAATAGCACTCCACTCGTCGAGGAGCAGCCAGATCCGACGGGGGGCGATCGATCCCGCGATTCGACCTAAAGCTTGTCCTACGGCGCCGAACCGGACTCGGTGCCGCGCCTGCCCCGTCTTCTGGAACTTGATCTCTGCTGAGCCCGTGCTCTCAGCCTGCGTCCCAGCACCCACGTTGGCGCTTACTCCTTTGACCGAAGCGTCGATGCGAATGGAGTGACCCGATTGCTGTCTTGACGCCTGGGAAGTAGTTTCCTCCGCGGTCGCGGTACCGACGACCTGAGTTTCTGTGGCAGCGTCAATAAAATCATCGAGTTGCGCTCCAATTTCACCGAGATTTAACTGATCGGCGTGCTCAATCGCGATCTCATATAGGCGATCGTGAATTGCCGCAAGCGTGTCTCGCAGTAGCCGCGTTGCTCGCTCCGCGATTGGAATGTTGTCGTCCGCAAACAGGCCGACTGACGACCCAATCGTCCGCATATCCACGTAGACACAAATCTCTCCGGCCTGCCGCTTCGTCTCAAATAGGTAGAGCAAAGCGTGGGTCTTACCGGTACCACGTCGACCGTAAATGACCTGATGGTCGCGCGAGGTTAGCAGCGTCTGGAGCATTCCCGTATCGACAAACGTGCTAACGAGCACCCGCCGATCTGATATCTCTGCGCGCTTCGTAAGCCGAAGGAGTGCAGCGTTGATTTTCTTGTTCAAAGATTCAAGCATATGTACGCTTCAGAGCGAGCGGTGTCTCAGCGGCGCTCGCGGTCTAACGTCTTATTCAGCTGTAGAACGCATTTGACTGCTCAACACAAAAAAAGATGGTTGGGCGGCGCGTCTCTTCGTGGCTGGCCAAAAAAGCGCCATATATATAGGAATGCCTAAATGCAAACGCTTCACTTCTTAAAACGCCCCTTTTCGCACCAAAACTTTACATCTTGCCATTCTGGTTGGGCTTGGAACATTTTGGCCGCCCGCTCGCAATTTTTGGCATTGCTCCAGTTGTAAAAGTGAGATCCCCTTCCCTCGTGTCCAGCGGCGTCGAACGTGGCGACGTGCACACGAAATGTCTCATCGGACGGAACATTTCTGTAGAGTGTAAATACCTCCACCTCCGGTTCCTTGTCTCCACAAGCAGCGGTCACAGTGATCAGAATTAAAGCGGCAATGTGCCGCATCTTCAGACTGTCGTGGCGCTCAACGTCCAAACCCAACGACAACGCACGCTCTACTAATTATGTAGGCAAGCGTTCCGCGCAGTGTCCGTCGCGGTAAGCTGTTCGTTCGCGAGATGCTTCGCTTTGGACTCGGTGGACACCGGGTCGCTATGGAAACTCACGTCAACCTTCCGTCCTGCACGGGCAATGACGTCCTATACAAAGGTGGCGCCTAGAAATGTCGTCTCAAGCTTGCGTGAGAGCGAAGAGCTCTCGGCCGTATCTGCAAACAGTTACACATTGTGCACCGCGGCGACGCTTGCATTCTCGGAATCAGTCCTTTCTTCAAGGGCCGCTAAGCATCTTGTCGAGGGAAGAAACAATCATCAGCGCAGCCTGCTCGACGACATGTTCTTCCTCGACCCTGGTTCTGTCAATCTACCTTCCAATCAGAGTGCAGCGGTCGAGCAAGGACAGGGTAGCGCCCAGGCTAAACCAAAGTGCGCTGGAGTTGGCACAGTCAGCCAAGCACGGTGCGCGCCCCTCGGATCTTTGGCCAGGTGCGGCGCCATAGCTTTGCTACGTAACTACCCGGCGCCGAGGGCGCTGGAGAGGTCAGCAAGGCGGATACGAGCTTGAGCGGTTACGCTGGGTGCTCGCGTTGGCTGGTTCTTTGACCCGCACGCGCGACAAGTCCTGGTTCCGTGCGATGCGCTGGACAGGCGCTTGCTGCAATCGGCGCCGCGATCGTCCTAAGCTTTGCTCTGCCAGACGGCGTGCGCTGCTGGGTTGAGCGTTAAGCACCGCGTGGACGCGATGTGGAGCCGAGCACCGCGGGATCTGCGCTCTTACCTCGAGCAACAGGACGGGCCGCGCCGGCTCGATGCTCAAACCGCCGACACCACCATCGCAGCTGGAACGCTACCCCGCCCTCCGCACCCGCGCCGGGTCCTCGCCGTAGGGCGGCGAGTAGATCACGAGCACTTTCGCGCGTTCGCTCGTGACGATGAAAAGGTGCATCGCGTCGGCCGGAAAGAAACAGGCCTCGCCGGCCTTGAGCTCGAATTTCTCGCCCGCGACCTCGACATGCGCCTCGCCTTCCAGCAGGTAGCACACCTGCTCGATGCCCGGGTGTGCGTGCGGCAGCGCCCCCTTGCCACGCTCGATCTCGCCCACCAGCACCTCGAGGTTCCTCGCGCCGACGGTCTCAGGGCCGATGAGGCGGAAGTTGCGCGTTCCGGTGTGGTTCGCCGGCGAATACGGCGTCACGTCCGAGGGACGTATCCGGTACCTCGGTCTTGTCTGCGCGCTCATGTGCGTGCCTCCAGCCAGTTGTAAAGCGCGATGCCGCCGTCCACGACCACCGACGCCCCGGTCATGTAGGCGCCGTACTTTTCGGAGAGGATCGCGACCGCCATCGGCGCGATGTCCTCCGGGCGGCCGAGGCGGCCGAGCGGAATTCTCTGCACCAGGTCGGGCGAGCCGCGAAAACCGGCGCCCGGCACCGCGCCCGGCACGATCGCGTTGACGCGGATGCCGAAGGGCCCGAGCGCCCGCGCCAGTTCCTTCATCACCATCGTCTGTCCGGCCTTCGCCGCGCTGTAGTGGGGGAGATTGCGCGGCGAGTGCGCGTGCAGCGACGTCACGAACAGCATCCGGCCGCGGATTTGGCGCTCGCGCATGTGCCTGCCGAGCGCCTGGGCGAGGAGGAACCCGGCATTGAGGTTCACTTCGAGCATCTCGCGCCATTCGGCTTCCGTCACCGCGAGCGCAGTCTGTGTCTCCTCGCGCCGCGGGCTCGCGGCGTGCACGAAGATCGAGACCGAGCCGAGCGCGGCGATCGCCCTCTCGGCAAGGCGCGCGGCCTCGCCCGGCCGAGAGAGGTCGGCTTCCGCAAGATCGGCGCGCATCACGCGCGCGCCTTCGCCCTCGATCGCCTGCGCGATCGCGCGGCCGATGCCACCGGCTGCGCCCGTCACGAGCGCGGTGTCATGGGCGAGCAGCAACGGGCTCTCCCGCGGGCCGCGGCGCGCGCACGCGCACGAGCAGCGTGTACGCGACCGGGATGACGAAGAGCGTGAACACGGTGCCGAGGGCGAGCCCTCCGACGATCACCCAGCCGATCGGCTGGCGCGCCTCGGCGCCCGCGCCGGTCGCGAGCGCAAGCGGCAGCGAGCCCAGCACCATCGCGCCGGTGGTCATCAGGATCGGGCGCAGGCGCAGCGCCGAGGCCTCCAGTACCGCCTCACGCACCGCCATGCCGCGAGCGCGCAACTGGTTGGCGAACTCGACGATGAGAATGCCGTGCTTGGTGATCAGGCCGATCAGCATGATCAGCCCCACCTTGGAATAGACGTTGAGCGTGCCGCCGGTGAGCTTGAGCGCCGCGAGCGCCCCGAGCGAGGCGAGCGGCACGGTGAGCATGATGATGAAGGGCGCGAGGAAACTCTCGAACTGCGCCGCGAGCATGAGATAGATGAACGCGAGCGCGAGCAGGAACGCAAACGCGAGCGCCTGGCCCGATTCGCGGAACTCGCGCGAGGGCCCGTCAAGCGCGGTACGCGCGCTCGCATCGAGCACCTCGCGCGCCGCCGCCTCCAGCTGCTGCAGCGCCTCGCCGGGGTGTAGCCGGGCGCGACGTTGGCCGAGATGACCGCTGCGCGCTGGCGGTTGAAGTGATTCAGTTCCTTCGGCCCCACCGTCTCGCGCACCCGCGCCAGGTTCGAAAGCTGCACCAGCCGGCCGTCTTTCGCGCGCACATAGATCGCCGAGAGGTCGGCGGGCGTGTCGCGGTCCTTCGCCTCGAGCTGCACGATCACGTCGTACTGCTTGCCCTCGCGCTTGAAGCGCGTCACCTGCCGGCCGCCGAGCAGCGTCTCGAGCGTGCGCCCGATCGTCTCGACGTCAATGCCGAGCGCCGCCGCCTTGTCGCGGTCTATGTCCACCGCGAGCTGCGGCTTGTTCAGGCGCAGGTCCACGTCGGGGTTCGCGATCGCCGGGATCTGCCGCGCGCGCGAAAGCAGCGCCTGCGCCATGCGGTCGAGGTCCTCGTAGGTGTTCGCCTGGATCACGAACTGCACCGGCGGGTTGCGGAAGCTCTGGCCGAGCGACGGGGGATTGACCGGAAAGGCGAGCACGCCCGGAAGCTGCATGAACATCTTCGGCGCGAGTTCCTGGGTCACCGCCTGCGTCTTGCGCGTGCGCTCCTCCCAAGGCGCGAGCTGCACGAACGCGATGCCGAGGTTGACCGGGTTGGGCCTCTCCAACCCAGGGGCGACCACGGTGAAATACGACCGGACCTCGGGCACACCGGCGAACAGGCGCTCGATCTCGCGCATGTAGCGGTCGGTGTAGTCGAGCGAGGCGCCCTCGGGCGCGAGCACCAGCGTGATGAAGAAACCGCGGTCCTCCAGCGGCGAGAGTTCGTCCTTGAGCAGCGTGTACACCCACGCCGTGCCCGCCAGGATGGCGACGAAGGCCGCGCCCACCAGCGCGCGCGCGCCGAGCGTGCGGGCGAGCAGCCTGCGGTAGCCCGCGTTCATGGCGTGGAAGAACCGCTCCATCGCGAGGTACACGCCGCCGTGGCGCTCGTGGCTGCGCAGGATGCGCGAGCACATCATCGGCGTCAGCGTGAGCGCGACGAAGCCGGACACCGCCACCGCCGCGGCGACCGTGAGCGCGAACTCGGCGAACAGCCGCCCGGTGTTGCCCGGCACGAACGCCACCGGCGCGAACACCGCCGTCAGCGTGAGCGACATCGCGATCACCGCGAACGCGATCTCGCGCGAGCCGTCGGCGGCGGCCTGCACCGGCGTCTTGCCCATCTCGATGTGGCGGTGGCAGTTCTCCAGCACCACGATGGCGTCGTCCACCACCAGCCCGACGGCGAGCACGAGCCCAAGGAGCGTCAGCACGTTGATCGTGAAGCCGAAGAGGTACAGCACGAACACCGCACCGACGAGCGACACCGGGATGGTGACGAACGGGATGAGCGTGGCGCGGAGCGACCGCAGGAAGAGGAAGATCACCAGCACCACCAGCAGCACCGCCTCGAGCATCGTGCGGTACACCGCCTCGATCGAGCGCTCGATGAAGACCGAGGAGTCGAACGCGACCGCAAGGCGCATGCCCTCCGGGAGCGTCGCCTGCATGCGCGCGAGTTCGGCCTTGACCGCCTGCGCCACCTCCAGCGTGTTGGCGGTGGACTGCTTGACCACCCCGAGACCGACGGCCGGATTGCCGTTGACGCGCACCACGTTGCGCTCGTCGAGCGCGCCCAGGCTCGCGTGCCCGACGTCGCGCAGCCGCACGGGGTAGCCGCGCGACTCGGAAATGATCATGTCGTTGAACTGCTCGACCGTTCGCAGGTCGGCCTCGGTGAGCACGGTGAACTCGCGCTCGGCCGATTCGATGCGCCCCGCCGGGATCTCGACGTTCTGGCGCCGGAGCGCGTTTTCCACGTCCTGCGGGGTGAGCCCGAAGCCCGCGAGCCGGTCGCGGTCCAGCCACAGCCGCATCGCGTAGCGGCGCTCGCCGCCGATGATCACCGAGGCGACGCCGGGCAGCGTCTTCAGGCGGTCGGCGACGAAACGGTCGGCGTAATCCGAGAGCGCGAGCGCATCGTGGCGGTCGGAGGAGAGGCGCGCCCACAGGATCGCCTGCGCGTCGGCCTCGATCTTGGACACCACAGGGTCGTCGGCCGCCTGCGGCAACTGCGCGCGCACGCGCGCGACGCGGTCGCGCACGTCATTCGCCGCCGCGTCCACGTCGCGCTCGATCACGAACTCGACGGTGATCTGCGAGACCTCCTCGCGCGAGACCGACTTGAGCGTCCTCACGCCCTCGATGCCCGAGAGCGCGTCCTCCAGGGGCTGCGTCACCTGCGACTCGATCACCTGGGGGCTCGCCCCCTTGTACACGGTGCGCACCGAGACCACCGGCGTGTCTATCTTCGGATATTCGCGAACCGACAGGCGCTGGAACGCGATCACGCCAAGGAGCACGATGAGCAGGCTCATCACCGTGGCGAAGACGGGGCGGCGGATGCAGAGCTCCGGAAGCTGCACGCGCTAGCCTTTCCTGTCCGGCGCCGCGGCGGCGGGCTTCTCCGGCATCAGCGTCACGGCCGCGCCGGGGAAAAGCCGCAGCGTGCCGTCGGTGACGACGAGCTCGCCCGGCGCGAGCCCCGCGAGCACCTCGACCTCGCCCGGGCGCCGGATGCCGAGCCGGACCTTGACCAGTTCGGCCTTGCCGTTGGCGACGCGATAGACGAACGCGTCCTGCCCGCGCGGCACCACAGCCTGCTCCGGAATCCAGATGGCGTTCTCGCGCGCGCCGAGCTGCAGCGTCACGCGCGCGAACATGCCGGGCCGGAGCTTCAGCTCGGGATTGGCGATGCGGGCGCGCACGAGCACCGTGCGGGTCGCCTCGTCCACCGCAGGCTCGAGCGCGTACACCGTGCCGCCGAAGCTCTGCCCGGGCCAGGCGTCCACCGTCACCTTCACCGGCTGCCCGGCGCGCAGGCGCGAGACGAACGACTCCGGCACGCGGAAATCGAGCTTGAGCTGATCAATCTTCTCCAGCCGCGCGATGTCGGTGCCGGCGGCGACCACCGCGCCCTCGCTCACCTGGCGCAGTCCCACCACCCCGGCGAACGGTGCGCGCATCTCGGTCTTGGCGAGTTTCGCCTCGACCTCGCGCACGAGCGCCGCCGAGCGCGCGGCGTTCGAGCGCGCCTCGTCCAGCGCCTGCCGGCTGATGAAGTTCTTCTGGTGCAGGTCCTCGGCGCGCTCCAGCCGCTGGGCATCGAGCTTCGCCTGCGCCATCGCCGAGGCGAGCTGCGCCTTCACCTCGGAGGCATCGAGCGTGGCGAGCAGCGCGCCGCGCGCGACGCTTTGGCCCTCGGCGAAGCGGATCTCGGCGATGCGGCCGGCGATCTCCGGCCGCACGATCACCGATTCGTCGGCGCGGAGCGTTCCCACCGCGACGGCTTCGTCCACCGCCGGCGCAACGCGTGCCGGCGCCGCCTTCACCGGCATCGGCGGCGGGGCTTTCGCCGCGGCGCCCTTGCCGGCATCCTTTGGCGCCTGCGCGAGCGCCGTGGCCGCGACGAGCGCGAGCACGAGTGCGGACCGCATAGTTGAAGGGGCGATTCTACGGCTTCCGGTTCGCGGCCTTCGCGCGCTTGGCGGCGAGGCGCTCGCGCGTTCTGGCGCCGTCCACCACGACCCGCACGTGCGTGCCGCGGCCGCACTCCTCCACCTCGTCGCGCACGCTGAACTCGAAGGTGACGCGCCGGCCTTCCACTTTGGCGATCCGCACCGCGATCGTCACCTGCATGCCGAACGGGGTCGCGGCCAGGTGATCAATCGAGACGTGCGCGCCGACCGAATCCTCGCCCGGATCGAGGTGCGCGAGGAGAAAGTCGCGGCAGGCGTACTCCATGTCGCTCACCATCCACGGCGTGGCGTACACCATGCCTTCGCGGCCCATGAACGCGATGCAGCGCGGCTCGTCCACGACGAGGCTGCGCGTGAAGGAAAGCCCGGGAATCAGTGTGGTCTTCATCCCCCGCACCTTACCGCCACGCTTGATCCGGATCAAACCGCGGCACCGTCTCCCGGCGCAGGATCGGCCCATGGGCAGCATCACCGACCGTATAGACAACATCACCCGGATCCCGCCCGATCGGATGCAGGCGGTGCTGCCGGCGCCGCGCAGCGTCAAGATCGAGATTTCCCCGCGCTGCAACTACCGCTGCGGGTTCTGCGCCCTGCGCACGCGCGAAGAACAGCCGAAGTGGGACATGGACTTCGCGCTTTTCAAGCGCATCACCCGCGAGATGCGCGACGCGGGGGTCGAGGAGATCGGCGTGTTCTACCTCGGCGAATCGTTCATGAACCCGCGGCTGCTGGTGGACTGCATCGCGTACCTGAAGCGGGAGATCGCGATGCCGTACGTCTTTCTCACCTCCAACGCCTCGATGGCGTTCCCCGAGGCGGTCGAGGCGTGCATGAAGGCGGGACTGGACTCGCTCAAGTGGTCGGTGAACGCCGCCGACGAGGCGCAGTTCGAGCGCGTGATGGGCGTCTCCGGGAAGCTCTTCTGGCGCGCGCTGGACAATATCGCCGCCGCGTGGGAGGTACGCCGCCGCGGCGGCTACGCGACCGGCCTGTACGCCTCCTCGATCCGTTACGACGGCGAGCAGTTCGAGCGCATGCAGGCGCTGCTCAAGGAGCGCGTGCTGCCCTTCGTGGACGAGCACTACTGGTTGCCGCTTTACTCGATGGGCTCGTTCGCGACGCAGCGCGAGCAGGAGCTGGGCTTTCGCCCCACCGCCGGCAATCAGGGCCGGCTCGGGGCGCTGCGCGCGCCGCTGCCCTGCTGGTCGGCCTTCACCGAGGGTCACGTCACCGCCGACGGCAAGCTCTCGGCCTGCTGCTTCGACGCCACCGCCAACTGGACGATGGGCGATCTTAACCGGCAGTCGTTCATGGAGGCGTGGAACTCGGCGCCGTTCATCGCCCTGCGCGAAGCCCACCTGCGCCGGGACGTGCGCGGGACCGTCTGCGAGCAATGCATCGCGTACTAGAACCGGCCCCGGTCGCAGACCGGAACCGGTTGGCGCTGTTCAACCTCGGCTTCCGGCCGTTCTACCTTCTGGCGGGCGCGTACGGCACGCTCGCCGTGCCGCTCTGGGCGCTGGAGTACGCCGGCGCGCTGCCGCGCGGCGATCCGCTGTGGCACGCGCACGAGATGCTGTTCGGTTACGCCTTCGCGGTGATCGCCGGGTTTCTTTTCACCGCGGTGCGCAACTGGACCGGGCGGCCGACGCCTGCCGGAGCGGCGCTCGCGGCGGTGGCGGCGCTCTGGGTGGCGGCGCGCGCTCTCGCGCCGCTGTCGCTTCAGGCCGCGGGCTGGGCCGGAATGGCGTTCGCCGTC
>Ga0073934_10009230_pt1 | contig 12727 bp, 9 predicted proteins | sample LarsenN4metaG_FD_76834 | JGI IMG/M metagenome (GOLD analysis project Ga0073934, IMG submission 76834) | Hot spring sediment bacterial and archeal communities from British Columbia, Canada, to study Microbial Dark Matter (Phase II) - Larsen... ...
AATCGGATCAACAGGTTGGCATTGAGGGAGTGGCACGATGTTGCCGCGGTTATTGAATCTGGCGTTCGTGGCAGTGTTGTCCGTCGGCATATTGTCGGCTGCTCAGAATGCGCAGAAGCCGAAAAAGCCGGTCAGCCCCCGACAGGATGAACAGCGTGAGAACCAGGCCGTCAAAGATGCGCAGGAGGACGTAAAGTCCGCCGAGAAAACCGTCAGGGAGCGCGAGCAGGAGGTCCGCGAACGGCTCATGCAGTTGCGCGCGGCCCAGCAAGCCAGACAGTCGGCGGCCAGCGATCTGCAAAAGGTGGAAGACCGCCTGGAAGCCGAGCACGCGGAGTCGACGGGGTTGTCCGCCGCTCGCGAGAAGCTGAAGGCAGTGCAAGCCGAGCTGACGACAAAGTCCAAGCCGGTGCTCGATCAACTCAGGCAGCAGCCTGATTACAAGTCGGCCCAGGAGGCGCTCGACCGGGCCAAGGCCGCAATCAAGCCCGATCCGGACAACCCCGACACCGACCGCAAGGCCGCGGTTGCCGCGCACGCCAAGGCGGCCGAAAAGGTCCGTGAGTTGGAACGCGCCGCGCTGGAGAAAATCGACGAATTGAAGACGTTGATGGGGAAACAGGAGAGCGCCGAATCGGCCGTGCAATCGGCCAAAAAGCGATTCGACAGGGCGGTCGAGAAAGATCCCGACATGAGAGCCGCCAAGCAGGCTTTCGAGAAGGCGAAGCAGGACGAAGACCGTGCCGAAGACGCCGTCGCCGATGCCCAACGCAAAGTCGCGGATGCCAAGGGCAAGCTCGCCCAGGCACGCCAGAAGTTGCAGCAGAAGGTCGCGGCGGATCTCAAGGACAACAACAAAGACAAGAACAAAAACAACAAGAACAAGCAGTGAGACCGTGGACGGAACGGCCCGGCTCCAGATGCGAAGGCGCATGAAACTCTACGAATTCTTCGACGAATGGCAGGACCTGGACGTCGACGAACGTGTGCAAATGCTGGTCGAGCTGGCCGACGAATTGCCGCCGCTGTCGGAGTCGCGCCGGACAGCGCCGCTGCCGGCCGAATGCCGCGTTCAGGAATGCCAAACGCCCGTCCACTTGTGGGTAGATGTGATCGAAGACCGCGTCCACCTGGAGGCCGACGTGCCGCGGCAGTCACCGACGGTTCGCGGATTGGTGACGCTGGTGTTGCAGGGTGTGGAAGGGGCGTCGCCGGCGCAAGTATTATCAATTCCTGATGATTTGCTGACGCCGCTTGGTTTGCGGGAGGCACTGGGGTTGACGCGCCAGCACGGGGTGCGGGGTCTGGTAGCCCGCATCAAGCAGGAAGTCCGTCGACGCCGCAGAATCTGAGCAGCCCCAGATCGCCCCATTGCGGTTTTTAACGAATTGCGTGCCGCGTGCGAGTCGACAAACGGCGCCGGGCCCATCTCGCGAAAATGCCTTGTTTTTGTGAGAATTCTCTCCACTTTTTCCCGCGAACTGATATGCTGTGGGTTCTGAATGAAATGACCAACCAGCCTGGGCAGGATGTCGGCGAAGAGTGATTCGCGGCTGGCATTTCCACCACCCCCAATGACCGGCAGAGAATGTCTGCCGGTTCCACCAACGCATGCCGTCCTAACTGTCTTCGTAGCGTGCGGGGTCGTTCCGTTCGCCTTTGCACTCGCGGTGTCACCGAGTGTGGGGCTTGGGAATTGGACTCGCTGCTACGAGCGAGAAGAAACGAGTGTCGCCGGGGAAAGTCCCGGCCCTTGAAGGAGCCACGATGTTACCAGCTGCCGTCGAAGCGTGCCGCCTGCTGCCGTCCACCGAACTGCCCGCCTACACCTACGTGCCGGGCGGAGACACGCCCCATCCGTACCGCGATCCCCGCGGCCATAGCTACCAGCGGAAGCATCCCACGCCGCGCGGTCTCACCTCCACCAACTGGGCGGAAAACCGCAGCTATCTTCTGGCGCTGGATTACTTCAACTACGGGTTCTACTGGGAATCGCACGAGGAATGGGAGCGGCTGCTTCGCGCCACCGGTTCCGACGGCTTGACGGGCCGGTTCCTGAAGGGACTGGTGAAACTGTCGGCGGCGGGCGTGAAGGTGCGCGAATCGAGCATTCACGGCGTGCGGCGTCATGCGGCCTCGGCGGGGGAAGTGTTCGCCGACGTCGCTGCGGAAGTAGGCGATGAGTCGTTCTGCGGACTGGAGTTCACGCTGCTGCAGTTCGCCGCCGACCGCGCCGCACAATTGACCTACAAAGACAAGATCGTCCCCGGCAAGGCGGTGCGCGTGTTTCCGTTCGTGCTGATGCCCAACCCGCTGCCGCTGGCGTAACCGAAGCCCACGGGCTGCGTCCCGTGGGCCGACCGGATTACAGCGTGTGATTCATGCCCACGGGATGCCCCGTGGACTCCTTCACTCGAACTGCAGCCGCAGTGCAAGCTCTTTCACCGCCGTCATGGGGATCTCGTCGCATTCGATCGCGCGCGACGACGAAATGAACACCGGCGCTTCGCGCAATTCGCGTCCCGGCGTGGGCAGGCGGCCGTGGCTCCCCTTCACGATCGACGCGTCCAGCCCGATCACGTCCATGTAGTACCGGAAACCGAGGAGCTTCTGCGCCAGCCGGCGGGCAATCCGCAACTGCGGCCAAGTCAGCTTCGGATCGACGAACAGCTCGACCGGGTCGTAGCCGGGCTTGCGGTGAATGTCGACGGTCCGCGCGTAATCCGGGGCCAGGGCGTCGTCCAGCCAGAAGTAATACGTGAACCACGCCTGGTGCGCAGCGACCGCCACCAACTCGCCCGACCGCTCGTGATCGAGGCCGAACTGCCGCTGGTCGGCACGAGCGAACACGCCGTCGATACCCGGCTGCGTCGACAGCAGGAGCTGCACTCCTTTGATGTCCTCCGGCCGTCGCACGTAGATGTGCGCCACCTGATGGTCGGCGACGGCGAACGCTCGCGAGGCGCCACAGTCGAGCGTCTCCCAACCCGGCGCTTCCTTGCGGACCGTGAGATAGCCGTGCTGTCGCAGAATTCGATTGATGTGCACCGGCTGCGAGACCGGCGCGATCGCGTATTCTGAGAGCGCGATCACCTCCATCCCCAACTCGCGCGCGGCGTCGATCACCTTCCCCGCCTCCGCATCGACGAGGCGGATGTCGTCGGCGATGCGTGAATCGTCCGGACCGAGGCGCTGCAGGTTGTAATCGAGGTGCGGCAAATACACGAGCGCCAACGTTGGCCGGAACCGCTTCAACACGTCGACGCTGGCGTCGGCGATCCATCGCGAACTGGTGATGTCGGCTCCCGGCCCCCAGAACTTGAGCAACGGAAACACGCCGAGCCGCGACTGCAACTCGTCCTTCAAGCCGGGCGGCTGGCTGTACGAATCCATGATCTTGCGGCCGTCAGCGGGGTAGCAGGGCCGCGGCGTCATCGCCCAATCCACGTCGGCATACATGTTGAACCACCAGAACAGCTTCGCAGTGCTGTAGGCGGGATCGCGCTGCTTTCCGACATCATAAATTCGCTCGCCGCGGACTAAGCGGTTCGATTGCCGCCACAGCCACACCTCGGCGAGGTCGCGGAAGTACCAGCCGTTGGCAACGGCGCCGTGGTCGCGAGGCAGCGTGCCGGTAAGCATCGTCGACTGCGCCGTACAGGTGACCGCGGGCAAGACGGTTCCCATTGGCCGTGCGAAGCCGTCGTCCGCCAGCCGTTTGAGGTGCGGCGTGTGCAGTCCCAGCATGTCATGCGTCAGGCCGACGACATTCAGAATCAGCAGCGGCTTGGTCATGGGACTCGGTGAGTGGTGAGTGGTGAGTGGTGAGTCATATCATGTCTTGACCACTCACCGCTCACCACTCACTCCCCCATGCGCTTCGCCATTCTCACGCACGATCATCCGTTCCTGCACTGGGATCTGCTGCTGGAGTGCGGCGAAATCTGCCGGAGTTGGCGGTTATTGACGCCGCCGGACACTTCCGGACCCATTCCCGCCGAAACTTTGCCCGACCACCGCGTGTTTTACCTGGAATACGAAGGCCCCGTAACCGGCAACCGCGGCACAGTCACGCGGTGGGACGCCGGCAGTTGCGTGTGGGTGACGGCCTGCGAAGACCGAGTCCGCGTGCTGTGTTTCGGGGCCAAGTGGCAAGGTGCGGTGACGTTACGATGCACGCCGAACGGCTGGATCGCGCAGAGAGACTGAGCCAGGCGAGCCGAGTCGCGTCAGCGACCGGGTGGCTTGGTTTTTCGGGGGTTCGAAGAGAAGACACCCGGTCGCTGACGCGACTCGGCTCGCCATTCTGGACAATTTGCGCAGACTTTACGTCTCAAGAGTGTGTCAAACTTTGCCGATAGTATCGATTGGTGGGATTACGCCGAGTTTACGCCCTCGCTCCGTCCAGAAATCCCTGGGATGCCGTCCTTGGGGGTTTCGTCGACCACAGAAGGTCACATCGACATGCCGACCTCCTCCCGCGGCTCGCGACCGTTCCCGCGTTCTGTGTCCGAGTGGTTCCGCCAGCGGTGTCGGCCGTTGCCGCTGCTGCTCAGTGCTTCGCTGCTGGCGTCGGGCTTCCCCGCGAAGCCGATGTTTGCCGCCGAGCCCGATATGACGCCCTCGTGGGTGGCGCAGCCGGGCAAGCATCCGCGCACTCCACCGCTCCCGCCGCAGTCGGCAAAAAAGGACGCTGAGGGCGTCGAAGCACCGGCGATTGAGCCGCAGGTCAAACTGAACTACACGGCGGCCACGTGGGAGAAGGTGCTGCAGGAAGTCGCACAGGAAACGGGGTCGGTGTTGATCGCCGACCGCGTGCCGTCCGGCCGCTTCACCCGCCGGGATAAGGCCAAGTATTCCCGCGGCGACGCCGTGCGGATCATCAACCGCGAAATCGAACCGCTGGGCTTCCGACTGGTGGAAAAGGGGCCGTATCTCATCGTGATGGATCTACCGTCGCTGCGGCCGCGCTACGAAGCGCCGACCGTCCCCCGGCCGACGAATCAGCACCTATCAGTCGAACAGCACGAAGCGCCGGTAACGCCGCAGCGGAACTTCTCCCAGGTGAAACCGGTGCCGCGAAACCAAGATCACGCCGCTCAGCCTGGATCGTCGCGCTCCAACATCCAATTGATGTCGCACGAAGAGCCGGCGGCGCCAAAGCGGCATATCCTCGATCCCGACGCCGAAGCGGCGAATGAAACGCCCACCGTCGCCGTGTTCCGGCCGCGTCATCAGACCGTCAACGACCTGGCCAAGCGGACCTACCGCACGTTCAAAGACCGTGCGGAACTGCTGGACGCCGGCCGAAACAATCTGCCGGCCTTCCGCGCCCATAAGACGACCATCCTGTCGTCGCCGGTGCTGTTCACGATGTCGATTGACGAAGAGCACGGCGAGCTGATCATCGATGCCAAGACCTCCCAAGCGGAAGCGCTGCTCAAATTGCTCAGCCGGCTCGATTCGCCGGACGTCGATGCCAACCCCATCCAGCTCGTCTCCAGCACGCGGACGGTGTGCGAATTGGGTCCGCAGTTGCCTGGCGAGCTGGCCAAGATTCGCAACGCGCTGGCGAAACAGGAGGCACAGCGCGGCATCGCAGTGGCCCAGGCGAACGCCCAGCCGGTGCCGCAGCCGGGCGATCCGCCGATGCCCACCACCGTGCAGGAGGCCATCAGCAGCATTCGGTCGGAAGTGGGCATTGAGGCGATCCCCGATCTCGGCGTGCTGATCCTCAAGGGGAACCAGAAAGACGTCGACGCGATGATGGACCTCATCCGTCAGTTGGAGAAGCTCAGCGAGGCCACGGCACCACAGGTGCATCTTTTATTTCTCCAAAACGTTGACTCCTCCGCACTCGCCGAGCTTCTGACGACGGTGTTCGAGAGCCTCACGAAGTTCCCGGGCAAAGCGACGCAGCCCCGGCAGAACGTGGCCATTGTGCCAGTGGTGACGCCGAACGCGATCCTCATTGTGGCCCCGGCGAGCGACATGCAGTCGATCCTCGACCTGGCGGACCAGCTCGATTCGAAGGTCGACCCGGAATCGGAGTTCCAGGTCTTTCCGCTGAAATCGGGCGTGGCCGCACGCGTGGCCGAAAAGCTCACGGCGATGTTCGAGGAGCCGACGGGCCTGGGCGCGCGGCCGATCATCCAGGCCGACGAGCGCTCCAACAGCATTATCGTACGCGCCAAGCCGAGCGATCTGGACCAGATTGGCGCGATGATCACGGCGATCGATAAGGAGTTCACCGAGCGCGTCAGCAAGGTCAAAATCATCTACCTGAAGAACGCCGTGGCGACGGAAATCTCCGCGGTGATCAACGCCGCCATTCAGGGCGCCCTGTCGCCGCCGTCCAACCAGGGGGCCAGCCAGATCTTCGGCCAGCAGTTCGGCGGCGGGGCGGGCCAGATCCCTGAAGAATTTCGCGACGTCGCTTCGCCCGTGCTGCAGATGTACGGCGTGGGACCGGACGGCGACAAGAAGCTGCGGTCCGGCATCCTGGCGGACATCCGCATCACCCCCGATCCGCGGATGAACGCCTTGATGGTCGCCGCGCCGGAAGCCAGCCTGGCGCTCGTGGAAGAGCTGGTCAACGCCCTCGACCAGCCCAGCAGCATGGTGGCCGAGATCAAGGTGTTTACCCTCGCCAACGCCGACGCCACGACGATGGTGCAGCAACTGCAGGGGCTGTTCAACGCGCAGGTGACGGGGGGCACGCAGGGACAATTCGGCGCCAACCAGCAGCGGCAGCAGTTGGGCGTGCTGATTGAAGGGGCGGAAGACGCCGGCAGCGGCCTCATCCCCATGCGGTTCTCCATCGACACCCGCACCAACAGCGTGATCGCCATCGGCTCGGCTGATGCGCTGCGGGTGGTGGAGGCCATCATGCTGCGGCTGGACGGCGACGACGCCCGCGGCCGCAAGAACTCCGTCTATCGCCTGAAGAACAGCCCGGCCACCAACGTGGCGCAGTCCATCACCACGTTCCTCACCAACCAGCAGCAACTGGGCGGGCAGCTCGACCAGCAGCTCATCAGCACGGTCGAGCAGTTGGAGCGGGAAGTGATCGTGGTGGCCGAGCCGGTGAGCAACAGCCTGCTGATCTCGGCGACGCCGCGGTACTACGAAGACACGATGTCGCTGATCAAGAAGCTGGACGAGCCGCCGCAACAGGTGATCATGCAGGCGCTGATTGTCGAAGTGGACCTGCAGGACACGGACGAGTTCGGCGTGGAGTTGGGCTTCCAGGACTCGATCCTGTTCGATCGCAGCCTGGTCGACGCGGCCAACACGTACACAACGACCACCGTCATTCAGGATTCGAACGGACAACAAGTCCAGCAAACCAATATTATCTCCCAGGCCGGGACGCCCGGCTTCCTGTTCGCCAATCCGGCGACCCCCCTGGGCAACAACACGGCCGGAACGAACACCAACGCAGTCGGCACGCAGGGCTTGAGCAATTTCTCCCTCGGTCGCGTGAATGGCGACCTGGGCTTCGGCGGCCTGGTGCTGTCAGCGAGCTCGGAATCCGTGAGCATGTTGCTGCGGGCGCTCGCCCAGAACAGGCAGGTGCGCGTGTTGAGCCGGCCGCAGGTTCGCGCCATGGATAACCAGACCGCGCTTGTCCAGCAGGGCCAAAATGTGCCAGTGGTGCGGGGAGTGTCGTTGACGGGGACCGGAAGCGCCAACCCGCAAATTGATCGCGATGATGCTGGCGTCATACTCGAAGTGACGCCGCGCATCAGCCCGGACGGCACCATTGTGATGGCAATCCGGGCGGAAAAAAGTCAATACCAACTCGGCGCGGGTACCGGAGTCCCAATTTTCACTGACGCCAACACTGGAAATGTCGTGGAAGCGCCCGTGAAAGACATCAGCGTAGCGCAAACGACCATCAGCGTACCGAACGGCCAGACCGTCGTGCTGGGTGGACTCATCACGTCGCGGACCGACAACATCCATCGCCGCGTGCCGTGGCTGGGAGACATCCCGGTTATCGGCTGGGCGTTCCGTTACGATTTCGTGCAGACCCGTCGCACCGAGCTGCTGATCTTCCTGACGCCGCGGATCATCACCGACGACGCCTATTCGGAGCAAATCAAAGAAGTCGAGATGGCGCGGATCCACTTCATCGAATGCGAAGCCGAAGAGATGCACGGCCCGCTGCGGGGCATTCCTTCGGAACAGTTGTTCGAGGGGGAAATGCCTTCACCGGGCAGCAGCCTACCGACGTACACCACTCCCGGTCCAATGATGCCGGCCCCGACGCCGGTGGTACCGACACCGATGCCCAAAACCACCCCGCCGCCCCCCGCGCCGGGGACTGGAGAGGCCGCAGCGCCGACAAAAGCCGTGCCCGAAGAGCCGGCCCCGCCGCAGCCGCCCATCGTCGACCCGCAGTTCATTCCGGCGACGGGGGAAGAGCAATCCGCGTCGCTCGACCGCCGCGTGATCCACGCCGCCAGGCCCCGCCCCGACCGCCCGTCGAGCCTGCGGATCGATAAGTCCTCCACGTCCAACGCCGCCACGGACGTCCGCCTGGGCAAAGACACTGAACAGAAGAAATCGTGGTTCAGTTTCACGAGGAAATAACCGCGTTTAGCCGCGACCCGCAGGGGAGCGCTTCGCACGCTCGAGCAATCGATGCAGAGCGCTCCCCTGCGGGTCGCGGCTAAACAGAACTCGCGCACGGAGGCGCAACGAATGCAATTCCTCCCCCGATTTGCCGCACTGGCCGCGCTGTTGTCGTCTGTTGGCTGCGCCACCTTCGACGTGCCGTGGTTCGACCGCGTCCCCGAGGCGAGTGCCAAAAACCCCGTCGTGAAGGTCCTGTGCATGTGGGAACCGGCGGAAGGCCGCGATCCCCACGGCCTGCCCTGCCGCGGGTTTGCGGGGCAGATCCTGTTCCTCGGCAACAAAGGGGGCGTGCCCGTCAAAGTGCACGGCGACGTGAAGATCTACGTCTTCGACGACTTCGGCACACCCGAGGAACAGTCGGTCCCCGTCCACCAGTTCGCCTTTGACGACCGGGCCTGGAACAACCACCTCAAGGTGGGCACGTTCGGACCGGCGTATTATGTGTTCGTGCCATACACGCGACACGGAAACCATGAAGCAAATTGTGCCGTGCGCATAAAGTATACTCCCACCGAGGGAATACCGATCTACTCCGAGTCCTGCACGATCAACCTGAAGGGAAAGACTCGCGGTTTTTCCGCATCCGAGACGGAGGCAATCGAACCCAGTGCAGTAGAGCGCCGAGTGACAACAATACCGTTACGTCACGATGGGGATCAGCCGTCGATATCTCCACTGAACGTTGAGCGCGCGAACTTGCTTCTGGAAGAGTTTCTTTGGAAGAAACACAACGAAAACCTACAAGAAAGAGCACCCGTCCGTAGTGAAGATTTGCCCGGACAGTGATGTCGATCTGCGTGCTGCTCATTCACTTGTTGAAAGCCAGAGATTCTCATTCGCCGAGCCAATTATAGTACCACGTCCAGAGATTATCCTGTGCGGAAACGATGGCTGGGATCTCGTTGTTTTGGACGCTGTCGCAGATTTCAATCGCGTAGTTTGAATACGTTGCCGACCGATTTGCATGTTGCTCAGCCACCCCCCAAGCCTCGTTGGAATATGCGACGTCAGCTTGTTCATAATTGTATTCAGCGATCTCGATCCACTCATAGGCACTATGATATGGGTAATGTGGATCGCCAGCGAGCGAGTAGCTTCCCGATGACAGAGCATTTGCTTCGTCCTGCAGGATTGCGTTGATCTTGTTGATCTGTGCCTGCCCGAACGGCTTGACGTCATTGTCGTCTATTTCATAGTAGATGTCCTGAGCGAGTTGGTGCTCGACCTGCAATTCATCATAGGTCTCGAAATACAGATCAACGGCAGTGGTCCCATAGTAGCCAGCTATCCACATTGCCGCGTCGGCATCGTCTTGCGTGGTTGCAAGTAGTGATTGCGGCGAGGCGAAACAGATGGCGAAGTTGCCCATGGCGAGCGTGAAAACTCGAATGATCTGCGGAAATGTTGGCATCTTCTTGTATCTCCTTGTGACGCGAAGGCTGATAAAAAGGTTACAGGCATTTTGAATCTAGCGAACCATTCCTCAAATCTTAACATGTTATTTCCATTCTGACCTGTTCTGGTCATTATTAACGTCAACTTCGCTGGGACAGTCTCGGATCGTGTCAGCCTCGCGATGCTTACACATCGATGGCCAGTGAGCGGCGCGGGTCGGCCGCAGGCTCCCGCGTCATGCCCGCCGCTTGCGTCGTCTGGCGCGTCATTCCCCGCGCAGCGTAGCCACGATCGGCAGCCGCAGCGCTGTCCACACTGCGCCCCACGCCGCGGCACAACCGGCCACGAATACGGCCGTCAATAATCCCAGCACCCACCGCCACGGGACGTCGGCGCCGGTCGATGACAGGTGCGGCGTCATCGCCACCAGTGCGGAAATCGCCCCGGTCGCCAGCCCCCACAACAGCAGCCACGCGTTCTCGGTGAGCACCAGGGCCGCGATCTGCCGCGGCAGAAAGCCCACCGCCCGCAACAGCGCCAGCTCCACCTGCCGTTCCCACACGTTGCGGAGCATCACCGTCGCCAGGCCGAACGTGCCCAGCAGCAAGCCCAGCCCGCCGAGCGTCTGGAACGTCGAGAGATACGTGTTCTGCACGGCGAGAAACCGGGCCAGCCGGTCGGCCACCGGTTCCACATCGAGGCCGTACTCGCTGAGTTCCGTCTCCAGCAGCTCCGACGCCGCGGCCGCGTGTTCCGGCGGGACCTCGATGAGGAAGTACTGATAGCCCTGCCGCTCGGGGAACAGCTTGAGAAAGTGGTCCTCGGACATCAGCAGCACGCCCTGGAACACGCTGCCGTCGAACATGCCGACGACTTCCAGCCACGCTTTGAACGAGGCCTCTTCCGCCGGATACGCGAGCCGGTCGCCGACGCCCTTCTTGAGTCCGAACATCAGCGTGTTCATGTCGCCGAGAACGGGAACGGTGTCCCGGTCGCTTCCGAGCGACCGGGACACTGGCGCGTCGTCATCACCAGGGTCCCGGACACTCAGAAGTGTCCGGGACACTTCGTCGAGCTTCCGCCACAACTCATCCCCACCGCCGATGAGCTTGAACCCGCCGCGTTCGATCATCGCCGCCGGCACGCCGAGGATCGTCGGCGCCTGCGTCTGGAACAGGTTCAAGCAACTGGCGTCTTCGCCCGGCTTCACGCGGAACGCCATCACCTGCATCGCGGCCAGCGCGGCGGATTGCTCTGGCGTACGCGGCTGCAGGTTGAGCTGCTTGCGGCCTTCGGGCGTGTTCAGGTTGTGCAGGATCGGCCGGCTGGCTTCGGCGACGAGCGTGAACCCGCCGTTGCCGGAGTGTTTTTCGGGCCGTTCCACGCTGGGATCCTTGTGTCCCGCGGCCACGGCGGTGATGACGAACGTCGCCGCGGCGATGAGTCCCGTGGACAGGATGCTGCGCTGCCGGCGTCGGGCGGCGTTGCGGAGGCCGAGTTGCAACAATTGAAGAGACCCAGGGATGGCCATGCCTGGGCTTCGGCCGCGCTGCAGCCATGCCGACAGGCTCCACAACCCCGCGGCCAGCAACAGCAGCCCGGCGGCAAAGAACACCACAATCGGCCACGACAATCCGGAAAATGCCTCGCTCGCGGGAATCACCCAGCCATGACACCGAGCAACAACAGCCCTGCGATCCCGAACGAGACAGCCGCTTTCAATGCTGCCGATCGCGAATGCAAGTTTCCCGCGCGCGGCGGTTCGCTGACACCCACCAGCTGCGCTCGCAGCGACACGCCGCGCAGTTGCCACAATCCGCCGGCCATCGCCGCCATCGACGCCGCGCCGGCGACAATCGCGCCGACAGCCACGCTGATGGGGTTTACGCTCAGGAACAGAAACTTCGTGCCGATCGCGCCGATCCACCACGTTTTCAAACCGTACAGCATCGCCTGCGCGTAACCGATCGCGGCGAAGCAACCCAGGATGCAGCCGACAAGCACAATCGCCAGCGCTTCGCCCAGCATCATGCGGCGAATCATTCCCGGCGGCAGGCCGATTGCACTCAGCAGCCCCCACTGCTGCACGCGCTGGTCGATTGTCAGGCGAAACAGCAGTCCCACCAGGATCACCGCGGACAGGATCAGGAAGAAGCTGAACCCAAGGAACAACCCGGTGAAATCGGTCGCCCCACTCGCCGCCCGCAGGCCATTCCGCTTCACCGGCTCGAACGCCATGCCGACGTCGCGCGGATCGATCGAGCTCAGCAGGTACTTTTCCAGTTCCTGCGTTGCCTCCTCCGGCGACTGCCCCGGCTTCAGCGCCACGCGCACCGACGTCAGTGTGCCATACCGGCTGGGCCACAGCGTCCGGGCGGTTGCCAGCGGGAAAAACATTTTCGGCGTCGCGCGGTACATGGTCCAGTAGTCGTCGTCGCGCGCCGTCACGTCTTCCAGCTTCATCGGGAACGGCTGGTCCCACTCGGCCAGTGATTCAACGTCGGTGATGCCTTTCACTTCCGGCGCAAGCTGCTTGTCCGCCGCGGCCCCGGTCATCTTCACGATGCCCCGCACGGTGACCGTGCGTTCTTCCTCCGGCAGTTCGCCGTGCGAGCCGACGACGTGGTAGCCGAAGCGGACCTCGTCGCCGACCTGCACCTTCAAATCTTCTGCGAGGAAATCGTTGATG
>Ga0073934_10009233_pt1 | contig 12724 bp, 14 predicted proteins | sample LarsenN4metaG_FD_76834 | JGI IMG/M metagenome (GOLD analysis project Ga0073934, IMG submission 76834) | Hot spring sediment bacterial and archeal communities from British Columbia, Canada, to study Microbial Dark Matter (Phase II) - Larsen... ...
AGAACGCCTGCGTGTCGCGGTGGGTGTCGGGCCCGACGAAGATCTGGCCGCGCTCGGAGGCGTCTTCCAGACGGGCCGCGAACGTCGCCGCGTCGCCGGTCACCGCGTATTCGCGCCGCACCTCGCCGCCGATCATGCCGGCGATCACCGGCCCGCCGTTCACCCCGACGTGCACGTCGAGGTTGGCGGGCAGGTTGTTCTCCTTGTTGAAGCGGTAGATCGTGGCGCGGATCTCCGCCGCCGCCTCCACCGCCTTGCGCGCCGCCACCTCCGGCACCTCGGTGAGGCCGAACAGTGCCAGCACGCAGTCGCCGAGGTATTTGTTGACCAGGCCGCCGTGTGCCAGCACCACCGCCTCGAGTGCCTCGAAGCAGCGGTTCATGACGTCGGTCACTTCCTCCGGATCGAGCTTCTCGGAAATCGCCGTGAATCCCGAGATGTCCGCGTAGACGACCGTGACGTAGCGGCGCTCGCTGTCCACCTCGCCGCGATAATCGAACCGGGGGGAATGGGCAAGAAGAAAAAATCGGGCCTGCTGCGGCTCACGGTCTCCTGTTCCTGCGGCGCCGGCGCAGTGCGAAAAACAGGCTCGGCAGCACCAACAGCGGCGTAGCCGGCGGCGCGTGGGGCGGCGCGGTGACGTGGCAACCGTCGTCGTCGTCGTCGCGGCGCCGGCTGCCGCGGTCTGCCGTCGGCGTCGGGCGCTGCACCGTTGCAGTTGGGACCGCAAGCACCTGCACGACTCCGGGAACCAGGCGTTCTACCGGATGAATCGTGCCCTCCAGATCCGCTGGCCGCACCTCGACCGGATTGACGCGACCGGTACTGCCCGGCGGCGCGTCTGCCGGAACGACGAGCGTGATGGTGATCAGCGTGGCCGCCGGCAGCGCGTGGTCGCCCGGCGAGGCGGGGGCAATCGCGATTCGCAGGATGCGCGTGGCAGGGGCATCGGAGCCGAGCACGGTGACGGCGAAGGGAGCGAGGGAGGGATTGCCGTCCGGATCGAACACGATGCTGTCCGGCACCCCGTCGCCATCGGCGTCGGTGCCGTCGAAGTCGAGACCCGGTGACCCGTTGAAGTCGAGGAGCAGATCGAGGTGGTTGATCTCGTCGGGCCCGAACGGCAGGCCGTCGTCGGGGGCGGGGACGAATCGGACCGTGATCGACACCGGCTCGCCGGGGCTGCCGCTTGCATCGCCGACGAGCAGCTCGATGCCCGGTGCCGGGGTCACCGAAGCCCGAGCCTGGTCGTCGACCGTGTACGTGTTGACCTGCAGGTCGCCGCTCAACGGCACGAGTTGAGCCGCCACGGGAAAAGCCGCCACGATTCCTGCGAACACGATTACCGCTGCCGTTCGGCTCATCCGTTCCCCTTGGCGCGGAGACGTGTCAACGCAGAAAATGAAGCCGGCCGCGCCGATCGCTCGGCGGCGGCGAAACCGCGCCTCACTCGCCTGACGGATCGAGGTCGGCGCGCAGCAGGAACTTGCCGTTGCCGGCGGCCACCGGCTTCTCCGGGTCGTCCTGCCAGGCGAGCACGTGCACGTTGGCGATGCGCGAGCCGAGCTTGAAGATGCGGGCCCGCGCGCGCGTGGTCACCGGGCGGCCGCTGCGCAGGTAGTCGACGCTGAAGTTGATCGGCTTGGGCACGCGCGGGTTGCCGGTCTCGTGGATCAGCCGCAGCAGCGCGGTGAGCTCGAGCAGCGCGCCGAGCACGCCGCCGTGGATGGCCGGCAGGCGGGCGTTGCCGACGATGTGCTCGGAGAACGGCATGACGCAGACTAGCCCGGCGTCGCTCTCCTCGATGCCGACGCCGAGAAAACGCGCGTACGGAATGGCGTCGATCAGGTCCTTCACTTCTCGCCTCCGCCGCCGGTGCCGGCCGGCCGGCTGAACGGCGTGCCGCTGCGGTTGGCGCCGAGCATGAACGTGCCGAGGCAGCTCGCGAACGGATCGTCCGGGTCGCGCTCGTAGGCGACCGCGCGCACGAAGGCGACGCGCGGCGTGACGCGATAGCACTGCGAGCGGGCGAACAGGTCGAGGCCCGGCTCGGCGGCGCGCAGGTAATCGACCCGCAGGTCGATGGTCGCGATCGCGAGCAGCTCTTCGAGCGCGCACGCCACCGCCAGGCCGGAAGCCTGGTCGATCAGCGCCGTGATCGCCCCGCCGAACACCACCCCGCGCACCGGGTCGCCGACGATCTCCGGCCGGTAGGGCAGCTTGATGATCGCCAGCCCCGGCCCCATCTCGACCACGGTCATGCCCAGCACGCGGGCGTGCGGGGTCTGGTGCAGCATCTCGGGCAACGGGTTCCCGAAGAGCGCGGCGAGGGCGTAGGTGCGTTCCGGCATGGGCGCCCATAACCGCACAGGACAAGGCGGCGGGCAAGAGGCTGGGCGCGGTGGACATAGTGGACACGGTGGACACAATGGACAGTGGACCCCGCGCGGCGCGGCCCCGAGCCGTTTGGCGGCAGGGCTCTCGCGGCGCCTGCCTCCACCGGGTCCATCGTGTCCATCAGGTCCACTGTGTCCACCCGGCAAGGCCGAGCTGCCAGTAGCCACCTCGCCCCGTTGATCATATGATCATCTCATGACCACCACCGGGGGAGGCGGGGTCGACCCGCTGGCGATCTTGCGGCGCTCTCCTCTTTTTTCGTCGCTGTCGCCGCAGGCGCTCGAACAGGTGGCGCTGCGGCTGCGGCAGCGGCCGATGGCGGCGGGCGAGATCCTGTTTCGCGCCGGCGAGGCGGGGACGGAGTTCTTTCTCGTCTCCGGCGGGCGCGTGCGCATCTCGGTGCCGGCGGCGCGCGGCGAGCAGGTGATCAACCAGTTCGGCCCGGGGGAGTGGTTCGGCGAGATGGCGCTCATCACCGGCGAGCCGCGCTCGGCCACGGCGGTGGCAGCCACCGACGGGATGCTCGCCACGCTTTCGCGCGACGACTTCCAGGTGCTGCTGGCGCAGAACCCGTCGCTGGCGGTGCCGATCAGCCACTCGCTCAGCCACCGCCTGCGCGTGCAGACGCTCGCCCGCACGCGCCGGCCGCTGCCGCGTTCGGTGGCGATCGTCACCGCCACCACCGCGCCCGAGCTCGAGTCGATCCTGCTCGAGCTGGCCGCGGCGCTGGCCGAGGTGGGCGGCCGCAGGGTGGCGCTGGTGGATTTCTCCGGGCGGTCGCACGAACCGTCGCCGCCGCAGGCGGACGGCGTGCAGATCATCCCCGGGCAGAGCGCCAACCTCGCCGCGATCGGCGACGATTTCCCGCTCGTGCTGCTGCGGCTGGTGGCGGGCGACGGCGCGCGCGTTCAACACCTGCTCGACGCCGACGTGGTGTGGGCGCTCGAGGACGGCAGCGGCCAGGCCGTGCAGTGGCTGCGCGCCGTCGAGGACGTGCCGCAGTGCCTGGTGCTGCGCCTGTGCGGCGGCGAGCGCGCCATCGGCGAGCTGATGCTCGCCTCCGATCCGTCGGTGATCCGCAAGGCGCCGGTCGTGCGCGTCGACCCGCGCAAGAGCACGCCGCGGCTGCTGCGCGGCCTCGCCCGCCAGGTGCTCGGGCGCCGCGTCGGCCTCGCGCTCAGCGCCGGCGGCGCCAAGGGACTGGCGCACCTCGGCGTGCTGCGCTGCTTCGAGCGCGCCGGGTTGGAGTTCGACCTGGTCGCCGGCACCAGCATGGGTGGCATCGTCGGCGGCCTGGCGGCGATGGGGCGCACGGCGGACGAAATGCTGGCCGGCTTCCGCGAGGTGCGCGAGAACTTCCGCCGCAAGCTGCTCGACTTCGGACTGCCGCACACCTCGCTGCTGCGCGGCGACAAGAAGCGCGCCGTGCTGCGGGAGCACGTCGGTGAGACGCGCATCGACGACCTGTTGTTGCCGTTCTGGACCGTCGCCGGCGACCTGGTTTCCGGCCGCGAGGTGGTGTTCGGCAGCGGCCCGCTGCTCGACGCGCTCGACGCCACCAGCGCCATCCCGGCGGTGTTCCCGCCGGTCAAGATCGGCAAGCGCGTGCTGGTCGACGGCTGGGTGATCAACCCGCTTCCCGCCGACGTGCTGCGCCGCGAGGGCGCCGATCTGGTGATCGCGGTGGACGCGTCCGACTACCACCAGCCGGTGCTCGAGGGCTGGGACGCTTCGCCCAACCGGCTCAGCCGCTTCACCAACCCCGCCATGATCCGCATCACCCTGCGCTCGATCGAGGTGAGCGCGCACGAGCGCACGCTGGCGAGCCTCGCCTCGGTGGATGCCTGCGTGCAGCCAGACGTGGGCGGCTTTTCGCCGATCGACTTCCGGCCTCTGGAGGTCATCGTCGAGCGCGGCGAGGCCGCCGCCGAGCAGGCGCTCGGGCGCATCCGCGACATCATCGCGAACAGCAACGCATGAGCGGCGAGGGACGGGACCGGGGTGGGGCGGGCATGGTGGCGTGGAGCGGCCCGGTGTTCGCCCTGCTGGTGCTCGCACACGCCGCGGCGACGAGCAGTTTCTGGCGCCAGACGGCGGAGGCGTTTTCCGGCAAGTCGTACCGCCAGCTGCGCGTGCAGCGCTCGTTTCTGGGCATCGACCTCGACGGCATTCGCGCGCGGCTCGACGCGGCCGCGCCGCTCGACGCAGCCGTGGCGCTGGCGCCGGAGGTGCGGAGCGACGAGTTCGTCCGGCAGCGGTTCACCGAGGTGTTCTACCCGCGCCGCATCGACGCCAACGCCAGCCTGGTCGTTACCGCACGTTCGCCCGGCGTGCCGCCGCCGGGCGCCGTCGTGCTCGGGCGCCTCGACGCGAAAGAGCTGTATCTTACCGGCCCGATTCCCGCCGCGGGCGAACCCGATGCGCAAGCGGGCGGCGATCCCTTTCGCATTGCCTGGGCGCAGCTCGCCGCCGCGGTCGCCGGCCTGTGCGGCCTGGGATTCGGCGTACTGCTGGCGCTGCACGCGGCCACCCGTCGCGGAGGCGCGAATTCGCTCGACGGGCTCGACCTCGCCGCCAGCACCGCGCTCGCGCTGCCGCTCGGCGGCCTGGTGGTCTGCCTGGCCGCGACGGCGGCCACGTGGCTGCAAATTGCGCTTCCGTGGTTCGCCCTCACCCTCTGCGGCCTCGTGCCGTTCTTCCACGTCCTGATCACCCGCCACCCGCCGCAGGTCACCCGTCACTCGTCACCCGTCACCCGTCACGTATCAGCTGCCGGCCGCAAGGCGTCGCCGTTTCTCGTTCTCCTCCCCGCGCTCTTCTCCATCCTTCTTTTCATCCGGCTCTTGCGCTTCCCGATCGCGCAGTGGGATGGGCGGTCGGTCTGGCTGTTCAACGCCAAGCGTTTGTTCGAGCGCGGAACGTTGCTGGCGCATGAAATTCTCGACGGCAGCGTCGGCTGGTCGCATCCCGACTACCCCCTGTTTCTTCCCTCCTGGCTGGCCACGTTCTCCGCGCTGTCGCCGTCGTTCAACGAGCGCATGGCGGCGCTCGGCATCGCGGTGCTGCTCGGCGCGGCGCTGGTGCTTGCGACCTTCCTGCTGCTCGAGCTGACCGGACGCAGGTGGGCGGTCGCGCTGCCGCTGGCGTTGGCGTTCAACTTCGACAAGACCTTCGCCGGCGGTTACGCGGACGGCTTTCTCGCGCTCTTCCTGCTGATCGAGTTTCTCGCCTTCGCCGGCGCGCGGCGCTGGCAGCTCGGTTGGATCGCCGCCGCCGTCGCTTCTCTGCTGAAGACCGAAGGCGTGGTGCTCGCCGCCGGCACGGCTGCCGTGTTCGCGCTGTTCTCGCCGCACGCGCGCGGCCTCGACTGGCGCCGGCGCTGGTTGCCCTTCGCCTGTTTTGCGCCGGCGCTGTTCCACCAGCTCCGGATGGCGCAGCTCGGTGCGCACAGCATCGCCGGCGGGCAAGATGCCGCCGGCACGCTCACGGCGTTCGCCCCGCGGCTGCTCGAAGCGCTGGCGGCCAGCGGCAGGCTGTGGACGAAGCAAGGCTATCTGCACCTGCGCGGCGTGTACTGGCAGCTCCTGCTCTGCCTCGCAGCCACCGTGGCGTTCCGGGGGCTGTTCGGCACCGCGCAGAATCGTGTCGGTGGCGGCAGGCGTGCGGGCGCGGGATTCGCGGCAGACGAGTCGAGCCCGAAGCGCCGCTCGCCCTCACCCCCCGGCCTCCTCTCCCAAAGAGCGGGAGAGGAGGAGGAAATAGACGTCTGCGACGTGGGCTGGGCCATCCGCGCCGCGCTCGCCCTCGCAGGACTGCAGACGGCGTTTGCGTATTGCTCCATCGCGCTGTTGCCGCAGAAGGCAACGTGGTTCGTGGAGACCGCGCTCGACCGGCTACTCCTCCATCCGGCGGCGCTGCTCATGCTCGTCCCGTTTCTCCAAGCCAGAGGAGAAAAAGGATGAAGGATGAGGGATGAAGGATGAACATGATGACTTCATCCTTCATCCCTCATCCTTCATCCTTTTTCTCCTTGTTCCCCCCCAGGCGATCGCCTACTAAGAACGGGTGACTGCCGAGGAGCTTTTCGACAAGGCCGTCGATCACGTCGCCGAGGGCGAGCTCGATGCAGCGATTGCGGCTTACCGGGCGGCGTTGGAGATCGATCCGAACTACGCCGACGCGCTCGAGGGGCTGTCGATGGCGCTGGCCGATCTCGAACGCTGGGACGAGGCGATTGCCGCCGCGCTGCGGGTGGTCGAGCTGACGCCCGACGAGCAGCTCGCCTACACCAACGTTTCGCGCATCTACCAGCGCGCCGGCGACGTGCCGAAGGCCGAGGAGTGGGCGGCCAAGGCGCGCCTGCTCGACTGGAAGGCGCAGCTCAAGGCGGGGAAGGGCGAATGAGCAAACCTCTCATCGACGTGGTCAAGATCGGCAAACGCGGCGAGCTGCTGCTGCCACGGCGCGTGCGCACGGCGCTGTCGCTGCAGGAGGGCGACGAGCTGATTCTCACGCTCGACGAAAAGCGGGTGACCCTCGAGCGCCGCGCCCGCGGCTTCCAGACCTACCTCGACGTCATGAGCTCGGGCGAAGAGCCCAAGCGTCCGGTCGAGGAAGAGCCGCGGCGCGGGCTGGGGCGCTTTCTGATGGGGAAGAAGTGAGCAGTCCCGTCGAGGTGCGGCGGCTGCGCGACGAGCAGCGGCTGGTGGTGACCTGGAGCGACGGACACGTCAGCGACTTTCCGTACGCCTACCTGCGCGGCTGGTGCCCGTGCGCGACCTGCCAGGGCCACGGCACCGAGAAGCGCTACATCCACGCCGACAACACCGAGCTCGTCAACATCGCCGTGGTCGGCAACTACGCGCTCAGCCTGACGTGGGCCGACGGCCACGACACCGGCATCTACTCCTACCGCTACCTGCGCGAGCTCTGCGCGTGCCCGGCGTGCGCACCCCCTCAGCCTTGAGGCCGAGGGAGGAACCTACCCGCGCTGGCGGCGCACCAGGTCTTCCAGCTGGCGGGCGGCCGCTTCGAAGGCGTCGCGGATGGCCACGTAAGCGTCTTCGTGGGCGTGGTTCTGCGAGGGGTCGCGATTGACCACGAGCTCGTGGCCGGGGACCGTCAGGTCGATGCGTATGTGGAAGATTTTCCCCTTGTGATGGTGCCGGTGTGGTGCTTCCACCACCACCCGGCAGCGGGTGATGCGCTGGTGAAACTTCTCTAGCTTGGAAGCGTGCTCCCGCACGCTGGCCTCGATGGCCGGGGTCGGATCGATGTCGCGGAACGTCACCTGGATGGGGATCTCCATACCGTCCGTCCTTTCGTCTGATTTCGCATCCCTTTTGCCACACCCCATTGGATCAGTCATCAGCTACTTTCAACCACCAAAGGGAGCGTCGAACCATGAGCTTGATCATTCTTGGGTTGATCGTCGGCATGCTGAGCGGCATCCTCGGGCTGGGCGGCGGCATTTTCCTCGTGCCCGCCCTCGTCTTCCTGTTCCAGTTTAGCCCCCAGCAGGCGCAGGGCACCTCCCTGGCCGTGCTGATTCCGCCGATCGGCATCTTCGCCGCGCTCGAATACTACCGGCGCGGCCACATCGACTTTTCGGTCGTCGGCCTGATCTGCCTCGGCTTCGTCTTCGGCGCCTACGGCGGCGCCTTCCTGGTCGACAAAATTCCGGTTCCGCTCATGCGTCGGATCTTCGGGTTTTTCATGTTCTTCGTGGCGCTGCAGATGGTCTTCACCAGCCCCGACCGCCAATTCGCCTCCGCCTTCCCCGCCGCGCTCGGCACCGGCGTGCTGGCGCTGCTCTATTTCCTCGAACGCCGTCTCGGCATCGCCCTGCCGCGCCTGCGCCGCCTGGTCGAGCGCCACCGCCCCAAGCCGCGCCCGATCGAGTACCAGATCTGAAGAGAAATCATGGGTCATGAGTCGTGAGTGGGTTCACGGCAACCGCTCAAAGACCCGGCACACGCACTCGGAAGCGAGCTCATGTCTCATGACTCATGTCTCATGACTCCTCCATGAACCTGATCCTCCTCTGCGACGACGACTTCTCCGCTCCCGACCGCGTCACGTTGAGCGGGCGCCGCTTTCGCCACGTCGTCGACGTTCACCGCGCCGGCGTCGGCGACACGCTGCGGGTCGGGCGGCTCGGCGGCAGCCTCGGCAGCGGGCGCATCACCCGCCTCGGCGACGCCTCGCTCGACATGGAAGTCGTTTTGGACCGACCGCCGCCGGCGCCGCTGCCGCTCACGCTCGTGCTGGCGCTGCCGCGTCCCAAGGTGCTGCGGCGTGTCCTGCAGACGGTGGCGGCGGCGGGGGTCAAGCAGGTCGTACTGCTGCGCACCTGGCGCGTGGAGAAGAGCTACTGGGAGAGCCCGCTGCTGGAGCCGGCGGCGATGCGGGCGGAGCTCCTGCTCGGGCTCGAGCAGGGCTGTGACACGATGCTGCCGCAGGTGGCCATGGAACCGCTGTTCAAGCCGTTCGTCGAGGACCGCCTCTTCGGCCTGGCGGCGAACACGCTGCGGCTCGCCGCACATCCGCCGGCGCCCGCCGAATGCCCGCGCGACGTGCGGACTGCGACCACGCTCGCCGTCGGCCCCGAGGGCGGCTTCATCGCCTACGAGATCGAGGCGCTGGAGAAGATCGGGTTCACCCCGGTCAGGCTCGGCGAGCGGATCCTGCGCGTGGAGCAGGCAATTCCGGCGCTGCTGGGGCGGCTGTTCTGAAGTCGCGACGCACGACTCCTCCTCCTGCTTGTCAACCGGCCGCGGCTCGCCATAGAGAGTGCGTTGCGGGAGGGACACCGATGCCGATGCCACTCGAAGGAATCCGAGTCGTCGACTGGACGATCTGGCAGCAGGGGCCGGTCTGCTCGGCGATGCTCGCCGAGCTGGGTGCCGAGGTGATCAAGGTGGAGGAGCGCACCGGCGGCGATCCGGGGCGCGGGCTGGCGCGGCTGAGCGGCGTCGACCTGGGCAGCTTGCCGAATTTCTACTTCGAGGCCACCAACCGCGGGAAGAAGAGCCTGACGGTGGACCTCAAGAAGCCGGAGGGCCTGACGATCGTGCACGAGCTGGTCGCGAAGTCGGACGTGTTCGTGCAGAACTTCCGCCAGGGTGTCGCCGAGCGGATCGGGCTCGGCTACGAGCGGCTGAGGGACATCAACCCGAAGCTGATTTACGCGAGCGGTTCCGGCTACGGGCCGGAGGGGCCGGAGAGCGACTTCCCCTCGTTCGACCGGCTCGGCCTGGCGCGCTCGGGAGTGATGTTCTCGGCCGGCGAGCCCGACATGGGTCCGCAGGCGATCGTCGAGGGCATCGCCGACCAGATGGGCGCCACCATCCTGTCCTACGGCGTGCTGGCGGCGCTGCTGGCGCGCGACCGGCACGGCATCGGCCAGAAGGTGGACGCCTCGTTGTTAGGCAGCATGATGTGGTTGCAGAACCTGAGCGTCTCCTGCCGCTGCATGATGGGTTTCGCGATCCCGCGCCAGGCGCGCGCGCAGGCGATCAACCCGCTCTGGAACCACTACCCGTGCGGCGACGGCAAGTGGCTGGCGCTGGGCATGCTGCAGGCCGACCGTTACTGGCCGGCGGTGTGCCGGGCCATCGGGCGGCCCGAGCTCGCCGGCGACGAGCGCTTCGCCACGATGGCGGCGCGCGGCGGCAACGCGCCCGAGTGCATCCGGATCCTCGAGGAGGCGTTCGCCACCGCCCCGCGCGACGAGTGGATCGCGCGCCTGCGCGCCGCCGGCGACGTGATCGTCACGCCGGTCAACAGCGTCGACGACCTGCCCGCCGATCCGCAGGTGAAGGCCAACCGCTACATCGTCGAGGTCGAGCACCCGCAGTTCGGCACCACCTCGATGCTGGGCTTCCCGATCCGCTTCTCGGCGACGACGACGCAGGTCAGGCCGGCGCCGGAGTTCGGCCAGCACACCGAGCAGATCCTCACCGAGGTGCTGGGCTACACCTGGGAGCGGGTCGCCGAGCTCAAGGACGGCGAGGTGATCGGATGATCGTCGCGCTCTGCTACTTCGCCCTCACCTGCTTCGTGATCGGGCCGTTGCTGGCGCATTTCGCCGTGGTCAAGCCGCTGGTCGGCTTCGGCGTCTTTGCGGCCGGCGGGCTTCTGTGCCTGATCGCCTCGATCGGCGGTATCGTGCAGCTGGTGCGCGGCCGGCCGGTCGAGTGGAAGGCGCTCGGACCCGCCTTCGCCGGCACCCTCCTGTTCATCCTTGCCGCGAGCCGCGGCGCCGGAGTGCCGCGCATCAACGACATAACGACCGACACCGAGAACCCGCCGCAGTTCAACGCCGCGCTCAAGCAGGCCGCCAACCGCGGCCGCGACATGGGCTACCCGGGCGAGTTCGCCGACGTGCAGAAGGCGAGCTACCCGGACATCCGGCCGCTGGTGCTGCAGCAGGACATGCACGAGACCTACATCCGCGTGCTGCAGGCGGCCCGTTCGTTCCCGACCTTTTCGCTCACCCTGAACGACCACGACAAGGGCATCGTCGAGGGCACCGACACCAGCACGGTGTTTCGGTTCAAGGACGACTTCGTGATCGAGATCCGCCGCCAGGGCGACTCGTGCGCCGTGCACATGCGCTCGAAATCGCGCGACGGCCGAGGCGACCTCGGCGCCAACGCGGCGCGGATCAGGGCGTTTCTCGAGCGCGTGCGCAAGGGCGGGAACAGCCCGCTGTAAGGGGCGGCAAGGGCCGCAAGGACGGCAACGACGGCAAGGACGGCAACGACGGCAACGACTTAAGACGACCGCAACGACACCGGGGATCGCAACGACGTTGGCGGCGTCCTTGTTGTTGTCGTCGTTGTTGTCGTCGGCGTCGTTCCCGTCGTTGCTGTCGTTGCTGTCCTTGCTGTCCTTGCTGTCCTTGCCGTCGTTGCCGTCGTTGCGTGTGGCGCTGGCGGCGTGGCTGTGACATCTCGTCTCGATGCGCCTGCGGCTTTCTCTGTTTTGGTTTTTCTATTTCGCGGCGCTCGGGATCTTCTTTCCGTATTTTGCTCTCTACCTGCGTGAAAACTGCGCGCTGAACGGCGCGCAGATGGGGGCCGTGCAGGCGGTGTTTCCGCTGGTCGGGATTCTGGCGCAGCCGTTCTGGGGCCAGGTCGCCGACCGCAGCGGCGCGCGGGCGCAGCTGCTCGCGTTTCTGACGCTGGTCGCCGCCGCCGGTTTTTCCGCCATCGCCTGGGCGCAGGGTTTCACCCAGATGCTGCTGGTGACGGCGGTGTGGTCGCTGTTCGCCACCGCCGTGGTGCCGCTCGGGGTATCGGTCAACATGGCCGCGCTCGGACCCGCGGCGGCGCAGCTGTTCGGCTACGTGCGGGTGTGGGGCACGGTGAGCTTCCTGCTGGCAGTGGCCGGGTTTCCGGTACTGCTGCACGCGGTGCAGGCGGCGCGCGGGCTGGCGCGCGGTGGGGGCCCGGTGTCGGAGCCGGGGCTCGAGCTGATGTTTCCGGTGGCCGGCGTACTCGCCCTGCTCGGAGCCGTGAGTGCCTGGTACCTGCCGCGTAGCGGCGGCGTGGCGCTGCGCGCCGAGCGCGGCGACTGGCGCCTGCTGCTGCGCAACCGCGACGTGCAGCGGCTGCTCGCCTTCACGCTCGGCGCTTACCTGTTCACCCAGGGGCCGATGGCCATTTTCCCGGTCTACGTGCGCTCGCTCGGCGGCGACCTCGACATGGTCGGGAAGATGTGGGTGTTCATGCTCGCGCTCGAGATCCCGCTGGTAGCGTTCTCGGGACCCGGCTTCCGCCGGCTCGGCGGCCGCGCCCTGCTCGGCATCGGCACCGCCGCGGGCGGCCTGCGCTGGATCGCCTGCGCGCTCAGCGACGACCTGCGGGTGATCTACCCGGTGCAGCTGCTGCACGGCGTGGTGGTGGCCGGCATGATGATCGGCGGCTCGCTGCACCTCGACACGGTGGTACCCGAGCGCCTGCGCTCCACGGCGCAGGCGCTGCTGGCCACCATCGGCGTCGGCATCGGCGGCATCCTCTCCAACATCGCCACCGGCCTGCTGCTCGACAGCACGGGCATCGTGGTGCCCTACCTGGCCGGCGGCTGCGGCGCGCTACTGTTGGGGCTGAGCGTGCCGTGGGTGCTGAGGAAAAATTGATGTTTAATGTTTAATTTTGAATGCTCAATGTTTAGTTGGCGAAGCTGATGAATTGTACTACACATTAAACATTAAAAAGGGTGTATTCCCACTTTGTCCGGCGAGTTCGTGAAGCGTCATGCTGTTAGGTGAGCGCATCGGACGTCGCGATTGCTCAGGTCGACTTGCGTCGACGCCGCGGCG
>Ga0073934_10009234_pt1 | contig 12724 bp, 10 predicted proteins | sample LarsenN4metaG_FD_76834 | JGI IMG/M metagenome (GOLD analysis project Ga0073934, IMG submission 76834) | Hot spring sediment bacterial and archeal communities from British Columbia, Canada, to study Microbial Dark Matter (Phase II) - Larsen... ...
CGGGACTGGCCCGCGCGCTGGCAGTCGCCGGCGTCGGTCATGCTGCGTTCATTGCTGGCCTGGTCGCGGAGGTTGTGGGAAGGGCCGATTGAGGAAAAGCTGCTGGGCCTTCACGCCATGAACTTGGCCAGAGCGGCCGCGAGGGCGGATAGATCGAACGGCTTGGCGAAGACTTCCAGGGCCCCCATCGCCTGGAGGTCCCGAGGGTGGTACCGTCCGCTTTCGCCGGTCATGAAGCAGAAGCGGAGCTTCGGGTCGGCTTGCTGGAGGGCGATCATGATTCCAGGTCCGTCCACTTCGGGAAGCTGCACGTCGAGCAGTGCCAGCTCAATACTATCGCCATGTTTTGCCTGGATTTCCAGGGCTTCCTGCGCTGTGGAGGCTGCCCAAACCTGGAAGCCCCGCGAGCGCAGGTACATGCCAAGCAAGGCAAGCACCTGCCGGTCGTCGTCCACGATGAGGATGCCCTGTCGCTTGGGGGTGGGCTGGACTTCAGAGCTCACGTCTTCTGGGCTCCTGCAGGGCGCTGCGACGGGACAAAACGCCCTCTTCTAATTGTACCTCGGAATGTCCGCAATAGCAAAGCGGGCTAAGGGGACGTACCTAGGTGGGTTTTGGCTGTCGCCAAACTTCCCAGACCACGTGCGAAAGTTCGGGCACAATCAGTCGCTCCATGGCCAGGCGGACGGCATTAGTCGAGCCAGGGGTACTGAAGACGACCAGGTCTCCACAGGTTCCGGCAACGGCTCGGGAGAGCATGGCAGCCGCGCCGATCTCCTGCCAGCTGAGCATGCGAAATAGCTCGCCAAAACCGTCCAATCGTTTGTCCAGCATACCGTCGATCGCTTCAAAAGTCGAGTCCCTTCGGGAAATGCCGGTGCCGCCGTTCAGCAGGACGGCTTGAACTTTTCCCTCGTCCGCAAGGCCTTGCACCAGCGAGCGGATGGCGGGGGGATCGTCCTTGACCACGGCATAGAACTCGACGCGGTGCCCCGCCGCCACGAGCATTTCCCGCATGGTCTGCCCACTGGTGTCGTCGCTCTCGGTACGGGTATCACTGACGGTGATGACCGCGCAGGCTACTGGCTGGCGTGCCATCTGGCGGTGTGCTTCGGCTCCCATCCCCCCCTCCGCGACTGGAACCTCGACGGCGTGCCCGCTGCCCTCCGACCAGCTTCTATCGTACAATACGATGGACTCGTTGACCTGGTTCCACTCTGGACTCGTGGCATGGCCGGAACTGGCAAGGCATTCCTGGTGATACGTCGCCATGACGGACTGGGGAACGTGTTTGCGCTGCACGGCGGCAAACGCTATGTCCTGGGCCGAGCCAAGACCAACGAAATCGTCCTGAACGACGACCTTTGCAGCCGGCAGCACGCCGAGGTTTCCTCCAGCGGCGGGCGGTGGCGGGTCCGCGACCTTGACAGCCTCAACGGCACCCGCGTCAACGACAAGCCCCTCGAGCGCGAGATCGAGCTGGAGCCGCTGGACGAGATTTCCCTCGGCCGCAGCCGGCTTGTGTTCGTTGAAGACCTGGCCCAGCTTCCCCCGCTGCCCAGCGGCCAGGAGGAGGAAAGCCCCGGCGTCGCCATCAAGAAGCGCATGGGACAGACGCGCTACGACATGTCGGCCACGCTCACGGACGATTCCCCGCAGCCGGTTGTCGTTCGCAATCGCATCAGCCAGGACCTCTCGCTCCTGTATCGGCTGGCGCTGAACATGGGCTCGGCAGCCACGTTCGAGGAACTCGTCCAGGTGGTCCTGTCTGGGCTGCTCGAAGCGACTCCCGCCGACACCGCCGCCGTGCTTTCCGTTCGCGACCGACAGCTCAAGGTCGTGGCGTACCAGAGCAAGTCGCCGGCGGAAACTTACGTGCAGTTGTCCGACTTCATCAGCAAGGAAGTGTTGACCACGCGCGAGGGCATCCTGGCCGAGGACGTGGGCCGGCTCCGCAAGGGGGACGAGGCGGACGCCGACGATGGCGCCGTTTCCTGCCTCATCTGCGCCCCCGTGCTGATCGGCGATCGTGTCGAGGCCATGCTGCACATCTACTGCACCGACCCGCTCAAGACCTTCGGCTCTGAGGACCTCGAACTCGTCGTCGCCATCAGCAAGACGATGGCCGTGGCGATGCAGTCGCTGCGCCGCCAGGTGGAGTTGCTGGAAGAGAACCAGCGGCTCAAGGCCCAGGTGGCGAGCGAGGTGCAGCTGGTAGGCTCCAGTCCGGCCCTGGAGGAGATCAAGGCCCAGGTCGCCCGCGTCGCCGCGACCAATGCGACCGTCCTCATCCGCGGCGAAAGCGGCGTGGGCAAGGAGCTGGTCGCCCGCGCGATTCACCTGGGCAGTCCGCGCCGGCAAGGCCCGTTCGTGTGCCTCAACTGCGCCGCCCTCGCCGAGAGCTTGCTCGAAAGCGAGCTGTTCGGCCATGAGAAAGGCGCCTTCACCGGAGCGACGCAACGAAAGATCGGCAAGTTTGAAGCGGCCCACAACGGCACCATCTTCCTGGACGAGATCGGCGAGATGAACCCCGGCGCCCAGGCCAAGCTGCTGCGCGTGCTGGAGGGGCATCCCTACGAGCGCGTGGGGGGGTCCGAGCCAATCCGCGTCAATGTGCGGGTGGTGGCCGCGACCAATCGGCCGCTGGAAGAGGCCGTGAACGCCGGCCAGTTCCGCCGCGATCTCTACTTCCGCCTCCAGGTCGTCGAGATTCGCGTCCCACCGCTGCGGGAACGCAGCGCGGACATCCCCATCCTGGCCGAGTTCTTCCTCCAGCGCCTGCTCGCCGAAACGGGCCGCAAGGTGAGAGGCTTCACCCCAGCAGCGATGGAGAAGATGAAGGCCTATCATTGGCCAGGCAATGTTCGCGAGTTGCGGAACGTCGTTGAAAGGGCGGTAGCCCTCGGCAGCGGCTCCACCATCGACGCCTCCGACATCTGGCTGTCCAGCCTCGAAGCCGGCATGCGCCAGCCCACGGTCGTCGGCGGCTACGAACCGACTACCCTGGAAGAGATCGAGAAGCGTCACATCGACGCCACCTTGAAGCACACCGACTGGAACAAGAGCCAGGCGGCCGCCATCCTGGGCATCGAGCGTTCAACCCTCGACCGGAAGATCAAGGCCTACGACCTCAAGAAGTAGCCGCCTGCCATTTCTGGCAACAACACCATCCCCTGGCCGTGCCCAACCTCCTGCCAAATTGGCAGATACTTCCAACCTTCCAAAATACAGTGTACTGATGTTAGTATACAAGTTGAGGACTTCCGCCTACGCCTGCGGAATCCCTCGAAGTAGCCCCACGTTTGCCCTCGGGAGAGGCACATGTTGCGCAGGCGATCTGTGGAATCGAAGACTTCAAGCGGTGGGCCAGCGCGCTAGAAGGGTGAGGGGGGAATGCACGCTTGTAGATGTTGCGCATCCTGGGCCCTGGTTTGGCTCCTTGAAGCCAGGGCGCGGTTCGGAGGGTTGGCCGCAAACTCTTGCGCAGCGGCTGCGCAGTCCAGGCTGATATTGAGCAAGCACATAATCTGCAAGCACTTATACCAGACAGAGGCGGCTGCGCGTGCGCGAAATTCCTGCGCATTTGCTCCCAGGCAAGTAGACGATGCTCTGCGGCTTCAAGGTTTGCGAATGTTGCGCACCGTCGCTTGGCGGTCAGACCGAGCCCCGTTCAGGGGCGAGGTCCGAGGTTGCACGGGGGCTGGCATGATGTTGCGCCGGAGCGGTGAGCGCCGCAGGAGTACCACGGCCGCCAGTTCGGCGAGATGCACGGAAACGGCTTCCACAGGTATTCGTCACAACCCTTGGGGCAATAACGACATGCGACCGGCGGCAAGGGCTTGTAGTCGTAGTCGTCGCAACCCTTGGGGCAATAGCGGCATGCGACTGGCGGCAAGGGCTTGTAATCGTAGTCGTTGCCGCACCAGCACTTGGGCAGCTTCCAGTACCAACAGGTCTTGCAGTGCTGCCACCAGCCGCCCGTTCCTGCAGGGGCATCACCACCCTGGGCGAGGCAGGCGCCCAGGCCGAGGAGGACAACGAATGTTGCGCAGGTCCGCAGCGCCATGGCTGGGGTCTCCTAGGGTTGCCTACGGCTTGGGCATGGGGACGTCGGCTTCCTTCCTGGGCTCGGGCTTCTTCTCAGCTGGGGCCGGCGTGGGGAGAGGCCAGGGCCTCGGGAGAACGGAGGGCGCCCCACATGCGCCAGCTGCAGTGCTGTCTGCCAGGCGGATTTGCCAACCGCCGCCCAGGGCACGGTAGACCTGGATCAAGGCCACGGCGAGGTCGCCTTGCGCCTGAGCCAGGAGGTTCTCCTGCTCGAGCAGGGAGACCTGAAGCGTGGACACGACCACGAAGTTCACTCGGCCCTGCTGGTAGTTGGCCATGGCTATGCCGACGCCGTCGCGGCTGGCTTCGACGCTCTGCTGGAGGAACTTCACTCGGTCGTGGAGCTTGATGAAGGCGATGAGGGCGTCCTCGACGTCGGCGTCGGCGGCAAGCACCGTCTGCTGGTAGCGAGCGACGACTTCCTGGAAGCGGGCGTCCTCGAAACGGACATTGGCGAGGAGTCGGCCGTAGTTGAGGATCTTCCACTGCACGGCCGGGCCGACCTGGGCGGTCATGGCAGGGACGCCCTTCCACAGATCGGGGAAGTGCTCCGCCTGCAGGCCGATGTTCCCGATCACGGAGATCGCGGGATAGAACTCTGATTCCGCGATGCCGATGCGAGCGCACTGGGCGGCGGCTTCACGCTCGGCCCGGCGGATGTCGGGGCGACGGGTCAGCAGGTCCGCTGGGATCCCCACGCATACCTCCGGAGGCGGCGTGGGAATCGGCGCTTCTCCAAGCTCCCTGGTCAGGTCCCGAACGGGAATGCCGAGGAGCACGCAGAGCCGGTCGTTAGCGCGGCGGAGGCTGATCTCGAGCGACGGAATCAAGGCCTCCGTTTGGGCCAGGTCGCTCAACGCCTGGTCGGGATCGAAGCCGGAGACCAGGCCGCCATCGAAGCGGGCCTTGGCGATCTTGTAGTTCTCGCGCTGCAGGTCGGCGTTGGCCCTGGTCAGCTCGAGCTGCTTCTGCAAGGTGCGGAGCTGGACGTAGGTCGAACCGGTATCAGCGAGCAGAGTGACGAGGATGTCGTCGTAGTTCTCGATGGAGGCGTCCAGGTCGGCGTCGGCGGCCTCGATGGCCCGGCGGTAGCGGCCCCAGAAGTCGAGCTCCCAGGCCAGGTTGAAGCCGCCTTCCCAGTTGCTGAACCATTGCTTGGTGAAGCCTGGGAAGGCATTGGCGGCCTCGACGCTGAGCTTGTTGCGGGTGTAGCTGCCGGAGAAGTCTTGCTGCTGGGGGAAGATGTTGCCGACGTTGAAAGCCAGCCTGGCCCGCGCCGCCAGAACGCGGTAGCCCGCTTCTCGTAGCGTCAGGTTTTCCTGGTAGGTCTGCACGACCAGAGCGTTCAGGACGGGGTCATTGAAGGTCAACCACCAGTCGCAATTATGGTCACAGTCCTTGCGCAATCGCTGGTCAGTCGCGTCGATCCAGTCCTCGGCGATCGGGGCTGGAGGTCGGGAATAGTTCGGCCCTACCTTGAAGCCGTTGTGCACGTATTCGCCCAGCGTGGTGCATCCCGAGAGCGCGAGTGCCATCGCGGTCACGGCGCCGCCCGCTGCCGCCTCGACCCGCATCCACCTGCGCAGCCTGGCCAGCCAGTTGCCCACCATGGCGACGTCCCCCATCCGCGTCAATCACCGTCCGCGCGCGCCGAGCGTGCACGGGTCCCCAACGTGTATCGGCAGATCGTGCTCCTTGCGCACAACCAAAACATTCATTGCGTCTCCTGCGATCGGGCAGGTCTGCCCAGCGCCCCCAGTTTCGCAGGAAATTCATTGCATGACGCCGCGCATCTGCATCGGCTGATAAACGATCCAGACGCCGAGCACGAACAGCGACACCTCGAGCGCCGCCCATGGCAGACCGGCCCGCACCCAGCGGGGCGTGATCGATGTAGCAATGCGGTAGGTCGCATACAGCGAGAGGAGCAGTCCGACCTCCAGAAAGATCAGCTCGAGGTGGAGCAGGTTGGCCGTGACCGGCTTGCAACAGGAGCTAATCCACGTCGGCGTCGTGTCGCTGATGAGGCCGTGGTCGGCGAGGAATCGCTCGGCGACGGGGATAATCGTCTCGTAGCTGGTCAGGAAGTGGAAGCTGTAGTGCGTGAGCCACATGCCAACGCCGAGAGGCACGAGAGCCATGGCGAATCGAGCAAGAACCCCCGAGCTGGTTTCTGCGAGTCCAGCCCAGGTCTTGCCCAGGACCGTGCAGCCCGCAACCAGTGCCAGCGGAGCGGCCACCAGGGCCATGATGTAAAAGACAGTCACCGCCAGGAGCTGATTGCTGGTCCATCGCGACATGGCCTCGACGACCGGCTCCACCATGCCGGCTGCGTTGGCGAACGCGCCGAAGACGAGGAGCACCGCGAGAACGGCAAGATCGACGCGCCAGCTCCACCGGCCGATGCCCGAGCGCTGGGAATCGCGCCACAACTCAACGGCCGGACTCACGGGCAGAATGCCCACGTTGTCGTGCGGACAGGCGTGGATGCAATCGAGGCAGAACGTGCAATCCAGGTTGCCCGACTTGCGGGGCTGGTACAGGTTCAACTCACAGCCGGGGATGGCGTCCCGCCCCTTGATGCAGTCCTTGGTTCGGCAGCGGGAACAAACGTCGTGGTCGATGACCTTGATCTCCCACGGCGAAACCAGCGACTGCACGAAGTTGAACTGCCCGATGGGACAGACGTACTTGCAAAACGCAGCCCCCTGAAAAAGCCCGTCGACGACAAGGGCCCCCGCGAAGTAAGCCAGGGCAATCCAGGCAGTGAGCCAGGGACTGTCCCACAAGGCGAACGCTTCATAGGCCCAGAGGAACAAGCCGAGCAGCACGACCGCCAACCACTTGTTCCTAAGCCACCGCGGCCAGCGCCTGGTCGGGTTCCAGAGCAGCCGGGCCAGAGAACGCGGAATCAGGAACGGGCAGCCGAGGCAGAAAACGTTGCCCGCAACGAGGAACCCCAGGATGAGCAGGCCGCGCCAGTGAATCCAGGGCAGCACGCCGGCCAGGTTCATCGGCCCCACCTGCGGGCCGGCCAGCCCGTCCCAGATCATCAGAGCGGCGAGAAGGAGCAGCGGCGTCTGAAGAAGCCACCGCGCGTGCCGCCAGCGGAGCAGCGACCCGAGCCAGGGCAGATCGAGCAGATCAAACACTGGTCTGCGCCGCCGCGGAGAGACCATGGGCAAGGCAAGTCGAGGCGTCGGGGGCTGCAAGGGTTCGACTCTCTGGGCGTCCTGACCGAACAGCAGCCAGACGCCGAGTCCCAGGAGAGGCCCAAGGAAGATCAGCGAGCCTGGCACCCACATGATCATGCCCGCGGCGGCCTGGTCCTCCAGCGGCGAACCCGCCAGCGGCGGCATGTGCGTGTAGTACGGATACACCACGGTGCTGGAGAACGACAAGAGGGCCGAGAGCACGGTGTTGGACACGTCCGCCACGAGCAGCAACGGCACGAGCAGCCAGAGCGACCAGGTGGGCCGAGCGGGATAAGGTCGCACCACCGGATGCCAGAACAGCAGCCCGCCCGCGAGAAAGCAAGCATGCTGGACGTAGTGCCAACATGGCGAGCGCAGAGCCAGCTCGTAAAGGCTGGGCAAATGCCAGAGCCATGTCATGGTGACGAAAATCGCCCCGGCAGCCATGGGATGGGTCAGCCCAGCAAGCGCTCGCCGCAACCCCGTCGAGCGATAGATCGGGCCGATCCATACCGATCGGATCGAGACGGGCAGGGCGCGGAGCAAGGGAAACAGCGGAGCTCCAAGCCAGAGAAGCGGCGGAGCGAGCATCATCAGCAGGAAGTGCTGCACCATGTGGACCTGCAGGAGCAGCGTGGAAAACGGCTCGATCGGCGAGCCCAGGGCGAGGTAGATCGCCAGCAGCCCGCCCTGGAACGCGAGGAGCCTGAGCAGCGTCCACCGCCGGGGATCGCGCGACCGCAGGATGACCCAGCCGCGGAGGTAGAGAAAGGCAGTGCAACCCAGCGTGCCCAGGAGCCAGGGATCGAAAGGCCAGGAGCGGATGAACGCATCGAAAGTGGCAGGCATGGCGGGCTGTGTTTTGCTTTCTCGAAGAACCCCCGTGCCGAAAGGTACTCAGGGCAGCGTCGCGGGGTCGCGCGCCGGAGCCTGACCTGGAGCACGCAGGCTGACCAGGAAATCGACGACGGCTTCCATCTGCGCGGGATTCATTTGTTTGCCGTAAGCCGGCATGTCCCCGCCGCCTGGCGTGCCGTTGCTTACCTGGTCGATGAGCTGGTCCCTGGTCAGCTTGGCGCCGACGCTCGACAGGTCGGGGCCGCGATGCCCGCCGACGCCGTCCAGGGCGTGGCAGTTGCGGCAGTTCTTGAACTGGAAGACGGCAGCCCCCTGAAGTTGAAGGGGCGTCGCCTGCTCGACCAGGCGTTCGGGAATCGGATCACGGGTCCAGGCGTCCATGACCGGCGACCAGGGCGACATGTGACCCAGGTAGGTCAACACTCCGAGAAGGGAGTAGGCCGTGACGACGAGCAGCACCGCCATCGGCCTTCGGCTGGGGGCCCGCTCGCCGCGATTGCTGATGAATGGGACGAGGAACAGCGCGCCGATGAGCACGGGCGGAAGAACGAGGATGATCGGCGTCTCCAGGTTGGCGGGGCTGAGCGAGAGCAAGCCGAACAGCCAGAGGAACGGCCAGTCCGGCCGCGGATTTGCTCCTTGCAGCGTGGGATCCGGCGGTCCGCTCGGCCCTTTTGGCCCCATGATGGCCGCCAGGGCCAGAACGACGATCACAACCAACGCCGAGAACAGCATGTCCTTGACCACGGCGTCGCCGAGGAACGGCACCCCGTTCTTCAACTCCTCGTGATACCGGGCGTCGTAGGTCTTCGGATCGACCAGCTTGCCGGGCTCAGGCGGCTCGCTGATGCCCTTGCGGAGGACAAGCCACAAATGCACAGCCAGAAAGAAGAAAAGCGACGCGGGGATAATGAACACGTGAAGGGCGAAAAAGCGGCTCAGCGTATCCGCCCCGATGATCGGCCCGCCCAGCAGCAGGTGGACGAGATACGGCCCCAGGTACGGCACTCGCCCCGCCATCGACGCGCCGACGCCAATGCCCCAGTACGCATCGGGATCCCAGCGGAGCACCTGCCCCGTGAACGCCATGCCCAGGGTGCACAGCAGAAGGAATGCACCGAGCACCCAGGTCAGCTCGCGCGGATACTTGTAGGCCCCGTGCAGGTACACCTGCGTCATGTGCACCAGCACCATCACGACCATCCCCGAGCCGGCGTAGTAGTGCAGGGCGCGAAGGAACCAGCCCAGTGGCTGCTGATAGTTCAGGAACAACAGCGATTCATAAGCCTGGTCTGCACTGGGAACGTAGACGAGGGCGAGGAGAATGCCCGTAAGAATCTGGATCATGAACAGCGTCAGCGACGCGCTGCCAAAGACGTACCACCAGCCCATTGGCCCCGCCGCGCCGCGCGGAATTGGATGCTCCAGCATAGGCAGCACGGTTTCCCGCACTCCAAGTCGGAAGTCGAGCCAGGCCAGGAGCCGCTTCATGGTGTCGTCCCGCGTACTGCAACGAACCCTAACTCGAAACCCGAACCCCGAAGTCCAAACCAGTGCCAGACCAGCTTGAGATCCAGCAGTCGAAACCCCCTCGCGTTCGTCTCACGCATCGCGCTTCGGCTTCGTTTCGAGTTTCGCTGTTCGGGCTTCGGAATTTCTTCCTGTCAGCGTGTCTTGCAACGTCGGCAGGTGCGGCGCCTGGACAAGGAGCTCGCCGTTCTCCACCTTCCAGACGCAATGAAACAGGCCCCGCGGCGGCGGTCCCGAGGCACGTTCGCCGTTCTCGTAGTACACTCCGCCGTGGCACGGACACATGAACAATCCCGACTGCGGGAACCAGGTCACCGGACAGCCCAGGTGCGCGCAGTTCTGGGCAAACACCAGGAATCGGGGCTGCTGCTTCTCGTCCGGCCCGAGGTTGCGCACGAACACGCTGACCTTCCCGACCATGCCGTCCCACGGCTGAGCCAGGGGATTGTTGAAGTCCACGGCCCGTGTCTCATTGACGGCAAAGCTATCCACCTTGCCGAGCGGATGCCAGATCGGCCGGCGCGGCCGCAGCGAGCTAGCGATGTAACCCACGATCGGAATGCCGAGCAGTACCGCCGCAACGCCTCCAACGAGGGCGGTCAGCCACTTCAGGAACGAGCGGCGCTCCGGGGCCGGGGACGGTTGTGGCTCGACCATGCGTGGCTATCTCCCCATCGCAGACTTCTCGCGCCACTCAATCAAGAGATTGGTCAGCGCGGTGACTTCGTTGCTGGTCAGCGGCTTGAAATCGGAAGGCCTTCCCGTCGCATCGATGCAACTCGGCATGCCAAGGTCTGGGCGGCCCGTGATGATGTATCGCCTCAGCACCTGGTCGCTGCTCAGGGCCAGGTACGGCCAGTTGTTGATTGCACCGATAGTGCGGTCAACGGTCTTGCTGCCCTGCCCTTGCTCGCCGTGGCAGGAAGCGCAGGCGGTTTTGAAGGTCTTTTCGCCTTCCGCAGGATTCCCCGCTACGCCGGCGGGAAGGACGTACGGCGGGTAGTCCTCGGACTTGACGGAGCTCGCTTGCCAGCGGGGCTTGATGCCCTTGGCGATGATCTCCACTTGCTGGTCGGTCAATGTTCCGCCGTGTGCGCGTGCGAACGGGGGCATGGGCGTGTTCGGGCGGCCCCTGGCGATGACATCCTTCAGCGCTTCGTCGGGCACGATGGCGAGGAAAACCGGATCGTTGAGCGGCGGCGCGGGGCCGAGCTTCCCCTCCGCTCCATGGCATCCGGCGCAATTCTGGCCAAAGAGCGTGCGGAAATCGGTGATCTGCTCCGGCCGCTTGGGGGCGTCGGCGGGGTTCGGCTTACCGGGCAGGGAGTCGCAGCCGTGAGCCAAGGGAAGGAGCAGCAAGCCCAGAGTTGCAAGCCGCCATCGTATGCTTACGGGCCGGTTCACCTTCGAGCTCCCCTAGCTGGCTACATCCGGCTGGCGCACTGGCACCATTTCGGAACGGATCACGACGATCGACGCTGCGACGCCATACACGAACTGCGAAAGCACGAAGAAGTACCAGTTCACGTGCTCCTGCAAGGCAGGGTTAATGGCCCCCATCAGCAGGTAACTGAAGGCTGTCCACAAGATGGGCATGACCAACCCGCCCCAGATCACCGGCCCGCCAGGAATGGGCGGCAACGTCGGCAACAGCACGCCGTATATCAGACCGATCGAAAGCGAGATGGTAACGTGAATCACCATGCCCACAAGCAGCGCAGAAAGGCTGAAAGCCTCCAGTTGCTCGATCGTCCGACTTTCGAAGTCCGGCACGACCATTCCGGCAAGGAGATTGATCGGCAACCACAGCCCGTGCCCCGCCAGGAGGCTGTAAAGCAGCGCGGGAATCGGCATCAGCAGCCCGCCGACCATGCCACCCTTCACACCGGCGGAAATCGGATGCACCTTCTCCGGAAGACGGAACCTGTGCCCCGGCATGCCAGGCCGGAGCTGCTCCACCGCCCGTTCACGCGGCGTCGGCGCAGGAGGCCACTGACTTCGGTCGGGCAGTGGTTCGTGCGTGTGTCCTCGACCAGGCAGAAGCTGGCCGATCCAGCCGACCAGCGCGACCACCAACAGGAAGACGCCCACGACGGACAACGCCAGGCTCGTGGCGAAGCCCATGCCGATCAGCGTCACTCCCACGGAAAGCACGACCGGCCAGGCCGTGGGGGTCGGCATTTCGATGGAGCCCGAGTCGTGTTGATTGAGTTCGGTCATTCGTCTCGGGGCGCTGACGCACCCCGGCTCGCCTCAACGCCCAACGATATACACCAACGTGAACACCACAATCCACACCCCATCCACAAAGTGCCAGTACCACGACACCGATTCAACCGTCGGCTTGTGGGCCGTGGTGATAGTGCCTTGCCAGGCCAGGCCGAATACGATGCTCATGATAATCAATCCAACGGTCACGTGGATGGCATGAAAGCCTACCAACGTGAAGTAGCAAGTGCCAAAGATGTTCCGATTGATCCACAGTCCGTGCCTTGCAATCAGGTCGTGCCATTCGTTGATCGTGCCAAGGATGAAAAGCGCCCCCAGCCCAATCGTCAGCCCCCAGAACAGAAGGAAACCCGACACGCTTCCTTGCCTCAACGACCTTTCTGCAAGGTGGATGGTAAAGCTGCTGGAGAAGAGACAAATCGAAGCCAGGATGACCAGCGGCAACGCAAACACCTCGGCCGGCCCTGGGACGCTCGCCCTGATCTCCCCAAGATAAGAGACATAGGTCACGATCAACGTGCTGAAGAACGCCGCCTCCGAGAGCAGAAAGGCGATCATTCCCCACTGAATGGTGGTCAGATGGCTGGGTGCCGCGGCAGATTGCCCACCGACCTTGCCAGGATGTGCAACGCTTGCCACGTTAGTGTCACTCCCAACCACGGAGCATACTGGAACAGGCCCCAGGACCGACTACTCATACTTCCAATCCGGATCGTCCGGATGCTTGAGGTCCCACAACGGCCGACGGCTACTTACCTCGGGAACCACCTCGAAGTTGTACGACGGCGGCGGACTGCTGGTCGCCC
>Ga0073934_10009235_pt1 | contig 12724 bp, 10 predicted proteins | sample LarsenN4metaG_FD_76834 | JGI IMG/M metagenome (GOLD analysis project Ga0073934, IMG submission 76834) | Hot spring sediment bacterial and archeal communities from British Columbia, Canada, to study Microbial Dark Matter (Phase II) - Larsen... ...
GTTCCCATCCTCGATGGCAGCGCGCTGCCCTTCTTCCGGCTCATCGCCCGAGCGGGCCTGCGCCGGCAGCGCGCGCGACGCAGCTTCGTCAGAATCCTGAAGCCGGTGGAAATCGTGGAGGGGGCGAAACGCATCGCCGTCTATCCCTCCGACGGGTTTCGCATTTCCTACCGGATCGGCTTCCAGCATCCCCTGATCGGCGAACAGTCGCTCGACTTCTTTCCGGCGCGCGGGGACTACGAAAAAGAGATCGCCCCGGCGCGGACCTTCGGCTTCATGGCCGAAGTCGAGATGTTGCGCAAGAGCGGGCTCATCACGGGCGGCTCACTCGAAAACGCCGTGGTGCTGACGCCCGAGGGGGTGATGAATCCCGAAGGCCTGCGTTTCCCGGACGAGTTCTGCCGTCACAAGATTCTGGATCTCATCGGCGATCTGGCCCTGCTGGAGCACCCGCTGATCGGACATGTGGAAGCGGAGCGAGCCGGACACGCCATGCACGTGGGTCTGGTGGAACGTCTGCTGCGCGAAAAGGATGCCTGGGAGCTGGTCCACACCGGCGGCGTGGAGGTCGAAGGCGCCTCGGCCCGATCTCCCGAACTGGCTGTCACACCCGTAGTTTGAGTCTTCTCTGATATTGAGGTCGCGCGAGCGACTGAAGCGCATTCCTTCTCAAAATCCGTCCCTGGCGGTCACGCCGGCAGGCCAACAGCTTTCCTATCCCCTGAAATAGCCATTTGTTATACTTTTCCCACGCGCGAAGGTGGGTGCGCGCGAAATGGGCGCCGGGAGCGCGTTCCTGGGCTGGCCGAGGGGGCAGAAAGACACTCGGCGGCGGCAAGGAGTTCTTTGGGGGGGCGCATGAGCATTGCGGAAGTGGACAAAGAGCTGAGTGTCTATGAATCCATGGCCGCCCGTTTCGATGTGGCGGCGCGCAAGCTGGATCTGGACGAGGGACTCACCAAATATCTTCGCATCCCTAACCGGGAGATTGTGGTCCACATTCCGGTGGTGATGGACACCGGCCGGCTGGAGGTATTTGACGGCTACCGGGTCCAGCACAACATCGCGCGTGGCCCCTGCAAGGGCGGCATCCGTTTCGCGCCCACCGTCACCCTGGACGAGATTCGCGGGCTGGCCGCCGAAATGACCTGGAAGTGCGCGGTGGTCAACATTCCCTTCGGCGGCGCCAAGGGCGGCATTGTCTGCGATCCGGAGAAACTCTCATTGGGGGAACTCGAGCGCATCACGCGCCGGTACACGGCGGAGATTCTCGACTACATCGGCCCGGAGCGCGACGTGCCCGCGCCCGATATGAACACCAACGAGCAGACCATGGCCTGGATCATGGACACGTATTCCATGCATGTCCGCCACACGGTGACAGCCAGCGTCACGGGCAAGCCGCTCGACCTGGGAGGTTCACGCGGCCGGCGCGAGGCGACGGGCCGGGGCTGCATGATCGCCACCGACCAGGCGCTCAAGCGCTTCGGGCGTGCGCGCGAGCAGACCCGCGTGATCGTCCAGGGGTTTGGGAACGTCGGCGGCCAGGCGGCGCGCCTGATGCATGAGGCGGGTTACAAGATCATCGGTGTCGCCGACATATTCGGCGGCGTCTTCAACACCCACGGGCTGGATATTGCCGCGCTGCTTGAATACGCCGCGCAGCACAAGACCGTGAAAGGTTTCCCGGGCGGCGAGGCGATCGACAACCTGGAAATCCTCGAGCAGGATTGCGAAGTCCTGCTGCCTGCCGCGACCGAAAGCGTCATCACGAGCAAGAATGCCCACAAGATCAAAGCGCGCATCCTGACCGAAGGCGCCAACAGCCCCACCTCTGCCCCCGCCGATGATATCCTCTTCGAGCGCGGCGTCTTCGTCATTCCCGACATTCTCGCCAATGCCGGCGGCGTGACGGTTTCCTATTTCGAGTGGGTGCAGGACCGGCAAGGCTATTTCTGGCCGGAAGGCATGGTGAACGAACGGCTCAAGCACATCATGGTGGCGGCATTCGGCGATGTGGTGCGCTACGGCGAGAAGCACAACGTGAACAACCGCATCGCCGCCTATATGTTGGCGATCGACCGCGTGGCCTTCACCGTGCGCCTGCGCGGAATTTATGCCTGAAGTGTTCGACGAGGGAAGGAAGAGGCTCATGATCGACCAGAAAGTCCAACAAGAGCTCTTGGAGCACCTCAGCCGATTGCCAACGGAAGCCCAACGCGAGGTGGCTGAGTTCGCCCGCGGGCTGGCGGCGCAGCGCAGCACAGGCGAAGCGGGCAGCAATCTATTTTGCTTCGCCGGCACCATCGCGCAGTCTGACCTGAAGGCCATGGCGGAGGCTATTGAAGAAGCCTGCCAGAAAGTAGACCATAGCCAGCTTTAAGGAGAACGGACAATGCCTGAAGCCGATAGCAGCATCGAACAAAAGGAATTCTATCTGGATATCCCAGCGAAGAACGAAGCTTTCTTCCTGAAAGGCTCGGGGGCGCTCGACTGGGGAATGCAGAACCGGCTGGCGCGGATCTTCAACCCGCGTTCGGGGAAGACGGTGATGCTGGCCATCGACCATGGCTATTTCCAGGGGCCGACGACCGGCCTCGAGCGCGTGGACGTGAACATCGTGCCGCTCGCGCCGTGCGCCGACGCGCTGATGCTGACCCGCGGCATCCTGCGCTCATCGATTCCATCATCGTGCCGCAACGCCATCGTGCTGCGCGCCAGCGGCGGTCCAAGCATTCTGAAGGAACTCTCCAACGAGCAGATCGCGATGGATATGGAAGACGCGGTGCGTCTGAACGCCTGCGCCGTGGCCGTACAAGTCTTCATCGGCGGCGAGTTTGAGACGCAGTCGGTGCACAACCTGACGCGCCTGGTAGATATGGGCAATCGTCACGGCGTGGCGGTGTTGGGCGTAACCGCGGTGGGCAAGAATTTGACGCGCGACGCCAAGTATTTGCGTTTGGCGGTGCGCATCTGCGCGGAGCTGGGCGCGCACATCGTGAAGACCTATTACTGCCCGGAGGGTTTCGAGACTGTCACCGCCTCGTGCCCCGTGCCCGTGGTTATGGCTGGCGGGAAGAAGATCCCCGAGCTCGATGCGCTGCAGATGGCCCATGACGCGGTCGAGCAAGGCGCGTCCGGGGTCGATATGGGGCGCAACATCTTTCAGGCCGAAGCCCCCGTAGCCATGATTCAGGCGGTGGGCAAAGTCGTGCACGAAGGCTTGAAGCCCGCCGAGGCCTACGATTTTTATCAGACCCTGAAGAACGAAAAGAAGGAAGCGCCGATCGGGCGTTAGCAAGGCGACAGGACACCAAGGCGGCACTTGCTTCGATTCTCTGTTCTCTCCCGTGGGGAGAAAGGTGTCCGGCCGGCGACGGACGAGTGAGGAATCATCATCGATCGACCGATCATCAAACTTCTCCGCGACTCCTCGCCGACGGTCAGCATCGGCATCCTGACGGCGAATCTGCTTTCGCTGGGCTCGGAACTGCAACTGCTCGAACGGACGGGCGCTAAGCTAGTCCACATCGACGTCATGGACGGCTGCTTCTGTCCCATGATGACCGTCGGGCCGCCGTTCATCAAAGCCTTGAGAACCTCCCTGCTCAAGGACGCGCACCTGATGATCGCGGACCCGGTCGAGAAGGTCGCCGACTACGTGGCGGCGGGCGCCGATATCATCACGTTTCATCCCGAGAGCACGAGGCATCCACATCGAGTCTTGCAACACCTCGGCAGTCTGACGAACGCGAACGACCCGGCGCGCGGCATCGTGCGCGGCGTGGCCTTGAATCCCGGCACGCCGCTCGAAGTGCTCGAGCCGCTGCTCGAGGAACTCGAAGTGATTCTCCTCCTGGCCGTCAATCCCGGCTGGGGTGGGCAGAAGTTCATTCCTTCGACCTTCCAACGGATTGAGAAGACAAAGCAGATGATCGCGGCCGCGGGCCGCGGGATCGTGCTCGCTGTCGATGGTGGGATCACCCGCGCGAACATCGTTGAGGTCGCGAAAACCGGCGTGGACCTGATCGTCACCGGCAGCGCCGTCTTCGATGGCAGGGCGGCGGAAGAAAACGCGCGCTTCATGCTGCAAGCAGTCACATTGTGAATGGTGAATTCTGAATTCTATTAACGCATGCAAAGTCGCTGGCGAGATGACGAGGCCGCGCAATTCGTAGCGAGGTACGCCGAGCGCTGGGGCGAAGACCTCGCCTTGCGCACGTATTCCGGCCGCTTGCTGGGCGCCGAAGACAGTCTGGTCCTGCACGGCGGCGGAAACACTTCCGTCAAAGGCACCCGCCAGAATCTGCTCGGCGAGCAAATCCCCACGCTCTATGTCAAAGCTTCCGGCTACGACATGGCCTCGATCGAGCCCGAGGGCCATCCCGGACTGGACCTCACCTATCTGAAGAAGCTGCGCGCCCTCGCGGAACTGCCCGACGAGGTGATGATGGAGCAATTTCAAACGCATCTCGTGAGCGCCGGCGCGCCGACGCCTTCGGTCGAGACCCTCGTGCACGCGTTCCTGCCGGCGAAGTACATTGACCATTCGCACGCTGACGCCATCTTGACACTGACCAATCAGCCGAATGGTGCGCAATGGGTGCGAGAGGCGCTAGGCGACAAGATCGTGGTGCTCCCTTACGTGCGGCCGGGATTCAAGCTGGCCCAGGCAGCGGCGACGGCGTTCGAGGCGCATCCCCGAGCCCGGGCCATGGTCTGGCTGCATCACGGCATCGTCACCTGGGGCGAGACGGCGCGGGAGTCCTACGAGACCATGGTTGCGCTCGTGACACGGGCGGAGGAATTCATCGCTCAGCGCGCCTCGAGGCCGCTCGCCGTGAGCGCGCCCACGTCTCTCGAGGCCGCGCGCGAGCGCTTGCGCTCGGTCGCACCCCTCCTGCGCGGCCTGCTGGCGGAGCCCACCGGAATTCAAGATCACCCCTTCCGGCGTGTGATTCTCTCGGCGCTTGCGACGCGCGACGTTCTGGATTTCGTCGATTCGAGGCGCGGCCGCCAAATGGCTCTCACTCCGCCTCTGACCTCCGACCACCTGATTCGCACCAAGGCGCTGCCGCTGTGGATAGATGCACCGGCCTATGACGATCCGGCAAAACTGCGCACGCAGATCTCGGAGGCCTTGCAAGGCTACGCAGCGCAATACGGCGCCTACGTCGAGCGGCACGCAGCCCGGCTTCCCGCCGGGCTCGAACGCTTCGATTCCCTGCCCCGCGTGGTGTTGATGCCGGGGCTGGGAGCGATTTGCGCCGACAAAGACGCCCGCGCTGCCCAGGTCGCACGCGACATCACGGCGCATACGCTGGCGGTGAAATCGCGCATTGCCGCCATGGGTAGCTACCAAGGGCTTCCGGAAGAAGAACTCTTCGAAATGGAGTACCACACCTTCCAGCATGCGAAGCTCCGCACCGGGGACGAACGCCCGCTGGCGAGGCACGTGGCTGTGGTCACTGGGGCTGCCGGCGCTATCGGCTCGGCGATTGCGGAGGGCCTGCTCGAGCAGGGCTGCCACGTCGCCGTCACCGACCTCGCGGGCGACGCGCTCACGAGTCTCGCCCTGGAACTGCGCGCGGCCCATGGCGAGCGGGTTGCTGGCGTGCCGATGGACGTCACCGATCCGGCGTCGGTCGCGACCGCGTTCGGCGAAGTCGTCGAAACTTGGGGCGGCGTGGACCTGGTGGTGGTCAATGCCGGCATCGCGATGGTCGCGCCTTTGGCGGACCTAGACGTGGAGTCGTTCCGGAAAATCGAGCGCGTCAATGTGGAGGGCACGCTGCTCACGATGCGCGAGGCGGCACGGCTGTTCAAGCTGCAGGGGACCGGGGGCGATATCATTCTCGTCTCGACGAAAAACGTTTTTTCGCCGGGAGCGAAGTTTGGCGCGTACAGCGCGACAAAAGCCGCGGCCCACCAACTGGCGCGCATCGCCAGCCTCGAACTGGCCGAGATCGGTGTGCGCGTGAATATGGTGGCGCCGGACGCAGTCTTTTCGCACGGCAGCCGCAAATCCGGATTGTGGGCGGAGGTTGGTCCTGAGCGTATGCGCGCCCGCGGACTCGATGAAAAAGGCCTGGAGGACTACTACCACCAGCGCAATCTCCTGAAAGCTACGGTGACCGCCAAGCACGTCGCCCAAGCTGTGCTTTTCTTCGCTACGCGCCAAACGCCCACCACCGGCGCTACCCTGCCCGTCGATGGTGGCCTGCCCGACGCCACACCACGGTGACCACGCCGATGCACGGAGTATCTGCCCACTTTGACAAACATCCTCCCGCAACATAGACTGGCTGCTTTGAAAACCAGTCTGGGTGCGTCCCGGCAAGGCCGAGACTCAAAAGGGAAGGCCGTGAAAGTCGGCCACGGTCCCGCCACTGTGAGCGGCAGATCTTGCATCAGATGATGCAAGACGGGCTTCGCTGGTCTGTTCGCCGCGCGAGGCAAAACAGAGCCACTGCCCCGATGAGTCGGGGTGGGAAGGCTAGTGAGGCCGCAAGCCGCGCCGCAAGTCAGGAAACCTGCCCGGGCTTGTACAGCTCCCCGGTTCGCCGCGAGGAGCCATGCCGCGCACTCTTCGCGAGAAGGAGTGGGTGGAAGTTGCCCCGCCCTCTAAGGAGTGTGCGGGGCGTTTTGTTGTTCGTCCTGTTCAAGGCCATGTTAAACCGAATGGAAGCCGGGCAGCGGTGGGGTCGGAGATGTCGGCGATTAATCCTGATCCTCGCGGCGCTGTTTTGCACGACGCCCGCGTTCGCCGGTCGCATTGTCACCGATCAAACTGGCCGGCGCGTCCGTATTCCCGATCGCCCGACGCGCCTGGTCTCACTCGCCCCCAGCATTACGGAAACTCTCTTCATGCTGGGGCTGGGCGATCAGGTGGTGGGTGACACGGACTATTGCGAATATCCGGTGGAAGCCAAGCTCAAGCCTCACGTCGGCTCGATCCTCAATCCCAGTTTGGAGAGGATTGTTTCGCTCCGGCCTGATTTAGTGCTCGGCAGTCCCGAGGCCAACCGTCGCGAGACGGCCGAACGCCTTGAACGGTTGGGCATTCCGCTCTATGGCGTTACGGCACGCACGGTTGACGAAATGCTCGCTTCCATCGACGACTTGGGAAAAGTGCTCCACCGAGAGGAGGAGGCAAGCCGGTTGGTCGATGGCCTTCGGCAGAGAGTGGAAGCGGCAGCCCATCGCGTGGGAAATCGCAAACCGCCCCGCGTGCTTTTCGTGGTCTGGTATCGCCCGCTGACGACGGCGGGGGCGAACACGTTCGTCAGTGACGTCATTCGACGCGCCGGCGGAGAGCCCATCAGTCACGGGCTGCAGGGCGAATGGCCCAAACTGAGTTTGGAGGAGGCGCTCCGTCTCGATCCCGACGTGATTCTCTTCCCGCGTTCGGAATCGTTTTCGCCGGGCCTGGAGGAATTCCACTCGCTGCCCGGCTGGCGAGATTTCCGCGCGGTGAAAACGCGGCGGTTGTACGTGGTCTCGGACGCCATCATTCGTTCCAGTCCGCGCCTCGTCGATGCCCTGGAGGAAGTGGCGCGTGTGCTTCACCCTTCGGAGGCGGACAAAGTGGGAGCCAAGCCATGATCATCGCCGCCACGCGACGCAATGCGTGGATCGTGACTGCCGCGCTTGCTGCAGGCGTGATCGTGGTAAGTCTGAGTGCGCTGGCGTTCGGGAGCGTGCACTTGGGCCTGGTTGATGTCTGGTCTGGGCTGCGGGGCACAACCCCAAAGGCGGAAGTTGCCGTAATCGTCAAGGAGATTCGTCTGCCGCGGGTTTTGCTGGCCATCCTGGTGGGAGCGGCGCTGGCCACTTCGGGCACGGCGCTTCAGGCGCTTCTGCGCAACCCGCTGGCCGATCCTTATGTGCTGGGGATCTCGAGTGGCGCCGCCTTGGGCGCGATTGTCGCGCTCTGGGTCGGTGGCCGCGCCGCCGCCGCGTCGCCCTTGGCGGCCTTTGTCGGCGCGCTGGCCACAACGATGTGGGTCTATCTGCTGGGCCGACGCGCGGGGCGGCTGGCCAGTTACACGCTCGTACTGGCGGGAGTCGTGACCGCTTCCTTCCTATCGGCCGTGATCCTCTTCGTTCTGACGATGCTCTCGACTCGCGACGTGCGCGGCATGGCGTTCTGGCTGATGGGTGATTTGAGCGTGGTGACGAACGTGCAGCTTCAAATTCTGTTTCCCATTGTCGTGATGGGCGTCGCAGGTCTGTATGCGCTTTCTAAGGATCTGAATGTCCTGCTCCTCGGCGAAGAAGAAGCCGCGCACCTGGGAGTGAACGTCGCGCGAATTCAGACCGCTGTCTATCTCCTGGCGTCGCTGCTGACGGGAGTGGCCGTGGCGCTGAGCGGGGCGATCGGGTACCTGGGCCTGCTGGTGCCGCACCTGGCGCGGATGCTGGTGGGAAGCGACCACCGCATGCTTCTGCCGACTGCGGCCCTGGGCGGGTCGATCGTCCTGGTGCTTTCCGACACCCTGGCGCGAACCGCCGTGGCGCCCTCGGAACTGCCGGTGGGTGCCGTGACGGCCGTGGCTGGCGCGCCGGTGTTCATCTATCTGCTGCGCAGGACGGCGGGATAGGTCTGAAATCCGGAATGAGAAGGCAGAGGGCCATTCGCTTCGATGGCTAGTCCCGAATCTTCACCAAACGCACGGACAAATGAGGGGGGACGCGAGAGTGTCGCTCTCAAAGTGGAGGGCGTGGCCCACCGTTATCCTCATTTTGAACTCCACCCCACGGCATTCCAGGCCCAGGCGGGACAGTTGGTCGCGATCCTGGGTCCTAACGGCTCGGGGAAGTCCACGCTGCTGGAGATCTTGAGCGGGCATTTGCGCCCCCATGCCGGGCGAGTCCAGTTGAACGGCTGCGACCTGCACCGCCTTTCCCCGCGCGAGCGGGCGCAGCGCGTGGGATTGGCCCGCCAGGAGACGATCCTCCTCTTTTCCTTCACGGTCCGGGAATTCGTCCGGCAGGGACGGCACCCGCACTTGGGCCGCGGCCTTTTTGAATCCGGCGAGGACGAACGTTGGGTCGATTGGGCGATAGAGAAAACCAACCTCACGCAGTTCGGCGCGCGGGGCATTCTAGAAATCAGCAGCGGGGAATTCCAGCGCGCCGTGCTGGCCCGAACGCTGGCGCAGCGCCCGCAGCTTGTGCTGCTCGATGAGCCGACCGCCAACCTTGACATCGGCTACCAGATTGAAATGTTCCAACTGTTGCGGAACGTGGCGGCGACGGAGCGCTGCATAGCGGTGGTCGTTACCCACGAACTGAACCTGGCGGCGGAAATGGCAGATCATCTTCTACTCCTGGACGCCGGTCAATGCCTGCGCCACGGAACTGTCGAGGAGGTCTTCGACGCGGAACTCCTGAGCCGCGTTTTCCGCACGCCGGTCATCGTGGACCGCCATCCCTCGAGCGGCCGCCCGCGCGCGGTTTGGGTAGGACCCCACCGTCCGTCGCACCAACAATCCTGACTGGAAAAAGGCCGGCGGCTTGCGGCGCCATCCTGGTTTTGATACTTTCCTTTCGCCACTAGAAAGTCTTGGATTCTTCATAGCAAGGAGAACTCGTCATGTCTGACCAAAGAGAAAAAGTGCGACTGGGTGAGCGCCAGGATTACATGGACCGCCGTCGGTTCATTGCCGGAACCAGTGCTGCGCTTTCTTTTGCGGTCGTAAGCCCGGAGTTGGTCCGGGGGACGGCCGCAAACTCAAAGATCACGCTCGGCATGGTGGGATGCGGCCAACGAGGCACCTGGATAGCTGACCTGTTTCTGAAGCACGGCGGGTATCAGATTGTCGCTGCGATGGATTATTTCCAGGACCGGGTGGACGCCTTCGGTGAGAAATTCCATGTGGAAACCTCCCGCCGGTACACCGGGCTGATGGGTTACAAGCGGCTGCTGGAAAAGCCAGTGGACGCGATCGTGATCGAAAGCCCACCGTACTTCCATCCCGAGCAAGCCGCAGCGGGTGTGGATGCCGGCGTGCATGTTTTTCTCGCCAAACCTATCGCCGTGGATGTCCCCGGCTGCCTCCGAATCGAATCCGATGGCAAGCGCGCCACCGAGAAGAAACTCTGTTATCTCGTCGATTTCCAGACGCGCACCGACCCTTTGTATCAAGAAGCCATTCAGCGCGTTCAGAGAGGCGACATCGGACGCATCGTTTGCGGAGAGGCAACGTATATCGCCAACATCCCGTGGACCCGGCAAATTCCGGATTTGCTGGCCGACCCGACGAATCCCGAACGGCAACTGCGCGCCTGGGGACTCAGCCGCCCCCTGTCAGGGGATGTTATTACCGAGCAAAATATCCACGCGATTGACGTCGCCACGTGGATACTCGATCGGCATCCGTTGCGCGCCTACGGGACGGGCGGACAGAAGGGACGCACCGCGGGCGATTGCTGGGATCACTTCGCAGTGATCTTCACCTTCCCCGACGACGTAATCGTCAGCTTCTGCTCCAAGCAGCTTGGCGCGGGTTGGGACGACATCCTCTGCCGTATGTACGGAACCGATGGGACGGTTGATACACACTACTTCGGGGAAGTGTCGATTCGCGGCAAGAATCCATTTCTCGGCGGCAAAACCGACAACCTCTATCCCAACGGGGCGATTCGCAACATTGCGACGTTCTACGAGAAAGTCACTCAAGGCGACTTCTCCAATCCCAGCGTTGCGCCCAGCGTGCGCAGCAACCTGACGACGATTCTCGGACGGATGGCCGCTTACAAGCGCGCGGACGTGACTTGGGACGAAATGATGAAATCGCAGGAGCGATTCGAACCGAATCTGAGAGGGCTGAAGGCGTAGCCGATTCGTGCCGGTGGTGCATTAGGCCCGGATGAATTCAGCATGTTCCCCCGCATGCATGGAGGTGCTTGGATGGATTCCACTCGAATGACGCGTCGCGAGATGTTGCTGACTTCCGGTGGTCTGACGCTGGCCGGCCTCGCGCCGAGGGTCAGAACCCTCGGCGCCGCCGCGCCGGGCGTCAAGATCGGCGTTTGCGACTGGACGATGGGCCGGCGGACCGACCCTGCGGCGCTGGAACTTGCCAAGGAGCTCGGCCTGGACGGCGTGCAGGTGGACCTCGGTCACTGGAAAGAAGAGCTGCCGCTGCGCAAGCCGGAAATCCAGAAGCGGTATCGGGAGCTTTCGAGGCAGGTCGGCGTGCCGGTGGCTTCACTCGCGCTAGGCGCTCTCAATGAGGTCCCACTGAAAAACGACCCGCGCGCCGAGCAGTGGCTCCAGGAAAGCGTCGACGTATGCGAGGCGCTCGGTGTCGCGGTGGTCTTGGTCCCCTTCTTCGGGAAAGGCGACCTGAGGAACGACCGCGCGGGGACGGACGTCGTCGTCGCCGCCCTCGAGCGTGTCGCCCCGAAAGCCGAGAAGGCCGGCGTGATTCTCGGACTCGAAAGCTGGCTCAGCGCCGAGCAACACGTCGAGATTATCGATCGCGTCGGCTCGCCCGCCGTGCAGGTGTACTACGATGTCGGCAATTCCCAAAAAGCGGGCTACGACATCTTCAGGGAGATCCGCTGGCTCGGCAAGCGCATCTGCGAATTCCACGCCAAGGACAACGACGACCTCTACGGGAAAGGCTCGATGAATTTTCCGGAAGTGGCGAAGGCCATGAACGACGTCGGCTACCACGGGTGGATGCACATTGAAGGCACTACCAGACCCCTGGGCCCCGTGGAAAGCGTTCGCTACGACCTGAACTACCTGCGCGGCATTTTCCCGCGTTCCTCGTGACTGGGCCGAGCCTCACCTGCAATGCTTCCAGTATAATAGCGGGGGCGTGTGCAGATCGGTTTTGATCCAGGCATGAATCCACGGAAGGGGATCTCCCGCAATGCCTGTGGCAATGGATATCCGAACCAAATACGAGGCAGTCATCGGGCTGGAAGTTCACGTCCAGCTTCTGACCAGGTCGAAGATCTTCTGCGCCTGCTCGACGCGGTTCGGCGATCCGCCCAACTCGAACACGTGCCCGGTCTGCCTGGGTTTGCCGGGCGCGCTGCCGGTGCTGAATCGCGAAGCTGTGACCATGGCCATGAAGGCGGCGATGGCGCTCAATTGCTCGATCAACCCACGCTCGCGGTTCGCGCGCAAGAATTACTTCTATCCCGATTTGCCCAAAGGCTATCAGATCTCTCAGTACGATGAGCCGCTCTCGGAGCACGGTTGGATCGAAATCGCAACCGATAGCCAAGCGAAGCGCATCGGCATTACGCGCGTCCATCTGGAGGAGGACGCGGGGAAGTCCCTGCACGAAGGCTTTCCGGATTCCGACCGCAAGTCTTATATCGACCTGAACCGCACCGGGGTCCCGCTCATCGAGATCGTCAGCGAGCCGGATATCAGCACGCCTGAGGAAGCCTACGATTACCTGACGCGATTGAAGACCATCATGCTCTATCTCGAGGTCTCGGACTGCAACATGGAAGAGGGCAGCCTGCGCGTGGATGCAAACGTCAGCGTGCGGCGCGCGGGGACGACCGTGCTCGGCACCAAGACCGAAGTGAAGAATTTGAACTCCTTCCGCTTCCTGCAGAAAGCGCTCGCCTACGAGATCGAGCGCCAAATTGAGATTCTGGAGGGCGGCGGCGAGATCACGCAGGAAACCCGCCTCTACGACAGTCGCGAGGGACGCACTTACGGCATGCGCTCGAAGGAGTACGCGCACGA
>Ga0073934_10009236_pt1 | contig 12720 bp, 9 predicted proteins | sample LarsenN4metaG_FD_76834 | JGI IMG/M metagenome (GOLD analysis project Ga0073934, IMG submission 76834) | Hot spring sediment bacterial and archeal communities from British Columbia, Canada, to study Microbial Dark Matter (Phase II) - Larsen... ...
AGTCAACGAGGCCTTTGCCTGCGTGGCGATGTTCGCGATGCGCGATCTCGGCATCCCGCACGAGAAGATCAACGTCAACGGTGGCGGCACGGCCTTGGGTCACCCGATCGGGGCGAGCGGCGCGCGGATCATCGTCACGCTGCTGAATGCGCTCAAGAGCCAGGGCAAGACCCGCGGCGTTGCCTCGCTGTGCATCGGCGGCGGGGAAGCGACCGCGGTCGCCGTCGAACTCGTCTGATCGCATCATGGCTGCGGGCGCCCTGCCCGCAGCCTGCTCACCGGATTCGCTCTCGTCCCGCGCGCGTGATATGAGCCGCGCAGGGGAGCATAACAGACGAGGGGAATCCAATCATGAGAAAGCTTGCGATTGTCGCATCGCTGGCCGCGCTTGCGGCCTGCAATCCGGCGCCGAAGGAAGAACCGGCGGCCACGGAAACCGCCGCACCGGAAGCAGCCGCACCAACCGTCGCCAACGGCTCGGGGCCGGGAACCTATATCGTGACCGCCCCCGACGGGACCGAAAGCACCTCGGTGATCAATGCCGATGGCACCTACACCGACATGGCTGCGGACGGCACGGTCTCGGCCGAGGGCACTTGGGCGGTCACCGACGGCAAGACCTGCTTCACCCCCAAGGGCGAAGGGGCCACCACCGAATGCTACACCGAAAGCGCCCCTGCCGAGGACGGCTCGTTCACGGCAACGGGTGATGATGGCACCACGGTAACCGTGCGTCCCGCCCCAGCGGCGGCGACCCCGGCTCCGGCGGCGACCCCGGCGCCCGAAGCGGCACCTGCCGCGGCCGAATAACCTTGTCATGCAATCAGCCCGGGCGGCGCGCGGCGGCGCCCGGGCTATTCGTCGCCCGGCAGATCGTCGGTGCCCCACAGCCGATTGCGCGCGATCCAGCCCTTGCGCCCGGCGATGTCGATTTCGCACCAATTCGCGCGGCATCCTTTCAGCTTGCCCACCACGCCCGGCTCGGCGCGCCAGCGCAGTGCCGAGCCCGCAGCGGCTTCGGCACGGATATCGGCCAGTCCCTCGCCCGTCACCAGCGCGCCGCGATCGGGATCGAGCTGGCTGCGGGCGATCCAGCCCCGCGCCCCTTCCGGGTCCTCGACAAAGCGCCAGCCCTCGCGCACCCGCACCACCTTCACCGGCAGGCCCTTGCGCTTGTAGACCCATTCGATCGGATATTCCTCGCTCGGCCCGACGCGCATGCGCACCTCGTCGTAGCGCAAGGACGCCCAGTAGGGCAGTTCACGATCCTGCGCGAGCGCCGGGACGCCGGCAAGCATAACACTCGCGAGCACCGCAAACCCGAACGAACTGAAAAACCGCAATCCCATCATGCTGCAATGCGATAGCGCCATCGCGCTTGGCGATTCAAGGCCCGCGTGCCGCTTCCCTGCTTGACCATGCCGGGCCACTGGCATTAGCCGGAGGCCATGGCCGACACCCGCACCCCGCTCGAACGCCCGCGCGTCATCGTCACCCGCCACCTGGTGCCCGCAGTCGAGGCGCGGATGCGCGAGCTGTTCGACGTCGTGCTGAACGAGGCCGACATGCCGCTCACCCGCGAACAGCTGACGCAGGCGATGCAGGGTTGCGACGTGCTGGTGCCGACCGTGACCGACCGGATCGATGCCGATCTGATCGCCAGCGCCTCGCCGCGGCTTGGCCTGATCGCCAATTTCGGTGCGGGGACCGAGCATATCGATCTCGCCGCCGCCGCCGCGCGCAAGATCATCGTCACCAACACGCCAGGCGTGTTCACCGACGACACCGCCGATCTTGCCATGGCGATGATCATCGGGGTTCCCCGCAGGGTGCGTGAAGGCACGGCGCTGGTGCGGCGCGGCGAATGGACCGGGTGGACGCCCTCGGGCCTGCTCGGGAGGAAGCTGGCGGGCAAGGTGCTCGGCATCATCGGCATGGGCCGCATCGGCCAGGCCGTCGCCCACCGCGCCCGCGCCTTCGGGCTCGAGATCGCTTACTATAATCGCAAACGCCTGCCCGAGGCGCTCGAGCGGATGCTGGGCGCACGCTACGTCGCCGATGTCGATGCGCTGATGACCGAGGCCGACATCCTTACCCTGCACTGCCCGCTGACCCATGAGACACGCCATCTGATCGACGCCCGCCGGATCGCGCTGATGAAGCCGGGGGCGAGCATCATCAACACCGCGCGCGGCGAGCTGATCGATCAGGAGGCGCTGATTGCGGCGCTGCAGGCGGGCCACCTCGCCGGCGCGGGGCTCGACGTCTATCCCGACGAACCCAAGGTCGACCGCCGCCTGATCGACCATCCCAACGTCATGACCCTCCCCCATATCGGCAGCGCCACCGCCGAGGGCCGCGAGGATTCGGGCCACAAGGTGATCGCCAATATCCGCATGTGGGCCGACGGCCACCGCCCGCCCGATCAGGTGCTGACCGCGCTGGTGCGGGGCTGAGCGCCGCCGCACCGCACACGCGCCATCAATCCCCCGTCAGGATCCGCTCGACCAGTTCACCCACGCTCGGTGTGTAGCCGTTCGAGAAGAACGGATCGGTCTTGAAGCGATAGGCCGCATGGCCCGCGAAGGCGAGGTTGCGGTCCGGATCATCGCCGTGGGCGATATCCTGAAGTGTCTTCTGGATGCAGAAGCTGCGCGGGTCGGCGAGCCGCCCGGTGGTGTAGTCGTCGTGGTCCTTCCAGCTCGAGAACTGGCAATGCGACAGGCAGCCCATGCAGTCCTGCTGGTCCTGCCGGATGGTCTCGCGCGCTTCCGGCGTCACGAAGACGATGGTGTTGTCCGGCGTCTTGAGCGGCTCGCTGTGCCCGGCACGCATCCAGCTTTCCGCCTTGGCCTTGTCCTCGGGCCGCACCCAGAAGCTGCGCGCCTTGCCCTCTTCGCCGAGCTGCACCGTGCCTTCTTCCTCGCCGCGCTTGAAGAACGGGATCTGGCGTTCGGAGCGGTGCATCAGGTCATAGAGGAACGGGGTCTTGACCGCGCTCGAATAGAAGCCGGTGGGCGAGAACTTGTGGAGCAGCACGTCGCCCGGCTCCACGGTGCGCAGCATGTCCTTCCAGATCTGCGGGATCGGGCTTTCGCGGGTGAGAAGCGGCCGGGTGCCGAACTGGAAGGCGATCTTGCCAAGCTCGGGATTGTCGATCCAGTCGTTCCACTCGCGCAAGTACCACACCCCGCCCGCCATCACGATCGGCACATCGTCAGAAACGCCCTCGGCCCGCATGGTCTCGCGCAATGCCTTGACGCGGGGATAGGGATCTTCGGGCCTGGTCGGGTCCTCGGCGTTGGACAGGCCATTGTGCCCGCCTGCCAGCCACGGGTCCTCGTAGACCACCGCCGCCATCAGCTCGGAAACCTTGTGGTAGGACCGCTTCCACAGCGCGCGGAAGGCCCGCGCGGAGCTGACGATGGGAAGATAATTGACGTTAAAGCGCGCCGCGATCTCGGCGAGCTTGTAGGGCATCCCCGCGCCGCAGGTGACGCCCGTCACCATGCCGCGGGTGCGCTCCAGCAGGCCTTCGAGCACCGCCTGCGCCCCGCCCATTTCCCACAGCACGTTGATGTTGATCGCGCCCTTGCCGCCAGCGATCTCGTAGGCCTTCTTCACCTGCGTGGTCGCGCCGTCGATGGCGTAGCGGATCAGCTCCCGGTGGCGCTCCTCGCGGGTGCGGCCATGATAGACCTGGGGGATGACCTTGCCATCCGCATCGTAGCTGTCGGCATTGACCGCGCTTACCGTGCCGATCCCGCCCGCCGCCGCCCAGGCGCCGGAACTGGCATGATTGGTCGCCGATACACCCTTGCCGCCTTCGACCAGCGGCCAGACTTCGCGCCCGCCATAGACGATCGGGCTCAATCCCTTGAACAATGAAAACTCCCCTTCGCGCCGTCCCATGGCGCGCATTACGTGTTGGTGACATAGTGCCGAGCGCCGCGCGCCGCAACGTCAGGAGGCAGCTTTACCCCTAGTCGCCGTTGCAGGGCCGGATCGCCTCGGGTGCGACGCGCTCGGCACCGCGCTGGAAGCGCGCGAAATAGCCTTCGATGTCAGGCCTCTCGGTATATTCGACCAGCACATAGCCGACCGCTTCGAATTCGCAGAACAGCAGCGTATGCGGCAGCCCGTGCTGCCCAACCGGACTATCGGTTTCCACCACGATGATCTGCCCTTCGGCATTGAGCGCCGGCCACAGCCGCCACAGGAAGGCGTAGGGCTCGGTCACTTCGTGATACATGTGCACCATGAATATCCGATCGAAGCTGTCGGCCGGCAGCTGCGGATCGTCGGGCTCGCCGAGCTTGATCGAGATGTTCTCGAGCCGCTCCTTCTCGACCCGGCGACCGAGCCGTTCGAGCGCCTCGCGGCTGATGTCCTGCGCCAGCACCCGCCCGTCCTCGCCGACGCGCTCGGCGAGGCGCACGGTGTAATAGCCCTCGCCCGCCCCGATGTCGGCCACGGTCATGCCCGGGCGGATGTCGGCGAGGTCCATCACCGTCTGGGCCTCGCCCCGCTCGTCGCGGGCATCCTCGTTGGAAAACTGGGTGGCGACGACCTTGGCGACCGGCCGGTCGGGCTTGGGAAATTCGAGCGCGCTGTCGGGCCGCTCGGCGGCGACCGGCAGGATCTGATCGCACCCCGCCAGCATCAGCGCACCCGCCGCCAGCAGCCCCGCAAGCATCCAGCTCTGCCCGCGCATGACTATTCGACGTCCTCGATCTCGACCGTCTCGCCGGTCACGCGCTGGGCCAGCGCAGCCGAGATGAACGGGTCGATCGCGCCATCGAGCACGGCATCGGGCGAGGTCGAGACCACGCCGGTGCGCAAGTCCTTGACCATCTGGTAGGGCTGCAACACGTAGGAGCGGATCTGGTGGCCCCAGCCAATGTCGCTCTTGGCCGAATGTTCGGCGCTGGCGGCTTCCTCGCGCGCGCGCATCTCGGCTTCGTAGAGCCGCGCTTTCAGCATGTTCATCGCGATCTCGCGGTTCTTGTGCTGGCTGCGGTCCTGCTGGCTGGCGACCACGATGCCGCTCGGCTGGTGGGTGATGCGCACCGCCGAATCGGTGGTGTTGACGTGCTGCCCGCCCGCGCCCGAGGCGCGATAGGTGTCGATCTTGAGATCGGCCGGATTGATGTCGATCTCGAAAGAATCGTCGATCACCGGATAGACCCAGACGCTCGAAAAGCTGGTGTGACGGCGGGCGGAGCTGTCATAGGGGCTGATGCGGACAAGGCGGTGAACCCCGCTCTCGGTCTTGGCATAGCCATAGGCGTTCTCGCCCTTGATCAGCAGCGTGGCGGACTTGATCCCGGCCTGTTCGCCCGCCTGGTATTCGACCGTTTCCACCTTGAACCCGCGCCGTTCGGCCCAGCGGGCATACATGCGCAGCAGCATCTCGGCCCAGTCCTGGCTTTCGGTGCCGCCCGCGCCGGCGTGGATTTCGAGATAGGTGTCGTTGCCGTCAGCCTCGCCCGACAGCAGCGCCTGCACCTTGTCGGCATCGGCGCGCTCGGCGAGCGAGGCGAGCGTGGCCAGCCCGTCCTCGACGATGGTCTCCTCGCCCTCGGCCTCGCCCATCTCGATGAATTCGACCGCGTCGCGCATCTCGGCGGAAATCTCGTTGACGGTGTTCACCGCGCTTTCAAGCGACTTCTGCTCGCGGCTGATCGCCTGCGCCTGCTTGGGATTGTCCCACAGCGTGGGGTCCTGCACCCGGGCATTGAGTTCGTCGAGGCGCCGCAGCGCGCGTTCCCAGTCGAGCGACTGGCGCACCAGCGCCAGCGCCGCCTCGATCCGGGTGATGTAAGCCTGGGCCTCGGCCCGCATGGGTCTTCCTTCAGATGACACGAAAAAGTCGCCACCGCTTAGCGCGGGCGACGCGATTGTAAAGCCGCGCGAGGGCCGCGCCCGTCCGCCTACTTCTTGAGCGCGCGCACCGCGGCGAGGGTCTTTTCCACATGGCCGCGATAGTCGGCATTGGAATGGACCGCGACGATCCGCCCGTCGGGCGCGATGACATAGGAGGTGCGGCTGGCAAGGCCCGAGGAACCCATCGCCACATCGTAACCGGCAATCACCTTCGGGCCCGCAACGCCGACCGGGAAGGCATCGCGGCACTCCTCGCGGCTGAAGCGCTTCAGGGTGGCGATGTCGTCATTCGACATGCCGATCACGCTGGCGCCGGCGGCCTTGAACTGGGGCATGGCTTCGGCGAAGGCATTGGCCTCGAGCGTGCAGCCCTGAGTGAAGGCCTTGGGATAGAAATAGAGCACCACAGGGCCTCTTGCGAGCGCGGCGGTGAGCGAGAAGCCGAATTCCTTGCCCGCCAGCGCGGCACGCGTGGTGAAGGCGGGGGCCTTTTCGCCCACCGGCAACTCGGCCGAAGCCGGGGTGACGAGGGTGGCAACGGCGAGTGCGGCGGCGGCGAGCGATGCGAGCGATCTGTTCATGGCAAACCAACCTTCCTGATCCGCCGAGGTTCCCCGGCGCTGGTGAACGGGCTCAGTAGATCCCGCCCTGCTGCTCGACGAAATCGGCGGGCTGATCGGGATTGGCGTCCTCGACCACCGCACGGCTCGCGCTCTCCCGCCCGGCACGGATCAACTGGAGGATCTCGTTGCGCCGCGCGGCGATCGCGTCCTGCCGGGTGAAGCGTTCGGGCTCGGTATCGGGCTTGAAGGCTTCCCAGATGATCGCCGACTTGGGATCGTCGGTCGGCCAACCCTCGAACACGCGCTTGCCCGAACGGCGATCGACCCGCACCATGCGCACGCCCTGCGGGGCGACCGGCGGCAGGTCTGACCATTTCGCCCGGGTCTTCTCGATCAGGCTCTTGATGATGGGCGCCGAGATCGTGCCGCCATAGGCATAACCGCCCATGTTGCGCGGCTGATCGTAGCCCACGTAAGCCCCGGCGATCATCGCTTGCGTACCGCCGATGAACCACACGTCCTTGGGGCCGGTGGTGGTGCCGGTCTTGCCGAACAGCGGCAGGCCGAGCGGGTTCAATACGGTCGCCGTGCCGCGGCTGACCGCGCCGCGCAGCATGTGCATCACCTGGAAGGCGGTGCGCGCGTCCATCGCCTGCGTGCCCTTGAGCCCGAAGCGCGGCATCGGCTTGCCGTCCCACTTTGCCATGTTGCAGCCCCGGCAGTCGCGGGTGTCGGCGCGCCACAGCACCTTGCCGCGGCGATCCTGGACATAGTCGATCACGGTCGGCGGATTGAGCCGGCCGTGATTGGCCAGCGCGGCATAGGCGGCGACCATCTTCGACAGGGTGGTCTCGCCCGCCCCGAGCGCGGTCGAGGGATAGGGATCGAACTTGCCGATCCCGAGCTTCTCCACCGCCTTGACGACATTGGGCATCCCCGCGGTCATGGCGATCTGCACCGTCATGATGTTCTGCGACTGCTCGAGGCCGTAGCGCAGCGGGAACTGCCCGGCGCGCCCGCCGCGGATGCATTTCTCGCCGAGGTTGGCGCCCTGGTAGTAGCAGAACCGCGAGTTATCGATCTGGGTCGAGGGGGTCATGCCGTTGTCGAGCCCGGTGGCATAGACGAAGGGCTTGATGGTCGAACCCGGCTGGCGCATCGCCTGGGTGGCGCGGTTGAAGTCCGACAGGCGATGGTCGAACCCGCCCTGCATCGCCATCACCCGGCCATATTGCGCATCCTGCACCACCAATGCCCCCTGCGCTTCGGGGATGGTGCGCACCCGCCAGCCATTGCCCGAGGGACTGGCGGCGATCACGTCGCCCGCCTTGAGCCGATCGGGCAGGCCCGTCAGCGGGGCCTCGGTGCCATCGGAAAAGCCGATCCGCGCCGAGGCTCCGCTGCGGCTGGTCACCACCCCGACGCGCCAATCCTTGTAACTGATGCCCAGCGGCGAGCTCTGCAGCTGGCTCGCCCAATTGCCCTCGCTCACATCGAGGGTGGCGATCGGTCCTGCCCAGGCGCGCCCGCCGTGATAGCGCAGCAGACCCTCGCGCAGCGCGTCGCGGGCGGCGATCTGCATCTCCGGATCGAGCGAGGTGCGCACCCACAAGCCGCCGGCATAGACCGAATTGGGACCATCCTCGGCGGTTTCGCCGAAGCGCTCGATCAGCTCGCGCCGCACCTCCTCGAGGAAATAGCCGGCATCGACACTGCGTTCGCGGCGCTGGGTCACAAGCCCGAGCGGCTTCGATGCCGCCTCGCGGCGCTGCGAGCCGGTGATGAAGCCATTGGCCTCCATCTGCCCGAGCACGAAATTGCGCCGTTCGAGCGCGGCCTGTTCCTGGCCCTTGCGGCCATAGCGTTCGGGCGCCTTGGGCAGGATCGCGAGGAACGCCATCTCGTGCAGTTCGAGATCATCGACATCCTTGTCGAAATAGGCCCGCGCGGCCGCCTGAACCCCGAAGGACCGCCGCCCGAGCGGGATTTCGTTGAGGTAGAGTTCGAGGATCTCCTGCTTGGTCAGCACCTGTTCGATGCGGCCGGCGAGGATCATTTCCTTGAGCTTGCGGGTGACCGAATATTCGTCGCCCAGCAGCAGGTTCTTGGCCACCTGCTGCGTGATGGTCGATCCGCCGACCGCGCGTTCGCCCGAGCCGAGCTTGCTGGCATAGTCGAACACCGCGTTGGCCGTGCCGAGGAAATCCACCCCGCCATGGCTGAAGAAGGTCTTGTCCTCGGCCGAAAGATAGGCCTCGATCAGCTTCTGCGGGAAATCGGCATATTGCAGCTGGACGCGCCGTTCGCGGGCGTAGGAATGGACGATCTCGCCATCATGGCCGCGCACCACCGTGGGCAGCGGGGTTTCGTAGGTCAGCAGCGCCTCGGCCTCGGGCAGGTCGCTCGCCAGCCACACGAAGACCGCGATCCACAGCGCCAGCCCCAGCGCGGCGAGGCTTGCGAACACCTTGAACAGCAGGCTTTCGCGCCACTTTGCGCGAAACCATGCCAGAGCGCCGCCGAGATCGCGGTTCACGCGGTAGCGGACATAGGCCCAGGTGGATTCGGGGCCGGTATCCGTTGGGCTGGCGGGGGACTGCTCGGTCATGGGCGGTGGGCAACTAGCACGCGGGCCTTGGCCAAGGCTAGCCGGTTTCCTTCCCTATCCCCGCCCGCCGCAAGATCGGCGCGGCGGGCAAAATAGACCCGGATCGCGCGCGCCAGCACTGCGGCATATTCCGACTGCCCCTCGGGCGTGGTCAGCCGCTCGCGATCGAGCTGGCTGGTCACGAAGCCGCTTTCGAACAGCACCGAAGGCACATCGGGCGCGCGCAGTACCGCCAGCGCGGCGGCGCGGCGCGGTTCGGGGACGAAGGCGAGCCGCTCGCCCCCCTCGCGCAGCACCAGCCCGGCGAATTCAAGCGCGTCCTCCTGCGTGCGCTGCTGCGAGAGTTCGACGAGGATCGCGCTCACCGCCGCGCTCTGGCCTTCGATGGCGATGCCGTTCAGCCGGTCGGCATCGTTCTCGCGCGCGGCAAAGCGTGCCGCCGCCTCGCTCGAGGCGTCTTCGGACAGGGTGTAGATGCTCGCCCCGCTGACATCCTCGCGCGCGCCTGCGGAATCGGCGTGGATCGAGACGAACAGGTCGGCATCGAGCTGGCGCGCGATCTCGGGACGGTGAGCGAGCGGCAGGATCCTGTCGTCCTCGCGGGTCAGCGCGACGCGGATGCGGCCGGCGCGCAGCAATTCGTCGCGCAGGCTGAGCGCGAGCGCCAGGGTGATGTCCTTTTCCTGCACCCGGCGCCCCTCGGCATCCTCGCCGATCGCCCCGGGATCGCGCCCGCCATGGCCGGCATCGATCACCACCAGCGGCAGCGAGGGATCGTCCGGCCCGGCGATCGCCGGCAGATCGAGCGGCAGCGCCCCTTCATCGAGCACGAAGCGCAACACATAGTCGCGCCCCCACACCGGGACCGGAATCCGCAGGCCCAATGCCGCGGCACCTCCCAGAAGCAGGGCCGGTGCCAGCAGCACGATCAGCAGCAGGGTGCGAAAGCTCATGTCCCGTCCGGCTTACGATCTTGCCCGACATCAACGCAATAGAGTTGCGGGGTTTGTCCCACGGTGCTAGCAGTGTTGCCAGAGAGGTTGCAACCTGGTGTCCCGACACCCGTACAGCCCGCCTCTCGCGCCGGGCTCCCTCTCTTTCACGGCTCCCGGTTTCAAAACAGGTTGATGCAGTGACAAGACGCTTTTCCCCGCAATCCGGCACAGTGCGCGCTTTGGCAGCCTGTGTCCTTGCGGGCCGGAGCGCGGCGATCCGCCGCAGTCTTGCCGCTGCAGACACGAGCTTCGCGGTCTGCGCCCTTTCCGGCCAGAGCGCGGCAATCCCTTCCGGACGCCCTCTGGGGAAGTCCGGACCATCCCACAATTGGCGCCCCCTTTACGAACCCACGCGGGCAAGGCCGGGCGCATGGAGAATATTCAATGGCAACGCGCATGCTTATCGATGCGCGCCACCCGGAAGAAACCCGGGTGGCGGTCCTGCAGGGCAACCGGATTGAGGAATTCGATTTCGAATCTGCCGAACACAAGCAGATCAAGGGCAATATCTACCTCGCCAAGGTAACCCGGGTCGAACCTTCGCTGCAGGCGGCTTTCGTCGATTTCGGCGGCAACCGGCACGGTTTCCTCGCCTTCAGCGAAATCCACCCCGACTATTACCAGATCCCCAAGGCCGATCGCGATGCGCTGCTGGCCGAAGAGGCCGAGGCCGCCGAAGAAGAGGAACGCCTGCGCGCCGAAGAGGAAGATGAAGGCATCTCCCCCGGCGAGGAGTATGACGCCGAGGACGACAGCGGCGAAGCGCTGGCCGAAGACTTTGCCGAAAACGGCGTCGAGGAAGTCGACACCTCCGACAAGGACGATGTCGCCACCATCGAGGACGGCAGTTCCGACGAGGATTCCGCCGACGAGGACAGCGGCGAGGAGGAGACCGGCGAAAACGGCGAGGAAGAGCGTGGCCGCGGCCGGCGCGGGCGTCGCCGCCAGGGTGCCAAGGGCAGCGAGAAGGGCCGCAGCCGCGCCAAGCAGGTCGACGAAGTGCGCGCCAAGCGCATGGCGCTGCGTCGCCGCTACAAGATCCAGGACGTGATCCAGCGCCGCCAGGTGCTGCTGGTGCAGGTCGTCAAGGAAGAGCGCGGCAACAAGGGCGCGGCACTCACCACCTATCTCAGCCTCGCCGGCCGCTATACCGTGCTGATGCCGAATTCCTCGAGCGGCGGCGGGATCAGCCGAAAGATCAGCTCGACCAGCGACCGCAAGCGGTTGAAGGACATGGTGTCCGATCTCAAGCTGCCCAAGTCGATGGGCCTGATCGTGCGCACCGCCGGGATGAGCCGCACCAAGCCCGAGATCAAGCGCGACTTCGATTATCTCGCCCGGGTGTGGGACGAGATCCGCGAAAAGACGCTGGCCTCGGTCGCTCCGGCGCTGATCCATTCGGACAGCGACCTGATCAAGCGCGCGATCCGCGACATCTACAACAAGGAAATCGAGGAAGTCGTCGTCGAGGGCGAGGTCGGCTACAAGTCGGCCAAGCAGTTCATGAAGCTGCTGATGCCCAGCCACGCCCGGAGGGTGAAGGCCTATTCCGATCCCGTGCCGCTGTTCCAGCGTTACGGCGCGGAAGATCAGCTGCGCGCGATGTATGATCCGATGGTCCAGCTCAAATCGGGCGGCTACCTGATCATCAACCCGACCGAGGCGCTGGTCTCGATCGACATCAACTCCGGTCGCTCGACCAAGGAACACAATATCGAGCAGACGGCGCTGCACACCAATCTCGAGGCGGCCAAGGAAATCGCCCGCCAGCTGCGCCTGCGCGACATGGCCGGCCTCGTCGTGATCGACTTCATCGACATGGAGTATTCCTCCAACGTCCGGAAGGTCGAGAAGGCGATGAAGGAGGCGCTCAAGAACGATCGCGCGCGCATTCAGATCGGGCGGATCAGCTCGTTCGGGCTGATGGAAATGAGCCGTCAGCGGCTGCGCACCGGGGTTCTGGAAGCGACCACCCGCCCCTGCCCGCATTGCGACGGCACGGGCCTTGTGCGCACCGCCTCCTCGGCAGGCCTCTCGGCGCTGCGTCTGATCGAGGACGAGGCGGCCAAGGGCAAGGGCACCCAGATCCGCCTCGCCGCCAGCACCGAGGCAGCCATCTACCTGCTCAACGAAAAGCGCGCCGATCTGGTCGAGATCGAGCATCGCTACGGCGTCACCGTCGAGGTCGTCCCGGAAGGCGAGCAGGAAGGCGCGAAGATGAGCGTTTCCAGCTCGGGGCCGCGTCCGGCGCAGGCACCGCGCTTCGAACCGATCATCGACGATGAGGAGGACGAGGATCTCCCCGAGGAAGAAGAGGACTTCGTCGAGGAGGAGGAAGAGCGCGAGCAGCCCCAGCGCCGCGAACGCCGCGAACGCCGCGAGCCGGTCGAAGGCGAGGATGATGGCGCGCGCAAGAAGAAGCGCCGCCGTCGCCGCGGCGGTCGCGGTCGCAGTCGCCAGGACCGCGAGGACGGCGCCGAGAGCGAACAGGACGAGGTCGGCGAGGGTGAGGCCGAAGCCTCCGAGCAGGCCGATGCCCCCGGTGGGGAAATCGCCGATGACGGCGAAGCGCGCCCCAAGAAGCGCCGCCGCCGCGGTGGTCGCGGGCGCAAGCGGCGGGACGAGAATGGCGAGAGCGTCGAGGGTGATGCGCAGGGCGAAGGCGACG
>Ga0073934_10009237_pt1 | contig 12717 bp, 6 predicted proteins | sample LarsenN4metaG_FD_76834 | JGI IMG/M metagenome (GOLD analysis project Ga0073934, IMG submission 76834) | Hot spring sediment bacterial and archeal communities from British Columbia, Canada, to study Microbial Dark Matter (Phase II) - Larsen... ...
ATGTCGAGGTTGGTGACCATGTGCTCGATGCGCGTGCCAGGCTGAACGACGCCAGGCCAGCGTACCAGGAGCGGAATGCGCAGAGAGTCGTCGAACATGTTGGGTCGTTTGGGTCCGGTCACGCCGCCGGCGATCCAGTGCCCGTTTCCCTTGGTGTGGATGCCGTGGTGTCCGATCATGTAGCCGTGGTCGCTGGTAAAGAGCACGATGGTGCGTTCGGTGAGCTTGAGCTCGTCCAGGCGTCGGAGCAGTCTGCCGAGATTGCGATCGATCGCATGAATGCTCGAGTAGTAGTCACGCATCCAGCCCTTGATCTGGTTGATGTCGCCCCCGCGCGGCTGGGGAACCGTGGGGTCGAGGTCCTTGAAGATTGCCGCATCCTGTTCCGGCACCGGCACGTAAGGGAGGTGCGGCTCGCGGTAGTGCAAGCAAAGCGCGAAGGGATTCTGGGCGTTGGTTTCCACATAGCGGATGGCCTGGTCGGTCAGCAGATCGACGACGAAGCCCTGGACCTCGCGGGTCTGGCCGTCGATCTCCAGGATGGGATTTAATGGCTTCGTGGCTCCCCCGAGGAAGCCGGCAAAGTGCGTGAAGCCGTGCCGCGTCGGGTGGAACTCGGGCTTGCTTCCCAGGTGCCACTTGCCGACCAGACCCGTGGTGTAGCCCTGCGACTGGAGAACCTCCGGCCAGGTCACGGCCGAGGCCGGCAAGCCAGCCCCGCGCTGCTCTTCGTCCGGAGAAAGATAGTCGGTGATGCCGAGCTGTGTGCCGTACATTCCCGTGAGATAGGTCGCTCGACTGGGCGAGCAGACCGGCGTGACGGTGAACGCGTTCTCGAAAATGGCCCCTTCCTGGCCCAGGCGATCCATGTTGGGCGTCTTGATCTCGCGGTTGCCGTACACGCCGACGGCCCAGCGAGCCTGGTCGTCGGTGACGACGGCGATGATGTTCATGCGTGGCGCCTCGGCCGCGCCGAGCAGCCCATGGGCGAGCAGGACCAGGGCCTGCGTCAGGAAAAGCCTGGCGTTCATGGCTTGACCTCCTGTCTTGTCTCCTTGGCGGCTGGGGACTCGGTTGCGAGCCAGGCGCGCAGCTCGGTTTGTAGCTGCTGGACCATGGCGGGATGCTCGGCGTTGAGCGGACGCCTCTCGGCTGGGTCAGCGACCACGTCGAACAGCTCGGGGCGATTGTTGCCCGTCTGCACGAGCTTCAGGTTGTTTCTCATGGCGGCCAGTTGTTGATAACCCTCCGCTCGCCATTCCCAGAACACCGTGCGGTCGGGGGCGGGTTCCTTGCCGGTCCAGGCGCCGAGCAGGTTGACGCCGTCGATCTGCCACTCCATCTGCGGCTTGCCGCCAGCCGCGGCGAGGAGCGTGGGAAAGACGTCGATCATGTGGACCACGTCGCCCGAAACCTTGCCGGCTGGAACGTGTCCTGGCCAGCGGACCACAGCCGGCACGCGCACGCCGCCTTCCCACAGGTTGCGCTTGTGCCCGCGAAACGGCTGATTGCTGTCGTGAAAGTTGGAAGCGCCCTGGTTGCCGACCTCGAACGTGGCCCCGTGATCGCTGGTGAAGACGACAAGCGTGCGATCGGCGAGCTGGAGTTCATCCAGGCGTTGGAGCAGTCGGCCGATTTCCGCATCAAGCCTGGTGATCATGGCCGCGTAGGTTGCATTGTACGGCTTGTCGGCATCCTTTTCGGCAAACTTCCCCTTGAACGCGGCGACGTCCTCCGCTGGCGCCTGGATGTAGAGATGCGGGATGATGTGGGCCAGGTAGAGGAAAAATGGTCGGTCGCGGTGGCGATTGACAAAGTCGATCGCTTGATCGGTCAGCAGCTTGGCTGCATATCCGCTGACCGGCTTGCGCTCGCGGCCATGCCAGAGGTCCCTGGGAAAATGCTCCCAGGCGTGCCTGGCGTCGGTGTAGCCATAGAACTCTTCAAACCCCTGGTCCATGGGGTGCACGTAGCTCGTTTCTCCAGGCCTGGTTCTGCCGTGATGCCACTTCCCAATGAGCGCGGTATGGTAGCCTAGCGGCTTGAGCGCCTCGGCCAGCGTTACCTCGCCGCGGGGCAGATCGTCGTTGTTGCCTGTCACGCCGTTATGGATGCCGTAGCGGCCTGTCAGAAGTGCTGCCCGACTTGGCGCGCAGACCACAGCGGCGGTGTACCAGCGGCTGAAATTCGTGCCCTGCTGGGCCAGCTTGTCCAGGTGCGGGGTTGACCAGGACTTTCGCCCGTTGAACCCAACGTCGCCCCAGCCCAGGTCATCGGCCAGGATGAAGACGATGTTCGGCGGACGCTCGCGGGCAAGGCTGGTAGAGGAAGCCAGCGCTGCAACCATGAGAACAACCAGCAGATTTCGCCAGTGGTGCAACTGCGCAGAATGGAGCATGGTCAGCACTCGATCATGAGAGTAAGGGCCTGGTCTGGCACTGGGTTGCACTTTAGCGGATGAAGGCAAAGGTTGAAAGCGCTAGGTTCAATGATCTTCCGGCGGGTGGTAGAAGAAGCGAACTAGCAGGAAGGGAGCACGTGATGAAGTTACTCCTCTTGGCGGCAGTTGCAGTCATGCCGGAGCAGATCGACCTCTTCAGAGCCGGTGTGGACGGGTATCACACCTATCGCATTCCCAGTGTCTTGGTCAGCAGCAAAGGCGTCGTGCTCGCCTTTGCCGAGGGCCGGAAGACTGGGCGCGGCGACGCCGGCGACATCGACGTCGTGCTCAAGCGCAGCACGGATGGCGGCAAGACCTGGCTCCCGCAGCAGGTCGTCTGGGACGACGGCCCAAATACCTGCGGCAACCCGTGCGCCGTGGTCGATCGGCAAACGGGAACGATCTGGCTTTTGTTGACGCACAACCTGGGCAGCGACACGGAAGCCCAAATCGCCAGCGGAAAGAGCAAGGGCTCGCGCACCGTCTGGGTGACCCGTAGCGATGATGAGGGCGCGACGTGGGCGCGGCCTCGGGAGATAACGCACGACGTCAAGCTGCCGAACTGGAGTTGGTACGCCACCGGCCCTGGCATCGGCATTCAAACGACAAAGGGCAGACTGGTCATCCCTTGCGACAACAAGGTCGCCGGCAGTGGTCTACTTCAGAGTCATGTCATCTACAGTGATGACCACGGTGCGACGTGGAAGCTGGGCGGCGTCGTGGGGCCAGACTGCAATGAGTCGCAGATTGTCGAACTCCAGGACGGCTCGCTCTTGCTGAACATTCGGTCGTACCGCAAGGGCAACCGTCGTCTCGTGGCCCTAAGCCGCGATGGCGGGTTGAGCTTCGAGACGCCGCGTGAGGACGCAGCGCTCATTGATCCGATCTGCCAGGCCAGCGTCATCGCACTGCCTGGCAAGCCAGGCGAGTATCTCTTTGCGAATCCTGCGAGCACTCGGCGTGAAAAACTGACCATTCGCTGGAGCGGCGACAACTGCCGGACCTGGACGGCGTCGCGCGTGATCCATTCAGGCCCCTCGGCCTACTCCTGCCTGGCGGTGCTGCCCGATGGAACCGTGGGCTGCCTGTACGAGCGCGGAGAGAAATCGCCCTACGAGTTCATCGCCTGGGCACGCTTGCCAGTGGAGTGGGTGCGGCAGGGAGACTGAGTTGGCAGGCACAGCAAGGCTCGGCGCATGTTGACTTGGGCAAGTCCTGGATCAGAGTGGCAGCGGACCAGGGCGCCAGCTTTCAGAGCCTTCAACGCACAGCTTGCATGTTCTCCCCAGTGTAACTACCATACCGGCGTGCCTTTCGCCTTGCCCACTGCAAGAGTGGGCCGCATGGACGTTTAGAGGTTAGCGGGCGGGCTGTACGGCTGGTAGATGCCGCAGGCCCGTGGGGAAGCTAGGCCGTGTGTTGGCTGCGTCCTCAACCGCGACGACCTCCTCCTGGCAGGAGTACAAGCATGCATCGGAAGCTCGTGGCGGCAGGGTGCGCTCTGGTCTTCGTAACAGGTCTTCTTGTGGGTTGCGGCCGACAGTCGCCGCCTCAACCCTTGTTCCGGCCCACTGCGAAGGAAGCAGGCGGTCCTCAGCCAGCGCCAGGTCAGCCAGCGTCAGCGGCGGGGCTGCCTGCGGCTGCCATGCCCCCCATCGACATCACGGCCGCGCTCGAGCCAACGCCGGCGGAGCGCTACGACGCCGCCATGCTCGAGGCTGTCGGCTTGCTCGCCCAAAAAAAGTACGTGCAAGCAGCCGCCGCGCTGGAATCCGCACGAGCCATCCAGGACGACGAGTTGGTTCGCCGTGAACTCGAGCGGGTTCGGCTGCTCATGGCCCAGCAAGCCGCATCGGAGCGCATGCTGGCGGACATTCAAGCGATCTTGAATGAGGGACGTCCCGAAGAAGCTGGTCGGCTGGCGGCCGCCGCACTGCTTCAGGTCAACTCGACCGAGGATGCGGCAGCACTGTCTCGACTCAAGCGCCAGGCTGACGCCTTGCTGGCTGCCCAGAATGCGGACGCCCGAGCCCAGAAGCAGCGACTGCAACTCGAAGCGACGCAGGCCATGAATGAGCAGAATCTTCGAGCAGCGGCGGTAGCGCTGGAGCAGGCCCTGCAGCTTGAGGACGACGTGCGGCTGCGGCAGCAACTTGCCGAGCTGCAGGTACGACTCTCGAACTACGACCAGAACAGGCAGTCGGCTTCCGAGCTGCGGCAGGACCCGTATCGGCTGGAAGAAGCGATTGCTGCTCTGGAAGCCGCCGCGAAAGCCTGGGACACCTTGCAGGTTCGTCAGGAGCTTGACGAGTGCAGGCTGGCCTTGCGGAAGCGCCGCGACCGCATCGGGGTCGTCGAGTTTGAGGTGCGTGGAGATGTGGGACTCCCCCTGGCGGGTCGAGTCGTGGCAGACGAGCTGCTGCCCGTTTTCAAGTCTCGCTTTGATGTCGTGGAGCGAGGGCAGATCAACCGTGTGCTCGCTGAGTTGAAACTTCAGACGGCTGAGATCGCCAGCCACGATAGTGCACGCCAGGAGCTGGCCCGGCTCACGCGGACCCAGTATCTCGTGCTGGGCAGCCTGACGCCGCTGGACGGCATCACCGTCCATGCCCGTCTGGTGGATCTTCGCACCGGCCTGATTGTGCAAACGGCCAAGGTGGTGGCTCCTCATCCAGAAGGCCTCATGGCCATGTTGCCTCGCCTCGGCGGACTCCTACTGATGTCGGACGAACAGCGGCTGGCCTATGAGCAGCAGCGCTTGCAGCAAGCGGCGCCGCCGAGCCGTGTTGTCGTCCAGGATCCGCTGCCGCCGCCTCCTGCCCCACCAGGTCGCGGTGCTCCAGTGGCGATGCCCGTCCGCTTTGACCTCGCCCCGCCGCCTGCCGTCGGCAATCTGCGGTTCGAGGATCTGGAGCGTTTGCCCGCACCGAGGCTAGGGGAGCCTGCGCCCTCTGGGCCGACCGTAAGCGTCGAGGCCGAAACCAGGATCAAGAACGGACTTTTGCACGTGGCTGTTGAACTGGGAGACAGCTACTTCCGGGCGGGTCGGTTCCAGGACGCCTTCACGCAGTTCGAGGTAGCGCTGAGCTTGAATCCGAGCGCTTCGGGCATTCGCATCCGGCTCGATCAATGTCGGCCTCACTTGCCGCCGCCGCCCGTGGTGGTGACGCCGCCTCCTCCTCCGCCGCCGCGAATCGCCGTGCTCGATTTTCAGGTCTACGGCGACCCAGCCGTTCCGCCCGCGCTGGGGTACTGGGCAGGCGAGCAACTCGCTCCTTATCTCTTTCCCCCGTATGCGCCCATTGAGCGCGGAGAACTGTGGTGGTACATGGGCCGGCTTGGCATGACCTACCAGGACTTGCTGACTGACCCCTCGGCGCGACGATGGCTGGGCCGAGCCTTGAACGTGCGCTATTTTCTGTCCGGCGCCATTCGCGCGGGACAGGGCCTCGAGGTGACTACCTATCTTCTCGACGCGGAAGAGGGCGTTCTGCTTGGCCGAGGCCGCGTGCTCGCCTTCGACAAGCGCGATCTCAAACTGAAGCTCCCGGAGCTTGCCCGTCAAACCCTGTTGCCGCCGCGTGAGCGCGATCGTTTTCTGGAGGATCAGCGGCAATACGATCTACTGGTCGCTGAAGGACGGCGGTGCTTCGAGCGGAATGACTTCACCCTGGCGATCGACTTCTTCACTCGGGCGGGAAAGCTACGCCCCTGTAGCGTTCAGGTCACCGTGTTGATTCAGGATTGCGAAGCTCGCCGGCGGCAGGCGGAGATCGAAGCCGCAGCCCAGCGTGAATGGGAACGCCAACGGGCTGCGGCCGAGGCCTGGGCCCAGCGGCAATGGCAGCTTGCATTGCAGGCGGAACAAGCGCGCCAGCTTGCCCTGCGCGAGGCGGCTGAGCGGGCAGAGGCCGCGCGTCAGCAACAGCTCTTGCAGCGGGACCGCGCTTGCGATCAATTGCTCCTCCAGGCTCGCGCCGCCCTGCAAACCAAGAACTTCGCCCTGTCCATCGAGCTCTTTGAATCGGCGGCTGCCCTGCGGGGCAATGACGCCGTGCTGCTGGAACTGGCAGGGGCTCGCAGTCAATTCGAGGACGCGCGGCTTCGGGAGGCATCCCAGGCTCGCAACGCACGCGAAGCCGAACTCCAGCGGCAGCGCGAAGCAGAATTCGCGCGGGCTCAGGCCCAGTTGGAGAATGAACGCAAGCAGCGTGAAGCAGCCGAGCGAGCTCGCCGCGAGGCAGAGGAAGCCCGTGAGTTGGCTCAGTACCTAAAGCTCCGGGAGGAAGGGCGGCGCCAGCTCGAGAAGAACAACCCTGCTCAGGCGCTGGCTGCATTCCAGAGTGCAAAGCGCATCCGCAAGACGGATGAGATTGTGTCTCTCATCGAAAGCGCGAGCCAAGCACAGGAGGCCGCACTGGCCCGCGAGGCCGCCACCCGTGCCGCCCTTCAGAAGGAACTGGATGACGAGCGCCAAGCTCGCGAAGCGGCGGAGGCGGAAGCGAGGAAGAATCAGGAACAGTATGCCCAGAACATGAATGCCGCTTCCGAGGCGCTCGCAGCTCAGCGCTACGACGTGGCCGTGGCTCGGTACCAGGACGCTGTTCGCATTTTCGCCACGGAGGAAGCTCGCCAGGGGTTGCGTCAAGCGGAGGAGTCGCGGCGCGCCGTCCAGGCCGAGGCGGAGCGTCAGGCCAGGCAGGCCGAGCGTGTCGCGGAGTTTCGCAAACTCCTGAACGCAGGCCAGTCCGCGCTGGCGGCAAAGGAGTATGAACAAGCGGTCCAGCACTTCACTGCAGCAAAATCTCTCGATCCGACGCACAAGGAGGTCATCGCTGGATTGACCCGAGCTGAGGCACTTCGCGACGCCCAGTTGTCCGAAGCTCGCCGGTCGCGGGAGCAACAGGAACGTGCTGCGGAGTTCAAGCGATTGATGGATGCCGGGAAGGCGAATGTGGCCGCCCGCCAGTACGACGCCGCAGTGGCTGCCTTTACGGAGGCCCAGAAGCTGGATCCGGCGAACAAGGAGGTCAAGTCGGCACTAGCGGATGCACTGAAGGCGCGGAGCGTTGTTGAGAAAGACGCCGCCGACGCCGCTCGGCGCACCCAGCAGTACCAGAAGCTCGTCCAGGAAGGGAAGCTGGCGATGACCAGCAAGCAGTACGACCTTGCGATCAAGGCGTTCACCGAGGCACAGAAGCTTCAACCGAGCGATGCCGTCGTCGCTCGATTGATCGACGAGGCTCGCCAGCAGAAGACGGCTGAAGCCGAGGCAGTACGAGCGGAAGCCAGGAGGCGGGAAGAAGATTCGCGCCGAGCCGCTGAGGTCAAGAAGTCGCTAGCCGAAGCGAAGCTGGCCCTGGCCAATCGCGACTTGAACAAGGCGGACAAGCTACTGTCGCTTGCTCGGGAGTCTGCCCCTGGGGATGCCGAACTTCGCAAACTGGAAGTGGAACTGCAGACGCAGAAGGAGAAGGCGGCGCTTCAGGCCCGCAGCAGGGAGGCTGCGGATCAGCGGGACAAGCAAGTGGGGCAGCTCGTAAAAACAGCCCGCGAGGCTATCAAGGCACGCAAGTTCGATGAAGCCCGTGGTGCGCTGGACGAGGCCGCTCGTCTCGCGCCTGGTGATCAGGAAGTCGCTCGGGCCCAGCGCGACCTGGCACAAGCTCGGGTCGAAGCAGAGTCGTCCAGGCAGCCCAGGGACGATCGGGCCTCGACTCCCAGCAAGACTGCCCCGCACCAGCCCCGGGAACTTGCTCAACAGGCGGAGTCGGGCCTACGCTTCGCCGATGCGGTACGCTTCTACAAGGAAGTCCTCAAGCTTAAGCCCGACGATGAGGAAGCAGCCAGACGGCTCAAGTTCTGCCAGCGCATGGCCGATGGCCAGAAAGCCCTGGCGGCCAGGAAATACAAGGATGCCGCCAGGGAGTTCGAGGATGCCCTCAAGGTGATTCCCGACCATCCGGATGCCAGGAAGCTGCTGAAACAGGCAAAAGACGGGAAATAGTCGAACGGCTCGCCTCAAGCAATCCCAGGACAGACCGCCGTGACCGCCTGGAGCAGGCTTCCGGACGTGATCAGATGCTCGACGGCGTTCAGGTCGTGGTGCAGGGTTCGATCGCGCTCGAGCGGTGCGACTTGTTCGCGCAGTCGTTGGTAAGCAGCCTCGGCTCCCCGACCTGGCCGAAGGGGTCTGAGAAACTCCAACCCCTGTCCCGCGCAAAGGACCTCGCAGGCGAGGACTCGTGTGGTATTGATGACCACCTGCCTGGCCTTGCGGGCCGCGTGAGTGCTCATGGAAACGTGGTCCTCGCGGTTCGCCGAGGTGGGAATCGAGTCAACGCTCGCTGGATAGGCCAGGGACTTGTTCTCCGAGACCAGCGCCGCCGCCAGCACTTGAACGAGCATCATCCCCGAGTTGAGCCCAGGTTGAGGCGTGAGGAATCCTGGCAACCCGCTCAGATCGGGATTGACCAGATTCTCGACCCGTCTTTCGCTAATGCTCCCGAGGTCGGTCGTCGCCGCCGCCAGAAGGTCAGCCGCCAGGGCCAGCGGCTGTCCGTGGAAATTACCCCCCGAGATCACTTCGCCCGAGTCGGCGAACACCAGCGGATTGTCGGTTACACTGTTGATTTCGCGTTCGATGACCTGTCGAACGTAATTCAGGGCATCACGGAACGTTCCGTGAACCTGAGGCGAGCAGCGAATGCTGTAGGCGTCCTGCACCTTCGAGCACTGGGCATGCGAGGGAACAATCTCGCTCTCATCGAGGAGGTGACGGATGTTCGCAGCACAGAGCGCCTGGCCTGGGTGGGGGCGAACTGCGTGAATCCGCGGATCGAAGGGGCGCACGGAACTCTTGGTGGCCTCCAGCGTCATGGCGGCAGCGATGTCGGCGATTTTCCCCAGCATCTCCGCACGCACCACCGCGTCAGCCAACCACGCGCAACTCACCTGGGTTCCGTTGATCAGGGCAAGCCCTTCCTTGGCTAGCGGTCGATAGGGGCTGATTCCCGCTTGCTTCAGAGCCGCCTTGCCTGTCATTTGCCGTGGCGTGCTTGCTGAGCTACGCCCAGGTTGCTTGACCCAAGCTTGCCCTTCGCCCATCACTACCAGGGCCAGGTGGGCTAAAGGCGCCAAATCGCCGCTGGCCCCGACGCTTCCCTGCTCGGGAATTACGGGCACCACGCCGGCGTTGAACAGGGCAAGCAGCGTCTCCACGAGTTCAATCGAAACGCCCGAGTGACCCCTGGCCAGAGACTGAATCCGCAGCACGAGCGCCAGCCGCGACAGTTCGAGGGGCATCGGCGGCCCCATGCCGACGGCGTGGCTACGGAGGAGGTTTTCTTGCAGGGTGAGGATGTCGTCAGAGGCCACGCGCTGGTTGGCCAGTTTCCCGAAACCAGTGTTTACGCCATAGATCGGCTGTTCGGACGCGATCAGCTTCTCCAGGCACCGCCGAGAACGTTCGATCCGACGGCGTGCGGATGGCGCGAGGGCCAAATGACTCACCTCGTCCGCAAGGAGGGAGTTCACTTCTTGCAGTGTCAGGTCGTCGCCGGAGAGTACAAGCGTGGACATGGCGTGATTATAGCCGCGCAGACAACCAGTAGGTTGGATTAGTCCAGGACCTCGACGAAGGGAGGTTTCACAAAGTTCGCATATGCGGCACGAACAAATCCACGTCGCACCTGATCCTCGTACAGAACAATGCGATAATCGAATCGCAGCCACTCCCCCACCTGGAGCGTCGGCTGGACCGCTGGCAACAGTCCTGCGAAGCGTGGCAGAGACGCCCAGGGATTGGCCTTGACGGCCGAGTCGATCCGCCAGCCGCAGGGCGAGCCTGGATTGCATGGGTGGTCGAGAATGCCCAGCCCCCAGCCATCCCTTTGTAGATGGAGCCAGGGCGAAGCATGGTCGCAACCTGGAATCCCCACGGCATCATGAACTCTCAAGCTGGGGTCCTGACGGAGAGCAGGCGCCACAGGGAATTGCAGCAGGCTTGCCATCGGTCCCGTCTCGAATTTCACAGGGCCTGCCGTGGCCTGCAAATGGAGCGCCAGGTGGATGAGCCGAATCGCTTTCGGCGTAGCGAAGCATCGGAGCAGGCGCGTCTCGGTGAGAATCGGCAGGGCAGATTCTGTTTCCCAGCAACCACGAAAGCAAACCTGGGCAAAAGCGGGGCCGCTGGAGACAGTCTCCAAGGTTGTCACGGTTGTGCGGTGGTGGGAATGGTGACCAAGTCCTGAGGTCACTGCGATGCCCTCGAGTGCAGGCTCAGCCGAGCCTGCACGAAATATCCTCAGTCTGGGGTGCTTTAGCTCTGGATCGTGGTCAAGGTCCAGCACGGGAGCGCCGTCGAGATGTAGCTGCACCACATGAGCTGACAATTCCTGCCAGCGAAAACGACGAACAGGACGCCGCCGCTCAGGCTTGATATCAACGAGGTAGTCCTGAGTGGTTCCGGCTGGGAGCCGAGGAACGAGCCAATGCAACCGGCAGCCAGCGTTCGCCGGTTCCAGTTGACAGGCACGAGGCCTATTCCCTGGTTGCTGATAAAGGACGACTCGAGCATCGGATGGAAGATCGAGGGCGACGTCCACAGGGCAGATGTACCGCGGCAGTTCTCCGGCATGGACGCGGAGCCTGATCATGTTCCTGGATCTCCATATACAATTCCCGCGTCACCCACGAGGACCTGCCATGCCGCTGCAACTCCATGTTCAACCGATCGTCTCGATGCCCTTCGCTGAGAACACGTACGTTGTGTGGCTGGACGGGCGGTCCGATTGCGTCGTGGTCGATCCGGGCCTCGAACCTGAGCTAATCCTCGACTTCCTTCGCAGGAAAGGGCTCCAGGTTGCCGCCATTCTCAACACACACGGGCATGGCGATCACATCGGGGGCAACCAGGCCATGAAGGAGGCCTTTCCAGACGCACCCTTGATTATCGGGGCAAATGAGGTCCAACTGCTGACCGACCCCGATCTCAACATGAGTGCACCCTTCGGCTGGGACATTGTCAGCCCGCCGGCGGATCGACTGGTTCGCGAGGGCGAAACCGTGGAAGCCGCGGGAATGGTTTTCGAGGTTCTCGACATTCCTGGGCATTCCCCTGGGCACGTTGTTTTTGTCCACGCCGGCATGCCCCCACAGGTCTTCGGCGGTGATGTTCTCTTTCAAGGCAGCATCGGCCGATACGATTTCCCAGGGAGCGACGGCCGCAAGCTTATCGAAGGCATCCGCCGCAAGCTCTTCAAGCTGCCCGACGACACCGTCGTGCATCCAGGCCACGGACCAGCCACCACGATTGGTGAGGAGAAACGGACTAACCCCTTCTGTGCGCTCTGAGCTGGCTGTATCGGCGTCGTAAGCGGATTCCGCAAGCCACTCGCTGCTCAGCCAATCGGAGTAACGTAGCACATTCCATTGTCGTGTCCGGTCAGCAGCAACTTTCCGTCGGGCGAGAACTTCACGCAATAAGCGCCGAACTTGGGCAGCTTCTGACTCCTGATCGGCTTGCCCTCCGCCAGGTTCCAAATGGTCAAGTAACCTCCATAGCCGCTCGTGGCCGCCAGCTTGCCGTCAGGGGAGATGGCGATGCTGTAGATGTCGTCCGGCGTCGGATCCAGCTTCTTCAGTTCCTTGCCATCTGCTACGCTCCAGACTCGAGGCCGCCGATCCACCATGCCAACGGAGATAACGTTGGCGTTGTCCTGAGTGAAGACGACGCTGGTAACGGCGTCCTCATGGCCCTTCAAAGTATGCAGTTCCTTCTGCGCGGCGACATCCCAAATTTTGACGGTCTTGTCCTGGCTTGCGGAAGCCAGCAGCTTGCCATTCGGGCTGAACACGACAGTGTAGACGCCTCCGCCGTGCGCCCCCAGGTTCTTCAGCTCTTTGCCGTCCTCGGGATTCCAAAGCCTGACAGTCTTGTCTGCGCCACCCGAGGCGAGCAGCTTGCCGTCTGGGCTCCAGGCGATGCTGTCCACGATTCCCGTGTGCCCCTTGATTTCTCGCTCCTGCTTGCCCTCGGCGATGGACCAGATGCGGATCGTGGCGTCCTGGCTTGAAGAAGCCAACTTCGTTCCGTTTGGACTGAAAGCCACGGAGTAGACGGGCCCTGAGTGGCCAGGAATCTCCCGCACAAGCTTCAGGTTGGGGAATTCCCAGAGCTTGATGAGGTTGTCAAAGCCGCCGCTCGCGAGGAGCTTGCCATCCGGACTGAAGGCCAACGTGTAGGCAGGGGCTCCGTGGGCCTTGACCTCCCGGGG
>Ga0073934_10009238_pt1 | contig 12717 bp, 16 predicted proteins | sample LarsenN4metaG_FD_76834 | JGI IMG/M metagenome (GOLD analysis project Ga0073934, IMG submission 76834) | Hot spring sediment bacterial and archeal communities from British Columbia, Canada, to study Microbial Dark Matter (Phase II) - Larsen... ...
CGCAGCGCTGTGCGTGAAATGCTGGCCGGGAGTACCTTCGAAAACGTGGTCAGGCTCAGCCGCCACCCGGTGCTGGTAATTCGCCCTCAAAGAAAGTGATACAGGGTGCGGGCCAATTCGGCGTCTAGGCCCAACCGCGAGATGACCAACTTCAAACTACTCTGCTGAGATCAGGCCCTTTCCCAGGGCGAATCGCACCAGAGCGGCGCGGCTGGTAAGTCCTAACTTCTCCATACCCCGCGCCCGGTAAGTCTCCACGGTTTTCACGCTCAGGTTGAGTTGTTCGGCGATCTCAGCGCTGGTATACCCCAGGGCGACCTGGCGCAGGACTTCTTGCTCGCGTTCGCTCAGCGTGTCCCAGCTGTTTGATTCGTCGCTGCTCTCCACCTGTGGGAGCAGGTCTTCCAGCAGCGAACGAGTCATGGACGGGTGCACGTACACCTCGCCGCGCAGCACGGCGCGCACCGCCGAGAGCAGCTCTACATCGGCGGCTTTCTTGAGCACATACCCGGCCGCCCCCTGTTTGAGCGCCTGGCGCAGATACTGCGGATCGTCGTGCATGGTCAGGATCAGGATGCGGGATAGAGGCGCCCGGCGGCGGAGGATCGGCAGCGCATCGAATCCGCCCAGCCCCGGCATGCTCAGATCGAGCAAGATCAAATCTGGTTGCAACGTTTCGGCGAACTCCAGAGCTTCGATCCCACTGGCTGCTTCGCCAACCACTACGAAATCCGGCTGGCTGTTCAGCAACAGGCGCAGGCCGGCGCGCAAAACTGCGTGATCGTCTGCTAACAGGATCCGTGCCTGCTGGTTCATCGAATCACGCTTTCTCTAATCTCTGTTGTAATCGGATGCGGGACTGGCAGCCTGATGAACAGGCTGGTCCCCTCGCCCGTACCGGTTTCGATGGTCAGGCTTCCGCCCAGTAATTCCGCCCGTTCACGAATCCCAAGCAGTCCCAGGTGTCCATCGCGGTGGACCCGCTCCAGGTCGAAGCCCCGGCCGTCGTCTTCGATGACGGCGACAATTTCTTTCTGGCGCCTGTCGATCAGTACGCTGACCTGCCTGGCCTGGGCATGGCGGGCGACGTTGGTCAGGGCTTCTTGAACAATCCGATAGAGAGCAGTCTCCATCGGATTGGGAAGCCTTTCGCCACCCAGGTGCACCACAACGTCGGCCTGGATCCGGTGGCGTTTCTGCCATTCCTGGGCCAGCCGTTCGAGAGCTGCGGAAAGGCCCAGGTCGTCGAGGACCGCCGGACGGAGCTCCACAGCCAGGTTGTGCACGTCTTCCAGCACCTGACCAACGACCTGGCGTAATTCTTGGGTTTGGCAGTGCACCTGAGGAACCTCACAGGCATCTTCCAGCGAACGCAAGCCCACCATTAAGGAAGTGAGATTCTGGGAGGTGCTGTCGTGCAGTTCGCGGGCGATGCGGCGGCGCTCTTCTTCCTGGGCATCGATCACTCTTTCCAGGAGCTGGCGGCGCAGCAGCTCCCGCTCGCGGCGGACCTCGTCAGCCCGCTCCAGTTCGATGGCCATCTGGTTGAAGGCCTCTGCCAAATCGCCGATCTCGTCGTTGGCCCAGCGCCGCACCCGCCGGGAGAAGTCTCCCTGTCCCACGGCGCGGGCCGCTTCGACCAGTTCCAGGATGGGCCGGGTCAGGATAAAAGTCAGGAAGGTCGCCGCCAGCAGGCTTAGCCCCAGCACGGCGACGGTGGTCAACAGGACATGGGATGTCAGGTCGAGCAGCACGCGCTGCACGCTTTGAGTGGAAATGCCCACCCGGGCGATCCCAGCCCGGCCGTCGAACACAGGCACAGCCACGTCCCACACCAGCCCCTCGGGGGTCTCGATCGAGACGGTGTTCTGATAACCTTCTGGTTCTACCCGGTTAAGTTCGATCAGACCAGGCGGGAAGCCACCTCCGAAAGTGTGGGCCAGGACCTCGCCGTCCGGATCCAGCACGAAGGCATAGCGCACGTCCGAATTATTTTTCTGGGTTTCCAGGAGCAACTGGTTGAGCGCATACAGGTCGTTGACCAGGATCGGGTCCGTCGAGCGGGCGGCCAGGTCCCGCCCGATGGACACACCGCGGGCGAGCAGCTCTTTTTCCATGATCCGTGTCAGCGCGTGATGCACCTGGTAGGTTAGACCCAGGCTGAGCAAGAGCGTCCCACCCAGGACGATGCCCATGATCTTGGTGCGGACGTTGACGCTGCCGGCGATCTTCCAAAATCGGGTCACGAATGTGCGCCAAAGATTCATCTTCATGGATTGCTTTCGTATAAAATGACCTGAGATTCCACCTCTTCGGCGGAGCGATAATCGTCGTCGGAAACTCGGACGAAACGGTCGTAGTCCAGGGCTTGTAGAGCGGCCAGTCCATCTGGGTCTGTATGCATCTCCAGCAGGATCCCTTCCAGCTCGGCGCGCAACTGCGGACGACTATCCGGATTGATCACGACGGGCGGCATGCCAAATGGCGGCGAGATGTGGACTACCCGCAGCCGCCCGGCCAGGTCGGGCTGGCGCTTGAGGGCAAAATCCAGCACCAGGCTGTCCACCGAGGCCCCATCCGCCACGCCCTCGGCTACGGCGCGGATGGCGTCGTCATGGCTGTAGGTGAAGAAGGTGCGGGCGAAGAATCCATCTGGCGCTTCCCCGAGCTGTCCCAGCAGGTAGGTTGGGTAAACGCGGCCGGTGAACGAGTCTGGATCGGTGAAGGCGAACACTTTCCCTCTCAGGTCCTCGATGCTGTTCGCGGTGCTTTCGGCCGGGACGATCAACCTGGCGCGGTATGTCGTCTCTCCGTTCACCTGGGGCGCGGCCAGCAACTCCAGGCCGAATTCTCTCTTCCCGAGCAGATAGGAGCTGGTGCACACGAAAGCCAGGTCGACCTCTCCGGTTCGCAGCAGCTCATTGACCTCGGCGTAGGTGCGGCGTTGCACCCGTTCGACTGGACGGTTCAGTTTATCGCTCAGGTAATCCAGCAGAGGGGCATAGCTCTCGGCGCTGCCTTGGGGCGAGATGACGGCGGCGATGGCGACTCTTAACGGCCGGACATCCTGTTCTGCCGGGGTGGGAAGCGGCTGCAAATTGTTGAGGTCAACAAAACCAGCTGCCGGCAGCGCGGGCTGCGAGGCGCAGGCAGCCAACAACGCTGCCAGGAGCAGAACGACCGTGAATCTGGACATGGATGACATCTCGATTGGTTTAATTGTACCCAAGATAACGATCGGGCATCCATTTGTCCAGTGTCGAAACTCCCTATTTCGGGATTACTTTGTCCAATTTATCGGCGAACCCCACACGTTGCGCAGCATCTGGGGCGCATTCGTGCGGCATATCGCTGGTTTCGCTGGCCACGGCAGCCAATTCGACGTCGGATGGGAGGCGGATAATGCGTAGGTTTCCATGGACCAGCTAAACCCACAAATCACCCAGAGGCAGCGGAGTTTGATGGGGAAGCTGGCGCAGGATTATTTTGTTTTTGTCTATCGTATGGCGGTTCATCCAGGCAATGGATCGCTGGCCGAGGGCGCACACGCTTTGTTTACCTTCGGCTCGGAACTTTATGAACGGCTATCCTTTATCATCGCCACCAACTTGCAGTTCGCCGATTGGGTGCAGGTTTTTGGCAATGAGCGTCTGACAGCCGCACTTTTGGATCGCTTGACCTATCACGCCCACATCCTCGAACTGGTCGGCGAGTCGCATCGCTTTCGACAGCGCATGGCAGGACAATGATCCGGTTTGTCGCTTTTTCGGCTACCGGCAGGGCAGGGATTGCCTCCAGTGAAAACGTGAGGGCAGAGAACCTCAAGCCCTCTGCCCTGCCGTATAGCCACTCGTGGCGGCGCTCGGGTCGCTCCGCAGCGTTGCCCTATCCTCCGCACGAGCGCTGCGATTCTAACATGGCGGCCAGGTGGGCTCAAATTCGATGTGATTTTTAATGTGCAGAACTTCCAAGTGGGTTCAAATTCGTTGTTAAAATGGGCTCATTTTCGCTTAAAAAACAAAAACGATAAGTTGATCGGTTTGTTACAGCAATACACAATCTCCTCCGCCTGTTCGGTTCCTTGGTAACATACCAACGTAAACGAATGCCATCCCTACAAGCACATGATATTCATCCTTTTGTCAAATCCTGCACCTGCTGTATCACGGCGATCGTGCTCTGCCAGGCTTCTCCAAAGGTCACTGCGTCACTGTCGGGGATCAAGTAATCCAGGCGCCTCTTCCAATCAAGCTCATAATCCTTACGGCGTTTCTCCAAAAGGGAAACATCAAGGGAAGCGATATCAACGCCGCGGCTCTGGAATTTATCGGGTAGAAGAGATACCAAGTCCTGAAACGATATTCCAGATTGAACCAGGCGGTGAATGTCGTAGAGATCCCGAGAAATGGCAAACCGGCGTTGCCCGCAAATTGCGCGCATTTTTTCTGAAAGTATCTCTACCAGAGAATAGCAGGAGACTTCTGTCCCTGATAATTCACTGCCATCCGAGTAAGTGTGGCTGAGCGAACGTGAAACGGCTGGCAAAAGCAGACGCTCATCGCGGGTTATGTCTACTCGAATGGCTCGCGGTGATCCACCCCAGCGGAGTGGACCGCGGTAATACACCCGGACCTGATAGGTTTCCTTTCCGTACTCGTCCTCGACAGTCTCGAAACGATAGGGTGCAGCCAAGAAGTCTGGACCGTCACGATTTACTGACCATCCAGCCGTTTGCTCAATCCACCCGGTGAGATCATCCGGGGTGATATACGAATTGGCCGTAAAATCAAGGTCCTCCGAGAACCGGTACCCTGGAAAGTAGCATTTTCGCAGGCAAGTGCCGCCCTTGAAACACAATTTCTGGGAAGCTCCGGGCGTGGCGGCCAGAGCAGCCAGAAACCAGCCCAGGCTGTAGTCCAGATCCAGGATCATCGGATCAACCTGCCAGCGGGCTGCTAGGCGGCGGACCTCGGCTTCCGAGATCATCCTGGCTCCTTTACAGAAAGCGCATCCACGTTAATGCGGAGTCCCCACCGGGTGACCACGGGTCCTGACCTACCTGCTCCAGGCTCGAGCGGGGAAATTCCTTGAGAAATCATCTTCTGCCATTCAGCCAGGCGTGATTCTCGCTCCGGGATCGGGATTCGCAACCGGTCCACCAGATACCCCAAACGCTTGACCACCGTTCCCCCCTCCCAGCGCTTCAGGTATGCATCGAGCTTCAACCATTCGATTTCTGCATAGCCAGTTTCCAGAGCCTGGGCCAGCTGCAGGATACCGCCGCTGAGATCAGGACGATCCGCACAATCCACCAGCGTTTTTTCCCGGTCGGTGACGTAGAATTTCTTGCCATTTAGCATTCGTTCCAGGATACCAAAGAAGCGATCTCCTTTGACTGTTACAAACTGAAATCGCATCCCCTGGATCTCAAGTGGCCGTTTGCGTTTGGTGGACTGCACGAACGTGATGCGTGGGATTTGCTCGGTCATTTGCCAATAGTGCAATGCCGACCAGTAGGCCACTGCCGCGGGTTGGATCAGGTAAGGCGCAATGATCAGAGGACTCTCCGACCAGGTGCGCTCCGGCCCGGCTTCCAGGGGGATCAGAAGATAAACGCCGCGTTCCACCCGCTGCAACCATCCCTTTTTCTCTAACCGGTGCAGGACAGTTCTAACAGGCGTAGAACCTAACCAGAGTTCCTGGGCTTCGGTTGTGGAGAATATCGTCTTTCCCTCCGCAGCCAGACGAGAAAGGAATTCGGATTCACCTGTGCTTAGAGCCATTATATTTCATGCCAACCAGGTTACAGTTTCTGTTACTTCAACAGCATATAATATCACAAATCAAGTGGTATTTCTTCTTTCGATCCATCAGGTGCCGGATGAAATCTCGACCGTCGTCCACCGTCAGGTCCTGAACCTTGAAGTTCTTCCCCTGGGTCTCTCGAATGAAGGCACTGAAAAAGCGCAGTCGCGTTCTCAGCCAGTCGATGTACCGGGGGCTTTTTCCCTCGGTAGCCAGGGTAGATAGACATAGCTCAATGGCTTTGTCCAACGAGATCATCATGAGCTCCTTCGTTCTGTTTCTTGCCATCTTACACCTCCTGGTTTCCGTTTTGGTTGACCGTTGTTGACTGGTGTTGACAAACCCAAAGTACAATTTTTCGCAAGTACATTGGAATTTTCTATTTTTCGCGGTGTTTAACCGAATCCTGAAAAATGATCCAAAGTGGGGGATAAACGCAAAAAAACCTGCCTTTTGGCAAGTCTTGGTGGGAGAATAGTGGCGTTTTTATAAGGTTTTAAACCTTTAAAACGTCATTTTTAGTGAGCGCGGCAGGACTCGAACCTGCAACCAATGGCTTAAAAGGCCACTGCTCTGCCGTTGAGCTACGCGCCCGGCGGGCATTTCGCCTGCATTCTATCATGGCGGGTATACAGCGTCAACAAACCCCGTCAATCGGTTTGGGAGGCTTACGCAGCGTCTCGGGACAGGGCGTGGATCGAGACGATGGTCACGTCGTCGTCCTGCGGCGCGCTCCTCTGATGGTCTTTGATCCTCTGCCAAAGCTGGCGGCAGATCTCCTGGGCAGGCAGGCTTTTCAAGACGGATAGGGTCGCCTTGAGCCTCTCCATGCCGAACGCATTGCCCTGCTCATCCCGGCAGTCCAGGACGCCGTCGGTGTAAAGGAGCAGCGTGCTGCCGGGAGGGAGGGGGACGGTCTGTTCATCCAGCAGCGGATTTTCGAGGACGCCCAGCAGCTGCCCCGCTCCGTAAGGCATGATCTCGATTTGCCCGGAAGGCTCCAGCAGGAGGGGCAGCTCGTGCCCGGCCCGTGCGTAAGAGAACTCTCCTGTGCGTTGATCCAGGATCCCATACAAGGCGGTCACGAACAGCCCGGACTCGCCAATGCCCTGCAGGAGCTGGTTGACGCGCTGCAGCACTTCCCGTGCAGAGAGGTGCTGGTACGATTCAGCGTAGAGGAGGGCCAGGGTCTGGGCCATGTAAATCGCCGATGGGACGCCCTTATCCGCTACGTCCCCGATGACGATCCCCAACCGGTCTTCCGCCAGGGGAAAGAAATCGTAGAAATCTCCGCCCACCGCGCGCGCCGGCATGATCGCCGCCCCGAAGTCAAAACCTTCCAGTATGGGCAGCGACTGGGGCAGGAGGCTCATCTGGATCGCGGAGGCGACCTGGAGCTCCTTTTCCAGCCGCTCTTTCTCGATGATCTGGGCCTGGGCAGCTTTCAGTTCGTTGTAAGCCTGCTCCAGCTGTCGGTTCTTCTCCTGAAGATCCGCAATGGAGGCGTCGTGAGCTTCGGTCAGCCGTTCGGACAGGACCTCTAAGATCTCGTAGGCGATGGAGGGCTGCCGGTGGAGGAGGGCGTCGAACTCGGCGTGGCTCAGCTCCCACAGCCGGACCGGACCTGCGGAGCGAATGCTGGCGGTGCGCAGACCGGTGCGGTTGATCAGGCTGAGTTCGCCGATGAACTCACCCGGTCCCCGGAAGCCGATCAGCCGCTCCTCGGGCGTGCCCAGCGCCTTGATCACCTCGAGACGCCCCTCGCTCACGATGAAGAAGCGGTCGCCGACCTCGCCTTCGTGGAATAAAATCGTGTCAGGCGGCAGCTCCCGGACGCGGAGAGATCGTTCCAACGATTCGATCTCCTCCGGCGGCAGTCCCCGGAGAATTGGGGTCCGGGCGAGCAGGTTTTCCTTCATGGACCGCGCCAGGGGTGCTTTCCCGGGCTGTCAGGATGGAGGGGCAGGCTATCTGGATTCATCAGGCACGATCGCGGTTTCCGGGGGGACAGGGTAATTATCAGTGAACGTTCGGCAACTGTCTCTTACGCCCATCCCCCCTAACCCCCCTTCCCACCGGGCAGGGGGGAACATGGAATATTGGTGGTTTTGGGCGGCAAGGCCGCCCAAAACCACCAATTTCCTCTTTTCCCTGCCCCCTGGGGGGCGGGGCCAGGGGTGGGGGGGAATTCCCGAACACTCTCTGCTACAATTATAATCCAGTTGAATTCCTTAATTCCTTCTTGACATAGAACAAATGTTCGTGTAAGATTATGATGCTCCGAGACACGGAGGTTCCCGATGACCCCAAGATTCGCTTCACCTCCCGACTGGCAGGCGTACTACGCCCTCGTATGGGAGATCGTCCGCCAGATCCCTGCCGGGCGTGTGACCACCTACGGGCGGATCGCCAGTCTGATACCCCCACCTCCAGGGATGGCTGAGAAGGATTACGCCGCCTGGGGATCGCGCTGGGTGGGGGGCGCCATGGCGAACTGCCCGGCAGGCGTCCCATGGCAGCGGGTGATCAACGCGCAGGGAAAGATCAGTCTCCGGCCCGGGGGCGGCGCACAGGTGCAGCGGCAGCTCCTGGAAGCCGAGGGAGTCGAATTTGACGTAAAGGACAGGATCGATCTGGAAGTTTATGGTTGGGAAGGACCTGCGCCAGAATGGCGTGTTGCGCATGGACTCCGCACCGAGTCCTGAGGAAGGTTGTGATGTTAGCCCTGTTCAAGAAGCCGGTTGAGAAAACCCATGTGAATCCCCGTATCCGGGCTTATGGGAAGGCGCGGATCGACATCGCCCGCCGGGCGACCAGCCGCGCCGATTGGGATCGGATGTGGAAGCAGTCCACTTTTCCCTTCCCGTTCTCCTGGGGGGAAAGCTGGAAACAGTGCGTGGAATACCGGGTCGTGGACTTCCCGGCGGAGGTTGGTTTCTACATCGATATCCTCGGCTTGCCGGTCAATGCGTTCGACCCGGACTATGCGATGTTCACCAGCCCGAACGGGGAGTTTTACTTATCTGTAGTCCCAGCCCTGGAAGGAGATCCAGGCACGCCCCCCGAGGCCATCCGGATCCAATTCATGGTCGATAATATCCTGGAGGTGGCGGAGGAGCTGGAGCGGAGGGGGATCGTTTTCGAAAAATGGCCCAGCCCGTGTGCCGAGGGTTCCTCGCTCTATATCGGCTATTTTCGCACGCCGCACGGGATCTCCATCGATTTGTGGGGGCTGGTGGACGATGATTTCGAGCTGGAGGAGAGTGTGCTGGAGGAAGATGTCGGCGGAAGCGATCTTCAGACTAACAATGAAACGACCGGGCTGGTCCAGGCATCTCGCCTCGATTCGGCCAGATCAAGGGATGCAGGAGTCCTCGACGAGCGGGATGAGCCAATGGAAGATGGTGAGAACGTCGAAGGCGACGCAGAAGAAAATGAAGTGGAGCTGTTTTATGTGTACGTTGATGAGGAGGAGGAATGACAGCCGCAGTTAGAAAAATATTCCTAGTCCACTGGAATCAGTCGGAGGCGGAGGAATACGCCCGGGGATTCGTCGATTTAGGATGGGAAGTGACCATCGAATCCAGGGATGGCTGGCGGGCGTTCGAGTCGATCCGATCTGACCCTCCATCGGTGGTGGTGATCTACCTCACCCGGCTGCCCTCGCACGGAAGGGAAACAGCTGACGCCATCCGCTCTTCGAAATCCTTAAGAGATATCCCGATCATCTTCGTCGGCGGTGAAGGAGAGCCGCTCGAGAAGACGAGGCAGAAAATCCCTGACGCCATCTTTTCTAAAGAAGCCGAACTTGCCCATCTGATCGAATCTTTTTCCCGCGCCTGAGCAGTACCGAAACGTTATTTCCAATCTGTCACATCCGAGGTGAAACATGACCGACCGCTGCGCCTGGGCATGGGGGGATCCGCTCTTGCAGGAGTACCACGACCGTGAATGGGGAGTGCCGGTGCACTCCGATCGCCTGATGTTCGAATTTCTTGTCCTGGAGGGGATGCAGGCGGGTCTCAGCTGGATGACCATCTTGAGAAAGCGGGAGAATTTCCGCCAGGCATTCGATGATTTCGATCCGACAGTGATCGCGGCTTACGATCCTTCCAAAGTCGCTGAACTGCTTGCCGAGCCCGGGATCATTCGCAACCGCAGCAAGATCGAAGCTGCAATCCAGAACGCCAGGGCGTATCAGGAGGTTTCCAGGGAATTCGGCAGCTTCTCCACCTACCTTTGGGGGTTCGTCGGAGGGAAACCGATCGTAAACTCCTGGCGGATCATCCAGGAAATCCCTGCCCAGACTCCCGAGTCGGTGGCAATGAGCAAGGACCTGAGCCGGAGGGGTTTCAAGTTCGTTGGCCCGACGATCTGCTACGCTCACATGCAGGCAACCGGCATGGTCAACGACCACACTGTGGACTGTTTCCGCTATCAGCAGATCCAGCAGATGGTAAAAGATTGAACCATCTGAGTGCCCGGCAGGTATTCTAATGGCGCCTCTCGAATGAAAATATCACCTCTGCTAGAAATCCACCACGCTGTTCTGGTCCACGCGCCACCCGAACGTGTCTACGATGCACTCGCCACCGGGGAAGGTCTGGATGGCTGGTTCACTTCAGAAGCGGCGGTTGACCCGCGCCCCGGCGGGCAAATCCGGTTCCGGTGGGTGGCGTGGGGACCTGACCACGTCACAGGGGAAGACGGGGGGCCGGTGTTGGAGGCCCTCCGCCCGAAGCGGTTCGTGTTCCAATGGCATCCGGACAACCCCTCCTACGCCACGACAGTCGAAGTGGATTTCGAGCCAGCGGCTGAGGGGACGATCGTCCGTTTGCGAGAGCACGGGTATGCGGACACCCCAGAGGGTCACCGCGCCTGCCTGGATTGTGCAGCAGGTTGGGGAGAGGCACTCGTTTTGCTAAAATTTTACGTAGAGCACGGATTGCGGTACTAACCCGTTTTCGAGAGGCGATTCGGATGGAAGCTCGAGAATTGGAAATAGAACCTCTCACGCTCGACCGGTGGGACGACTTCGAGAAGTTATTTGGCCCTCGCGGGGCGGTTGGGGGCTGCTGGTGCATGTGGTGGCGGATCAAGCGCTCTGAGTTCGAGAAGGGACAGGGCGAGGGCAACCGGCTGGCGATGCAGGCGATCGTGGCTTCCGGGGAAGTCCCGGGCCTACTGGCTTACCGCGCCGGTGAGCCGGTAGCCTGGTGTTCGGTTGCCCCCCGCGAAGCATTCCCGGTGCTGGACCGCTCCCCGGTCCTCAAACGCGTCGATGATCTACCGGTCTGGTCGGTGGTATGTTTCTTTTTCGCTCGCCGATACCGGGCAAAAGGTCTCTCATCGGTCCTGCTGAAAGCTGCGGTGGACTACGCTGTAAGCCAGGGAGCGAAGATCGTCGAAGGATACCCCATCGAGCCGAAGAAACGAGACGCGCCGGCTATCTATGCTTTCACCGGAATGGCATCGACCTTCCGTAAGGCGGGCTTCGTCGAGGTGGCGCGGCGATCGCCGTCGCGTCCGATCCTGAGGTACTTTCCCGGCGGCTCTCATGCATGAGAGGTATAATGTCGATCCTGTGTTTCCGCTGGGCAGCGGCTGGTTCCGGCGGATAGAATCGTCGAGAGCCGGGAACGCCGCTCCCGGCTCTCTCTAAGGAGGAGAAGAAGAGAAATCGCCCTTCGAGAGTAATGTTAGCAGGATTCTTAAAATATTGCTTGACGATTACCCTACGATTACCCTACGATTACCCATCAATTTTGAAAGAAGATGCAGGCCAGCTATGGATTTTGCGATAAAGACTGAGAACCTGGGCAGGATATATAAGATCCGGGGCGGTAAAAGGACCGAGCCAAAGGAGCTGGTTGCGCTGCACGATGTGAACCTGCAGGTAGGCCAGGGTGAACTCTTTGGACTCTTGGGGCCGAACGGAGCTGGGAAGACGACCCTGATCAAGATCCTGACCACGCTGCTGGCGCCCACGAGCGGCAAGGCCTGGGTAGCCGGCTTCGATGTCGAGCGCCAGCCAGACCAGGTGCGACCGCGGATCAACATGGTCTCCGGTGGAGAATCATCCGGCTACGGCCTGCTCACAGTGCGCGAGAATCTCTGGATGTTTTCACAGTTCTACGGCCTCGAATCGCGCGTCGCCAACCAGCGGATCAAGGATCTGCTGGCGATCGTCGGGATGAGCGACCGCCTGAACACGAAATCGTCGGACCTTTCCACCGGGCTGCGCCAGAAGATGAACATCGTGCGCGGCTTCCTCACCGATCCCCAGGTGCTCTTCCTGGACGAGCCTACCCTGGGACTCGATGTAGGCGCGGCGCGTGATGTCCGGCATTTCGTACGCCAGTGGATCGATATGAACCCTGCGCGCACCATCCTGCTTACGACACACTACATGGTCGAAGCTGACGAACTCTGCGATCGGGTCGCGATCATCAACCAGGGGAAAGTGCTGGCCTGCGATTCGCCAGCCGTGTTAAAACACCGCCTGCAGCAAGACGCCATCTTCCGGCTGGAAGTCAGCCCTTTGAACGGGTTGGGTCTTGGCGTGCTCGAGTCGCTGCCCGGGGTAAAAAAGCTGATCCACCACGAAAAAGATGGCGGCGCGACGCTCGAATTCATCCTGGCCGAAGAGCCTGTGCTGGGCAGCGTGGTAAACGCCCTCACCGCGAAAAACGTCCAGATCCTGAATCTGCAGAAACGCGAACCGACCCTGGAAGATGTGTTCGTAGACCTGGTCGGGCGGAGCATGGCTGAAGTCGAGCGCGGAAGTCAGGGAGGCCAGGGATGACCACTGCATTGAGCGCCTTGAGCGCTGCGCCCATCAAGAAAAGCAGCGGGGTCATGCTGTTCCTGAAGACGGTGATCGCCCGCGCCTACCCGCGCGTCGTGGGACAG
>Ga0073934_10009241_pt1 | contig 12715 bp, 9 predicted proteins | sample LarsenN4metaG_FD_76834 | JGI IMG/M metagenome (GOLD analysis project Ga0073934, IMG submission 76834) | Hot spring sediment bacterial and archeal communities from British Columbia, Canada, to study Microbial Dark Matter (Phase II) - Larsen... ...
GCGCCTTTGCCTCGACCGACCCGACCTATCTCCGGGATACCCGGCTGCGCTGTTTGAAACGCCGGCTGGCCCTTTCCTATATTGGCGTCAGCCATGACTTTGGCAAAGCGGGGCCGGAACTGAATGCCCAAATCAAGCTGGTCAAAGATTGGGTCGATGTCGCCGCCTTTATGGGTATCCCGCTGGTTCGCATTTTTGCCGCCTGGATACCGGACGGAGAGCCGGAGGCGCAGGTTTGGGCCAGGATGATGCCCTGTATGCAGGAGGTAGCCGCCTATGGCCAGGAGAAGGGCGTGGTCCTGGGGCTGCACAACCACAACCACGGCTGCGTCACCCGGACCGGCAAAGAGGTCCGGCGCATTCTGGAGACGGTCAATAACCCCTACCTATCCCACATTCTGGACATCGGCCAGTATGTAGGTTCGCCCGGCGCTTCGGGTGCGGAGGGTAAAGAAGACCCCAGCCTGAATTTCTACGGCAGCATCGCCGAAACAGCGCCGCTGGCCGTCCACGTCCGGGCCAAAATCTACCGGATCCAGACCGGCGAGGAAGCCTGGCTGGACTACCCCAGGATCTTCGAGATTCTGAAACAGGTCGGCTATAACGGCTGGGTCTCGATCGTCTATGAAGGCCAGCCGGTCGAAGCCGAAGAGACGGCCGTGCCCAAGGCCGTCAAATATCTGCGCCGCTTCGTACCTGGAGAATAAGTCGCTGTGGCAACAACTCGTTCCCAAACTCCGTTACTTCTCGTGCCCAAACTCTGTTTGGGCACGAGAAGGTGCTCTAACAGGAAGGAGCCCTATGAAGATCACTAAAATCGAACAATTTTTCCCGCGCCGGCGCACCCGGCTAGTTAAGATCAGTACCGATGCCGGTCTCACCGGCTGGGGCGAGACGACGCTGGAAGGCAAACCCAAAAGCGTCGCCGCCGCGGTCGAGGAGCTGGCCGACTATCTCATCGGCAAAGACCCGCTGCGGATCGAACATCACTGGCAGCATATCTACCGCTCCGCCTTCTTCCGGGGCGGAAATGTCCTGATGAGCGCCCTCTCCGGAATTGACCAGGCTCTCTGGGATATCGCTGGTAAATATCATGACACGCCCGTCCACCGGCTGCTGGGTGGAGCGGTCCGGGACCGGCTGCGAGTCTATGCCCACTGGGGCATCTCCGACCTGACCGACGAGGGTAAGGCCAAAGCCAGGCAGCGGCTGGAGTGGCTGCAACAACAGGGCGGTTACACCGCTTTTAAAGCCGGCCCCGGCAACAAATGGCGCGGCCACGAACCGCCGGCGGTGATCGACGCCTTTGTCGAGCGGGCCTACTTGATGCGAGAATGGGTTGGCCCCGAGGTCGAGCTGGCCTTTGATTTCCACGGCAAGATGACTCCGGCCCTGGCCATCGAGATTTGCCACGAACTAAAGGGTATGCGCCCGATGTTTGTCGAAGAACCGGTACCCCAGGAGAATGTCGATGCCCTCAAGCTGGTATCGGATCACGTAACCTTCCCCATAGCTACCGGTGAGCGGCTGTTGACCCGCTGGGGTTTCCGGGAGGTCTTTGAGAAGCAGGCTGTAGCCTATATTCAGCCCGATCCTTCCCATGTTGGCGGTATTACCGAACTCAAAAAAGTTGCAAATATGGCCGAGGTCTACTATATGCATGTCTTGCCCCACTGCGCCATCGGTCCGGTCGCCTTTTCGGCGGCCCTCCAGGTCGATGCGGTCATTCCCAACTTCCTGGCCCAGGAGCAGATTGACGCCGGCCTGGGCGAAGGCTTATTCAAAGAGCCGTGGCAGGTCAAAGATGGCCATATCGAACTGCCTACCAAGCCCGGCCTTGGCTTTGAGATCGATGAGAAAGAAGCCGAGCAGAATATTGATTATCAAGAGGAGTTGGGCGGCGAGTTTTACTATGAGACGGATGGCAGCGTGGCGGATTGGTAGCATCTACAATGAAGCTGAACTCGACAAATCTGAGTTTAATCATCTGATGATATTTCAAGACCCCATCGGTATAGGGGTGGCGGACTTATCCTTAAAATTTGGAGGTAGTCAAATTCTTTCACAATAATAGGCCATGATTGGTACATAACGATTTTCTTTTATCCACAACCCACATGTAACAAATTGATGGAAGTTTCCAGCATATAGTTTGTTCTTACCGTGATCTTTAACATAATGACCCAGCATTGCCAATTCTCTATCAGAGGATGCAAACATGAATTCGACTTCGATCAAATCTTCAGACTCATTCTGTTTGATTATATTGCGCTTTATCCAGTACAGTCTCTGTAAACAATCATCAGATTGCCCTGCTTGAATCCAGTGAGAGTACTTTGAGATTACCCTCCAAAAAGGCTCGCCTTCTTGACCTACCTTATTGTTCGGGTGATTGTGATAGGGAAGGACGAGATTATTGAGTCCATCTTCAGTTAATGTTATCCTGTAGTACTTTACCCCCTGGTATTCTTTGTGCTGTTTCAGATTCATATAAGCAAATCCATCAGGGTAACCCGCTTCACTTCTCTTTCTTTCACTATTCTCCCATCTAATTATAAATTCATTCTTCTCGATTTCTTCTTTTAATCCAAATAAACCGCTCATTTTATTCCCCAAATAGTTAATGTGGTAGTCTGTCAGACGCGAGGGCTAGACCCGTTATTCAATACCAATTTGTATGTTGCCCAAGGTTGGCGTAGAAGGTTGCATCCTCGCCCATCAGTTCCCGAATTGTGGTAGTAGGATAGGATTTCCAACAGATATTTTGAGTTTGCTTGGGATTTGAATTTTTGGAATGAATCATCGCTACATAGAAACTATTATCGGGTAGGACTACAATCTTCTTAGGATATTCACTCCAGACGAAGCAGGTATCTTCGGCTAGGCTGGTGTTGGCAAAAGGATTTCTGTGCCAGAAGGTTTTGGTGTAGCAGAACGTACCTCCACATATCCATGCTCTGCCTTCCTGAGGATAGCTATATTGCCATGACAGGTTACACTCTAAATCGTAGAAGAGGACTCTATTGAGACCGCAGATATCTGCTCGGTCTTTGAGCAGGCGATCTACTTGATAACTTAATCGCCAACTGGCTATCCAGTCATCATCATCCCAATGGGCAATGATTTCTCCTTTGGCTGCTTCGCAAGCCAGGTTTCGTTTGGCCCCAATGGTAAGCCGGTCTTTCCGGCGCAGGTAGTGGATACATCGGTCATCAGACACCAGGTCAAAAATCGGATCAGAACCATCGTCAACGATGATTAATTCTCGGTTAGGGTAATCCTGACGTAGGAAGTATTCAATGGCGCGAGGTACAAAGAAGCGGCGATTGTAGGTAGGCATAATACAAGAAATAAGGGGAATATCTTTCATTGTGCTCATCTCCTGGATCTTCATTGTTAGAGATTATACAGATTATGCTGATTTTGCGATAATGTGCTGCGCTTGCAGGCCGAAAAATTCGGGGATGGGTACTTTCACAATCTTTACCCATTTACCAGAGGTAGCTCTTTATGTTAAGTGTTAACTGATCTTAATAATGTAATTTTAGAAATTGACATATAAACTACTTGACAAAAGTGATCAAGTACGATATTCTAGGTGAAGTTTTGGGTCCGAATACAAATTACAGCGCGTTTATCTGATGTACTAAGCGTGTGTGTTCCTATCCCTCCTCCACATTAATACACTTTTATCAATAACCCAGAACCATAGTTGTTACTTTTATAGACACATTGCCACATCTTCCTTCTCATTAACATCGCATCTACTTATTCATATGAATAAGGCCAAAAATCAAATATTATAATATGGAGGAAGCAAAATGCCCTCATATCTTGAAGATATCTATGATGACTTTGAGGATTACGAGGAGTTCTCTGAAAGTGAGCATGATTATGAGGAACTCCGAATATTGCTTGCCCCTGAATATGCCGACCTACCCCCAGAAGAACTTGAAGAACTTTTTGAGCAGACCTTGGGAATGTATCCAGAAGACGTGGAAGATTTCCTCAAGGATTTGGGAAGAGGTCTGAGAAGTGTCGGCAAAGCGGTTGCCCCGGCCTTACCAGCCGTTGGAACTGTGGTGGGCACGGCGTTTGGCGGTCCGGTAGGGGGAGCTGTTGGTGGCATAGCCGGTAGAGCAGCAGGTGGAGCCCTGACGCCTCAACGACCTCCTCGACGACCCGTTCGTCGGCCTCGTAGCGTATCCCCACCACCCCAGCCGCCAATAGCGCCAGCCGCCCCGGCTACAGCCCAGTTGCTTCAGGTCTTAGCACGTCCAGAAGTTCTTCAAGCCTTAATGTCCATGCTCTTGGGGCCGTCCGGTCGGCGACATGTTCCCGTAGCCGGCACCCCTGTTCCTGTTGGCGCTTTTACAAATCTGTTAGGAGTTCTGGCTAATCGCGCTGCGGCAGAGTATAACGTACTCGCTGCCCCAAGTGGTGAGGATATTCCCCGTTATTTGTTGGATGTTAATGGTGAGTTTCTGGTCGATCCGGCCGTTCCCGAAGAACGAGCAGCCGTTCTATTAGGTTTATTGGAAATAGCTGAGCAAGAGGAGGCGGCCTATGAGCTTTATGAAGCCGAGTTGGCTGAAGAGTTTGAGGACGATCTGGGCTCATTTGCTGAGGATGTGCTAGATCTGATGGATGCCTATTTTGATGAAGATTAAGAGGTTACATGGCTGACACAGCTTACGAACAATTGTTGGCGTCGCTCGTGGCTTCTGGCGATGTCCCAGGTAGTGTCCCAACAATGGAAGAGCTATTGCAGCAACTGGGAAATACCAACCCCAGGATGCAATTGATTGCCAATTATCTGGCTCAACGTCAAGCAGAAGCAAAAATGGACGACAATGATCTGACACTTCCTGATAAGGATCGCCTGACAAATAAAACCGAATTACGCTCTTCTCGAAGAAAGCGATCCATGGATCATCTGCGCCAGATGGTTGAGAATATGTACAGCGAATTAGAAGCGTTGCGCGAAATAAACGATACACTGGCTGAGGCTTTGGGGGCTTGTCATCTATGTTGGGGGGGTGATTCGACCTGTGAACTTTGCCGCGGTCAGGGAAGCCCTGGATTTGCGGCCCCAGACTGGGAATTGTTTACCCAGTTTGTTAGTCCAGCGGTTCACCGGCTTCAGAAAGATAGAAGGGTGAATGACCGCTTGTCGAATAAAACCAATTCAAAACCTTCAGTTGAGTAAAGGAGAAAAAATGAACGGCTACGACATTGAGGAAGATGATCTTGATAGTATCTTCGAGGAAGATGATCTTGATGAATTAGAAGAACTGTTGGAAAACTTTGGTGAGGAAGATGACGATCTGGCCGAACGTCGTCGCCGCCGGCGGCGGCGGGTTTCACCAGCCCGCGGAACCGGCTTGTTCCGCCCCAAACCGACTAAGGGTTTTGTCACCCAGACTCAGTTGAAAGCAGCAATGGCCCGCGTGGGGAAAGACATACGTAAAAATGCGATGGCCATCAAGAAAGTCAACACCAGTATCAACGCACTCAGCGCCCGGCAAGAACGAGATACACGACAACTGCGGAAAGATCTCCAGAAGTCGAACCAGATGAGTCTGCTCACTCTTCTGTTGCAGAAGCCACCCACAGTTGAGTTAACCAAATCTCCGGTAATGACTGTAGAATCGCCGTCACAACGGATAGATGTAGTAACCGATGTGAAGCTAAAAGAAGAAGATAATACCCTATTACTCCTCCTGGCGTTTATGGGTCAAGGGACAGGGGGCGGTCTTAGTGGCGATAATTTGCCGCTTTTGCTAATAGCCCTCAAAGATAAGGAGGGAATTGATACAAACACGCTACTAATTCTGATGCTGGCCGGCGGCTTTGGTAAGTAAAGGCGCTTCGGCTTGTTAATGGCGTCAATATCCGGGGAAATGAGGATGAAGTGGTGATGGATCCGACGGCATTTTTACTAGGTAAGCTCTTAGCCGAGCGAGAAGGCATTGATGCCCAACGTGCTAACTTCTTTGGGCTCGTTCAGGGCTTGCTAGGCGCGTCGCCAGTTAACCTGATTGTAGTGCGACACTTGGCGCGCGAAGAGGCTGTGGATGGTTTGTCGGTGACAGATCAACTCCGTCTGGATACATTGGCAGCCAGAGCAGCGGCTGAAGCGGCTGAAGTAACATCTGGGGAAGCCAGGCAGGAAGCGCAGGCGGCCAATGTAGCTGCAAGCGGGGCCAAAACAGCAGCTGAAGAGGCTAAAACCGAAGCCGGTCGAGCTAAGGATGCTGCTGTGACCGCCAATACGACCGCTGAGGAAGTCAGGCAGGAAGCGCAAGCGGCCAACGCTGCCGCAACTAAGGCCAAAACGGCGGCTGACAAGGCTAGAACCGAAGCTAGCCGAGCCAAGGATGCTGCCGTGACTGCCAACACGTCTGCTGCAGAAGCCAAGTCCGCAGCCGAGAAAGCCAAGGACTCGGCTGAGATGGCTAAGATGAGTGCTGAAAACGCGTACACGGTTGCCAAAGAATGTCTGGATATTCTTAAAGAGATGCAGGGTCAATGAGGTCTTGGCCCGTATCGCCTATTTAATTTAATCTGGCCAGGCCTCAGATTTGAGCGCCTCTGCAGGACTGGAGTACTTTCATAACAAGTCTGCGAGGTTCAAGCTATGGATCCCGCTCTGTGGGAAATACTAGAGGATGATGGTGAGCAGGATGTCGAGGCGATTATTCGGCTGCATGATCCAGACGTCATACCTGATCAAATCCGGTTGGTGGCAAATTTTGGCAGAATTGCCACCTGTCGCCTCAAACGCAACGCTATCTTGGAGGTTAGAGCCGATGAGGCTGTTGATAGTCTGAAAGCGGCTCGCCTGCTGGGACCAGAACAAGAGGTTGAGCTGGGCGATTTACCGGAAATTTCCCCGAATTTTTTCCCCGAGGTGGATAATCGCCGCTTTCCTGGTGCTGGCGAGACCGGACAGGGTATTATCGTTGGGGTGGTGGATTGGGGTTGCGACTTTGCCCACCCTGATTTTCGGTATGCCGACGGTACAACCCGGCTATTAGCTTTGTGGGATCAGCGTGGATTGCCCGCGCCGGAATTTGCGAACCGCTATGGCTACGGCGTAATTCACACCGCTGAAGCAATTAACCAAGCGCTTTTAGCCGACGATCCTTATGCTGCACTAGGTTATCATCCGGCCTCCGGTGACCCGGAGGGGGAGGGAGCACACGGAACGCATGTGATGGATATTGCCGGCGGCAATGGCCAGGCCGGTGGATCAGTCGGGGTGGCGCCCGAGGCTGATTTGATCTTTGTCCATTTGGCTTCTAGAGGAACAGAGGGTCTGGCTAATTTAGGCGACTCAGTGCGAGTCCTTGAAGCAGTTGATTTTATCCTACAAACTGCGGGCGAGCGTCCCTGGGTGATCAACTTGAGTATTGGTCGTCACGGGGGGCCTCACGATGGCTCTACCCTGGTTGAACAGGGTCTTGATGCGGTCGTGACCGCGGCCCCAGGTCGGGCCATTGTGCAAAGCACCGGCAACTATTTTGGCAGCAACATTCATGCCTCCGGAAGATTACGTTCCGGTGAAAAAAGAACATTATTTTGGGAGACCGATGAGGCCGACGTCACCCCCAATGAGTTAGAAATCTGGTATTCAGGTCAAGATATCTTTGGCGTTGAGATTGTTTCGCCTGATAGAAAACTGATTGAATATGTTCCACTTGGTGAACGGGCCTCTCTTAGAATAGGTGGGCAAGAAGTTGGTAGAGTTTATCATCGGGCGCAGGATCCTAACAATGCTGATCACCATATTGATATCTTCCTATTTTCTATGGACTCAGCCGGGATTTGGGAGGTGAGCCTGATTGGGGAGCAGGTGGTTGATGGTACGTTCCACGCCTGGGTAGAACGGGATGCTGCCTGCCTACACTGCCAGTCCCGATTTGATCGGGAAGATGCTGATCCCTCCACGACTACCGGCACCATTTGCAATGGCTTCCAGACCATCGCCGTCGGCGCCTATAATCCTCACTCGTCCAGGCAAGAATTGGCCTCCTTTAGCAGTTGCGGTCCAACCCGAGATGGCCGCCAGAAGCCCAATCTGATTGCTCCCGGTGTCCACATTTTAGCGGCGCGCTCTGCCCCGATAGACCTTGAGGTTGAAACATCTCTACATACCCGCAAATCTGGAACTAGCATGGCTGCTCCACATGTGACGGGGACGATTGCTCTTATGTTTGAAGCCGCCGGACGTCCTCTGCAAATCGAGGAAACGCGTCAGTTGCTCCTTGGCAGTACACGCAGTATCACAATTTCGCCAGAGGAATCAGCTCGCCTCGGCAGCGGTTACCTTGATATTGAACGGGCGGTAGAAACTGCCCGGACCTTTACGGGTGATCATCCGGCGCCGGCAGAAACGTCGTCCGATAAAGAAGAAAGAAATGAAAGGATAACTAATGTGCTTACAAGCGACGAGGAAGAAGTTCTCCAGCTAGACAGTGAAGAAGAGGAGGTGTGGTCTGAGGAAGATGAGACCTATGATGTCATGGAAGAATCTGATTTTTTTGCTGATGATGAAGAGATTGACGAAAGTTTAGCGGCCTGGGATTTTTTTGAGGCTGACCCTGATGAGATGATAGAAACTGAAGCAGAGTCTGATTTAGCCTGGTCAGGCGCAAGCCTGGTTGAGTTGGCCGACGAGGTAGTTGCTACTAAGGAAGAAATTGCTTACGTTTCGGCAGGGCTGCTTAATCACGTGATCTCAGAGACCGGAGCCGGTGAGGTATTGAACTTACTAGGGGTGGCGCAAGACAGTTTTCTCTCTCCGGCGACTATCTTTGAGGTTTTTGCATCTGGCGGCGTTCCTGTCCTACGACGCCATCTCGATCCAATTTTCGAGGTGGTGGCCGAACCAGGAACACGATTCAGGGGTGCTCTCCAGGCTGGCGACGTGTTGGTTCGCCGGGCCCTGGGTGAAGGCAGATTGGGACACGCAGCTATACTGGCCTCGTCTGAACTACGGCGATATGAAGAATTGCCAGCGGAGGGGCTGACTTCTGAAGGTCATCGTCTTGGCTGGTATGTTCAGGTGATTGAAGGAGGTCCGCGACCACATACCCTGTCCGATTCCTTCGCCCGACTGATTATAGACGACAGCCAGATAGTACCGCCCGACCAAATAATTCTCAGATTTAGAACAGACCGAGCACCCCCCGTCAGCTACAGCCACGAACAGGTTGTTGCGCCCGACTCGCCGCTGGCAGATCGTTTTGTCCTGGCCCATCACTCAAGGTGGTGTAGCCCCGGTCAGGCGTCCAGCGCCACATGCCGTCCGCTGACCTCACCTCGGACTATCAATCGGATCGTCATTCACACTCTGGCCGTGCCGAGCACCAGCAGACGGTCAGGAGTGGATGCCGTCGTCAGCGCCTGGCAACGGAGCGGGCGGACGGCCAGCGCCCATTATCTCATTGATCGAGATGGGACGACCATCCAGATGGTGCGTGAAGGAGATGTAGCTTTCCATGTTGGAAATCCGAGCAGCAACCGTGACAGCATCGGGATCGAGCATGCCGACATCTGCAACGACCCGGTCCCCTACACCACCCAACTCTATGAGCGGTCGGCAGCCCTGGTACGCGACATCGCCGGCCGCCACAGGTTTAGCCTCAGAGTCTTTGGGATCGACACTTCCAACGTTAACAATGCAACTGTCGTCGGACACATTGGGGTTGGCGCTCACGGCGACCCAGGACCTTACTGGGACTGGGAGTACTATAGCCTGCTCCTGGCCTGGGATGGGGGCACGGCCAGAGATCGGCCCATTCGCCTGGCAACGATGGCCGCCCAGCAGGCCACAGCGCCGGCCGGCTGGCACGTCCGCCAGCGGCGTAATATTCCCAACAGTCGCTGCGCCGGCCGTAATGATCCCTATGGCGCCCGCTACTGGCGGGTACAGCCGAACGCAACCGGCGTGGCGGCGGAGTTCAGCTTGATCGTGGATGAACCAGGCATCTATAAGGTGTCTCTATGGTGGCCTAATGTCTCCGGCGCGAATCCGGCGGTTCCGGTGGACCTCGAAGTCTCATGTCTGGCCAGTCCCTGCACCGATGCTTTCTCGGAAACCGTCACTGTCAATCAGCAGCCAAACTTCGGTCGTTGGAACGATATTGGTTCCGGCTTCACAGTGAGGAATCCTCCGGTTGAGCTTCGAGTTCGTATTCGCCGCGACTCGACCCAGCGAGGCTGGATTTTGGCCGATGCGGTCCGGGTCCTGAAAATTGGTACCGCGGTTGCCGGGAAAGAAAGCGTTACCGCATCTGATTTGTTGACGCAACCGGAAAGCCAACCCGCTGTTGAAGCCATATCTATCGATGAGGTCGCCTCAGAGATGAATGGACTTAGATTTCGATTTCTACAAGAGTATCGAGCTGAAAGTGGGGGCAGTAGTCGTCTTTTTCATAGTGGCGCTATCCTTTTTATCCAGGATTGGCAAGGCACTTCTAGTAACGCCCTTATAGATCAATTTCCCATTCCAAAGTTAATTCTAGAACCATATATAGACCGGCCTAATAATATTAGACGATACGAGGTAGGGATAGCGGCGCAACGAAGAGCAATTATTAGAAATATCAGAAGTGTGAATGATTGGAGAAGTGAAAGAACACGTGGTCGTGCGTGGACCGCAGAGATGGAAAGAAGAAAGAACCTGTTAGAGAGCCGGCAGCGCACCCTTAGCCGGATGCTCGTCCGGGAGATGATGTACAACCGTTTTGACGAGACAATTCTACTTTGGACCACCCACTATAATAGGGCGTTAGGCGCTTCCGCTACACCATTAGACCCAAATATTGTCAAGTCAATCTTTTTCCAAGAATCGCGGTTTGGGATCTCAGGGACACATTTAGAATTACCTCCTTATGATTGGAGTTCAAGTAGCCGTCATCCTATTAGAAGCAGGTACAACATTGGTCAAGCCATAGATTCCTGGGGACCTATCCAGTATCTGATGATCAAAGAAATGTCACCCGCTATCTACAACCAGCATGGGTTAGGTCGATTAGAACCGAACAGCAGGTGGCTCGGGATGAGCAATAATCAATATGCTAGCTGGGAGAGCGGATCATTTATGACCGCGCTTCGAGAATTCTTTGAGTTTAGAGATGCCAGTGGCAATAATCTTATGGGTACTCACGGCAAGGATCTTTACTTAGATTACGATTTTTGGATAAGAACTTGTATCAGGTGGTTATTCCATAAATTTTCCAGATTACCGGCAAGAACAAGATCTTGGCGGGAAGCTGTTAGAGCGTATAACGGTAGGGGTCCCCGAGCTGGAAGGTATAGAGATGAGGTTATGGCCAGGTTGGGTAGTAATGATCCTTTACACGTTGGAAATCAGTGATCTTAAGTCATTCTCCTCGACAAATTAGAGAGTTTTTTATGTAACACTTACTGATTTGGGTGACTTCTTCATGGGTTGAAATTTTCCAGGCACCCAGAAAATCTCACGAATAATGTGGCGGAAAAAAGGGTTTGAAAACAACTTTTCATCTGAAATTGTCAATGTGGCCGACCAGGTTATTGCCACTGGAGAGGTCTCTGTTGCTTCGGGCGATTTATTGCAGCAAATTTTGTCAGAAGTTGGCATCACCGAAATGCTGAGTCCATTTGGCTGGGGGAGTTTCCTCTTGCCAGCCGTGATTTTCGATGCATTCATTCCTGGTGGAAGTCCCGCACTGAGGCGTCACTTCGAGCAATTTTTTGAGGTGGTGACTGAGCCGGGAACGCAATTCAGGACTGAACTTCAGTCTGGCGATGTGTTGGTTCGCCGGGCTTTGGGTGAAGGCAGATTGGGACATGTCGCGGTCCTTGCCTCATCTGATTTGTGGCAATACGAAGAATTGTTGGCAGAGGGACTGACCCCGGAACACCATCGTCCTGGCCGGTACGTCCAGGTGATTGAAGGAGGACCGCGACCCTGCGCTCTTTCCGACTCCTTCGCTCGGCTGATTGTGGATGAGGCTGGATACGTGCCATCGGATCAACTCCTGCTAAGGATTAAGCCCGGCTCTGATTTTGCTTACCCGACCTTATTGGAACAACCGTCTGCTCCGGCCACGCGTCTCAGCATAACGGTGAGAACTGATTTTCTGGCTCGAACCAGTAGTGGCCCCGTCACCTTCCACTGGAAACCGAGTGGTGAAGCGGTGTCCGGAGCCATGGTAGAACTCGTGGGTCAAGGCATCAGCGGTATCACCAATAATCAAGGCGCGGTTAACCTGACTACCGCCAGTCTAACCGATGGCAGCTACATTTTGCGGCTGACCCACTCTAATCCTGATCAAATCAACAACGATGAAGTTGGACCGGATATTGCCGATCCCCTGAACAATCCACCCCGGCGAATATATCGTCCCCTAGAGATCAATGTGACCATATCGGCCGGCCGGTTGACTGCTGCCAGCGTTGCTGCCGGGGCGACACATGGCAGTATTGGCAATAGACGCAGGCACACCTGGCAGCCAGATCTTTTGCCGATAGATTGGAAGCCGGTTTGGATGCATACCGGACGGCAATTGCTGTCTCAACCGGACCCGCCGCAAGCCCGCTGGCGAGAGCGGGGCCAACGCCGGCCAGAGGATATTACCCTGATTGTAGTTCACCATACCGGTGGTGCAATCATCACCGGAGCGCTCAATACATTTCTAAATCCACTACATCACGGTAATCA
>Ga0073934_10009242_pt1 | contig 12714 bp, 10 predicted proteins | sample LarsenN4metaG_FD_76834 | JGI IMG/M metagenome (GOLD analysis project Ga0073934, IMG submission 76834) | Hot spring sediment bacterial and archeal communities from British Columbia, Canada, to study Microbial Dark Matter (Phase II) - Larsen... ...
CCCATCGATTGCGCCATGCCGGCCGGTGTCTTTGCCCATGGCTGACCGGTTTGCCATCGTCGTTCCGGCCCACAACGCCGCGCGGCATCTGCGCCGCACGGTGGAGAGCGTCCGGGCTCAGACAGTCGCTGACTGGCGGCTCGTGATCGTCGACGACTGTTCAGACGACGAGACCCTGGCAGTGGCCCGAGCGCTGGAACAGGAGGACGCACGCATCCAGGCGGTCACCAGGCCAAACGGGGGGCCCGGCGCGGCGCGCAACTCGGGCCTTGCGCGGTCGGACCCGTCAGCACCCTTCGTTTCGTTCCTGGACGCCGACGACGTTTGGGAGCCGGACGCGCTGGAGGTGCTTCTCGCCGCGCTGGAGGCGTCCCCCCGCGCTCCCGCCGCCCACGGACGGGGGCGCTACATCGACTCCGAGGACCGAGTGCTGCATGGGGGCGAGATGGGCTGGGCTCAGCGGCGCGAGCTCCGAGGGACGGATCTGCGAGTCCTGGCTCCCCACGAGCCCACGACCTTTGAAAGCCTCTGCTTTGCCAATTGCATCCCGAGTCCTGGGGCTGTGGTGATTCGGCGGACGGCGCTGGATGAGGCAGGCGCCTTTGACGAGGACCGGGCGGTGATGGCGGCGGAGGACTACGACCTGTGGCTGAGGCTCAGCCTCCTGGGGCCCCTGGCATTCGTGGACCGGGTGGTGCTGGGATACCGGGTCCACGGCTCCGGCATCTCCGGCAACCGCGGGCGCATGGAAAGGAGCGAGCTGGGGGTGCGCAGGAAGCTGGTGGGGAGAGCGGGACTCTCTCCCGAGCAGCGGGACCTGGTGCAGCGCAGCTGGAGGCGGTATCAACAGGAGGTGGCTGCCGGCAAGCTGCGCCACGCAGCCGAGGATTTGGCGCGCGCGCGTCTGGGGGAGGCGGCAAGGCAGGTTCTGCGGGGCCTGCGCGCCGGGGCCCGTTCCCTGCGCCCCCTGGATGCCCCATGAGTGCTGAGCCAGTCGTCTCGGTAATCGTCTGCACGCGCAACCGGCGGGACAACGTGATGCCCACGGCCCGCGCCGTGCTTCAGTCCTCCCACCCCCACGTGGAGCTGATCGTGGTGGACCAGAGCGACGATTCGGCCACCCGCGACGCCCTTGCCTCGCTTGCGGAAGATCCCCGGCTGCGGGTCCTCTCCTCCACCATACCCGGCAAGCCGCGTGCGCTCAACCTGGGGCTTGAGGCCGCCGAAGGCGCGATCGTCGCCCTCACCGATGACGACTGCGAACCCGAGCCGGACTGGATCCCGGCCATCGTGCGGGCGTTCGCCGCCGACCCGGGGATCGGCTGCCTCTTTGGGGATGTGGCAGCCGCGCCCTGCGACCTGGAGCGCGGGTTTATCAGCGAGTGCCGTCAGTGGCAGGAGGCCACGATCCACTCCGTGCGCGGATTCCTGCGGATGCCGGGCCGGACGCACTTCGGCATCGGCGCCAGCATGGCGGTCCGCGCGGATGTGGCCCGGCGGATCGGGGGGTGGGACCCGTGCGTCGGACCGGGCGCCCGCTTCGGCTCTGGCGACGACCATGACATGGCCGTGCGCATCCTGCGGGCTGGCATGGCCGTGCACTTCTCGGCCCGGGCGCGCGTGGTCCACTACGGATTCCGCCCCTGGGAGAGGCTGGGCGAGGACAACGCACGGTTCGGACTGGGGCTGGGGGCCTCCTTTGCCAAGCACCTGCGCACAGGCGCCGTCTACCACGGCTCGCTGCGCGTCTTCCGAAGCGCCGTGGCCACGGCAGCTGCCCGCGCGGCGCTGGGGCGGTTTCCCATCGCCCTGGGGCTGCCCCGGGGATGGCTTCGGGGGTTCGCGGCCGGCATGCGCCACCCCGTTGACCGGCCGACCTGGCGGTTTCAGCCGGTGGATGACAGGTCCAGCCGCGCCTACGCGGGCCAGATGGCGGCGGTCGTCCTCCGGTCGGAGATGGAGGGCACCGGCCCCGATGGCGTCAGTCCGATTGCTCCGGCCGATGGGCAGCGGCCGCCACCATGATGCAGGGCCCGCCGTGGACGGCCTCCAGGCCGTGGGCGACCGCCGCGTTCACAGCGGCCTCCGACTCGGAACCGGGCTGCATCCAGACGTAGGGGATGTGCAGGCGCCCGGCCTCGCGCATTATCTGCTCTGTCACGTGCGGTGGCACCACGGCAACGATGCAGTCGATGGGCTCGGGGATGTTGTCCAGGCGCGGATAGGCCGGATCGCCGTCCACCGTCTCCGCATTGGGGTTGACCGCGAAGACCTTGTATCCGTGGCGCTTGAGCGCGCGGTAGACCTTGTTCCCGTACTTCTCCGGGTTGCGGGACGCCCCCACCACGGCGAAGGTGCGCTGGGCCAGGATCTCTCGAATTGTGTCGGTGAATGGCGTGTTGTCCATGCGCTGCCTCCCTGAACATGCCCTCCCCTGCTCCATACGCAGCGCGGGCGTGGACGATCACCGGCCGGCGTTCCCGGGCACAGGTGCTCTCTACCGGTCCAGGTAGTATCGAACGCTCACGATCACCACGTCTTTGCGGTAGAAGAGCAGCAGGCGCAGCATCCAGCCAGAGGCGTTGTGCAGGAAGGTGTGCCACCAGCGGGCCGGCACGAACTCCGGCAGAATCACCGTCACGATGTCGTCGCCGTGGACCCGCTCCACGGCGTCCAGGTAGTCCATGAGGGGCCGGACCAGGGAGCGGTAGGGCGAGTCCAGCACGACCAGCGGCATGTCCTGGGCGCGCTCTTCCCAGGCGCGGCGAAGCTCCGGCACCTCGGCCGGGTTGAGGGCGACATGCACGCCAATGGCATCGGCGGAGAGCGAGCGCGCGTACTTGAGTGCGGTCACGACGCCGCGGTGCAGGCTGGCGGGAACCAGCACCAGCACAGTGTGGCGGAAGGGCCGGTCGGCGTCCGGAGGAATGGCGAGGAGCTGTGCGCGCAGAGACTGGTAGTGCCGGTTGATCCCGTAGAACATCCAGATGATGAGGCCCATCAGAGTGAGCGCCATCCAGGCGCCCTCGTAGAACCACGTAGTTCCGAAGAGCGTGCGAGGAACGATGAACTTTCCGTACAGGATCACCGCAAGCACCACGGTGGTGACCAGGCAGCCGACGGCGGTGATCGCCAGCGAGGCCCAGGGCCGCACGGGTGCCCGAAGCGCCCGCCGGACCATCCCGGCCTGAGCGAGGCTGAATGCGATGAACACCCCCACCGTGTACAGCGGGAGCAGCGCATGGGTCTCGCCGCCGAAGGTCACGAGGAAGAGGATGGCCACCAGGGCCAGCACGACGATTCCGTTGCTGTAGACGAGCCGGTCGCCCACGTTGGTCAGCTGTCGGGGCAGGAAGCCGTCCTTGGCCAGGATGGAGGCGAGCCTGGGGAATCCCGAGAAGGCCGTGTTGGCCGCGAGGAACAGGATGGCGGCGGTGAAGACCTGCACGGCGTAGTACATCAGCCCGCCCGGCAGCTCTGTTCCGAAGGAGGCGCGGGCGATCTGCGACACGACCGTCTCGGTCTCCCGCGGCCCGATGCCGAACTGAACGGCGAGGAAGGTGATGCCCGTGAACATGACGGCCAGGCAGGCGCCCAGAATGCCCAGGGTGATGTTGGCATTTCGGGCTTCCGGGTGCCGGAAGGCCTGCACGCCGTCCGCCACGGCCTCAATGCCTGTGAGCGCGGCGCACCCCGAGGCGAAGGCGCGAAGCATGAGGAACGGGACGAGGGCCACGTCGTGGCTGGGGTTGGGGTCCATGGCGACGGGGGAGGCGGGGGCGCCGGTTGTGGCCAGCCTATACAGCCCGCCGCCGATCATCACGAAGATGCAGGTCATGAAGCCGTAGGAGGGGCCGGAGAACACCAGCCCGGACTCACGCAGGCCGCGCAGATTCAGCAGGGCAATGATCAGGACCATTCCCACCGCCACCCTGAGCCGATAGTCGTGCAGGTTGTGCAGGTCCGGGCGGAACGTGCCGATGGCGGAGAACGTGGCTGCGGTGGACTCCGCCGCGCTCACTGCGACCGTGAGCACGTAGTCCACGAGCAGGGCGGAGGCCACAACCAGGCCGAGGAACAGGCCCAAGTTCTCTCGGGCGACCTCGTAGGACCCGCCTCCTTGCGGGTAGGCGCGGATGATCTGCCAGAAGGAGACGACGACGGTGAGGATGAGGCCCACGATGCCGAGGCTGATGAGCATCGCATGGCCATAGTCCTCGTGGCGGATGTGCATGGCCTGGAACTGCCGGAGGATGGCCTCGGTGGCATAGGAGACCGAGGAGAGGGCATCCGAGGCGAAGATGGGCAGTGCCAGGATGATGGGGAGGCGCTCGTGGAGAGCGCGCTCCGTGCGCAGGGGGGAGCCCAGCAGCAGTCGCCTGAGGGAGAAGGCCATGCCTTGCGCCGCCCTATGCGTCCAGCCCGTGCAGCGGGAAGAGGTGCTCGCGCACCTCGCGCACGGTCCGCTCGGCGTAGTGGGCCGCCCGCTCCAAGTCGTGCGGCTCCAGCTCCGGCAGCTCGTGGTCGCGCAGGACCGGGATGTGATCGTGGTAGGAGAAGGTCGGCGGCGTGGCATCGGGCAGGTCCACGCCGAAGAGTTCTGAGAAGGCGAGCGCCCACATGCGCGGCACCGTCGTCGGACAGTATCCCCCGCCTCCCAGGGCCACGACGGGGACGCCCAGGGCATGCACGTCGACCACGGCCTCCAGCCATCCCTGCGCCGTGAGAAAGAGGTGGGCCAGGGGATCCAGGAAGTGGGGGTCGGCTCCCAGCTGGACCACCACGGCCTGCGGACGGAAGGCCTGCAGTATGGGCAGGGCCGCCCGCCGCCAGGCACCCACCCAGATGGCATCGTTGGTGTAGGGCCAGAGGGGCACGTTCACGCTGTAGCCGTGGCCCTCCCGTACTCCCAGCTCGCCCACGAAGCCGGTGCCGGGATAGAGCGTCTGGCCGGTCTCATGGATGGAGAGCGTGAGCACGGTGGGGTCCGAGTAGAAGGCTTCCTGCACACCGTCTCCGTGGTGGACGTCGATATCCACGTAGGCGACGCGTTGGAACCGTGACCGGAGCCTGTGGATTGCCACAACGCAGTCGTTGAAAACGCAGAACCCCGCGGCGCGGTCGTAGTGGGCATGATGGAGTCCGCCCGAGATGTTCATGGCCACGGGGGCGCCATCCACCACCGCCTGGGCGGCGTCCAAGGACGCGCCGGTGTAGAGGCAGGAGGCATCCCAGATTCCCGGGAAGAGGGGGTTGTCGCCGAATCCCAGCCCGAAGCGGACATGCCGGCCAGACGGGCTGGGTCCCTCGTTCACCGCACGGACGGCCTCCACGAACTCCGGGCTGTGGGCGGGGATCAGGTCGGCTGTTGTGCACGGACTGGGCTCCTCCACCCGGACGGCCTCCAGCGCGCCATACTCGCGCAGGAGCTCCCAGGTGCGCCGCAGGCGGATGGGCTTCAGCGGGTGCTGGGGTCCCATGTCGTAGCTCTGAAACGCGTCGCTGTAGTAGAAGACTCCCTTGCTCATGGCCCTGCGCCTCCCGTCCTGGGTGGCCGTTTCCATTCCACAGCCGGGGTTGCGGCGAGGATCACGCCGGCGCAAGCAAAGGCCCCTGGCCTGCGCCAGGGGCACGGCTAACTCCGGCGATTCTGCTGCCTGCGCAAGATCAGGTTGCCCTTCCCGGCTCTTCCGCGGGCCGCTCGCTGTCGCGAGCCGGGCAGGCCGCCGCGCAGCCTGTGCCATCGGACGCCGCCCGGGCGAAGTCGCCCAGGGCCTGCAGGTGCGCATCGACGAAGTGCATGTCGATCAGGGCTGCGGGCGTCTGATTGAGATAGGCCACGAGCAGACGCGCCTGCTCGATCGCCGCTTCTCGTGCCGAGCCTATCACCATGCGGATCCTCCCGGGAGGATTGCCACCGTGAATGGCCAGGATGCGCCGTGCCGGCCGCGCGCGGGTGGGCACTCCAGGCGGCCAATTATCGCACACCGGCCCGCCCGTTGTAAAGCTTGGCGCGGGGGGTCAGCGGCCGGCAGAGAGAAGGTGGGACTCCGTTCGCAGGTAGAGGACGCCGTCGGAGACCGCAGGCGTGGCGTGGGAGGGCTCGCCCAACTCGGTTCTGCCCAGGATCCGGAATGTGTCCGACGCCTCCACCACCACAAGCTCGCCCCGGGCGCTCATGGCGAAGAGGCGGCCGTCCACGCAGATGGGAGAGCCGAACCAGTTTCCGCCCACGCGCTCCTGCCATACGGTCTCCCCCGTTGTGGCGCGGACACAGAGGACCACACCGCCGTCGCCCCAGAAGTAGACGCGCCCCTTGTGGGCGATGGGCGTTGGCACGTACGAGGTGCCCTTGGAGATCTGCCAGCGCACGCGGGGGGCGCCGGATCCGCTCTCCGGAGGCTTCACCGCCACGGCAAGGCGGAAGCCCGCCCCGCTCCCGGATGTGGCGATGAGCAGCCCGTCAGCCTCCGCCAGACTGCCCACCGTGCGCTGGGGGAAGAGCCTGCCGGTCTCCCAGCCCAGCGCGCCGGTGCGCGGGTCGAGGCTGGTGATTCCGAAGGTGGTGCTGGCGAAGAGAACCTGCTGCCTGCCACCCGGTCCCGTCCATGCGACCGGCGTGGCGTAGGGGGTGAAGCTCCCTCCCGGCCGGGGGTGCCGCCATCGGGTCTCTCCTGTCGCGGTATCCAGCCCGATGAGGAAGCCGTCCGCGTCCTCCGGCTCGACAGTCAGGATCAGCGTTCCCTCCAGCACGATGGGCGAGGCCGCGCCGCCGTGCTGCGTTGGATAGGGCCCCAGGTCGCGCTTCCAGGCGAGAGCGCCATCGTGCCCATAGGCGGCCGCGGTGAACCGCTCGTGAGTGGTCCAGGCAACGTAGACGCGCTGGGCATCGACGCACGGGGTGGAGCTGGCGAAGCTGTTGTACTCGTGGCGGTGGTATGGCGCGTGGGTGTCGGTGACGGTCCAGAGCGTGCGGCCGGTCCGGGTGTCTATGCAGAGAAGGTGGCGGCGCCCCTTCTCCTCCTCGGCGCTGGTGACGAAGAGCCTGCTCTCCCAGACGACCGGCGAGGAATGTCCCCGTCCGGGCAGCTTGACGCGCCAGTTCCAGCCGCCCTCGCCGATCTCGGAGGGAATGCCTCTGCCCGACGCGATACCCGTGCCGTTTGGGCCCCGGAACCGGGTCCACTCTCGGGCAGACCCACCCGGGGCGACCGAAGCCAGAGACGCCGCGATGGCGAGGGTGGCCGCCAACACGCCGACGAGCGGGGCGCTCGCCAGGTGCGCCGCCGTCATCCGCGCGTACCTGCGGATCAGGCGCCCCTCCGCCCTCCTGGGCACGGAACCCGCGGCCCTCATCCGCGTGAACCTGCGCCGTGGGAAGAATCCATGGCCAGCACCGCATCCCTTCCTGCGATCGAGAGGAAGCGGCCAGTCAATACACGCCCTCGATGGCGGTCTGCTCAAGGGCGCGGAAGGGCCGCACCTCGCCCACGCCATCCCAGGCATACGGTCCCCAGGGGGGCCGGCGGATTGCCTCATCGCGTTCCAGGAAACGAGGCATGAAGAACTCCCGCGTGAGCGTGGTCAGCTCCACCCTTCCCCATTCGCCGTAATCCACGGTGCGCGCCGTGTCGTCGGGATCGACGACACGCAGCACCGCCCGCGGCTGAGGGGCGTGGTAGGTGATGGACCAGCCGTCTTCCGCGGAGACGGGCCTGCTTACGGCGAGGCCCATGAGCGTGTTGCCGTAGGTGGGCACGAACTGGGCCCGGTTGTCCAGCACCTCTTCCACGAGAAAGCGCACCATCTGGGGGGTCATCTGGGTGCCGCCGCAGAAGACGCCCGTGATTCCCGCGTCGGGCACGCAGACCTTCTCGTCCAGCGCTTCCAGCAGCTTGGGGGTAATGAAGAGGCACTTTACTGGCCGGTTCTTGAGGATCGTGGCGGCCTGCTCCACCACGTGGTCCTTGTACTGGTTCGCGACATCGAATCGCTTTTCAGCGATGAGCCGCTTCACCCAGCGGGGATCCAGGTCCAGGTGGTAGCAGACCCCGCCCCGATGGTGGGCCAGGTGCTCGATGGTAAGTCGCAGGCGGCGGGGTCCCGTGGGGCCCACCATCAGCCAGTTCGCGCCCCGGGGGAAGAACCTCTCGTCCAGGGTGTCGGAGAACTCCTCGTAGTCTCGCCAGTGGTCCTCCCAGCCGATGCGCTGCTTGGGCATGCCCGTGGTGCCGCCGGTCTCGAAGATGTAGTAGGGCCGGCCCTGGTACGCCCTGGGCACCCAGCGGTCGTTGGGTTCGTCGCGCAGCCACTCGTCCTTGAAGTGGGGAAAGCGCGTCAGGTCCGCGAAGGAGCGGACCTCCTTGCGGGGATCCCACCCGGCCCCGGCAGCCCACTCCAGCCAGAAGGGGCATCCGGTCTCCGGCGAAAAGTGCCAGGAGACCATCTCGCGGACATGGGCGTCCAGCGCCTCACGGGCGCTCATCTCATGGGTTGAGGGGTGCATCGCAGCCTCATGGTGGAGATTCTGGTGCGTCATGGCCTGCCTGCCCGGCCCGGACGATTCTACCACTGCGGCGGGGCGGGTGGACGATCGCAGGATGCGGGATCGCGCCGGCCCTGGCCGATGGCCGGAGTCTGAATGGCGCTCCCGGCCTCCAGCCGGCTCAAAGCTGCCGGTCGGCCTTCGTCAGGCCGCAGAAGCCGCCTCCGGCACGCGCGCCGCCTCCCGGGGCGGAAAGTACCGGTCCAGGGTCTCCCTGCTGGGCGGGCGGGTGAGCAAAGACACGACGATCATGAGCAGGGCCGAGCCGAGCACCATGGGCATGACAGGGAGGTACCCGTAGACCGTGACGTTGGTTGGACCGCGCAGGAAGAGATCTCCCAGTTGCGGGAAGACGCGAACGGGCTGGGGCGCGGCGGGCGGCGGTCCTCCTGGCCGGGCGCCGGGAGAAGGGGTCCCTGCGCGGGGCGCCGATCGTGTGCCGGGAGGAGCGGGAGAGGGCTGCAGGCCCGCAGGTGCTCCGTGCATGTCGCCTGCCTGGCTCCCCCGGGGGCCCGCCTGCGCCGATGCGGCGGGGCGGGGACGTGGCGGCCTGGGCGCGATGGGGTCCGAGTAGGCGGTGAGCCACCAGGTGGCGATGACGCAGGCGGCCACCCACGCCGAGGCTGCCAGCGCGCCCCATTTGGTGGACCGCTTCCAGAAGAGCGCGGCCAGCATGATGGGCGCCAGGGCGGCGAACCCGGAGAACGCGAACCGGATGGCCAGCTCGAAGATGGAGGCCTGGTCTTTCAGCTCCAGGGCGATGAGGTAGGCGGTGATGGCGATGGCCACCACGAACGCCCGGCCCGTCCAGACCTGGGCCCTCTCCCCGAACCGGCGCCTGCCGCCATAGTAGGCGAAGACGTCCTCTGTGAACATGGTGGAGAGCGCCAGGATCTGGCTGTCGGAGGCCATGACGCAGGCCATGATTCCCGCTCCGAGGATGCCGGAGAGCACCACGGGCACGTGGTCGGTCAGCAGGCGGATTATCACGTCGTCGGCCTCGCCGGGACCCAGGCCGGGATAGCGGCCGGCGGCCACGACGCCCAGGTAGACGGAGGGGATCCAGATGGCCGCGATGCAGAGCGGATAGAGGATGACCGTCTTCCTGAAGTGGCCGATGCGCTCCGCCGTCAGGCACATGATGGAGATGTGCGGGAACATGATGGACGAGAGCGGGATGAACATGTAGCTGAAGAACTCCTGGGCGGGAATCCGCTCACGGCTCAGAAGCGGTGCGGTGCGGGGATTGGCGGCCAGCTCGGCCATGATCTTGTCGAATCCGCCCAGGCTTCGGGCGATCAGCACGAACGCGATAGTGCCGAAGGTGAGGAAGAGAATCGTCTGGAAGGTATTCACCCACGCCGTGCCGCGCATCCCGCCGAAGAAGACGTAGCTCATCACCACAATGGCCACGATGGCGCCGCCCACCTCGTAGCTCACCCAGTGCTGGGGCTTGCCGTCCGGTCCCAGGACGGGGCTGCCGTCGGGTCCTGTGATGACGCTGATGGTCTCGAGCGTCTGCCCCCCGCCCATGACCCCGATGATGATGTAGGGCACGAGCATGGCAGCCGTGAGGGCGAAGAGGAAGGTGCCGATGCCAGAGCACTCCCAGCGATCGCGGAGGAACTGCACCTGGGTCATGTGGCCGAACCGCTTGCCCAGGGCCCAGAGGCGGGTGCCGATGAAGAAGATGGTCAGGGGGATCACGATGCCCGAGGAGGAGGCCATGAGCCCGAAGACCCCGATCCCTCGCGCGTAGGCCATGCCGCTGCTGCCCAGGATGGCGAAGGCTGTCATATTGGTGCCGAAGAGGGAGAGGAGGAAGACTGCGGGGCTCAGGGCCCGGTTGGCCAGGAAGAAGTCTTCGGTGGAGCCCTTGCTCCGGCGGAAGGCGAAGATGCCGATGTAGAGGACGATGCCCAGATAGGCGAAGACGATGAGGGCGGGGATCACAGTTCAGCCTCGCTTCCCACCGGGCGCTCGGGCTGAACCTGCTCCAGCTCGTGCGGCCAGGCAAGGCGAACCAGGATGGCCATGGTGAGGCTCGCCAGCACTGCGTAGCCAGCGTGGTAGACGAGCCCGATTGGCAGGAACCCCATCACGAGCGTCTTGTTCGTCCAGTTCCAGAAGTCCTGGTGCAGCAGGATGACCCCCGCCACCAGCGCTGCCAGACCCCACTTCATGCAGGAATTGCTCCTCGCTTTCTCGAAGCCGCGCTCGTGGGTTTCGACCCTCCCGTGGACCAGAGGGCAGCGGCGAACCCGCGCGGCGAGGCGATGGGAGGTAGTATACCGCGCACGCCGCTTCTCCTTCCGCGTCATGTGCGTGCGCCAATCGCGCAGAAGGGATTCCGCCCCCCTTCCTCGTGCCGCAGCCACCGGCACCGGTGGGCCGTCCCGGTGAGAGGAGTCCGGCAGCAGCCCCCGGACTCATGGCAATGCTCATGCGATCCGTCCGGGGCGGGTCTTCGCAGGGCGCTCTCCGAGCAGGATCTCCCATGCAGATAGGCCTCAAAGACCTGGATCCAAAGCTTGCCAGTGCACTGCTGGCACGCATCAACGCGCTGCGGTTCAGCCACAACATCCCGCCGAAGGACGTGCTGGCGCGCCAGGCGGTGCGCCGGCGCTGGAAGGGCGGCGGCTGGTTTGCCGCAAGGCGGGCTGCGGTGGGCGGTGGAGTGGGGATGGCGCTGGGGGTGTGCCTGGGCGGGATCATAGGCCACCCGGGCGCGATCGCGTCCCTGGGCTTCCTGGGATTGTACATCGGCTCGATGGGCACGCTGCTCGTCCTCGTCCGCCAGGGGCACTCGGTGGCCTGGCACAGTGTCAACGCCGAGGAGTTGCGCGTCGCCGCCTCGGACATGACCCTCTCCGAGGGCGAAAGGACCTATCTTGAAGTCGTCTGCGCGTTGCTGGAGGCTGGGGGCAATGTGTCGGAGGAGACGGGCCGGGACATCCTCGACGCGGGGAACACTCTGCTTGAGCACTATCGGCAGCACGACGACCGGCTGGAGCGGCTGCGCAGGGCGGTCAGCGCACAAACCTTGGAAAGCCTGGAGGGGGAGAGTGCGCGGTTGAAGGGGCAGCTGGCGGACACGCACGATCAGGAGGCGCGGGAGAGCCTCCTGCACGGAATCGCACTGTGTGAGGAGCGGCTGTCCCAGGCGCGGGCGCTGGACCCGGCGCTCCAGCGCATATCGGCTCAGAGAGAGGTGCTCTGCCAGACACTGTTGTCGGTTCAGAGCAGCGTGGCACGGCTGCAGGCGGCACCGGGCGCGGTGGCGCTGCCTGACGCCGATGCGATTCGCCGGGCGGTCTCCGACGTCACGGCTCAGACCCGGGCGGTCGAAGCGGCCGTCGAGGAGGTCCTTGCCCTCCGGGCGCAATGAGTGCCCGTCCGCCTGCCCCCGCGTGTCCTGCGTTCCAGCGTCTTCGCGCAAGGACGGATGGCGCGGCCACAGGGTCCGGCGCGGCCAGCACAGGCATGGCGCAACCGGATTCTCCATTCCCGAGCCGCATCGGGTGCCGCTGGCGCTCGGCTGTCCGGCTGACGGCGATCGCCCGGGTGCTGGCGTCACCCGCCGGGCAGCACGGACTGGCGGTGACGCCCGGACACTGGCGGTCCGTCGCTAGTTTCCTGGCCCGCGTCAGCGGGCGTTGCCTAGGACGGAATCCACCAGCGGAGCGGCCCCGAATCGGAGCACGTCGGACACGGGGAGTCCGGTCTCGGCCGCCGTCTGGTCCACTGCCGCCCGTGCGTCGGCATCCGAGAGCCGGCCCGTGTTCAGGGCGATGCCTGCAACGCGGGCCGGGGGAAGCGCTCCGGCGGCGCGGGCCACTGCTTCGTGCAGAGCGATGACATCCGATAGCGGCGGAATCCGCACCCAGGGTGCCCGGGCGATGGACTCCTGGCCCGCGCGGTGCGCCAGGATCAGATGCGTGGGCAGGGCGCCGCGCATGAGGGTGTAGGTTCCCGTGGAGGCGGGATGCAGCAGGGAGCCCTGCCCCTCGATCCACAGCAACTCGTGGCCCAGCCCGTGGCGGAGCACCAGCTGTTCCACGGCACCCGTTGCGAAGTCCAGCCGCACGGCGTCCAGCGCGATCCCCTCCCCGGCGATGGCGACGCCGATCTGCCCGGTGGCCAGGAATTGGGAGCGCACGCCGCGACGG
>Ga0073934_10009243_pt1 | contig 12714 bp, 12 predicted proteins | sample LarsenN4metaG_FD_76834 | JGI IMG/M metagenome (GOLD analysis project Ga0073934, IMG submission 76834) | Hot spring sediment bacterial and archeal communities from British Columbia, Canada, to study Microbial Dark Matter (Phase II) - Larsen... ...
CGCGGGGCGGGCGCATCAGCCAGCAGCCGAGCAGCCAGCAACGCAGCCACGGGCAGCAACGGCACCAGGTAGTTGGGCTGCTTGCCGCTGATGGCCGACAGCACGACCAGCGGTACGACGAAACCGACCACGAGCATCCGCACCCCTGGCTCGGCGCGCAGGGCGCAAATCCCACGCCACATCGGCGGCCACCAGGCCCAGGGAAAGAGCGCGAGCGGCAGCAGCGGCAGGTACCACCACCACGGCTGCGCGTGGGCGAAGGAATGCGTCAGCCGCCCTGCCGTCTGGCTCCACAGGATGGCGTCGGCATAGGCCGCGCCGCCGGCCTTCGCCGCGGGCAGGGCCCAGGCCAAAGCGATGCCGGCCGCCAGCCCCAGACCGGCCGCCAGCCCCGCGTACCAGGCGGGCCATGCCGGTGCCTCCCCGCGCGCCGTCCACCACGGCGCCAGCAGCGGGACGGGCAGGGCGAAGATCAGCGCGACGGGGCCCTTGGTCAGGATGCCGAGGCCCAGTGCAGCGCCGAACAGGGTCCAGCCGGCCAGCCGCCGCCCGCGCCAGGCCAGCACCACGCCGGCCATCGCCAGCGTGGCGAGGAGGGCCAGCGGAACGTCGAACAGCACGACCGTCGCCATCACCGCGAAAGGCGGCATGGCCACCAAGAGCACGGGCACCAGGCCGACGACCGCACCACGGTCCGGCCACAGCAGCCGCGCGATCCACGCCGCGGCGCCCAGCACGCCCGCGCCCGCCAGTGGCACCATCAGGCGCGCCCACGTCTCGCTGGGCCCGATGACCGACCATCCTGCCAGGATCGTCCAGAACAGCAGGGGCGGCTTGTCGGGGTAGGGCAGGCCGTTCAGGTGCGGCACCAGCCAATGCCCCTCGAGCCACATCTCCCAGGCGACGGTGAGCGTGCGTGCCTCGCTGACTGGCAGGGGCGAGCGCGCGACCAGGGCGAGAGCCGCCAGCCAGGCAAGCGCCCCGCCGGCCGCCAGGAAGCCGCCTGCCGGCCTCACGCCGCAGCCCCGCCTCCGCCGCCGCGCCGGCGCGTGCCGCGGATCAGCGCCAGGTTGCGCGCGTAGATCAGAAGGCCCAGCGACTGGCCCGTGATGAACACCGGGTCGCCACGCCAGATGGCGTAGGACAGCAGCACCGTGCCCCCGGCGAGCGAGAAGTACCAGAAGACGACCGGGACCACGCTCTCTCCCCGCATCTCGGAATGAACCCACTGCACGACGAAGCGTGCGGCAAAGAGCCCCTGGCCCAGGAATCCCACCGCGACCCAGAGCGCCTCAGCCGTCATGGCCGTCCCCTCCTTCGTGCGGCGGCAGGATCATGCGCCGCCGCAGCCATGCCACGCCCCCCAGATCGGCGATTCCGGTCCACAGCCGGTCGCCGATGCCGTACTTCGTGCGCCCTGCGCGCCGCGGGCGGTGGGCGACGTCGTGGTACACGACGCGATGGCCCGCGGCCAGGAACAGCGCCGGCAGGAAGCGGTGCATGTGGTCGAAGGCCGGCAGGGCCAGGAACGCCGCGCGCGGGAACACCTTCAGCCCGCAGCCCGTGTCGGCCGCCCCGTCGCGGAGCACGGCCCGCCGCGTGGCGTTGGCGATGCGCGAGGCGAGCCGCTTGGCCATCGGATCGTCGCGGTGCCGGCGCACTCCGGCCACCAGGGTGCCTGCCCCGGCACGCGCGAACAGGCGCGGGATGTCGGCTGGATCGTTCTGCCCGTCGCCGTCCAGCGTCGCCACGAAGGGAGCCCGCGAAGCGCGCACGCCCGTCAGCAGTGCGGCGCTCTGGCCGCGCCGCACACGGTGCGTGACCACGCGCAGCATGGGCCAGCGGGCGGCCGCCTCGGCAAGGCGGGCCGACGTCGCATCGCGGCTGCCGTCGTCCACGGCGACGACCTCGAACGCCATGCCGTTCAGGGCGCCGACGATCTCGGCCACGAGGGGGACGACGCTCGCCTCCTCCTCGTGCAGCGGCACGACGACCGCGAGGACGGGGCCCGGCTCCGTGTTCACCCGGCCAGGCGGTCCTTCAGCCCGTACCAGCCCAGCACGGCCGGCAGGAACCACGGCCGGCCGTCGTAAAGCGGCCGGGTGGGGAAGGGCAGGTCGTCGAAGGCGGTGGCGGCGCCGGGCCGGCCGAGGACGCGCAGCGCGGCCTTGTGCCCCAGGTAGGTGCCCATCGGGATGCCCACGCCACAGAACCCGGCCGCGTAGTGCACGCCCTCGATCACGCCCACATGGGGCAGCAGGTCGAAGGTGAACCCCATGTTGCCGGTCCACACGTGGCTCAGCCTGGTCGTGGCCAGCTCGGGGAACACCTCGGTCATGCAGGCATGCAGGCGCCGGGCCTTGTTCTCGAGCGGCCCGTCGTCGATGCCGGTGCGGGCTCCGAAGATGATGCGCGTGCCGTCGGGCGACAGCCGCGCCCAGTAGATGTTGATCTTGGTGTCGATCAGCGTGCGCCGGGTCGGGAACAGGCGGGCCAGCAGATCGGGGGCCAAGGGCTCGGTGGCGATCTGGAAGGCCGGCACGGGGATCAGGCGCCGGCGCAGCAGCGGCGTGGGCTTGCCCGTGTAGCCGTTGGTTGCCACGACCACGTCACGGGCGGCCAGCGTGCCCTTGGGCGTGCGCACGGCGAAGCCCTGGCCGTTGCGGTCGATCGCTTCCACCGGGCAGTGGCCCATCAGGATGGCGCCGGCCGAGCGGGCGCGATCCATCAGGCCCTGCTGGTACAGGCCGGGATGCAGGGCACCCGTGCCCTGCAGCACCTGCCCGCCGTGGTAGTGGTCGGTGCCCGCCTCGGCGCGCTGCTCGGCCTTGGGCACCATGTGGCCCTGCAGGCCCTTCACGTGGCGCAGCGTCACCTCCAGGTCACGCGCCATCCGGTCATACGCCTTGGCCGACGGCGCCGCGATGAACCGCCCGCAGGCGACGTAGCCGCAGGCGATCTGCTCGCTCTCGATCAGGCCCGCGGTGTAGTCGTTGGCGGCCAACGCTTCGCTACTCAGCGCCACTGCCTTCGCCTGGCCATACTTGGCCAGCAGCTTGGGGAACTTCGCGTACAGCGTGCGCCCCACGTAGCCCGCGTTGCGTGTACTGGCCCCGTGGCCCAGCGGCCCCGCCTCCAGCACCGCAACGCTGCGCCCGCCACGGGCCAGCGTCAGCGCCGCCGTCAGCCCGGTCTGCCCCGACCCTACCACCGCCACGTCCACCTTGGCTGGCAGGGGCGCCGCATCGGGCGATGGTCTCGGCGCGGCGTCCCACCAGTAGGGCTCGGTCTTGAAGCCCGGTGCGAAAAGGGGATGGTCCATCCGGCTCCTCCTGGGGCCGCACCTTACCCCCGAATGCGCTCTGGGAGGCAGGGGGATTGCCGCGCCGGGGCCCCGGCCCGCCCGGCTTGACCGCCCTCGGCCGGAGGGATAGAGAAGCCCCGGCGGCGGGTGTAGCTCAGTTGGTTAGAGCGCCAGATTGTGGATCTGGATGTCGCCGGTTCAAATCCGGTCACTCGCCCCAAACTTCCCCCGGCGAACCGCTGGCGCTCCTCAGCGCGGCTCGATGTGCTTCGTCGGGCGGCCATGGCTCGGCCGCGCTCGCCCTAGCGGCGCAGGCGCGGCACCATCGCATGGGACTTGAGGCGCCCGGCGCGTTCGGGCATAGCACGCCCCGGCGTGCGGGCATGGCGCGCGCCCTCCGACGCATCGCGCCGCATGGGCGTGGAGTCGGCCGGCGCGTATCCGTCGAGGCCGTCACGGGTCACCAGGCCGAGCAACGCGCCCTCGCGGTCCACGACCAGCGCGGCCGGCGCCCGCATCGTCGCCATAGCGTCCCGCACGCGGGCTGGGCTGTCGGACGTTCGGCAGTAGGGGATCAGCGTACTCATGCGCTGCGCCACGGTCGGGGCCGGCGCGTCATCTCGGGCGCACGGGTCGCCGCGCAGGATGTCTGCAGGCGTCATCACGCCCACGACTTCGTCGCCGTCCACCACGGGGAGCAGCGGCAGGCCGCTGTCGGCGAAGCGCTGCGCCGCCTCCTCCAGGCCGTGATCGGGATGCAGCAGGTCGAAGTCGTCGAGCAGGGCCTGGGCCACCGTTCGCCCGCGTGCCCGTTCCAGGGTCTTGGTCATGGTCAGGTTCATGGGAGCCCCTTGCCTGCGGCGGGAGGGCGCGCTGCCCGCCGAGAGGTAACGGCCGTGCGGCCGGGCTTGTTCCGCGGTTCCGCCATGGAAACCGCACGGTCCACGGGGGAGAACGGTTCTGTCTTTCCAGGGCGCCGCCCTGCCAACGCGAAGCGGGGCCCCGAAGGGCCCCGCTGAACGTCATCGTGCGATGGATCCAATCAGGCGCGGATCTTCACGCTCCGGCGACGGGCGATGAAGCCCATGCCGCCCAGCATCGCGGCAAGCGCGATCGCCATGCCCGGCTCGGGCACGCTGGGATCCTGGGCCTCGCCCACGTACATGATGCCGAAGGGGTTGCTCCAGTTGTCGGTGCCGGTGCCGAGCTGCCACGCCCAGATCTCGAGGATGTGCGCGGTGCCGGCGCCCAGCAGGGCCGTGATCTCGATGGCATTGCCGGGCGTGCAGCTAGGCGTCTGCGCGTTGGCGTTCTGGCAGGTGCTGTTGTGCGCGGGGTTGATGTCGACGCCGGGGTTGATGGCAACGCCGTCGACGAAGATCAGCGCCGTGTCGTCGGCCCAGACCTTGGTGTTGATGAGCGTGTTGCCCTCGGCTTCGAAGTGCAGCTGGTAGACCAGGCTGTGCATGTTCGGGTTGTAGGGAACCGTCAGGTTGTCGGGTCCGTAGCCCGTCGGGCCGAACGAGATCCAGGTGGCGGGCGTGGTCTCGAGATCGCCGAAGGCCGGGTTGTCGGCCTGCCAGGCGGGGTGGGCCACGATGAACGAGCACGGGCCCAGCGCGATGCCCATCGCGGGGCTGCCGCAGAACTCGTTGGGGAGGTCGGCGCCCGAGGCCAGCAGCTTGGCATCGGCCTGCGAGGCGGCGATCAGGGCTACCGCCGCGAAGACCGCGGCAACGGCACCCTGCTTGAAGGTCGTGACGATCGACATGGTTTGTTGCTCTTCCTGTTCGGTGTGCTTGGGATCAAGCATGCGCTCCCCAGGGCACAAGCCGTGCCACATGGGGCACCCGCAAGGAGATCCGCGCCATCCTGGCCACGCCAGGGCGTTCGCTCTCGCCGAGCTGTCAAGGACTCCGACGGTTCCATTGCAGCCGTTTCCAATCGGGACAGTTCTGCAGCCGCAGGGTTACCGCGAATTCATGAACTCGTCGGAGGCGCGCAAGCCTCGGGGCCTACATCGGGCTTCGAGCGGCAAACGACGCCGCGCCCCTTACCGGAGACACCTTGCCATGACCACCACTTCCCTCGCTCGGCTGAGCGCGGCCCTGCTTGTCGGCACCGCGCTCGCCGGCGCGCCGCTTGCGGCCGCCAACGCTTCGCCCGAGGGCTTCGCCGACGTCATCAAGAAGGTCGCGCCTGCCGTCGTGACGGTCAGCTCGACCCATCACATGATGCGCGACGACCAGGCCCGGATGCAGGGCCCCGAACAGTTTCAGATCCCCGAGGGCTCGCCCTTCGGCGAGATGTTCCGCAGGTTCTTCGAGGAGCACGGTCAGGGCCGCCCGCGGCAGGGGCCGTCCGAGGGCACGGCGCTTGGCTCGGGCTTCATCGTCGATGCCCAGGGCTACGTGGTGACGAACAACCATGTCATCGACGGGGCCGACGACGTGAAGGTGACGCTCAGCGACGGCACGGAACTGCCGGCCACCATCGTGGGCCGCGACCCGGTCACCGACCTGGCGCTGCTCAAGATCGACAGCGATCGCGACCTGCCCTACGTCCAGTGGGGCGATTCCGACGCGGTGGAAGTGGGCGACTGGGTCGTTGCGGTGGGCAACCCCTTCGGCCTTGGCGGCTCGGTGACGGCGGGTATCGTCTCGGCCCGCGGCCGCGACATCGGCAGCGGCCCGCTGGACGACTTCCTGCAGATCGACGCGCCCATCAACCGCGGCAACTCGGGCGGCCCCGCCTTCGACGGCGAAGGCAAGGTGGTGGGCGTCAACACCGCCATCCTCAGCCCCAGTGGGGGCAGCGTCGGCATCGGCTTCGCCATTCCTTCGGACCTGGCGCAGCAGGTGGTGGCCGATCTCATGGACGATGGCCGCGTTGAGCGCGGCTGGATCGGCGTGCGCATCCAGGAGATGAGCAAGGAGCTCGCCGAGGGCATGGGCCTGGACGCTCCCAAGGGCGCGTTGGTGGCCGACGTCACGCCCGGGAGCCCGGCCGCGAATGCGGGTGTCCAGGCTGGCGACGTGATCCTGGCCTTCGGCGGCCAGGAGATCGAGCACATGGGCGACCTGCCCCGCGCGGTGGCCGGCACAAAGCCGGGCAGCGAGGCCAGGCTCACGGTCTGGCGCGGCGGCAAGGAGAGGACGCTGGACGTCAAGATCGAACCCAGGCCCGACGAGGACCAGCTCGCCATGACCGATGGCGGCAGCGGCGGCCCGGCCAACACGCTGGAATCCGACAGGCTGGGCCTTGCGCTGGCCGAGCTGAACCCGGCGTCGCGACAGGCGTTCCAAGTACCGAACGGCGTCGAGGGCGTGGTCGTTGCCGACGTGGCACCCGACGGGCCGGCAGCCGAGCGCGGCCTGCGCCCCGGCGACGTCATCGTGCAGGTGGCCCAGGAGAAGGTCAGCGACCCCGCCGAGGTGGCGAAGCTTGTTGACGAGGCGGCGGAGGCGGGCAGCAAGTCGGTCTCGCTGCTGGTCAATCGCCAGGGCGACGTCAGCTTCGTCGCCGTCCCGCTGGCCAAGGCCTAGCCGCGATGCAGGTTGCGAGCCGCGTCGAGGCGGCCCGCGGCGCCAACGGCCGGGACCGGCTTGACGCCGGCCCGGCCCGCGCGCGACCGTCCGGGGCCATGCGCATCCTCATCATCGACGACGACGACGAGACCGCGCGCTACGTCGAGAAGGCGCTCAAGGAGAGCGGCTATACCGTCGACCGGGCGGCGGACGGGCGCGACGGCCTCGTGCTGGCCACCCAGGAGCGCTACGACGCGCTCATCGTCGACCGCATGCTTCCGAAGCTGGACGGACTGGCGCTGGTCCAGGCGCTGCGCGCCTCGGGCAACAAGACGCCGGTCCTGTTCCTAAGCGCGCTTGACAAGGTCGACGACCGCGTGCGCGGGCTCAAGGCCGGCGGCGACGACTACCTGACCAAGCCCTTCGCCTATGCCGAACTGCTGGCCCGCGTCGAGGCCCTGCTGCGCCGCCCCCCGCAGAGCGACGTGACGACGCGCCTGGTGGTGGGCGACCTGGAAATGGACCTGCTGGCCCGCACCGTGGCCCGCGGCGGCCAGCGCATCGACCTGCAGCCCCGCGAGTTCCGCCTGCTGGAGCACATGATGCGCCACGCCGGACAGGTGGTGACCCGCACCATGCTGCTGGAAGGCGTGTGGGACTATCATTTCGATCCCCAGACCAACGTCATCGACGTCCACATCAGCCGCCTCAGGCAGAAGATCGACAAGGGCTTCGACAAGCCCCTTCTCCACACCGTCCGGGGTGCCGGATACTGCCTGCGTGCGCCTGACTAGACTTCTCCGCGCGTCGGTCTTCCGCCTCACGATCGTCTACGCCGCCGTCTTCGGCGTCTCGGTGGTGGCGCTGGTGGGGCTGATCTTCGTGCGCACTATCGACGTCATCGACAGCGAGGCCGACGACCAGATCACGGCCGAGATCGCGGCGATGGGCGCCCGCTATGCCGCCGAGGGCATTCCCGGCGTCATCGACGCCGTCGAGGACAGCCTGGGCAATGCGCCGGGCACCGACACGCTGTACCTGCTGGCGGGGCCCGACGGGGAGAGGCTGGTGGGCAACCTGCTCAACTGGCCGCGCGAGGTACGGCGCGACGGCGAGTGGGTGGTGCTCGACCTGCAGCGGGTCGAGGCCGCACGGGTCGAGCCGGCCTACGCGCGGGCCCGCATCGTCGCGCTGCCCGGCGGGTTCCAGTTGCTGGTGGGCCGCGACATCCGCGAGCGGGAGGCCTTCGAGCGGCTGATGCTCGAGGCGCTGGGCTGGGCCTCGATCGTGACCGTGGTGCTGGGCCTGGGTGGCGGGTTCCTGCTGGCCCGGCGCGTGCTGGGGCGTATCGACACCATCGCCGCCACGGCGGCTACGATCATGCGCGGCGACCTGAAACGCCGGATCCCGCTGGCCGGCACAGGCGACGAGTTCGACCGCCTGGGAGGCCAGCTCAACGCCATGCTGCAGGAGATCGAGCGGCTGGTCACCGCCATGCGCGAGGTCAGCGACAATGTGGCGCACGATCTGCGCCGGCCCCTGACCCATCTTCGCAACCGCCTGGAATCGCTGGCCGCCGACCTGGCGGCCGAGGATCCCAGGGGCGAGGGACTGCGGGGGGCCGTGGCCGACGTTGACAGTGTCATCGCCACCTTCAACGCCCTGCTGGCCATTGCGCGTGCCGAGGCCGCGGCACCCGAATCCATGCAGCCTGTGGATCTGGCCGAGGTGGCGGCGGACGCGGCCGAGCTCTACCGCCCCCTCGCCGAGGAAAAGGGCATCGCGCTGGAGGTGGCGGCCATGGGGCCGCTGACGGTGCGCGGCCATCGCGCCCTGCTCGATCAGGCGGTGGTCAACCTGATCGACAACGCGCTGAAGTACGCTCCCGCGGGCGGGCGTGTCGCCGTGACCGCGCAGGTCGACGGAGCGGGCATCGTGATCGTGGTGGCCGACAACGGCCCCGGCGTGCCTCCCGAAGCGCGCTCCCGCGTGCTGCAGCGCTTCGTGCGCCTGGATGCCAGCCGCAATACGACGGGCAGCGGGCTTGGGCTAAGCCTGGTCGATTCCGTGGTTCGCCTGCACGGCGGAACGCTCGCGCTGGGCGACAACAACCCGGGGCTGAGGGTGACGATACGCCTGCCGCGCGCCGAGGCGGGGCCGGGTGCCGCGCTCTAGGCGGCGCAGCGGTAGTAGAGGAAGTGCTGGATCATGGCGGCGTCGTCGAGCGTCACCATGTTGACGTACTCCGCCCGCTTGTTGCGCAGGCCGCAATAGGCATCGGCCACGCGCTGCGTCTGGTTCCAGTCCGAGAACTCGGTTGCGACCGTGACGCCCTCATTGTTTCCGTCGACAGGCCATGCATAGGGATTGACGGCGGCGCACCCCGCCAGCAACGCGCCCAGCAGAAGAAGGATTGGCCCCCGCATGCGGCTAAGCTTATGCAAGCCTCCGGGGCCGCGCAACACTTCGCAGCCCTTGTGCCTTGCCCTGCAGTGGCTACAACCTGTAGACGACCGGAAACTCCGGCGCGTCGAGCGGGTCTCCGGGTCGCAGGGTCAGGCCGCGGAAGGGCGGCGAGGTTGGGCCCGCGCGCAAAGCGAACGTTGCATCGTCGCCCACGAAGCGGATGGCGAAGCCGCGCCGCCGCCGGTCGGCCTGGCGATTGCCTGGCGCGCCGTGCAGCGTGAGGAAGTGGAAGGCCACCGCATCGCCTGCGGCCAGATCCCAACCAAGGATGGTGTACGAGGCACGGTCCGCGTCGATGTCGGGCACGGGCTCCAGCCCCTCGCCCTCGTACAGCGCGGTGCGATTGAAGCGCTCGGGCCGGAAGCGGCGGCCCCAGGCATGCGAACCGGCCACGTACTCCACGGCCGTGGCGCGCGGAACCGCATCCAGCGCCACCCAAAGCGACACGTTCTGCCTGCCGTCCACGCAGTAGTACGGCTGGTCGTGGTGCCAGGGGGTGGGCACGTCGGTGCCGGGCTCCTTGACCAGGACGTGCTCGTGAAACAGGCGCACGATGGTCGATCCCATGAGCTGTGCGGCCGCGGCGCCGGCCGGCGAGTTGAAGGCGAAGTCCCGGTACTGGGGGATGCGGTCCCAGTTGCAGTAGTCGCCGAAGAACAGGCCGCTGCCGTCGGTGTTGCGATAGAGGCGCACGTCGGGGCCGGGGGCGGCCATGTTGGCCGCGACGCCCGCGCGCAACGTGTCCACCCAGTCGGCGAAGAGGCCGCGCAACACGACGGCGCCGTCGCGCCGGAAGGCCCCGACGATTGCGTCGGCAACGGCCGGAATGTCGTTGCCCGTGCTGTTGATCTGCGTGTTCACCGCGTTCCCTGTTGACGCCCTGTTGTTGCCAACGCGCGATCGAGCAGGTCGAGCCGATCGTTGCCGAAGAACAGCCGCCCGTCGAGCACGGCGGTTGGCACGCCGAACAGCCCCTTGGCGACGGCCTCGCGCCCGTTCGCCTCGATCGCATCCTTCAGGCGCGGGTCGGCGGTGGCGCGCGCGGCGGCCTGGCCCTCGAGCCCGACGCCCTCGGCCAGCGCGGACAGCACGTCCACGTCGGAGATGTCGCGGCCCTCGGCCCAGTAGGCGCGAAGCACGGCCAGCGCGAAGGGTTCGCCGGCACCCAACTCGGCGGCATGGAAGCAGGCACGCAGTGCGCGGGATGGGCGCAGGGGATAGGCGGGGTGGTAGGCCAGCGGCAGGCCCTGCAGGGCGGCGTGGTCTAACAGGTCCTGGCGATACCAGGCGACGAAGGCCGGGTTTTCCTCCAGCGGGCGGCGGCCGCCGATGGCGGCGATGAGGTTGGCCAGGTGGATGGGGCGCCAGCGAACGGTGCCGCCATGCGCGCGCACGATGCCGCCGATGCGATGGGCGGCGAGGTAGCACCAAGGGCTGTGCACGTCGAACCAGAACTCGACGGCGGGGCCGGGCGCGGGGGCGGGCGAGGGGGAGCCGAGGAAGCGGGCGAGGTCCACGGCCATGCGGTCATGGGTCCCGGCCATGACGCGGCGGCCGTCCTGGACGAGCTCGGCCGCGAAGGCGAGGCGGCGGCCGTCGACCCCGGCGAGGGAGGCCGTCACGTCGACCGGGCGGCCCACGCGGGCGGGGGCCAGGTGATCGACCGCCACGCGCACGCCCACGGTCGCCTCGCCGGCCTCGAGGTAGGGACCCACGAGGCGGCCGCAGGCCTCCTCGATCATCAGGATCAGGCTGACGGTGGAGACGACGGCGACGCCCGTGTTGCCCTTGGCCGCGGCGGTGTCCTCGTCGCGCGGGACGAAGGCCAGGCGCTGGGAAAGCTGGGGCGGCAGGGGGCGCACGGGTCGGCCGTACTAGTGGGGGTAGAGGTTCCCCAACTCCGCTATGCTTCCGGTTGCGGCCAGTGGGGGACACCATGATCGGACGTCTGCGGCGCGAGTTCTACAGCGGAGTCGACCATGCCGTGCGCCGGCTGGTGCAGGGCCTGCACGTCGACCGGGACGTGGCGACGGGGCACGTCGCCGCCGGGATCCTGGGGCGCGTGGCCGCTGACGGCCCGCTGGAGGACGCGGCGTTTCTCATCAAGGCGGCGACCGAGGCCGTAGGCCAGCTGTCGGCGCGCTGCATCCGCGTGCGCTGGGACGAGGCCTATGCCGCCACCGGCCAGCCGCGCTTCGACACGTTCGTGCATTGCGTGGAGACGGGGTTGCCGGCCCTGCCGTCCGACGTGGCGGAGGATACGCTCCGCGTCGCCAACGGCATCATCGGATCGCCGGATGTGGACTTTACCGGCATCCCGGCTGGCCGGTCGTTCGCCATGGCCTCGTCCTTCGGCCTGAAGGCGCGGCTGCTCTATGGCGCGGCGGCCGTGCTGGGCCCGCGGCGCTGCCTGGAGATCGGCACCGCCTGGGGCATGTCCGGCCTCGTGCTGCTGCACGCACTGAAGCGCGGCGGCCGGGCGGGGACGCTCGACACCATCGAGATGGACGCCCAGCGCCACGCGGCCGCCGCGCGGATGCTGGGCGAGCGGTTCGGGGACCGCGTGACGTGCCACCTCGGCCTGACCGAGAACCTGCTGCCGGGCGTGGCCGAGCGGATGGGCGGCATCGACTTCGCTTTCCATGACGGCGGGCACGGCCGCAAGCACTACGTAGGCGACTTCGCCATCATTGCGGCGCTCATGCCGGCGGGGGGCGTCGTGGTGTTCGACGACATCCGCTGGCAGTCCCGGCGCAGCGTCGAGCCGTCGGACTGCTACGAGGGCTGGTTGGAGGTGGCGCGCCACCCGCGCGTGCGCTGCGCGGTGGAGATCGCCCGGCGAATCGGCGTCGTGGCACTGGGCTAGGCCGCCTCCAGAACGCAAAGGGCCGCGGCTTGCGCCGCGGCCCTCGCGTTCCAATGGAATGGACTTCCGAAACCTAGAAGTCCATGTCGCCCATGCCGCCGGGGGGACCGCCGGCCGGAGCCGCGGCTTCCTTCTTCGGCTTCTCGGCGATCATCGCCTCGGTCGTGATCAGCAGCGCGGACACCGACGCGGCATCCTGGAGCGCGGTGCGCACGACCTTCGTGGGGTCGACGATGCCCGCCTTCACCAGGTCCTTGTAGGTGCCTTCCTGGGCGTCGAAGCCGTAGTTGGCGTCCTTCTGCTCCAGGAGCTTGCCCACGACCACCGAGCCGTCGGCGCCGGCGTTGTCGGCGATCTGCCGCACCGGGGCCTGGATGGCGCGCTTCACGATGTCGACGCCCACCTGCATGTCGTGGTTGTCGAGCTTCAGGCCGGCCAGAACCTTGGTCGCCTGCAGCAGGGCCACGCCGCCGCCGGGCACGATGCCCTCCTCGACGGCGGCGCGGGTCGCGTGCATGGCATCCTCGACGAGGTCCTTGCGCTCCTTCACC
>Ga0073934_10009244_pt1 | contig 12713 bp, 9 predicted proteins | sample LarsenN4metaG_FD_76834 | JGI IMG/M metagenome (GOLD analysis project Ga0073934, IMG submission 76834) | Hot spring sediment bacterial and archeal communities from British Columbia, Canada, to study Microbial Dark Matter (Phase II) - Larsen... ...
ACGGTGCAATTGCAGGCCGGGTGAGCGCACTTCGTCGGTCCAGCCATGTTCACCTCCGTCACACCAGGGGCAGAGCCCCTGGCTGCATTGGACCGCTATGCGGCCCCGAATCGCGAATGTCGTACTCGCGGCGGCAAGAGACGCCCTTCGCTGGACTCTACGCCTCCTGACGTGCGGGCACAAGGCAGCGGGACCGGCCGGATGAGCTGGGCTGTCAGGCGACGCTATCGACGAGGTGCCGCCAGTGCAGTTGCCACTCCTCGGGTACGGTGGCGCCGCACAGTCGATTCGATTCGCTGTCGTGTTGCCAGACCACTCGCACTGGAACGGAGATGGCGGCCTTGGGAAACGTGATGCGGAACGACGGCCTCGAAAGGGCACTCGCATCGCGCTTGCCGATCAGGCGCAACCCACCGTAACTGACATCAAGGATGCGAACGAACGTGTCGTCGACGCGCGCGCTCAGCTCGCTGCTCGGGCGACGGCGCGGCCAGCGGCGCGCAAGCGAAAAGCTCTCGCCATTCTCCGTGGCCGGAAGACGCCGCTCGACGACGGCGAGGAGTTGAGAGGGCCTGACCGGCTTCAGCAGGAAATCGGCACCCAGTTCACGTGCTTCGGCCTCGAGTCCCCGATCGGCGTAGCCAGTGATGATGATGACGGGAATACGATGCGGGTTGACCGCGGCCAGGTACAGACCGTTGAATTCGGCGAGCCTGAGATCGGTGATGACCAGATCGGGAGTGTTCGACGACAGCAGGTTCAGAGCGTCGGCCATGGACGCCGTCTCGGTCACCTCGTATCCGGCGCCGGTCAGGAGTTGGGCCATGCCGCGGCGCGTGGCTGCGTCGTCTTCGACAACGAGAATCCGGAATGCCATGGCCGGCACGTAGGCAAGGGACAGACCAATGTGATTTCGGCCGATTTTCGCGAGAGTCCGAAAATTCGTGACCGACAGCCGTCGTGGTTTCATACGATTGTGAAAACACTCGAGACGACCTTGTGATCGAGGCGGCACCGGGCCGGCGTGCGCGGGGGCGAAATGGGGTTCGACGTGCGTCGGGCTCTGGTGTCGGAGAGGTGCACATGACGACAAGAGCTGCAGGAGAGATCTCGAAGGTAGTGGCGCTGGTGTGTCTGCTCGCCGTGCAGACACTGGTGGCGCAGGGTCCGCAGCGCTCCAGCGCGGAGAACTTCGGGCTGTCGGCGGACAGAATGCGTCGCCTGACCGCCGAGCTCGACGGCTACGTAGCGGCCGGAAAACTGGCTGGTGGCGTGTTGCTGGTTGGCCGGCGCGGACAGGTCGCAGTCGTCCACGCGTTCGGTCATCGCGACGCGGAGTCGCGTTCGCCGATGCGAGAGGACACGATGTTCCGTATTGCCTCTCAGACGAAGGCACTGGTCAGCACGGCGACCATGATGCTGCAGGAGGAGGGTCGCCTCCTGATCACCGACCCGGTCGGGAAGTACCTGCCCGAGTTCCGGGACACCACGGTCGCCGTCTCGAAACCGGGGGGCGGCTATGACGTCGTCAAGGCGAAGCGGCCGATCACGATCCGCGATCTCCTCACGCACACCGCCGGTGTCGGGTATGGCGGCGGCATTGCGGCCGATCGCTGGGAGGGCGCCGGGATCACCGGATGGTACTTTGCCGATCGCCAAGAGCCGATTCGGGAGACGGTCTCCAGAATGGCTGCACTGCCGTTCGAATCGCAGCCGGGTGAGCGGTGGGTCTACGGCTACAACACCGACATCCTCGGCGCGCTGGTCGAACGCGCCGGCGGACAACCGCTCGACGAACTGCTGCGGTCGAAGATCTTCGCGCCGCTCGGGATGAACGACACGCACTTCTACGTGCCGGAGTCGAAACGCGATCGCGTGGCGACCGTCTACTCGATCGGGCCGTCCGGCCGCATTACCCGCACGCCGGATCAGGGCGGCATGGTGAGCCAGGGGGCGTATGTCGACGGGCCGCGTCAGAGCTTCTCGGGCGGCGCGGGTCTCGTGTCCACGGCGAGAGACTATGGCCGCTTCCTTCAGATGATGCTGAACGGCGGTGAGCTCGACGGAGTGCGCATTCTGAGCCGCAAGACAGTGGAGTTGATGACCGCCAATCATCTCCGCGACGTGACGTTCAACGACGGACAGGGCTTCGGCCTGGGCTTCTCGGTCGTCACCGACGTAGGCGCGCGCGGGATCCCCGGCTCATTGGGTGAGTTCGGCTGGGGTGGGGCCTACCACTCGACCTATTGGGTCGATCCGAAGGAGCAGATGGTGGTCGTCTATCTCACGCAGTTGATTCCGGCCGGTGACGTAGACGATCACGCCAAGGTTCGCGCTTTGCTCTACGCCGCGCTCCAGTAGGGCTACTTCACCAGCGCGGCGCGCCGTTCTTCGAGCAGGACGCGCAGGATGGATCGGTGGCAGCGCTCCTCGTTTGCGCAATAGCACCCGACCGCCAGGTTCGAGTGGTGCGACAGCGCGGCGAGCAGGTCGAGCAGACGCGCCGCGCCGGGTCGCTTCATCTCGCTGCGGTACCGGCGCGCAAACGCCTTCCATCGCGCCGGATCGTCGCCGGCCTGTCGTCCTTCTTTGAGGAGCTCCTCGCTGGGAGCGGCCTCCGGCAGCCAGACGTCGTAGAAGTTCCGCGACGCGAGTTGCGTCTTCGGGACGCCCCGCGGAGGCCGTCTGACGGTGCCGAGACGCAAACCCTCATCTGGGGCGCGCGGGGTTCCGAGCCGTACGACTCTGATGGCCATCGGTTCACGCCTTCGTCATCGTGTCTGCAGGGCGAGTACATCCTCGCGAGCCATCGGACGAGTCCAAACAGGCGCTGCGCGAGACCGTGAGTACGGAGGCCTCGCCAGACAACAGCGCTTGCTTTGCCCCGCTCCGAGGGAGGGGCCGTCTTGACGGGGACATCTTGACTCATTTGTCAGCAAGCGAGGCGGTCAAGCCGGCAAGCGTGACCCGTGCGTTGCGCAGAATTCATTTGACTCAGCCATGGCCGGATCACTACCGTGAGCGGCGCCATCGCCGGCTTCAGACGGTCTCCCTGATTTCCCGACAAAGAAGAGAGCTGTAGCGACGTCGACTGGCGGAAAGGACACGTATGTCGAAGCATCTCTTGCTGATCACTCTCCTCTCGGCAGGTTCATTGATGGGTGCGTCGCCGGCCCTCGCTCAAGGACCGTGTGCGAACGTGCCGGATCACGACGCGCTCAAGGCGGCCCTGACCTCGGCGCGAAATGTCGCGAACGGCGGATTCAATCTGGACATGTGGGCGACGGTCGTCAATCGTGACGGCATCGTGTGTGCCGTCGCCTTCACCGGTGGGGATCGAGGCGACCAGTGGCCCGGCAGCCGGGTGATCTCCGCGCAGAAGGCCAATACCGCGAACGCGTTCAGCCTTCCGGGGCTCGCACTCTCGACCGCGAACCTCTATAGCGCCGTTCAGCCCGGTGGAAGTCTTTACGGACTTCAGCACAGCAACCCGGTGGAAACGGAGGTCGCGTACAGCGGTCATCCGCGCAACTACGGGCAGGCCAATGATCCGATGGTCGGCAATCGAATCGGCGGCGTGAACGTCTTCGGTGGCGGGCTTGGCCTCTACAACTCCGAAGGCGTACTGGTGGGCGCGATCGGTGTGAGCGGCGACACCTCATGTGCCGACCACAACATCGCGTGGCGCGCGCGGAACACGTTGAACCTCGACTTCGTGCCCAACGGCGTGGCCGCGATCTTCGGCGGCGACCCCACGCACAAGGACAACATCATCTTCGACATCACATCGCAGCCAGGCCAGATGCCGGGTGTGAGCACCTCCGGCTTCGGTCATCCGCACTGCGGCCCTGGACCGGCGGCGGGAGAAACGGCGCTCGCTGCCGCCCTCCCTGCAACGCGGTAGAAGACCTGTGGGCGGCGTCGCGCATCGTGCGGCGCTGCCCCTGCCCGCATCGTTCGATGGACCCGGCAACTGCGCGATGTGTGCCGGACATCACGTGACGGCGAGGTGCTACGCTCGCCAGATGTTGCCTGACGACCTCGAAGTATCCACCGATCCGGCCCGTATCGACCGCGATCTGGTCTACGGCTTCCTGCGCACGTCGTACTGGGCGTACGAACGGCCGCGTGACGTGGTGGAGCGCTCGATTCTCAACTCGCTCGTGTTCGGCGCGTACTCGTCGGGGCGCCAGGTCGCATTCGCGCGAGTCATCAGCGACCGTGCGGTGTTCGGCTACCTCGCTGACGTGTTCGTCGTACCCGAGTTCAGAGGCCGCAGCATCTCCAAGACGCTGATGAGGGCGATCCTCACGCATCCGGATGTGGCCGGCTTGAACATGCTGATGCTGCGCACGCGCGATGCACACGGACTCTATGCGCAGTTTGGATTCACGCCGCTGCCGAGTCCGAGCGAGATGCTGGTCCGCTATGCGGAACGGTGATCTTCACCGGCTCGCTCGGCCACGCGTGCGCGCGGGCCGGACACCATGATGAGGCCCGACGGCTGCTCGGCGAGCTGGAAGGCCGCTCGCAACACGTGCGCTCTCGCCCGGTTGCCGAAACGCCTTGAGGCGGTTGCCCGCGAGATTCTGTAGAATCAGGCCGCAATTTATTCGGACACGCTCTCCTATATGCACGGGGGGACAATGACGCTGGCGGCTGGCGCAAGACTCGGCGTGTACGAAATCGTCGGCCCTATCGGTGCGGGTGGGATGGGCACTGTCTACCGGGCCCGTGACACGCGCCTGCCGCGCGACGCCGCCATCAAAGTGTCGGCCGAGAAGTTCACCGAGCGATTCGCGCGCGAGGCGCACGCCATCGCGTCGCTGAATCATCCCAATATCACCACTCTTTATGACGTCGGCCCCGATTACCTGGTGATGGAGCTGGTCGAGGGGGCGACGCTCGCCGAGCGGATCGCGCAAGGGCCGCTGTCGCTCGACGCGGCATCGGCCATCGGCCGCCAGATCGCCGACGCACTCGACTACGCGCACGAGCGCGGCATCGTCCATCGCGATCTCAAGCCTGGCAACGTCAAGATCCGTCCGGACGGCGTCGTGAAGGTGCTCGACTTCGGCCTCGCCAAAGCCACCGCCGGACGGGCGGCCACGCAGTCGGACGATTCGCCGACCATGGCGATGCCGCAGACCGATGTCGGGATGATCGTGGGCACCGCCGCCTACATGGCGCCCGAGCAGGTGACCGGCAAGGAGGTGGACAAGCGCGCCGACATCTGGGCGTTCGGCTGCGTGTTCTACGAGATGTTGACCGGTCGCTCGGCGTATCAGACCGACTCGTCTCAGGAAACGATGGCGAGCATCCTGCGGGATGAGCCGGACCTGACGAAGGTTCCCGCGCAGGCACGCCGGCTGCTGAAGCGGTGTCTCGAGAAGGATCCCCAGAAGCGTCTGCGCCATATCGGTGACGTGATGGCCCTGCTCGACGAGCCGCCGTCCGGCGACTACTCGAAGACCGCTGCGCCGGCGTCGCCAGCGGCGATCCCGCGCCGACGGCGTCCCTGGTCTGCGGTATCCGCCGCAATCGCGCTCATCGGTATTGCCGTGGCGGGTTGGTCGTTGTGGCGGCCACCGACGAACGCAGGCGAGGCGGTGCGATTCGAGGTCGGGCCATCAGAGGGCATGCAGTTCTTTTACGGCGGGGCGATGGCCGTATCGCCAGATGGCCGTTGGATGGTGTTCCCGGCCATCGGTGCGGATGGGGTCGGACGTTACTGGATTCGGTCGCTCGACACGGTCGAGGCCAGGGCGCTTCCAGGCACCGAGACCGCCTACGTGCCGGCTGCGTGGTCGTGGGACAGCCGGTACGTGATCTTCAACACGCTGAACAGCCAGCAGCTCAGGCGAGTAGATATTCAAGGCGGCCCGCCGCAATCACTGGCGGATGCCGGTGGAGGGCTGAATGGGCTCGCGTCGAGTGAGAGCGGTGGCATCGTCTTCGCGACGACAGGAAATCTGCCGCTCCGCCGCTTGCCGGCCGGCGGCGGGACTCCGGTTCCGATCACTGCGCTTGGTCCGGGTGAAACGGCACACAGGTTCCCGCAGTTCCTCCCCGATGGCCGGCGATTCCTCTACCTCCGTGTCTCCAACGATCGGAACCGGATGGGTGTGTATGTCGGGTCCATCGACTCCGAGCCGGAGGAGCAGAGCTCGACGCGCCTCCTGGCGACGAACCGGCAGGCCTATTACGCGGCCTCGGCCGGTCGTTCGGGGCACCTGATATTCATGCGCGATACGACGCTGATGGCGCAGCCCTTCGATCCCGTCACCGTGGAGCTGAGCGGCGATGCGGTTCCGATTGCCGAAAACGTCGATTCGTTCGCCATCCAGACGTACGGGCTCTTCGCGGTCTCGGAGACCGGCACGCTCGTCTATCGCGGCGGTGCAGGGGCAAAGAACGCGCTCGTCTGGTTCGACGAGAGTGGCAATCCCGGAACCGCGTTCGGCGAGCCGGGGGATTATGGGCTTCCAGCGATCTCCCCTGATCAGATGCGGGTCGCCGTTGGTCGCGGCTTGGCCCCGACACGAGACATCTGGATCGTGGACGGAGCGCGGGGGACAACGACGCGCTTGACCTTCGACGCCGGCGATGATTTCAATCCGGTGTGGTCCCCGGACGGTACGCACGTCGCCTTTGCGTCGACGCGTACGGGGCTGGCAAAGATCTACGTGAAGCCGGCCGATGGCTCGGGCGAGGAGCGCCCGCTCGCCGATATACCCGGCGTGCCCACGAGCTGGTCGAGTGATGGCCGGTTTCTACTGTTCACGAGCAGCTCTCCTGAGACTGGCAACGATCTCTGGGCCATCGCCGACCCACTGCGGCCCTCGGCAGCCGCCAAGCCGTTCACCGTTCTCGCGACGCCGTTCAACGAGGTTCAAGGACAGTTCTCTCCAGATGGTCGCTGGATCGCGTACGTATCGAACGAATCATCGGTGGGGGATATCTTCGTCCGGCCCTTCTCGACAGACGGAAATGCGAGTGCCGCCGGGGGCAAGTGGCTCGTGTCCAGCGGCGGCCTCAGCGGCCAACCCCGGTGGAGCGCCGAAGGCAGGCGATTGTTCTACACCTCCGGGGCGACGTTCGGCGTCATGGCCGTGGACGTCGACACGCGCGAGGGATTCCGGTCAGGAACACCCAGGCGGCTCTTCACCGCTCCGCCGCCGCTTCTCCCCGTCGGATGGAACGTTGCGCCGGATGGCAAGCGCTTCCTCTTTGTCACCACGCCGGCCGGTGGCCGAACCGCGCCGTTCACGGTCGTGGTGAACTGGGCGGCGACGTTGAAGCGGTAGGCTGCTCTCTACGCCACGCCGAATCCCGGCCAGAACCGGGTGATCAGATATCCCACCGCGACGAGCCAGACCCAGATGAACGCAACCACCCACGAGCCGCGCCACGCCATCGTCTTCAAGTCGACGCCGTACCCTGCTGCGATCGCCGGACCCGCCGACGAGGAAGGCAGCATCAGCCCATAGTTGCCGGCCGCCGCGACGAGGTAGACGAAAGGAACAGGGTTCAGCTCCAGCCCCTCGAACATGCTGATCGTGATCGGCACGATGATGGCGACGGTTGCCGTGTTGCTCGTGATTTGCGTGATCAGAATGGTCAGCAGCGTGAAGACGACGACCGCAATGAAGCCGCCGTCTCCGGCGAGCGGCACGAGACGATCGGCCAGGAACTGTGCCGTGCCCGTCTCGCTGAGGATCTGTCCGAGCGCGGATCCACCTGCGAACAGATAGATCAGCCCCCAGACCATGTGCGCTTGCGCGTACTCCCATTCGAGCAGCGCTACTCGATTGTGCCGTATCGCGAAGCTCGCTACGGCAAAGGTCAGGAACACCAAGGCGGGCGTGAGTCCCGGCAGCGTCTCCGCGTACAGCTGTCGTGTGAAGGCGAACAGCGTCGCGGTAACGAAGAATGCCAGACCCCACCGCTCAGGACCCGTCATCGGGCCGAGCGCTCGAAGCTCCTGGACGAAATACTCGCGTGAGCCGTCGACTCGCGCCATCTCGGGCCGCAGTGCATACCGGATGAAGACGAGCACTGCCGCGGCGATCACGGTGGTGATCGGCAGCACCCGGGAGAGCCACGTCGTGAACAGAAACTCGTGGTCGATCAGGCGCTGCTCGACAATCTGAATGGTGAGCAGGTTGGGGGCCCCTCCGAGAGGCGTCCCCGACCCGCCGACCGCCGTTCCCCAGGCCACCGCAATCAGCAGCGCAGAACCGAAGGCGCTCTTGCCGACATCCGTGATCCCGATGAAGCGCAGCATGGCCACGACGATCGGCATCATCGCGGCAGCGACGACAGCGTTCGGCAGTACGGCGCTCAGAACCGTGGCGACCGCAAACCAGGCGACGATGTGTTGACGTGTGCCAGTTCCGATGCCCAGGAGCGACACCAGCGCGATGCGCCGATCGAGACCCCATCGTTGCCACAGCGTCGCCAGGACGTTCGCGCCAAGGAGGAGGAAGACGAGTTGTTCGGCGTAGGCCGGGAGGATGGTGGCGACCGACACAAAGCCGAAGATCCCGGGCACCACCAGCGGTAAGAATCCCGTCACCGCCAGGTGAACCGGCTGCGCGATCCACCACCACGACATCCAGACGAGCAGACCGATGCTGGCACGGACGGGATAGGGAACGTCCGGCAGCGGGGTCATGACCAGCAGCAGAAACACGGCCGGCCCGCCGAGCGTGTGGATCGTTGGCCAGGTGCGCTCCACGTCAGAAGGCCATCGCCGCCTGCCAGGCTTCGAGGTACTTGTAGCCGCTCCCCGTGTTGAACAGCACGACCGACTCGTCTCGAGCAATCTTCCGCTGCTCGACCAGACGCCGGATCGCAGCCAGTCCGGCACCGCCTTCCGGAGCGGCAAGGACGCCTTCGAGCCGCGCGAGCTCGCGACACGCGCCCATCAACTCGTCATCGCCGACCGCGATCGCCTCGCCGCCACTGGCGTAGACATCGGCGAGAATCAGGAAGTCGCCGAGCGCCTTGGGTACGCGCAGGCCGGCTGCGACCGTGGCCGCGTTCTCCCACTTCTCCGACACATCGGCCCGCTGCTCGAACGCCTTGACGATCGGCGCGCAGCCCGCGGCCTGAACGGCAATCATGCGCGGGCGGCGGCCGCTCACCAGTCCCATCGCCGCCAGCTCCTCGAAGGCCTTCCACATCCCGATGAGGCCGACGCCTCCGCCCGTTGGATACACGATGACATCCGGCAGCTTCCCCCCGAACTCCTCCCAGAGCTCGTAGCCCATCGTCTTCTTTCCTTCGATGCGGTAGGGTTCCTTCAGTGTGGACACCTCGAACCACCCGTTGGCCGCCGCGCGCGCGGCGATGAACGCACCACAGTCGGAGATCAGGCCGTCGATCAGGTGAACGTCGGCGCCAAACGCGCGCGTCTCGAGGACGATGGCGGCGGGCGTGTCGGCGGGCATCGCAACGACACAGCGCAGGCCAGCGTGTGCAGCGTACGCCGCCGCCGCGCCGCCCGCGTTGCCAGCGGTTGGAAGCGCGATGGTCTCGATGCCGAGCGCCTTGGCCATGCTGACGGCAGCGGACAGTCCGCGCGCCTTGAACGAACCGGTGGGATTCTGGCCCTCGTCCTTGATGTACAGCTTCGTGAGGTTCAGAACTTCACCCAGGCGCCTGGCGTGCACCAGCGGCGTCATCCCCTCACCGAGCGTGACGGCGCTCGCCGTGGGCAGTACCTCTCGATACCGCCACATGGAGCCGCCACGGGAGCGCAGCGCCTCGAGCGTCAGTGTCCGCCTGGCGGCGGCAAGGTCGTATCGCGCGAGAAGCGGTGCCCGGCAGACGAGGCAGAGATTCTGCGGCGACGATGCGCTGACGGCAATCCCGCAAGTCGAGCGAGAGCATTCGAGGTGCGAGAGGGTCGAAGCCATCGAGTCGATGAGTGGAGGAGGCCTTTTTATACATCGCTCCAGAGGCGCTCCGCCTCTATAATCCCGAAGCTCACTTCCCCGGAGGCTTCTCATGCGTCGTCATCACGCTTGGATCCGGCTGTCCCTCGTGTTCACGTTTGCGGTCGTCATTGCGGGCTGCAACAACGCGCCGTCTGTCGAGGCGCCGCGCGTCTCTGAAGCGCCGGCGGCGAGTGCGGCGCCCACCCGTAACAGTCACCAGGACTGGCCGACCGGCCATTACCGGGTCGTGGAAGGCTGGCCGAAGCCGTTGCCCGACACCGATCATTCGCACGCCGGCTGGACGTGGGGTTCGTTTGGCGGCGTGTACGCCGAGAACCCTGACCGGATTTGGGTCGCGATGCGCGGTGAACTGCCGCTGCCTCCGGGCGCCGCGCCGTGGACGCCATACGTGGCGCTGCAACCGCCGCGTGGCAATACGACCGGCAACGGGGATGGGATATCCGCGACCTGTCAGCCCGAGCCGAAGCGCGGTTGGGAGCGCCGCTTCACCCATTCGATCCTCGTGTTCAACAGCGCGGGCGATCTGGTCGACCAGTGGCCTCATCTCGACAAGCTGTTCGCGCAGTTGCCCTGCGGCCGGGGCCCTCACCAGATCAAGATCAGTCCGTACGACAAGGAGAAGCACGTCTGGATCATTGACGACCAGCTGCACGTGATCTACCGCTTCACCTACGACGGCAAACTGGTGCACACGCTCGGCGAGCTCGGAAAGAGAGGCCGCGGTCCGAACACCTTCGACCGGCCGACTGACATCGCGTGGCTGCCCGACGGGACGTACTTCATCTCGGACGGCTACGGCGGCACGCGCGTCGCGAAGTTCGGGCCCGATGACAAGTTCATCATGGACTGGGGACAGCCGCCTGCCGATCCGAAGAACCCGGGTCCCAACGAGTGGAACACCGTTCACAGCATCGCCATCAGCGCCGACCGCAAGCTGTTCGTCATCGACCGAGGACATGCGCGCATGCAGGTCTTCGACGAGAACGGCAAGTTCCTCGACATGTGGACACTGCGCTCGCCGCACTGGCCCGCAAGTCAGAACACGCTGATGGTGAATCACTTCATCGACGACAAGGGATTCATCTGGGTCGGCGATGCGCCGACGGCGCGCGTTCTGAAGTTCGATCAGAACGGGAACTTTCTTTACAGCTGGGGAGCGCCGGGGCCGCAGGCCGGCCGTCTCGGCTGCTCACACGGGATGACCACCGATCAGCTCGGCAACCTGTATCTCGCGGACTGCTTCAACGGGCGAGTGCAGAAGTTCGAGCCGATCCCGAACGCTGACCCGCAGAAGGTGGCCGGGCAGATCCTGCGCACCTGGGATACGTGGAAGAAGAACTGAAACGCTGAATGCTGAATGCTGAAGGCTGAATGCTGAAGGAGGTCTCAGCGCCTCCCCCTCTGCATTCTGCATTCAGCATTACACCATCACCGACCCGCGCTCCCCGCGAGATTGACCACGATGTCCCAGTGGAAGCGGACGAAGCGGTGAAGCTCCGCTTCGAGGATCCGTTCCTGATCGCTGTGGGCGCCGAAGCCTTTGGGTCCGTCTTCGATATCAGTCGCCGGCCCGACGCCGTAACACTGCATGCCCTTCTCGCGCAGGAACGCCATGTCGCTCGCGCCTGTGCTCATCGTGGGAAGCGTTGTCGTCTGGTAATGCCTGGTGACAGCGGCCTCGATGACCTTGAAGGCCTCGCTGCCGATCGACGACTCTCCGCCGTTGCGCGGTTTACCGGTCGTCGTCGGTGGCCACCCGTTGAACACCGCTTCTACGGCCGGGTCGTTCACGATCTTCTTGAGCTGCGAGAGGAATGCGTCGGGGTTCTCCGACGGCAGCATGCGGACATCCAGTGTGACCCTTGCCTCGGACGGGATGACGTTGTTGCGATAACCGCCCTGGATGATGTTGGGCGAGATCGACGTGCGCAGCATCGACGCGTGTCTCGGCTCGTTCCGGCGCAGCCATGCATCCGCCTCCGCGACCGCCTTCGGATCGCCGGTAAGGATGTCGCGATACCGGCGCGCCTGCTCGGGTGGCGAGATCTGCGCCAGCCGTGAGAAGTACGCGGCCGTCGTGTCGTTGAGATCGACCGGCGGCTGCCATTCGGTGACCGCGGCCACGGCTCTGGACAGGTGCGCGATCGCGTTGGTTTCCAGCGGGACCGACCCGTGACCGGCAGGGCCACGCGAGATCAGGTCGATCCCGTTCGGGATCTTTTCCACCGTCTGCACAGAAGCGAAACGCACGGCGCCTTTCTCGCGCGTCACGCCCCCGCCTTCGGCATAACAGTACTCGGCGTCGATCGCGCCGAAGTGCTGGTTGATCACGTGCTCGATGCCGATCTTGGTTGCGCCCTCCTCGCCGGCCTCGGCCAGGAAGATCACGTCGCGATCGAGCGGCACGTTGTGTCGCTTGAGCAGCAGCATCACCATCAGCGCGGCGGTCAGGTTGTCCTTGTCATCGACGGTGCCGCGGCCGTAGATATACCCGCCATCGCGGTCCGCGCTGAACGGAGGGTGCGTCCACTTCTTGGGATCGACATTGACGACGTCGGTGTGGCCCAGGATGAGCAGCGGACGCTTGCGCCCGGAGCCCGTGAGACGGGCGACCACATTCGGGCGATGCGCTTCGAGCGCGAAGACCTGGACGGGAATCCCTTCGCGCTCGAGCACGTCCTTCACGTAGTCGGCGGCCGGCTTCTCACCGCCCGGAGGATCGCTGGTGTCCAGGCGCACCAGCGCCTG
>Ga0073934_10009245_pt1 | contig 12712 bp, 11 predicted proteins | sample LarsenN4metaG_FD_76834 | JGI IMG/M metagenome (GOLD analysis project Ga0073934, IMG submission 76834) | Hot spring sediment bacterial and archeal communities from British Columbia, Canada, to study Microbial Dark Matter (Phase II) - Larsen... ...
CGCTGGTACCGCTTCGCCTGCGAGCGCGCCGGGCTCGATCCGGTGGCGATCTATCCGGGGCTTGTCGAACGCTACGCTGCGCCGAAGCTGCGCCCGCCGTTCAACGATGCAGCGCGCCGTGCCGCCGGCTTCAGCGAGGACGAGATCGCCTACCTCACGCGGGCCGCCTGAGCATGCGCATTTTCGTCGCCGGCTTCCACCACGAGACCAACACCTTCGCGCCCTCGCCGGCGGACTGGGCGGCCTTCGAGGCCGGCGCCGGCTACCCGCCCTACGCGCGCGGCGCGGCGATGCTCGAGCAGATGCGCGGCGGCAGCCTGGCCATCGCCGGCTTCGCGCGCGAGGCCGACCGGCGCGGCTGGACGCTGGTGCCGTCGGTCTGGGCCGGTGCGATGCCGAGCAACCGCATCACCGCCGAAGCCTTCGCGCGCATCGTGGGCGAGATCGAGGACGACCTGCGCTCGGCCTGGCAAGGCGGGGCAGGCGGCCTGGACGGCATCTTCCTCGACTTGCACGGCGCCGCCGTGGCCGAAAGCGCCGACGACGCCGAGGGCGAACTGCTGGCGCGGCTGCGCGCGATCGTCGGGCCGGCGCTGCCCGTGGTCGCCAGCCTGGACCTGCATGCCAACGTCACCCGGCGCATGCTCGCGCACGCGAGCGGCCTGAGCGCCTACCGCACTTATCCGCACGTCGACATGGCGGCCACCGGCGAACGCGCCGCGGCGATGCTGGCGCGGCGCATGGCCGCGCCGGGCCGGCGCTGGCACACCTCGGCGCGGCGCGTGCCCTTGCTGCTGCCCTTGAACGCGCAGTGCACCTTGATGGAGCCGGCCGCGTCGGTGATCGCCGAACTGGAGCGGCTCGAGTCCCGCACCGGTGCGGAGCTGAACTTCGCGATGGGCTTCTCGGCAGCGGACTTCGCCGAGTGCGGGCCGGTGGTCTTCGGCCACGGCCTCGACGAGCGGGAGCTGGAGCACACCGTCGATGCCCTGCATGCCGCCGTCGTCGCTCGGCGGCGCGAATGGGCCGCCGAGTTCCTGGCCCCGGCCGAGGCCGTCGAGCGTGCCGTGGCGCATGCCACACCCGACCACGGCCCGGTGGTCATCGCCGACACGCAGGACAACCCCGGTGCCGGCGGCGACGCCAACACCACCGGGATGCTGCACGCCCTGCTGGCGGCCCGCGCCGGCCATCGCCTCGGCGGCCGGGTGGCGCTGGGCCTGCTGTTCGATCCCGACAGCGCCCGTGCCGCCATCGCCGCCGGCCTCGGCGCCAGGCTGAACCTGAGCCTCGGCCGCGCCGTACCGACCTGGGCAGGCACGCTCACCGACCCGCCGGTGGCCTGCGAGGCCCGTGTGCTGGCGCTGCACGAGGGCACGCTGCGCCTGCACGGGCCGATGACCGCCGGCAGCACGGTACGGCTCGGGCCCTGCGCCTGCGTCGAGGTCGAAGGCGTGCGCGTGCTGCTGGCCAGTGCCAAGGCGCAGATGCTCGACCTCGACCTGTTCCGCTTCCTCGGCGTCGAGCCGGCGGCGATGCGGGCGCTGGTGGTGAAGAGCTCGGCGCACTTCCGCGCCGCCTTCGCGCCGATCGCCTCGCACATCCTGGTGGCGAAGGCGCCGGGGCCGATGCCCGCCGACCCGGGCGACCTGCCCTGGCGGCACCTCGATCCGGGCACCGCGCCGCGCCCCTGAACCGGCGAGGCTGGCACGCCGCCCGCTTACACTTCGCGCCACGCCCACGGACCGATCCGTCCGGGCTCCCGACAAATCCTTCACCGAGGACTTCATGACCACCGCCATCACCACCCGTCGATTCCTGCAAACCGTCGGCCTGCTGTTCGCCGGCACGCTGCTCGCCGCCTGCGGCAAGAAGGAGGCGCCCGCACCCGCCGCCTCGGCGCCCGCCCCGGCCGCTTCCGTCGCCGCCGCACCCCCGCCGCCGGCCAAGGTCTACGTGGTCGGCACCGATGCCGCCTACGCGCCGTTCGAGTCGCAGAACGAGAAGGGCGAGATCGTCGGCCTGACCATCGACGTGGTGAACGCCGTGGCCGCCAAGGCCGGCATCGAGGTCAAGTTCGTCAACACCCCGTGGGAAGGCATCTTCAACTCGCTGGCCCAGGGCGACCGCGACATGCTCGCCTCGTCGATCACGATCACCGACGAGCGCAAGCAGACGATGGACTTCACCAACCCGTACTTCGACGCCTACCAGCTCATCGCCGTCAAGCAGAGCTCGAAGGTTGCCAAGTTCGACGACCTGAAGAAGCTCAAGGTCGGTGTGCAGACCGGCACCACCGGCGACGAGGCGGTGACCAAGCTGCTCGGCAAGAACAGCACGGCGATCAAGCGCTTCGAGTCGACGCCGCTGGCGCTCAAGGAACTGGAAGCCGGCGGCGTGGACGCCGTGGTGGCCGACAACGGCGTGGTCGTGAACTACGTGACCAACAACCCGGGCGCCAAGTTCAAGACCGTCAGCGACAAGGCCTTTGTGCCCGAGCAGTACGGCTTCGCGGTCAAGAAGGGCAACACCGAGCTGCTCGAGAAGCTGAACAAGGGCCTGGCCGACATCAAGGCCGACGGCACCTACGACCAGATCTACGCCAAGTACTTCGGCGCCCCGGCCGCCGCGGCACCGGCCTCGGCCGCCTCGAAGTAAGCAGGACGCGGCGCGCGTGGACCTGCGCTGGGAGATCCTCGCCGGCTACGGGCCGCTGTTCGTCAGCGGCCTGTGGATGACGATCCAGCTGACCATCGTCTCGATCGGCGCCGGGCTCGTGCTCGGCGTGCTGCTCGGGCTGGTCAGCAGTTCACGCGACGCCCCGCCCCCGAAATCCGCTGCGCTGGCCTGGCTGCTGAAGGCCGCGCGCGGCATGACGGTGGCCTACGTGGCCTTCTTCCGCGGCACGCCGCTGTTCGTGCAGATCCTGCTGGTGCACTTCGCGCTGATGCCGGCGCTGGTGCACCCCGACACCGGCCTGCTGCTCTCCGGAGAGGCCGCCCGCGAGTTCCGCCAGAGCCACGGCGCCTTCTTTTCCGGCGCGCTGGCGATGACGCTCAATGCCGGCGCCTACATCTCGGAGATCTTCCGCGCCGGCATCCAGAGCATCCACACCGGCCAGACCCAGGCCGCCTACAGCCTCGGCCTCAATCACGCCCAGGCGATGCGCTTCGTGGTGCTGCCGCAGGCCTTCCGGCGCATGGTGCCGGCGCTGGTCAACGAAGGCGTCACGCTGATCAAGGATTCCTCGCTCGTCTCGGCCATCGGCCTGGCCGAACTGGCGCTGGCGGCGCGCACCGTGGCCGGCGCGTACTCCCGCTATTGGGAGCCCTATCTGGCGATATCGGCCGTCTACCTCGTGCTGACCCTGACCTTGTCGATGCTGGCCAAGCGCCTCGAAGCGCCCTCCCACCTGCGCGGCCGCTGACCGTTTGACGCGTTGTTGTGGCTAGAGCGCAACGCGACCTCGGGTTTTCCTCCATCTGTCATCTACCATTGGTCACCTCGTTCCGGGGGCTTCGGTTTCCCGGGTGTGTGTTGCGAATGAAGACCAAAAGGATCTACATGAAGCGCTCTCTCTTCCTGGCCGCCGTGGCCACCCTGGCCGGCACCTCTGCCCTGGCCCAAAGCAGCGTCACCATCTATGGCCGTCTGAACACCTCCGTCGAACGTCAGAAGGACGGCGACGAGTCGATCACCGCGCTGCAGAACAATGCTTCGCGCATCGGCTTCAAGGGCACCGAGGATCTGGGCGGCGGCCTGAAGGCTTCGTTCCTGATCGAGCACGGCTTCAACGTCGACACCGGCGCCCAGAGCGGCGCTGCGTTCTGGGGTCGTGAGAGCTGGGTTGCCCTCGAAGGCGGTTTCGGCCGCGTGCGCCTGGGCAACATGGGCCCGACCGCTGCCTACTTCGCGACGGCCGACTACATCAGCATGCACAACCACGACACCGGTACGTCGTCGGATGCGTTCTACCGGTACCCCGGTGACGTTCGCAACACGATCGCCTACAACTCGCCGAACTTCGGCGGCGTGACTTTCGACGCGCAAGTCGGCCTGGCCGAGTCCACCAACCCGCGCAAGACCATCGTCCTGGCGGCCAACTACGTCGGCGGCCCGCTGCACCTGGGCGCCAGCTACGTGACCGCGCCGAACGGCCCGGTCGCCCTGGGCTTCACGGGTGACGACAAGAACAGCGAGTTCGGCCTGCGCGCCCTGTACGAAATGGGCCCGTTCACCGTCGGTGCCTACTTCATCAGCAACAAGATCGAAGACGGTTCGGGCGTGGACGCCAAGCGCAAGTCGTGGCGCCTGTCGGGCATGTACGCGATGGGTGCGAACGAGTTCCACCTGAACTACGGCGCGGCTGGCGCCCTGGAAGCCGGTGGTGCGACCATCATCGACAAGGCCTCGCAGTTCACGGCCGGCTACAACTACAACCTGAGCAAGCGCACCAAGGTGTACGCGTTCTACACCCAGGTGGACAACAAGGGTGACAACGTCACCGGCGGTACCTACTACGTGTCCACCCCGGGCACGAAGTTCTCGTCCATCGCCGCGGGCGTGCGCCACAACTTCTGATCCCGGAAGTTCACAGCGTCTGAAGGGGCCGGTCGCAAGACCGGCCCCTTTTTCGTTCAGCCGAGGAAGTAGCGCTTCAACCCGGCCAGGATCATCTCCACCGCGATCGCGGTGAGCACCAGGCCCATCAGCTTCTCGGTCGCGGCCACCACCGAATCGCCGAGCAAGCGGCGGATGCGCTCGCACAGCAGCAGCACCGCACCCGACACCGCCATCGCCACCGTCAGCGCGGCCACCCAGGTCAGCACACGGTCCGGCTGGCGCGAGGCGAGCAGCAGCACCGTGGCCATCGCCGAGGGCCCGGCCAGCAGCGGCACGGCCAGCGGGAAGATCAGCGGCTCCTTGCCTTCCGGCATGCCGTAGACCCCACCCTCGTGGCCGAAGATCATGCGGATGGCCACCATCAGCAGGATCACGCCGCCGGCAACCTCCAGCGAGCGCTCCGACAGGTGCATCACGCGCAGGAAGGCCTCGCCGGCGAACATGAAGCCGAGCAGCACGGCGAAGGCGATCGCCACCTCGCGCAGTGCGACGCGGCGCCGGCGCTCCTTCGGCACGCCGTTCATGATGGGAATGAAGATCGGCAGGCTGCCCAGCGGGTCGAGCACGAGCAGCAGCAGGATCAGGGCGGAGAGAAAGCTGTGGTCCATGGGGGCGCGATTGTGCGTCACCGCCGGCGCTGGCCCGCGGATGGCTCCATCGGGCGATGCCGCGCCGGCGGCCAAACCGAACACTGGCGGCTTCCCGAGGAGAACCGCCCATGCACCCCGAAGACGATTCCCGCCACGACGGAGGCAGGCCGCTGCTGCCCGCCGCGCTGCTGATTCCCGTGCTGCTGGCCCTGCTGAGCTGGTCGCTGCTGATCCCCGCCCAGGCCGCCGAACCCCGGGCCCGGCTGACGATCGAGCTGCAGCTCGACGGCCGCAGCCGCTGGCAGGACGCCGGCGACGACAGCCGCACCACGCTCAAGCGCCACTACCGCATCGTCACCTGGCTGCAACCGGTCGGCGAGCCGATGGAGGTGAACACCAAGGCGCCGGACTACGCCCAGGCGATGATGGCGAGGGCGGACCAGGTCCAGGCGCGTGTCGCGCAGGCACAGGCCCGCCACGGCCAGAGCGCGCCGCCGATGGACATGGCCCGCCAGATGGAGCTGGCCCGCCAGGCCCAGGCCGCCTGCGGCACCGACCGCGACTGCCTGATGCGCATGCTGGCGCCACAGGTGGCCGCGCAGGTCACGCCCGACCGTGCGCAGCAGGCCAGGCTGGTCCGGCACGCGGAGACGGCCGCGCCCGAGGATGACGGCGAGGACCGCCGCTTCCAGACCTTCCAGGGCATCGACCGCTGCGATGCCAAGGTCGAGGTGCAGGTCGACGAAACCATCGAAGGCCGCTACGCCGACGTGCAGGGCCCGGTGCCCTGGAAGGTGGTGCGCCGCGACGCCCAGCCGCCCACGGCCGACGAACTGCGCCTGATCTGCCTCGGCTTCAGCCTGGTGCTGGACCGCCGCAGCGGAGCGATCACCACCGACGCCGGCTTCGGCCTGCCCGAGCCGCGCGTCACCTCGGTGCACAGCGAGCGCGGTCGCAGCAGCACCAGCGTCGACCGGCTCGGCACCCTGGACGCGGTGTCGAAGTGGGTGGCCGAACGCACCCGCCAGGCCCCGCGCGCCGGCAGCGCGTCGGCCACGCTGCCGATGGTCTCGTCGCGCGAGGCCGGCCGAGGCCGCACCGAAGGCGGCGTGAAGGCCACCCTGAGCTGGAAGTTCGAGGAACTCTGACCCGCCCCCTTCCGGGGTGGCCCGCCGAATGGCTCCTGTGGCCGATGCCGCGCCGGGGCCGCCACGGAACACTGACAACCCAGCCGCGACACACCGCCGCGGCTCCTGCGACGACAAGACCCACGAGGACACGACATGAGCACCGCCACCGCCACCCGCCCCGCCACCGCCGCCGCCACCCGCAGCGAACGCCTGGACCTCTACGTCGGCATCCACAAGGCCCTGCGCCACTTCATGACCGACACCCTGCACCGCGTCGGCCGCATGGACGCGACCAACGCCGACGACCTGCGCCGCACCCTGGGCCAGTTCGAGGACCTGATGGAACTGTGCCTGCAGCACGTGCACCACGAGAACGACTTCGTGCACACCGCCATCGAGGCGCGCCAGCCGCGCGGCGCCGCGCGCACCGCCGACGACCACGTCGAGCACATCGCCCACATCGCCGCGCTGCGCGACGAGGCGCGTGCCCTGGCCCAGTCCGAAGTGACGGCTCGGCCGGCGCTGGCGCTGCGCCTGTACCGCCACCTGGCGCTGTTCGTGGCCGACAACTTCCAGCACATGAACGTCGAGGAAACGCAGAACAACGCGGCCCTGTGGGCGAACTACAGCGACGACGAGCTGATGGCGCTGCACCACCGCATCGTGGCCAGCCTGCCGCCCGAGGAGAACCTGCTGGTGATGCGCTGGATGATCCCGGCCAGCACGCCGGCCGAGCGCGCCCAGGTGCTCGGCGGCATGCGCGCCGGCGCCCCTGCCGAGGCCTTCGCCGCCGTGATCGACACGGTGCGACCGCACCTCGACGACAACGCCTGGGACCAGCTCGCCCGCGCCCTCGGCGTGCCGCAGCAGCCCGGCCTGGCGCACTTCGGCTGAACCCGGCCGTCACGGAGAACCGCCATGACCCTCTGGCTCCGGCGCGCCGGCATCGGCCTGCTCGTCCTCGTCGCGCTGCTCGCCGCGGCGATCACCCTGCTCGTCGCCAACGGCCACCGCAAGGCCGAACGGCGCGTCGAGGTCGCCGCGGCCGGCGTGGCCGAGCGCGGCGATGCGGCCGCCGTCGAACGCGGCGGCTACCTGTTCCGCTCGCGCGGCTGCACCGACTGCCACGGCACCGACGGCGCCGGGCGCACCTTCGTCGACGACGGCAAGGGCCTGCGCCTGCATGCGCCGAACATCTCGCCGGCCCCCGGCTCGGTGGTGGCGTCGTACCGCATGGACGACTGGGACCGCGCCATCCGCCACGGCGTCGCGCCGGGAGGCCGTCCGCTGCTGATCATGCCCAGCGAGGACTACAACCGCCTCACCAACGACGACTTCGCGGCGCTGGTGGCCTACCTGCGCCAGATGCCGGCCGCCAGCGGCGGCGCGGCCGAGGTGCGGCTGCCGATGCTGGTGCGTGCGCTGTACGGCGCCGGCGTGGTGCGCGACGCGGCCGAGAAGATCGATCATGCGAAGGCGCCGTCCGTCCCGGTGCCGGAGGCGGTGACGGCCGAACACGGGGCCTACGTGGCCAATGCCTGCATCGGCTGCCACGGCGCCGCGCTGCAGGGCGGCCGCATTCCCGGCGCGCCGCCCGAGTGGCCGCCGGCAGCCCGCCTGAGCCCCGGCGAAGGCTCGGCGATGGCGCGCTATGCCGACGCCAGGGCCTTCGTGGCGATGATGCGCAGTGGCATCCGCCCCGACGGAAGTGCGGTGAGCCCGGTGATGCCCTTCGGCGCGCTGCGCGAGATGAGCGACGTGGACCTCGAGGCGCTGTACGTGCACCTCAAGGGCCTGACGCCGCAGATGGCGGCCGCACGCTGACGCGGCCGGACCTGGAGATGTCCATGCATGTGATGACCCCCACGGCCGGCGCACTGCTGGCCTGCCTGACGCTGATCGCCTGCGGCGGTGGCGGCGACTGGGAATCGGTGAAGATCGAGAAGCAGGCCGAAGCCTCGGCCGTGCACCTGGAAGGCTGCGTGGTCGACGAGCGCGGCCGGCCGGCTGCCCGTGCCGTGCAGGCCGTGCTCGCCGACGGCCGGCTCGCCGGCACCACGGTGAGCGCCGTCGACGGCGTGTTCCGGCTGGACGTGCCGGCGCGTGCCGTGCTGCGCATCGAGTCGCTCGGCGGCCACTCCGACGGCATCACGCTGATGACCGGCGACCGACCGATCGCGGTGGGCGGCTGCCTGCGCGGCTGACACCCGCCTCAGTCGCCAGCGGCGACCCCCTCGCGGCGCGGATCGGCCGCGCCGAACCAGCCTTCGCCGCGGCGCTGTATGCCCTGCGCGCCGCTGGTCATCGGCGCGATGCTGAGCTCGTGGCCGCGCTCGCGAAGCGCGCGCACCAGCGTCTCGCTGGCACGGCCCTGCTCCAGTTCGGTCGGCCCGTTGCGCGAGCCGAAGTTGGGCAGCGCGATGGCCTGCTGCAGATCGAGCTGCCAGTCCAGCGCGGCGATCAGCGACTTGGCCACGTAGGCGATGATGACCGGCCCGCCCGGCGAGCCCAGCGCCATCTCGAAGCGGCCGCTGCCGCGCTCGAACACCAGCAGCGGCGCCATCGACGAGCGCGGCCGCTTGCCGGCCTGCACGCGGTTGGCCACCGGCATGCCCTCGACCTCCGGCACGAAGGAGAAATCGGTGAGCTGGTTGTTGAGCAGGAAGCCGCGCACCATGAGCTGCGCGCCGAAGCCGTTCTCGATCGTGCTGGTCATCGACAGCGCATTGCCGAAGCCGTCGACGATGGCCACCTGCGTGGTCGACGGCAGTTCGGGACTGCGGTCGTCGGCCAGCGCCATCGTGGCCGCGCGCGGCCGGCCGGGCTCGGCGCGGCCCATGCTCTGCTCGCCGATCAGCAGCGCGCGCCGGCGCAGATAGTCGGCATCGAGCAATGCAGCGGTGTCCACCGTCACGAAGTCCGGGTCGGCCACGTAGCGGTTGCGGTCGGCGAACGCCAGGCGCTGCGCCTCGCTGATCAGGTGCACGGCCGCCGGTGCGGGCTCCAGCCCCCAGGGCGCCGCGACCGGCGGCAGCGCGGCGAGATCGTGGCGGACCAGCAGTCCCAGCACCTGGGCGATGGCCAGCGTGCCCGACGAAGGCGGCGGCATGCCGCAGACGCGGTGCTGTCGGTGCTCGAAGCACAGCGGCACGCGCTCCACGGCGCGGTAGCCGGCCAGGTCGGCCTCGGCCAGCACGCCCGGGTTGCGCGCATGGCCGCGCACCTTCGCGACGATGTCGCGGGCGATCTCGCCGCGGTAGAAGGCATCGGCGCCGCCGCGCGCCATGCGACGCAGCGTCTCGGCCAGCACCGGGTTGCGCAGCGTGGCGCCTTCGCGCAGCGGCCGGCCTTCGGCATCGAAGAAGACCCGCCGCGCCTCGTCATCGTCCCGCAGGGGTTCGGCGCTGCCTTCGGCGAGCAGCCGTGCCAGCCGTGCGCCCACCGGCACGCCGCGCTCGGCAGCGGCGATGGCCGGCTCGAACAGGCGCGCCCAGGGCAGCCGTCCGTGCTGGCGATGCACCAGCTCCAGCGCGCGCAACACGCCCGGCGTGCCGACCGAGCGGCCACCGACCACCGCCTCACGAAAGCCCATCCGCCGGCCATCGCGCAGGAACAGGTCCGGTCCCGCCTCGGCCGGCGCCGTCTCGCGGCCGTCGAAGGCCTGCACGCGGCGGCCGTCGTGGTGCATCAGGAACAGACCGCCGCCGATGCCCGAGCTCTGCGGCTCGACCAGCGTCAGCATCATCTGCACGGCGATCGCCGCATCGACCGCACTGCCGCCGTCGCGCAGCATCTGCAGGCCGGCCTGCGCGGCCAGCGGGTGGGCCGCCGCCACCATGTGGCGCGAGGCGGTCCAGCCCGGCTTGTCGGCAAAGCCGCTGGCCGCCTCCGGCGCGGCCGGCGGCGCCGACGAGCATCCTGCCAGGCACGCGGCCAGCGCCAGCCCGAAGGCCGCGATGGCGGCGCGCCACGCGCTCACTCGGCCGCCTTGCCCGCCGACGGATCGGCGCCGATGTGGTGCATCACCCGCTGCGGGAACGGGATCTCGATGCCCTCGCGGTCGAACAGGTCGAGCACGGCGAGGTTGACGTCCGAGCGCACGTTGCCCTGGCCGTTCTCGGGGTCGGCGATCCAGAAGTTGATGGTCAGGTTCATGCCGTCGGCCGCGAACTCGGTCAGCTGGCACGACGGCGCCGGATCGACCAGCACCCGCGGCACGGCCGAGACGGCCTCGACCACGAGCGGCTGCAGGGCGCGCACGTCGGTGCCGTAGGCCACCTGCACGGTGGTGGTCAGCAGCACCTTCATGTCGGCCAGCGAAAGGTTCTCCACCCGCTGGGTGATCAGCATCTCGTTGGGCACGATCGCCTCGCGGCCCGACAGGGCGCGGATCACCGTGTAGCGCGTGCGGATGTCGGCCACGCGGCCGTCGAAGTTGTCCACGCGCACCATGTCGCCGATGCGCAGCGAGCGCTCGGCGAGGATCACGAAGCCGCTGACGTAGTTGGCGGCGATCTTCTGCAGGCCGAAGCCCAGGCCAACGCCGAGCGCGCCGCCGAGCACCGACAGCGCGGTCAGGTCGATGCCGACCGCCGACAGCGCCAGCAGCAGGCCGACGAACAGCAGCAGCGCGCGCACCAGGTTGGCGGCGATCTTGCGGATGGACAGGTCGTCGCCGCTGCCCTTGAGCAGCTGTTTCTCGATCGCCGCCGAGATCCACAGCGCCACCACCAGCACCAGCCCGGCCGTCACCGCACCCTCGATCGCATTGCGCAGCGAGATCTGCGTGCCGCCGACCTTCCAGCGGACCTCGTCCATCGCCTCCAGCAGCAGCGGCAGCACGCCGGTGATCCACAGCACCACCGCCAGCCAGGCGATCCAGGACACGGTGCGCTCGATCACCCGCACCGCATGCGCGGTCGGGAAGGTGACGTGCAGCACACGCACCGCCAATCGGATCACCGCCAGCGACAGCAGGATGGGGATGGCCAGCTTGAACACGGCGATCGGCAGCGTGGCGGCCAGCAGCAGCCGCGCGCCGAAGGCCAGCCCCAGCGCCAGCACCGGGAACAGCACGCCGTCGACGATGCGGTCGCCGAACCAGATCGAGCCGGCCGCCGCGGTGCGCCCGCGCAGCAGGCGCACGATCAGCCAGGCCAGCCCCAGGCAGGCGGCGAGCACGCCGAGTTCGGTGAGCGCCGCGGGCTGGGCGAGCCGGGCCAGGAGGTCGTTGAATTCGGTGGTGTCGAGCGTGCGGGTCATGTCGGGTCGGAATCGGGCGGGCCGCATTTGACCACGCAGCACCGTTACGGTTGGTGAACGACCCGCGGCGCGGCCGCGCTATCGTGCGACCTGCCCGCCGGAAGCCCGACCATGCCCCAAGCCCTGCGCCACACCCTGCTGTCGATGCGCGACCTGCTCGCCACCGCCGGCCCCTTCATCCTGCTGGCCCTCGTGCTGCTGTTCGCCGCCTACGAGGTGCTCGACCCGAACCCGCCGAAGACGGTGGTGCTGGCCACGGGTGCCGACCAGGGCGCCTATGCCGAATTCGGCAAGCGCTATGCCGCCGCACTGAAGGCGCACGGCATCACCGTCGAGCTGCGCCGCACCGCCGGCGCAGCCGAGAACCTGGCGCTGCTGCGCGACGAGAGCTCCGGCGTCGACCTCGCCTTCGTGCAGGGCGGCGCCGACGTCGAGTACGCCAGCACGGCGGACTACGAGGAGGCCAACGCCGGGCTGGTGTCGCTGGGCAGCCTGTTCCACGAGCCGGTCTGGCTGTTCTACCGAGAGGAGTCCGCCCAGCGCGCGTTCGGCAAGCCGCAGCTCGAGGCGCTGGTCGACCTGGCCCGCCCCGGCGACTGGAAGCTCAACATCGGCGCGCCCGGCAGCGGCGTTCCCAACCTCGTCAAGCGGCTGCTCGAGGCCAACCGCGTGGACGCCAACGCCTTGCAGCTGGTGCAGAACCCGTCGACGCCCGCCGTCGTGGCGCTGCTGGCCGGCGACATCGACGCCCTGGTGTTCGCCTCGGCGCCGGAGTCGCCGCTGGTGCAGATGCTGCTGCAGACGCCGGGCGTGAAGCTTTTCGACTTCCCGCAGGCCGAGGCCTACTCGCGCCGCTTCCCGTTCCTCAGCCCGGTGATGCTGCCGCGCGGCGTGGTCGACCTGGCGCGCGACATGCCGCCGGCCAACGTCCGGATGATCGCGCCCACCGCCACGCTGGTGGCGCGCGAGTCGCTGCACCCGGCGCTGGTGCAGCTGTTCGTGCAGGCGGCCAGGCAGATCCACGGTGCGCCGGGCTGGTTCCAGCGCAAGGGCACCTTCCCGTCGGTGGAGAACACCGAGCGGCCGCTGGCCGCGGAGGCCGAGCGC
>Ga0073934_10009246_pt1 | contig 12709 bp, 13 predicted proteins | sample LarsenN4metaG_FD_76834 | JGI IMG/M metagenome (GOLD analysis project Ga0073934, IMG submission 76834) | Hot spring sediment bacterial and archeal communities from British Columbia, Canada, to study Microbial Dark Matter (Phase II) - Larsen... ...
CGAAATGCCTTAATCCGAAAGGCGGAGTATCGGTTATGTGTTAAATTTAATCTACAACTTCCAAAACGCCTTGTTGTCAATGGTTAGAGGCTCGTTGTTGCTCTAAACTCCGGCAAAAGGTGTCAAGGAGCTGTTGGGCAAGGATCTCAAAAAGATTTTTGACGAAGTATCATTTTTCGATTGACTTTTCATACGAAGGGCGAGAGAACAGAAATATGGCGAGAGTTGAGACCGAATTACTTAAACCCTATCCGGAGAAACGTAAGCGAAGCCATCGGGGGTGGACGCAAGGCCTGGAAAATCAGACCCTTCTGGGGTATTTACTCCTCTTCCCGATTTTTATTATCTTGATAGGGTTAATAAGTTTCCCCTTTATAACCACCATCGCTTTCAGTTTTCAAAATAAACTGGTGGGGGTGAAAGAAAGCGAATGGGTAGGGTGGGACAACTACCGGGAGCTCTTGCATAACCCCATCTTTCTGAAAACGGTGGTGAATTCTTTTGTTTACACCCTCCTGGGGGTAGGGATAAAATGTGCGGTCGGTTTAACGACGGCCACCGTTCTTAACCAGCCGATCCGGTTTCGGAATTTTTTCCGCGCCCTCCTGTTTGCTCCCTGGGCGATTCCCGCCGTGATGACGGCTCTGAATTTTCGTTGGATCTTCGACGACATGAACGGGGTGCTCAATCTCACCCTCGTGCGATATTTTGGCCGGAAGGAATTCATCTATTTCCTGAGCGATCCCACCATCGCCATGTTTTCGGTGATAGCCGTGGTGGTATGGCAGGGAACCCCTTTTTACAGCATGAATTTTCTTGCCGGCATGCAGGCCGTTCCCGCCGAGCTTTACGAGGCTGCGGACATCGATGGGGCCTCGTCCGTACAAAAATTTTTCTATATCACGATCCCGAGTATCCGCCATGTCATCGCCATCACCGTGCTCCTTTCGACCATCTGGACGGCTAATGAGGTCCAGTTTGTCTATATTCTCACCAATGGAGGTCCGGATTATGCCACCCAGATCTTCCCGAACCTTGCGCTAGAGCTTTTTCAAGGCCAGCATTTGTTGGGGAGGGCGGCGGCTGTAACCCTTATTTTCTTCCCCCTCTTCTTGATCGCTATAACCCTGCTCACCAGGAAAATGCTAAGGCAGACCGAATTGTAAACGAATCCGTAGGGCGGAACACGGTTTCGCTCCAACGGGGAACAAGGCAGTTTTATATGGAAGTCGTGGAAAAACGGTTTAAGAGCCTCGGAGCCGCCCTCCTCACCTATCTCGTGCTAGCGCTACTCTGTGTATGGACCCTGGGCCCCCTTTACTGGGTGCTGGCGACGTCCTTCAAGTACGACAAGGAAATCTACGGTGCCGAGGCCACGCTGGTGCCCCGGGAATTTACCTGGAAGAACTATACCACGATACTCTTCGAGAAGCCTTTCCCAAACTTTTTTTTCAACAGCGTCCGCATTGCCTTGGTAACGACCTCTGCGTCCATCCTCTTCGGCACCCTTGGCGCTTATGCCTTCATTTATCTCCGCTTTCCCGGCCAGAACCTGATGGCCCGCAGCATGATCGTGACGTACCTGATCCCTCCCGTGTTACTTGCTTTTCCTTTGTTTGCGCTCTTTAATAAGCTAGACTTGATAGACAGTATCTACGGGCTTATGCTCGCCCATTTGACCTTCACAGTGCCTTTCTGTACGTGGATGCTGATGAGCTACTTCAAGACCGTCCCTCGAGAGCTCCATGAAGCGGCTTTGGTCGATGGGTGTACCCGCCTGGGTACCCTCTTCCGTATCATTTTTCCCCTTTCCGGCCCAGCGATTGCTGTGGTGACCCTCTTCTCTTTCACCCTCTCTTGGAATGAGTTTCTCTATGCCATTATGTTTACACAAAATAAATGGTCTCAGACCATTACCTCCGGGCTCAGCAGTCTCATGGTGGAGGACATCTTTTTCTGGGGACAAATGATGGCTGGCAGCGTCCTGGCTTCTCTACCGACCGTTATTATTTACTTCTTCTTCCAAAGGCTCATGATCAAGGGACTCGTCGTAGGAGCAGTAAAAGCCTGAATCCATGGGACGGTAAGCGATAGGCCGCGTCGCTTCTATGCACGGCCTGCCGTTTACGGTCCACGCCTGATATGACTGAAAAGACTTTCACGCGCAGAGAAGTTTTGAAACAAGGCGCGGTGGCCGCCGGCACCGCGACCCTCTCCGCCTGGTTACCTCGCAAGACCTGGGCCGCCAAACCTCGGATAACCGTCTGGACCATCGGTTTTTTTAATCCCAAAGCCGATGAGATCGTTCAGCAACAATTTGCGGAATTTGCGAAACAGGCCAACGCGGAGGTCAACGTGGTGATCGTGCCGGGCCCTCAGATCACCCGCAAGTTGCAGACGGCTGTGGAGGGAGGGGCTCCCCCCGACCTCTCCATGATCTACGATGCCGATACCCAGTATTATCGATCCATCGGGCAACTCCACGAGGTCACGGATATAGTCGGCGAGATGAAGAAAGAACCCGAGGGGCTTTTCCCCCCCTCCCTCGTCGCGGTGGAGCATGAAGGGAAAGCCTTCGGGGTCCCCCTGACTTTGAGCCCCTGGCCCCTGCACTGGCGAAAGGATCTGCTGGAACAGGCGGGATTAGACTATCCGAAGGATATCTTCGAATTTGTTGAGGTCTGTAAAAAAGTCCAGAAGCCGCCTTACCTTTATGGGGCGGGATTTTGCCTGGGAAGGGCCCTGGATGGCTCGGATAACATCCAGAACCTCCTCTGGCTCTTCGGGGGCTGGATGACCAAAGACGAACAGACCCTGACCATCGATTCTCCGGGAACTATAGAAGGACTGAAATTCATCAACAAAATGTACAATGAAGATAAGATCATTCCCCCCGGAGCCATCGGTTGGGACGATAGTGGCAACAATAAAGCCTATCAATCCAAGCAGGCTGCCTTTATCTGTAACCCCACCAGCGTTTACTCCTATTTATCGATCAATGACCCGGACCTCATGGGCAAGACCGGGCTCTCCCCCATCCCGCCCGGGCCGGCTGGTTCTTACAGCCTCATCGACACCTGGGCCTATGGGGCCTTTACCAAGACCAAGGAGCTCAACCTGGTCAAGGATGCCATCATGTGGATGATGCAGCCGGATCGCTACGCGCAGCTTATCGAAGGGGCCGGTGGCCGCGCCGTGCCCGTCTACCGACGTCTGACCAAGGACCCCTTTTGGCAAGAGCGACCCGTGTTTAACGAGTTTCTTAAAATGCCCGAATATGGGTTTACGGTAGGAGCCAAGTCCCCTCCAACCCCGGCAACGGCGGAGGTGGTGGACTCCTTTATCCTCTCCGATATGGTCCAAGAAGTGCTGGTGCGGGGGGTGGACCCGGCGGAAGCGGCCAAGAAAGCCCAAGAGCGAGCTCAGGCGATTTTTGACCGGCATTACAAAAGGGGATAAGCCGGTCCGGGTTCCCTCACCGCTAGTGGGCAGCGACCGGGCCTCCGTGCATCTTGGCCTTTTTGAAAAGGAAAACGGAGGGAATAAACAATAGGCATAGAAATCCAAGCAACCCAAAGTTATCCACGAAGGCCAGCAGCGTAGCCTGTTTAACAAGAACGCCGTAAATTAGGCCGTGGGCTTGCTGAGAGGCCGCTACCGGGCCGATTTGTGAAGCAAGCGCCTCCTGCGCCGTATGGGGTAGGGGCGTACGGCCGTACGCCCCTACTTGGCCGCCGGGGCCGGGTTGAATTTCCGCCGGGAGCATTTTTAACCGGAGGCGTTCTTGCTTGGCTTACGCTCATTTTATCTTAACCTCCGGCACCACCGACATCCCAGGACCCAGCACGTGGACGGGGTCGGGTGCCTCATCAAAAACGATCTTAACGGGAACGCGTTGCACCACTTTAACGAAGTTACCCGTCGCGTTCTCCGGAGGTAGCAAGCTGAAACGGGCGCCCGTGCCCGATTGGATACTTGTCCACGTGGCCCTTGAAAACCTTATCGGGATAAGCATCTACCTTAATCTCGACCGGCTGTCCGGGGCGTACGTTGGCAAGTTGGGTCTCCTTGAAGTTGGCGATAACCCGGAACTCGTTGGGCCCCACCGCCCTGAGCACCTGCCCATTTCGCGGGATCCGTCCGGATTCCGGGGCGTAGATCTTGGTATAGGAAAGCTCCAGTTCAGCCTGTTCGACGGCGGCGCGGGCCTGCTCGACCTCGGCGTTGAGGGCCTCGACCTGGGATTGGCGGATGGCGACCTCCTTGGGAGCTGCGCTGGCTTCATTCAGACGTCCGGGGGTTTCGTTGACCCGCGCCTGGGCCTCGGCGACCCGAGATTCCGCAAAAGAATTCCCTTGACTTTTTATGGGAAAAGGCTATTTAAACGTGTAGGGGCGTACGGCCGTACCCCCCTACTTTCGGGTTATCTTTCTTTTCCCCACTCGAGGGGCGCCCCAAGGGAGGGTAAGCGTGGCCAAAAAAGTAAAAAGCGCCATTGTAGACGTAGACGACCTCTACGAAGGGATGGAAATCCTCTGCAGACCCTGCGGCCATACGGGGTACCTCACGCTCCAGGGGGATCTGGAAGGGTATTTTATCGGCATAAAAGCTTTCCTGGAGATCGGAAGAGCCTTGCTTCGTTGCCCTGCCTGTGGGGTTGAGGAGCTCTTGACCTACTGTGATGGGAATAAGGGCCTGTACCGGGGGTGCAGGAACCTGATCCTGGGGGGAGGCACCTGCGCGGACTGTCAGCAAGGCTGAACTGGGCCTTCAACCGCACCAATTATGAATTTACAGACCATTCTTTACGAAAAAAAAGACCGCATCGCTCGAATTACCTTAAACCGGCCGGAGATTCTTAACGCGGCCAACCATCAATGGGTCGAAGACCTTAACGAGGTGGCGGATACCACGGCCTCCGATGAGGAGCTAAGGGTTGTCCTCATTACCGGGGCCGGGAGGGCTTTTTGTACGGGTATCGATCTGAAGGATTTATCTACCGGGAAGATCGCCTTGCATTTTCATAACCGGTGGGAGCGCGCCATGCGCCTCCTTGAGACCATGGATAAGATCGTCATAGCCGGGATCAACGGCTACTGCCTGGGAGGGGGACTCCAGCTAGCTCTGGCCTGCGATATCCGGGTGGCCAGCGAGGCCGCCATTCTGGGACTTCCAGCCGTGAAAGAGTGCCTGATCCCGGGGCTTGCCACCTATCGTCTCCCGCGATTCGTCGGGATGGGCCGGGCTAAGCGGCTCATCCTCTCCGGGGAAAACCTCACGGCCCGGGAAGCCGAGGCCATGGGCCTGGTAGATTGGGTCGTTAAACCCGAAGAGTTCGAGGAGAAGCTCCAGGAGATCGCCGGGAAGTTTTTAAAGGTCGCCTCCAAGGGTGCCAAGTTATCTAAAATTTTGACCGGCCAGGCCTTTGATCTGCCGTACCCGGAGTTTCTGGAGAAATACTTCGAGTTCCAGCGCCAGGCCAGCGAGTCCGAAGAGCACCGAGAGGCCATGCAGGCCTACCGAGAAAAACGGGAACCCAGGTACTGAGGCATCGAACGTAGAAATTATCTCAAAACAGCAGTAAGGGCGGGTTTGAAACCCGCTCCTACTTAAAGTAAAATTCTACTCTCTTCTTTTGCCTTTGGGCCCCTGCCCTTTGCATCCATACCTTCCACCTTCCCACCTTCCACCTTCCAGCCTTCCACCTTCCCACCTTCCACCTTCTTTAGGCCCCTGCCTTTTGCATCCATGGCCCTCTCCCTCACTCCTGAGGCAAGGTCGGAGGGGTTACTTTGGGCAGCTCCCCGTTGAGAGCTTTCAAAAACGTCAGCAGATCCTTTTTTTCGTTATCGGTCAGGTTCAGGGGTTTCATACGTTCTGATTTGTGAGGGGTTTCCCCGCCCCCTTTATTGTAAAACTCGAGGACCTCTTCCAGGGACTTAAAAACCCCGTTATGCATGTAGGGAGGCGTCAGGGAGACATTTCTCAGACCGGGCGTCTTGAACTTACCTTGGTCTTCCTCCTGCTGGGTTATCCCAAATCGTCCCAGATCCTTATCCTCCGGCCCACCAGGAGGAACCCCGAGGTTGTGAAATTCATCGTCGGAGAAAGTAGGCCCTTTATGGCACTGAACGCAAGCCCCCTTGACCAGAAACAAAAATAACCCCCTCTTCTCCGACTCGCTCAGCGCCGATTTATCGCCACTTGCATACCGGTCGAACGGAGAGTTGGGGGTCACGAGGGTCCGTTCGAAAGCGGCAATGGCTTTGGCAATGTTCTCGGCGGTTACCTCCTCCGTTCCGAACACCTTGCGAAATTGCTCCTTATACCCCCTGAGCTGAGGGACCGGGCTGTTCTTGGACAGCCCGGTTTTAACGAGGCCCAGGGCCTGAGCTTCCAGAGAAGGGATCCTTCCATCCCACATCTGGAGTTTATTGTAGGCCGCGTTCAACAGCGTTGGAGAATTTCGTGGGCCCTTGGCTCCAGGGTCGGTGGGATGATCCGTTGCGTAGGCTTTTTCCGGGAGGTGGCAGGTCGCACAACTCGATTTGCCGTCCGCTCCCAAAGAGAGGCGCGTATCAAAGAAAAGCATCTTCCCCAGTTCAACCTTCTCTTCCGTTTGAGGATTATCGTCGGGAATGGGCACCTCGGGAAGGGCCCCTAAAGCGCCTGGGAGCCGTGGAAGCTTATCCAGCATCTCGATATCCGAAGAGGAAACCTGAGCGCCCGCGATGGGCAAATTTCCCAGGAGCAGCCCCGCGATTAAAAGGTATATCGGGGTCCTTGTGATCTTTTTCATGACCTCCCCCTTTTATTTTCCGTGAATGGAGAGATAAAGGGCCGTTTTAATGCTGGTCAGCGCCTCGTAAGAGAGCTTTATCGAGTTGAGATGATCTTCAAGCCCTTTAGCATTGGCATGGAACTCCTTCGCCTTCTTGATCGATTCCTTGGCGTGGTCCAGTTCCTTCATAACCCGATCCTTGACCCCAGGAGCGGCCTTCCCTGCAAAGAATTCTGCTTCGGGGAGGGCCTTCTCAGCCTCTCCATAAATATCAGGGCACTCATACGCATAAACCAGATTGGCCAGAGCTAAAGAAAAGAATATAAAGCCGGCGAACATCGTAAGCCTTCTTATCATTGTTGCCTCCTAATTTTTTGTAATTTGACTGAGCCCGATTGGATTACAGAGTTAAGTTAAGTAGTTCCTCCTTTACAACCTGTCAAGGAAAATTCTCCCCTTCTTTATAACTAAATCGGGGGGCCCTGCAAAATGAGATCTTCCCAATGAAAATGCTCTGAGGCAACCTCCCCAGTCTGTTTGCACTGTCAAAAAGTGGCCGCCTTCTCAAAAAAGCTGATATCTACAAGAGCTACTCCCTTTTCCTTAGCGCTGTTAGCCACTTTTTGGATCACCATCTTCCGTACAAAAGGAATGGGAATCCGAGCCACCCGGTGGACTACCTCCTCGGTACACCTTACATCCGTTCCGTCGAGGAAAGGCCCATCCACCCGGTCGATCTCCGCATGCTCGCAAGTCTCCGGAACGAGTTGCTGAAGCCGCAAAGACACATAGTCGGTGATCCATTTTTTCAGATTTTCTTCCCGGGATAAGGTTTTCGCTTCGTCCCTCTCCAGTTTTTGGTGGATCTTGACCAACACTTCTTCCAGACGCTGTAACCGATCCTCGATGGCTTGCAATCGACTTTCTACCTTAGGATCTTCCATCAAATAGCTCCTCCTTTGACCTTCATGAAAACTCAACCCGTATGCCGAGATCTCTTCGTCAAGAAAAAGTCCGGACGAGTAAAATCCCTCTCACCCCATACGGCTTGGTTACGGATTCATTGCAGGCAAAACGAATAGCGGATGCAGTTCCGTAGGTCAGCATCCCGCCTCATAGAGTTCGTCATGTATTCAAGCATAAACGGATCCTTCGAGATTGTCAAGGAGGGATTGTGAAATTATATCTGTGGGAGCCTCGTCGGCGGTTGGCCTAGGGGCGCCATCTCCGCGCCCCTACGACACGGCAGGGGCGGGCCCCGCCCTGCTCCCTGACGAAGGGTCCTCCTATCGACTAAATTAACACGGATGCTGTGAAATTTTTCTGACAAACAGATCTTGCGCAAGAGGAGGAGAGATTTTAAATTATTATAGTGATTTTAATAAAAGAGGTGATGACTTTGGTTAATTTTGTTATCCATGTGGAACCTGGAAAACTCTCTAAAGGACTAGAGCGGTTTAAACGCGAAAGCGCTTTCGTTCTTAGGGAGTACAAGGAAAATCAGTATTTCCTTCCTGCTTCTGCAAAAAGAAAAAGAAAACAAAAACGCAAGGGCAATAAGTAAGCTCTGTCTGAAGTTTATCGGGTCTAACGCCTTATTCGGGTTTTAGACCCTATTTTTTTCCCCTCTACGAGAAGGAATCCAGACCGCTTCTCCGACTCCTGTCGGGGAATCTCTTCTGCAGCACCCCCTCTCCCCCTGGACCTCCGACGACCGCCCCCGCCCTGACCTTCCTCCGCTTCGCAGGGGAAGAGACCGAGAAGCGAAGTCCCCTTCCCCTGGGAACCCTCTTTTCAAGGGTATTTTTTTGGGCGTATCCCCTCCCCTTCCCCGGTAGGAAAGGGGAAAGGGACCTAAACCGTTCCCAAGTTCCCCCTTCCCGCGTCGGGAAGGGGGGAAGGGCCTACGCGCCCGGTTAAAAACAGAACTGCCCGGATTAACTCGTTCCCAGGCTGAAGCCTGGGAATGCCTGCCGGGAGGCGCTGCCTCCCCTCCTTGGACATCGAGGCAAAGCCTCTAGATAGGCATTCAACTCGTTCCCAGGCTGAAGCCTGGGAGCGAGGAAATAGGGGACTTCCCCCTTATCCTGGCGCGTAGGGGGGACGGGGTCAGGTCGGTAAAAAAGAGACCCCTTAAATAAAAGCTGGGAACCCCCCTGGGAGGGCTTTAGGAAACTTAGCGGGAGGCGTAGGTCGTCCCTCCTCCCCCTGGGAGCCTTTACCCGAAATTTTCGTCCTGATATTTTATTCCTTGACATTCCCGGTATAGAAGTATATGAAGGGGCAATTCTTTTAGAACCCAGGTGTCCTAGAGCACTCTGATCAGGAAAAGGAGAGGACTATGAACCGAAACTACAGGCTTTTATTTTGCGGATGGCTCCTAGGTTTTCTACTTTTGGGGGCAGGTTTTAATCCGGAGGGTTATTCGGCGGTAAAGGTTAAAAAGAAACCTCAAAAGGCTCCCCCCCCTTCATCCAAAGCGGCTAAGAAATCGGGACCTGCCGTTCGGGAGGGCCAGGTCCTTTACATAAAAACCGAGAAGGCCAACTTGAGAGCTAGCCCCGCAGACCAGTCAGACAATATCATCGAGACGCTTCCCCGAGAAACCCAGGTCAGCCTTTTAAAGCGTCAGGGAAGCTGGTATCTGGTAAAGCTTGAGGATGGGCGGATCGGATGGATGGCCGCGTCGGTCCTGGCCCCCAAAAAAGAGGAGCCGGAGGCAAAACCCACTCCGGCGGAGAAGCCTAAACCTTCGGCAAGGACCAAGGAGGTTCCTAAACTCCCCTTATCTTCCCAGAGGCCCCCCGAGGCGACCCCAACCCCCCTACCCCAGCAAGAGATAAAACGGCTCCAGGAACCCTCGCCGACTCCCTTACCCATGCGGGAGATAAAACCGCCTCAACCGGAAGCGAGGCCCGCCGAAGGGGGCAAAGCTCCCTCGGATATGGTCTTTATTCCATCTGGCGAGGCCATCGTAGGGAGCAGCGAGGAAGAAATTAATAGAATGGCTCAGCGCCAGGGGGTCGACCTGGCCGAGTTGATGGATGAAAAGCCGAAACGCCAGGTCTTCGTCAAGGGCTTCTTTATAGATAAGTATGAAGTGACCCAGGCCCAGTATAAAAAGTTTGTCGATGCGACGGGGCATAAACCCCCCCTCAACTGGGAAGGAAATACCTATCCGGCGGGTAAAGGGGAGCATCCGGTGGTTTTTGTTTCCTGGGAAGATGCCAAAGCCTACTGCGAGTGGGCAGGGAAACGACTCCCCACGGGGGAAGAGTGGGAAAAAGCGGCCAGGGGATCAGAAGGGAGGGTCTACCCCTGGGGAAACGAATATGGGGGCGAGAAGGTCAACCTGGTTAACGCGGGCCGCGGGGACACGGCCCCTGTTGGAGAATACAAAGGAGACCTCAGCCCCTATGAAGTCCACGATATGGGAGGCAACGTCTCGGAGTGGACCAGCAGTTGGTACGATTCGGATAAAAATAGCTATATCCTCAAGGGGGGTTCCTGGTACAACGAGATCTACACCGCCCGGGGAGCCCAACGCACCGCCGGCCTGCCGGAGTACCGGTTGAACATCGTGGGGTTTAGATGCGCTAAAAGTCCGTGAGCGTGGAAGAGTCTAGGGCGTGGGAGAAACTTCCCTCCCCCATACCCCTGGACTCCCGACGCTCCCCTACCGGAGTTTATCTAAATGCTCCCGGGCCACCGGGTCTTCAGGATGGATCTCCAGGTATTTTTGCAAGTACTGAACCGCCAGCTCCCGGTCCTTGCCCTCTCCGGTCTTTCCATATCGGATCTGGAAGAGCAGGCCCAAGTTAAAAAGGGGGAGGTCGCTAAGTCCCTGGATGCGGAGGGCTTCTAAAAAAGCGGACTCTGCCTCATCGAAGCGATCGGTCTCGGCAAAAACGACGCCTAGATTGTTGCGGGCGTGGAAGTTTCCGGGCTGCGACTCTAACACGGCCCTATAAGCCTCTTCGGCTTTCCTCAGGGCGGCTAAGTTGCCCGGCTTCTCCTCTCCCCGAACCAGCAAATCCGTCAAGTCCGGCTCGAGTTCCTCCACGTAGGAGATGAGAAAATCATCCTGTCCGGCAGAGCTCCAGTATTCTAAATGTTTGGCGATCCCGAATCCCAGACGGGCCGCAGAGCTCTGGGGCAGAATGGAGAGAATGGACTCAAAGATGACCGAGGCGGTCTCGTAATCCCCCAGTCCCAGGGCTTTCACGCCATCCGGGAAGAGTTTGACGATTTCTGCGGCTTTAATTCTAAAAATTTCCATCTGCTCCAGTCGTCTGGACAGGCTGGGGTGGACCTCCTTATCCCCTTCCAGCTTCTCCTGCGCCCCAGAAGTGTCCAGCAGGAACTGATCCCCATAGGCCGCCTTGAGCTTCTGAAGCAGGTGAAGCGCCCCGGAGAATTTATAGCCGGCCCGGAGGGCGTAGAGGACCCCAAACTGATCGGCTTCGATCTCCTTGGCCCTTTTAATATTCAGAAGATAGGGGGAAAGTACCTCGCTTAACTCGGCGGCCCGCCGAGACTTTTCCAGGAAGTCGGAGGCGTCTACGCCCTTGAGAATTTGCTCGATATGCCGGGTTTCTTCCTCGCTATTGAGCTTGTAGTCTGCGTAGTGGCGAAGAGCGGCGTGGGCCACCTCGTGCCCCAACACAAAGGCCAGCTCGTCATCGTTTTCGCAGAAATACTCCAACAGGCCCTGGGTTATGTAGATATAGCCCCCCGGAAGAGAAAAGGCCTGGGGGCGTAGCACCCCCTCCACGACTTTAAAAGTATAGCCCAGGTTAGGACGCTCGGAAACCCTGGCCACGCGTTCCCCGATCTCCACAACCCGGGGGTCCGTTTTCATCTTATAACCCTTGGCCGTCAGTTTATTTTCCACGTTTAACGCCGTCGCCTTCCCCGCTATCTTCTCCTCAAATACGCTCAGCACGACCAGCTTTTGGCCTTCCAGGCCGGTCTCCCCACGAAGTTCCCCCATCTGGAAGAATCCGAATAAAAAGACCGCACTGTAGGAGCAAAGTATCCGTATCCACCGCTGAAGCACGTCGACCCCCTCGATGAACGCTAACTCCGGTTGATGATTTTTATCTTAGAATTTATTCGAAAAATCCCAGGCAGGAATTATACCGGGCCGGCGATCCTCTGTCAATGACTTTTCGGGGACTTTTCGGGGATTTCCCTTAACCCCAGGCTCCCTCCGGTGAGCGCTTTGCGCCGTTTCATCTATTTCCAGTCTCCTACCAGAACGAAGGGGGCCCAAAAGAAGGGATGGGATAAGGATATTTCCCGGGGTTTTCTTCTTCCATGGGTTATCTGCTGCGCCATGATAGCCAGCGAAGCCCGGCGCAGGGCTTCCGCCCTGCCGTGCGTTTGAAGGCCCAGATAGAAGGTACGCATGAGAATCGGGGTCGCCAGATCGCTCACCTTCCACAAGCTCGATAGGACAGCCGGGGCTCCTGCATACATAAATGCCCGGTTTAAACTGATGATCTCATCCCCGGATACCAGAGCTTCCATCTCTTGAGAGCCGGGATCCTGAGGTAAAGAAGTCTCACACCCACTCAGGGTGACCAGGCCGGCCCTTAGGTTTAGGCCTAATACCTCGCTCACATAAAGCTTTCCGTCCCCGCCGCTCGATGGAGCCAGTTCCAGATAAGATAACAAAGGTCTCCGTTTATCATAAACCCCATGGGTGGCCAAATGGAGGATCCGGTAGGAGGGAGAGAGCGCCCTAAGCCGATCTTCTGCGGCCTGGGAACCCACGTACACATCTACTTGTGAAAAAAATTTCTTCAGCGATTTGACCTCCGTCTCCGCCCCCGGCAGATCTCCGGTGGGGTTTCCCATGGCCAGTAAGTCTCCAACCGGGTGCTGTCGCCCGTTTTCCAGGGTTTTTTCCCTTAATAAGGGGAG
>Ga0073934_10009249_pt1 | contig 12705 bp, 12 predicted proteins | sample LarsenN4metaG_FD_76834 | JGI IMG/M metagenome (GOLD analysis project Ga0073934, IMG submission 76834) | Hot spring sediment bacterial and archeal communities from British Columbia, Canada, to study Microbial Dark Matter (Phase II) - Larsen... ...
CTCCTCGCCCAGGTGGCGGGAGAGCGCGCCGTACACCTCCGTCCCCCGGAGCGCGCAGCAGGCGTCGCGGCTGCCGTGCCCGCAGACGAGGACGAGGCCGCCGCCGGCGTCCTCGCCGGCGCGGCCGAGGTCGAGCCCGGCCACGTCCGCGTGCGAGCGCAGCTCGAGCCGGCGCACCTCGGCGACCCGCTCCTCCGCGCGGACGACGAACGCGCGCAGGCGCAGCGGCGGCGTGCCCGGCCGGCGCAGGAAGAGGAGACGCGCGCCCGGGGTGCGCGCGAGCCAGCCGGCGACGGTGCTGCGGGCCTCCTCGGTGAGCACCTCGCCCGCAGCCACGTCGCGGGGCCACGGGCCTGGAGCCTCGAGCGCGAGCCAGCGCGTCGCCGTCGTCGCCGTGGCCGCGAGGGGCTCTCCGGCCGCGCGCGACAGCTCGCTGCACCGCGCGCCGCTCACGCGTCGCGGAGGACGCAGATGACCTGCCCGTGCCGGACCGGCTCGCCCGGGGCGACGGCCAGCTCGGCGACGACCCCGTCCCGATGGGCCGCGATCTCGTTCTCCATCTTCATCGCCTCGACGACGCAGATCACGTCTCCGGCGCTGACCGCCCTCCCCTCCTCGACCCGGACCGCGAGCACGGTCCCCTGCATCGGACTGACCACGGCTCCGCCCGCCGAGCCGGTGAGCCCCCGCTGCCGGGCGCGGCGGCGGCGGGCCAGCTCGGCCCAAGGGGGCTCGGCGGAGCGCAGGCGAACCTCGTGCCGGCGTCCGTCCACCTCGACTGCGAGCACCCGCTCGCGAGCAGCACCGACGGCTCTCGGCGCCGCCGACGCTCGAGTCGCTCCGTCCGGGTCGGTCGCTAGCATCGTTTGCCAATGAGACAACTGCTCGGTCAGCTCCTGCGCGCGCTGCGCCAGCTCCTCTGACTCCACGAGCCCGCGGCACGTCTCCCCCGCGACGAAGCAAGGCGACTCGAGCAGCGCACGATGGAAGCCGATCAGGGTGACAGGACCCTCGACCACGAACTCTTCGAGGGCGCGCAGCATCCGCCGCCGGGCGCGCTCTCGATCGACGTCGCGGACGATCAGCTTCGCGATCAGGGGGTCGTAGAGATCGGACACCTCGTCCCCGGCCACGACGCCGGAGTCCACGCGCACGCCGATGCCGGCCGGCTCGCGATACGCGGTGATCCGTCCCGGCGACGGAAGGAAGCCGCGCTGCACGTCCTCGGCATTGATGCGGCACTCGATCACGTGCCCGCGCAGGACGACGTCTGCCTGGGTGAGGGAGAGCGGCTCGCCGGCCGCGATCAGGATCTGCTCGCGGACGAGATCGAGGCCGGTCGCCTCCTCGGTCACCGTGTGCTCGACCTGGATGCGCGTGTTCATCTCCAGGAAGTAGTAGGAGCCGTCGGGCGTCAGCAGGCCCTCCACGGTGCCCGCGGAGCGGTAGCCGACCGCACGGGCAGCTTCGACCGCGATCCGGCCGATGCGCTCGCGCAGCTCCGGACCGACGGCAGGGGACGGCGTCTCCTCGACCAGCTTCTGGTGGCGCCGCTGGATCGTGCAGTCGCGTTCGCCGAGGTGGACGACGTTCCCGTGCTCGTCGGCGAGGACCTGCACCTCGACGTGGCGCGGGTCGTCGAGGTAGCGCTCGACGTAGACGGTCGCGTCGGCGAAGTACGCCTCGCCCTCCCGCCGGGCAGCCTCGAACGCCCGCTCGACCTCCTCCGGGGCGGCCGCGATGCGGAAGCCCTTCCCGCCTCCACCGGCTGCGGCCTTGACCGCGACGGGGTACCCGAGCTCCCCGGCGAGCCGGCGCACTTCCTCGGCGCTCGTCACCGGTGCGACGCTCCCGGGGATGACCGGCACGCCGGCGGCGCGCATCCGCTCCCGGGCGGCGATCTTCGACCCCATCGCCTCGATCGCCTCCGGGGGCGGGCCGATCCACACGAGCCCGGCTGCGATCACGTCGCGGGCGAAGGAGGCGTTCTCGGCGAGGAATCCGTAGCCGGGATGAACGGCCTGCGCACCCGCGCGCAGGGCCACCTCGATGATGCGATCCCCGCGCAGGTACGACTCCGGCGCGGGCCCGGGACCGATCAGGTAGGCCTCGTCGGCGAGGAGGGCGTGGAGCCTGTCGCGGTCGGGCTCCGAGTACACGGCGACGGTGCCGATCCCGAGCTCGTGCAGCGTCCGGAAGACGCGGACGGCGATCTCGCCCCGGTTGGCAACGAGGACCTTCGTGAAGGGAGGCATGGGACGCGTATTCTCCCGGACGGTGGCCCTTCCGGATCAGCTCACCGTCGCGCGAGTGGTCGCGGTCCCCGCCGTGGTCGTGCTGTACGCATGGGACTTCTCCAACCACGCGTACTGGGCCACCGTCGTCTTCGTCGCCGCGATGGCCACCGATCAGGTCGACGGCTGGCTCGCGCGCCGCCGGGGAATCAGCTCGGAGCTCGGGAAGCTCCTCGACCCGGTCGCCGACAAGGTGCTCGTCCTGGCCGCGCTCGTGATGCTCGTCGCGGAGGGTGTGGCTCCGGCTTGGATGGTCGCGTTGATCGTCGTCCGCGAGCTGCTCGTCTCCGGCCTTCGCCTCGCCGCTATCGAGCGCGGGATCGTCCTCGGCGCCCGTGATCTGGGGAAGCTGAAGACCTGGGCGCAGGGTCTCGCAGCGGCGATCGCCGGTTTCGCGGCGGCCGGCGCCTGGAGCGAGCGCATCGCCTGGTGGTCGTTGCTCGTGGCCGTGGCCGCGACCTGGATCTCGGGGCTCGACTACGCCCGCATGGCGCCGCGCGTGCTCCGAGGCGAGCGCGCGTAGCGAGGCGGCGGGAGCTCCCGGCCGACACCCGCGGCCTCGAGCGCCGCCTGCCGCCGCCACGGGCTCGTGTAGGCCTCGGGCGCGGCGTCGAGGCGGATCCCCGCGCGAGCGAGCGCGACCGTCAGGGCGCGTCGCTCGGTCTCTCGAAGCGGTGGCCGAGCCTCGAGCTCCACGAGCCCGAGCCTACTCGCCCGGCGAGGACGGGCGTCCACCAGAAGAGAAGACCCGCGGCCAGGCCCCAGGCCAGGTTGGCGGTGAAGCCGACCCCACCGACGAGCAGCGCGGCCGCCCACGCCTTCCAGCCGCGGAGGTCGCCGAGCAGCCCGATGTGGAGGAGCCCGGCGGTCGCGAGCAGGCCGGCCAGGATCGGGAGGGGGAAGGCCGCGAGCAGAGCCGCCAGGCCGGAGCCGGCGAGGAGCGCGACGGCGAGCAGCGCCACGCCGATGGCGAGCGGGGCACGGCCGGTGCGGGCGCCGAAGGCGTAGTGCGCCGTCATGCCGCCGGCCCCGTGGCAGACGGGCATGCCCGCGATACCGCCCGCGACGAGGTTCGCCGAGCCGAGGCTGACCGCGAGCCGGCCGGGGCTGAGCCGCTGTGCGCGCGTGCCGAAGTAGGTGCGCGCGGCATCCGCGGGGGCGAGGCACGAGTTCGCGAAGGTGAGGGGAAGCTGCGGGACGACGAGGACCACCAGCGCGGTCCCGAGCGTCGCCGCCGACAGCGAGGGAAGCGCGAGCGGCGACGGGCCCAGCGCCGCGGCCCCGCCCGCCAGCGCGAGGGCGACGCCCGCGCCGACCACGACGAGCGCGAGCGCGACCGGCCACCGCCGCAGAAGGAGCGCGAGCACCACGACGACTGCCCCGAGCGGCACTGCCCAGGCGGGCGGAAGCGCGTGGGCGGCGAACGAGTGGGGCGGATGCTCCACGAGCCCCCAGGCGACCTTCAGGAAGAGGAGGCCGACGGTCAGCTGCACCCCCCGGATCAGCGGCTGCGGGAACGCGCGCGCGGCCCGGTCGACAAGCCCCGTGGCCCCGAGCCCCACGAAGATGACCCCCATGAGCAGCGCCGCCGCGGCGATCTCGTCGGCGCCGAGCCCCTTCGCGATCGCGATCGCGCCCAGCGCCTTGAGCGGCTGGACGGCCACGGGCAGCCGGTACAGGAAGGCCACGGTGACGTAGAGAATCCCCGCCGGAAGGAGCACGGCGGTCGGCGAGAGCCCGTTCGTGACGATGAGGGCGACCGCGATCGGCACGAGCACCCCGACGTCCGCGACCGCCCCCGAGAGCTCGCGCCGCAGGCTCGGAGGGGGCTCGCCGGGCAGGCCGGAGAGACGCTCGTGCGGCGGCCACGTGGGTCGCCGGCGCCCACGTCCGGCGAGCGGCGTCCGCAGCCTCACCGCTCGACCATGACCGAGGTCGCCTTCACCACGCCTGCGGCGCTCACACCCGGCCGCAGTCCGAGCTCCTCGGCCGACTCGCGCGTGATCACGGCGACCACGCGGGCAGGCTCGGTCAGGTCGATCTCGACCCGCGCGAGGAAGCCCTCCACCTCCACCGAGCGGACGACGCCGCGGAACCTGTTGCGAGCCGAGAGGTGCTCGGAGCCCGCGGGACCCCGCAGGCGCGCGATCTCGGAGGCACGGACGACGCGCCGGTTGGCAGCGTCCCGCTCGACCCGGATCTTCCCCGCCTTGTCCCACCGGCGCAGCGTGTCGAGGGAGATCCCGAGCGCCCGGGCAGCCTCGGCCGCGGTCAGAACCTTCTTAGGCATTGCCTATGTAATACACGATGGTCCCGGCCCGCAACAGGGGGGCCCGCAACGGAGGGCCCGCAACAGGGGGTCACGCAACAGGGGGTCAGGTCCCGTCCGTTGCGCAGTCAGAGCGGGATGTTGCCGTGCTTGCGCTCCGGCTTCGGCTCGCGCTTGGTCAGCGCCGTCTCCAGCGCCGAGACGAGCACGGGCCGCGTGCGGCGCGGCTCGATCACGTCGTCGACGTACCCCCGCTCGGCTGCCGTGTACGGGTTCGCGAACCGCTCCTTGTACTCGGCGATCAGCTCGGCGCGGCGGGCCTCCGGGTCGTCCGCCTCCTCCAGCTCGCGCCGGAAGACGATGTTGACGGCTCCTTCGGGCCCCATCACGGCCACCTCAGGGCCCGCAACAGGAGATCAGGTCCCGTCCGTTGCGCAGTCAGAGCGGGATGTTGCCGTGCTTGCGCTGCGGCTTCGGCTCGCGCTTGGTCAGCGCCGCCTCCAGCGCCGAGACGAGCACGGGCCGCGTGCGGCGCGGCTCGATCACGTCGTCGACGTACCCGCGCTCGGCTGCGGTGTACGGGTTCGCGAACCGCTCCTTGTACTCGGCGATCAGCTCGGCGCGCCGGGCCTCCGGGTCGTCCGCCTCCTCCAGCTCCCGCCGGAAGACGATGTTGACGGCTCCCTCGGGCCCCATCACCGCCACCTCGGCCGTCGGCCAGGCGAAGTTGAAGTCGGCCCGGAGGTGCTTCGAGGACATGACGTCGTAGGCGCCGCCGTAGGCCTTCCGCGTGATCACCGTCAGCTTGGGCACGGTCGCCTCGGCGTAGGCGTAGAGGAGCTTGGCCCCGTGCCGGATGATCCCGCCCCACTCCTGCGCCGTCCCCGGCAGGAAGCCGGGCACGTCGACGAAGGTGACGAGCGGCACGTTGAAGGCGTCGCAGGTGCGGACGAAGCGCGCGGCCTTGACCGAGGCGTCGATGTCGAGCACGCCGGCGAGCGCGTGCGGCTGGTTTCCGACGACGCCGACCGCGTGCCCGCCCAGCCGCGCGAAGCCGCAGACGACGTTCTCCGCCCAGTGCGGCTGTATCTCCAGGAACTCACCTTCGTCCATCACCCGCTCGATCACGCTCTTCATGTCGTACGGCTTCCCGGGGTTGTCGGGCACGAGCATGTCGAGCGCGGGATCCTCGCGCTCGACTGGATCGGCGGGCGGCGCGTACGGGGGCGTCTCCAGGTTGTTCTGGGGGAGGAAGGAGAGCAGGTAGCGGGCGTCCTCGAGGCACGACTCCTCGTCGGGCGCGGTCAGGTGCGCGACCCCCGAGCGAGTCGCGTGCGCGGCCGCGCCGCCCAGCTCCTCGAAGGTGACCTCCTCGCCCGTGACCGTCCGAACCACGTCGGGGCCGGTGATGAACATGTACGAGGAGCCCTCGACCATGAGCACGAAGTCGGTGATCGCGGGCGAGTAGACGGCCCCGCCCGCGCAGGGCCCCATGACGAGGGAGATCTGCGGGACGACGCCGGAGGCCTGCACGTTCCGCCAGAAGATCTCCGCGTACCCCGCGAGCGAGACGACGCCCTCCTGGATCCGCGCGCCGCCGGAGTCGTTGATCCCGACGATCGGGCAGCCGTAGCGCAGGGCCAGGTCCATCACCTTGCACACCTTCTCGGCGAAGACCTCCGAGAGCGAGCCGCCGAAGACGGTGAAGTCCTGCGAGAAGACGAAGACCGTGCGCCCGAAGATCGTCCCGTAGCCTGTGACCACCGCATCGCCCAGGGGCCGGTTCTCGCGCATCCCGAACTCGACCTCCCGGTGGCGCACGAAGCGGTCGAGCTCGACGAAGGAGCCTGGATCGAGGAGCTTCTCGAGCCGCTCGCGCGCGAGCAGCTTGCCACGCTCGCGCTGGCGGGCGACCGCCTGCTCGCTCCCGGCGTGCAGCGCCTGCGCGCGCAACTCCTGCAGCCAGCGGAGCTTCGCCTCGGTCGTCTCGTGGCGCTCGGCCATCGCCGGGGAGCCTACTGCCTCCGCCCCAAGCGGCTCCGCAGTCGCGATCCGCGGCCGGCCACGCGCGGACGCGCTGTTAGCGTCCGCCTGATGAGCCCCGTCCCCATCGACCGCTCGACGGCCTGGCCGTACGAGGCCGGCGAGCCGGGCCCGTTCTCGTACGCGCGCTTCTCGAGTCCAACGGTCGCAGAGGCCGAGCGCCGGCTGGGCGAGCTGGACGGCGGGGAGGCGATCCTCTTCGCTTCCGGGTCCGCCGCCTCGACGGCCGTCGTGCTTGCCCTCCTCTCCCCGGGACGGACGGTCGCGCTCGCGCAAGGCGCCTACTACGGGACGGGCAGACTGCTCGAGGAGCTCGGGCGCTGGGGGGTGCAGCACGTCGAGTTCGACCAGACGGGGGCGCCGCCCCCGAGCGCCGACCTCGTCTGGCTGGAGGCCCCCTCGAACCCCTTCCTGAGCGTGCCCGACTTCGAGGCGGCGGCCGCGCACCCAGCGCTCGTCCTCTGCGATGCGACCGCAGCCACCCCGGTGTACCTGCGCCCGCTGGAGCGCGGCTGCGACCTCGTCGTCCACTCGGCCACGAAGTTCCTCGCCGGACACGACGACGCCCTCGCCGGCGCCGTCGTCTGTCGCGACGCCGCGATCGCGAGCCGCCTGCGCGAGTTCCGCTCGCGCACGGGCGCCGTCGCCGCCCCCGACGTCGCGTGGCTGCTCCTGCGCGGCCTGGCCACGCTGCGCGTGCGGGTCGAGCGCCAGACCGAGACCGCCCGAGCGCTCGCCGAGCGGCTGCGCGGCCACCCGGCCGTCGTCACCCTCCGCTACCCTGGCTTCGGGGGCCTGCTCTCCTTCGACGTCGTCGATGCCGAGGCCGCGCGCCGCGTGGAGACGGCGACGCGGCTGATCGCGAACATGACCAGCCTCGGCGGCGTCACCTCGCGCATCGAGGCCCGCGCCCGCTGGGAGGGCGAGCGGGTGCCGCCCGGCCTGCTTCGCCTCTCGGTCGGGCTCGAGGATCCGGACGCGCTCTGGGCCGACCTCGAGCAGGCCCTCTCGGCCGTCTGAGCCGTGGGCCTGCTCGGGCGCTTCCGCAGGCGACGGGGGCCGGAGACGGCCGCGGAGACCGACCGGCTCGCGCTCGCGCAGCTCGCCTCCCGCGGCGCCGACCTCACCCGCCCGCGCCACGTCGTCCACGTCCTCGCCTTCGCCGACGAGGCGGCGGCGCGGGCGGCCGCCGCCGAGGCCGCGCGGGGAGGGTACGAGACGGCGGTTCGCCCGACCGGCGAGGGAACAGCGCAGTGGTCGGTGCGCGCCGAGGCGCAGCGCGTGGTCGACGCGACCACGGTCCCCGGCTTTCGCGCCTGGTTCGAGCGCATCGCCGCAGCGCACGGGGGCAGGTACGAGGGCTGGGAGGCGGCGAGGAAGCCGTAGCGCTCCGGCGACGGCTACCGTACAGGGGTGCTCTTCACGCACAAGACGACCCCGGTCTCGCCCGCAGAGGCGCTGCCGGGCCGCGACGAGCCGATGCCCGTCCCGGCAGCGCACCGCGTGCTCGGGACGCCGCTCACTCCGCCCTTCCCCGACGGGCTGGAGCAGGCGATCTTCGGGATGGGCTGCTTCTGGGGCGCCGAGCGCCTCTTCTGGCGAGCGCCGGGCATCTACACGACCGCAGTCGGGTACGCGGGGGGCTACACCCCGAACCCGACCTACGAGGAGGTCTGCTCGGGCCGGACGGGCCACGCCGAGGTCGTGCTCGTCGTCTTCGACCCGGCGCGCACGAGCTACGAGGAGCTGCTGCGCATCTTCTGGGAGGGGCACGACCCGACCCAGGGCATGCGGCAGGGCAACGACGTGGGCACGCAGTACCGCTCGGCGATCTACTGGACGACGCCAGCCCAGCAGGAGCAGGCGCTCGCGTCGCGCGCCCGCTACGAGCTCGCCCTCCGACGCGCCGGCTACGGCCCGATCACGACCGAGCTGGCGCCGGCCTCCACCTTCTACTACGCCGAGGCCTACCACCAGCAGTACCTGGCGGCGAACCCGAACGGCTACTGCGGCCTCGGCGGCACCGGCGTGGCCTGCCCAGTCGGCCTCGACGTGGGCGCGACCGGCTGACGGCCGCGCACCGGGCCGGCTTACTGCTCGGCGCGCGCCTCGGTCACGGCGGTCCCCACGCCGCGCTCCGCGACCGAGCCGCCGGCGAGCCGTGAAGCGAGGTAGACGGGAACGACCGAGACGAGGATCACGAACAGCGCGACCACGTTCACGATCGGCAGATCGTCGGGCCGGAAGAGCGTCGCGTACATCCAGATCGGAAGCGTCTGCACCGCGCCCGAGGTGAAGATGGTGACGATGATCTCGTCGAACGAGAGGGCGAAGGCGAGCAGCGCGCCGGCGAGCAGCGCCGTCCGCAGCTGGGGGAAGGTGACGTAGCGAAACGTCTGCCAGGCGTCCGCCCCGAGGTCGGCCGAGGCCTCCTCGAGCGAGCCGGCCGTGCGTCGCAGGCGGGCGAGCACGTTGTTGTAGACGACGACCACGCAGAAGGTCGCGTGGCCGACGACGACCGTCCCCAACCCGAAGCTCGCGCCCAGCGGGCCAAGGACATCCTTGATCGTCGCCTGCAGCGCGAGGCCGGTGACGATCCCGGGCAGGGCGATCGGCAGGATGACCGCGAAGGTGACGACCTCGCGACCGAAGAAGCGGTAGCGGGCGATCGCCAGCGAGGCGAGGGTGCCGAGGACGAGGGCGATCGCCGTCGCCCCGAGGCCTGCGACGATCGAGTTCCGCAGTGCCGCGCGGACGCTCTCGTTGTGGAACGCGGTCGAGAACCACCTCAGGCTCCAGTCTTCGATCGGCCAGGCCTGCGTCACCTGCTCGTTGAACGCGTACAGGCCGATGACGGCGAGTGGGAAGTAGACGAAGAAGAGCGTGACGCCGGCTCCGATCCGGAGCAGGGCACGGGCGAGTCTCGACTCGACCATCAGCGCACGCTCACAGCGACTCGAACGCCTTCAGCTTCCTGGCCACGAGCAGGTACCCGACGATGACCGCGATCGGGACGAGCGCGTAGGCGGCCGCGACCGGAAGGGCGGTCCCGTACTCGCGGTAGATGACCGTGCCGACGAACTGGTCGCTCGAGATCAGGGTCGGCGCGATGTAGTCGCCGAGGGTCAGCGAGAAGGTGAAGATGGAGCCGGCGACGACGGCCGGGAAGACGAGCGGAAGCGTCACGTACGCGAACGTCCGCAACGACCGTCCCCCGAGATCGGCCGAGGCCTCGAGCAGGGAGGCGGGGATCCGCTCGAGCCCGGCGTAGATCGGGAGGACCATGTAGGGGAGCCAGAGGTAGGTGAAGACGAGCCAGAGACCGGTGTTGGAGTAGCCGTTGAAGGTGAGCCCGAGCGGATCGAGCGCCCAGTTGATCGCTCCCTCCGCGGACAGGATCGTGCGCCAAGCGTAGGCCTTGACCAGGTAGCTCGCCCAGAGCGGCATCAGCACCGCGACGACGAGCAGGTTCCTCGTCCGGGGCGAGGCGACGCGGGCCATGTAGTACGCGAGCGGGAACGCGAGCAGCGCGCACGCGATCGTGACGAGCACGGCCATCCTGACCGTCCGCCAGGCCACGTCCCGGTAGACCGGCGTCTCGATGATACGGCGGAAGTTGTCGAGCGTGAGCTCGCGAACGAGCTGCGCGGTGAAGGGATCGGTCTTCCAGAAGGCGGAGAGGAGCAGGACGGCGAGCGACCCGAGGTAGACGAGGCCGAGCCAGCCGACCGGCAGCGCGAGCAACGCGAGGAGGCGAAGGCGCGGATGCCGGTAGAGGAAGGTGGAGAGCCGCCGCCCCGGACTCTGCCGGGGCGGCGGCTCGGCGAAGGAGATCGACGTCACCGTCGACGGCCCGGGTCGGCCACCCTAGCCGCGGATCTCCGTCCAGGCGGCCTTCCAGTCCGCCTGGGTCACGCACGTCGTCGCATCGTCGTCATCGCCGCAGTCGGCGGACGGAGTCGTCCAGTAGTAGACGTCCTCCCACCAGGACTCGTCCTCGGCGTGGAAGTCCTCGCAGTGGTTCGGGTTCTTCGTCAGCGCGCACGCCTTCAAGTTGACGGGCGCCTCGCCGAAGCCTTCGGCCACCGTCGCCTGCGCCTCCGGAGATGCCATGTGGTTCATCCAGAGGTACATGCAGTTCGGGTTCTGCGCCTTCGAGTAGATCATCCAGGTGTCCGACCAGCCGGTCGTTCCTTCCTTCGGCTTGATCGCCTTGACCGGGACCTTGGCATTCAGCAGCTGCAGGTACTGGTACGGCCAGGTCGTGCCGACCACGCTGTCGCCGCTCGTGTACGACTGGATCTGCTTGACGACGTCACCGGGCCAGTACTCGCCGACGTACGGCGCCTGCTTCTTGAGCAGCGCCACCGCAGCGTCGAACTGCTCACGGGTGAGCTGGTAGGGATTCTCGATCCCGAGCTCTGGCTGCGTCGCCATGAGCCACAGGGCCGCGTCGGCGATGAAGATGGAGTCGTCGTAGATCGAGATCTTGCCCTTGTAGCGCTCGAGCTGATCGTCCTCCCAGATCACTCCCCAGGAGTCGGTGTCCTCCGGGACGACGTCCGTCCGGAACATCAGGTAGTTCGGACCACGCCCGTGCGGGACGCCGTACGGCTGCCCGTCGAGGGAGTTGTAGTCCTTGTTCTTGATGCCCTCCTGGATGTCGGCGAAGTTGGGGATCAGGTCGGTGTTCACCGGCGCCACGTCCCCCGTCGTCATCAGGCGGACGCTGGCGTTCCCGGAGGCGGAGACCCCGTCGTACGCGCCGGTCTGGATCAGGCTGATCATGTCGTCCGAGCTCGCCCCGTCCTTCGTGTTCACCTTGCAGCCCGTCTCGGAGGTGAACTTGTCGGTGAGCACGGAGTACCCCGGCCACTGGACGAGGTTGACCTGCCCCTCCTCGCGGGCGAGATCCTGGATCTCCTCGAGCGAGGAGCCGAGCCCCTCGATCTGCCACTCACCACCGGCCTCCCCGCCTCCGCCGCCGCAGCCGGCGGCGACGACGCTCAGCGCCGCCACGACGAGGCCGAGAGCGGCCCAGCGGGCGCCGCGTGCTGTGCGTCCCTTCATTCCGTTCCTCCCTCCGTTTGGTCGATGACCGACTCCTGCTCCGGACGCCACTCGAGCAGCGTCCGGCGCCCCTTCGCCTCGAGCACCTCGCTCGAGCCCTCCTCGAGGTTCTGCGCCAGCACCTGCAGCTCGCCGCCGCGGTCGAGCTGCACGTAGTAGCGGGTGACCGGCCCCACGTACTGGACGTCCCGGATCGTCCCCGCCTCGACGTGCCAGCCCTCCTGGGGCGCGGCTCCGTTGTGGAGGATGCTGATCTTCTCGGGCCGCACGGTGTAGCGACGTCCGTCGCGCTCGATCACGTTCGAGACGCCGACGAAGCCGGCGATGAACTCGCTCTGCGGGTGCTCGTAGACCTCCGCCGACGGCCCCACCTGCTCGATCCGGCCCTGGTTGAAGACCGCGATCCGGTCGGACATGGTCAGAGCCTCTTCCTGGTCGTGGGTCACGTACACGAACGTGATCCCCACCTCCCGCTGGATCCGCTTCAGCTCGATCTGCATCTCCTGGCGCAGCTTCAGGTCGAGCGCACCCAGAGGCTCGTCGAGCAGCAGCACTCTCGGCTCGTTGACGATCGCCCGTGCGAGCGCGACCCGCTGGCGCTGGCCCCCGGAGAGCTGCGACGGCTTCCGCCCCCCGTAGCCCGCCAGCCGGACCATCTCGAGCGCGGCCTCCGCCCGCCGCCGTCGCTCGCCGCGCTTGACCCCCTTCACGCGGAGACCGTACTCGACGTTCTCCTGGACCGTCATGTGCGGGAAGAGCGCGTAGTCCTGGAAGACCGTGTTCACGGGCCGGTCGTAGGGCGGCAGGCGCGAGACGTCCTCCCCACCGAGCTCGATCGTCCCCGCGTCCGGGATCTCGAAGCCGGCGATCAGGCGCAGCGTGGTCGTCTTCCCGGAGCCGGACGGCCCGAGCAGGGTGAAGAACTCGCCCGGCGCGACGTCGACGTCGATCCCGGCCACGGCCACGACCCCTCCGTAGCGCTTCGTCAGCTTGCGGACGCGGACGTCCGGGACCCGCTCAGACGGTGGC
>Ga0073934_10009250_pt1 | contig 12703 bp, 7 predicted proteins | sample LarsenN4metaG_FD_76834 | JGI IMG/M metagenome (GOLD analysis project Ga0073934, IMG submission 76834) | Hot spring sediment bacterial and archeal communities from British Columbia, Canada, to study Microbial Dark Matter (Phase II) - Larsen... ...
AGCGGGCGGCGATGGCGTTTCGAGTCATCGTGGTTCGGAATCGTGGTGTACTGTAGCGGCGGCAGCCACTGGGAGCGAGCATTTTCAGAGTGAACACCGTTCAATCGGCGGCAACCAGCCGCTCCCTGTTCTGTTTTTCTCAGCGAACTTCGCCCCCAGGAAGTTCAAACTTGATCCACCAGGCCACTTCCGCGGCTTCCTCCGGCGACTCCACCTCGCTGAGAACTTCCCGTAGCTCACCCCATCGCCTGGCTTTCGCAAAGAGCGTCGCCAGCTTTTTCCTGCGCTGGGTCGGGGAGCGCAATTTGCGGGCATCGTCGATGGCCTCATCCAGCCCGCCGATGCTGGCCTTGAGAGCCAGGGCCGCATCGACAGCCCCTTTACGAAAGTCACTGCGCTTTTCCGCTTTGGCGTCGGTTGTGGCCTGCTTGAGCAGGTTTTCGGCAGCGGCTGGACCGTCGATCATCGCTACGGCGTGGGCGAGAGAGCGGTAGACGGCTGAAGTCGTCCAGCCGTACTCGAACACCGGCCAATTGGGCAATTCCTTGAGTGCCCGATGTAACCAACGTCTGGCCTCGTCCTTCGCGCCTTGACCGACGAGAAACTCCAGCGACCTGCGAATCGACGTCACCGGGAAATGAATGTTCGGATTGTTTATCTCGCGGAGCTCTTTCAGTTCCCGTGCGATGTCCTGACGCGTTCGTGCGATGGCCTCGGCCTTCATGCCGAGACTGACGAGCGTCTCAGCGGTAAGGACTTTGTGGCGATCACTCTTGCCGAATCCACGCAAACAACGCTTCACCGCCTGGGCATCTTTCAGCTCGACATAGCAGCTAATCACGCGCCGAAGGTAAGACTGCCGCAGCCGCTCGTTTTCGACCCGACGGGCGATGTTCAACATTTCGGCGACAGCGGTGTTGGCGGCCTCGCGTTCAGCGGCTGCAATGGCCAGCTTGTAATGTCGCCCCGCCCGCTCGAACTGCGCTATGACGCGCTGGTTCTCATTAATGGCGTCTGCCGGGTCCAGCAAGCCGTTATCCGAGCGGAACTCGCGGACGGAATTGAGGGAGAAGCCCCGGTCACATTTGCGGGTGTTGAACGGCTCGGTCGCTTCCGCGAGTGCCAGGTAATGTTCCATCCGGTCCAGATCGCCGGCATTGAGACAGATCTTGGCACCGAGTTCCGCCATCCGCACGGTTGCCACCACTTCCTGTCTGGGCAACCGGCGCAGGAATCGATTCACATGCCGAAGCGCTTCGTTGACGCAACCCATTGCCGCGAGATGCTCGATCGGCAGATGCGCCGCGGTTGCTGCTGCGTCGTCGTCTGGAATCGCGTCACACTTCCGAATCATGGCGCGGAACCAGGTCTTCAGGTCGCCGTTCCGCGGCCATTTCGTTTTCCATGCCGGTTCATCAGCCTTTTTTTGAACGCGTTTCGCCGCCTTTCCCACGCCGCAAGCCTCCGTCGCCGAACGTTTGGAAGCTCATCGCATGCCGGCCGTGCAACGACTGGCCCCTCGGTTGGGCCGGCATGCGGGTCGCTTTACGTTGGACAAAAACCGCGTCGCCCACAGCGGGCGGCGATGGCGTTTCGAGCCATCGCGGTTGGGATTCGAGGTGTACTGTAACTGTGGATTGGTGAAGATCGCAAGCGGTTTTTCCCTCGTTACGAAGCTCCGCTTCGTAACGGTTTCGAATTCTTGAAGCTCTGCTTCCCGGCTGCAGCGGTGAATCTAGAAGCGGAGCTTCGAAGACAAGAGGTTACGAAGCAGAGCTTCGTAACCAGGTGCGGCAGGAGCTTCGTGAGCAGGAGAGGCAGGAGCTTCGTGAGTAGGGGTGGGCGAGAGCTTCGTGAGCAGGGGTGGGCGGCGGCTTCTTGGCCAGGTGTGGGCGGGAAGGTAGGGGTGTGTGCTTCGTGACCAAGTGTAAAAGAACTTGATTGTGAGCCTGCCCTTGCTACCGGCACAGGATTCAGATTGGATTTGACACCATTCCCAAGTCGAGTAACCTGAATGCATCCCTCCTTTTGCCTGGCCAATGGTTGTGCAATATGCGTTGGCTCCTTCTCACGGCTTGCTTGCTGTGCGTGTCGTTCGCGGTCCGCGGCGACGAACTGCCGGCGGATTGGGCGTTCAAACCACGGTCAAACCCGACGCCGCCGGTGGTCCGCGATGTGGAAAGCGTTCGCAATCCGATCGATCGCTTCGTCATCGCCCGGCTGGAGGCGATTGGGTTGCGCCTGGCGTCGCCGGCCGAACGGGCGACGTTGATACGCCGGCTCAGCTTTGACCTGGTCGGCTTGCCGCCGACGCCGCAGGAAATCGAGGCGTTCGTCCACGATCGCTCGCCCGACGCTTACGAGAAACTGGTCGCCCGGCTGCTGAAGTCGCCGCAATTCGGCGAACGGCAGGCGACGCAATGGCTCGACCTGGTCCGCTATGCCGAAAGCGACGGCTTCAAGGCGGACGATGCCCGGCCCAACGCATGGCGTTACCGCGACTATGTGATCGAATCGTTCAACCGCGACAAGCCATACGACCGCTTCGTGCAGGAACAAATTGCCGGCGACGAACTTTTCCCAAACGACATCAACGCACTCGTCGCGACCGGCTTTCTGCGACACTGGCCGGACGAGTACAACGCGGTCAACCTGGAACAACGCCGGCAGGAAATCCTGAACGACATCACCGATACGACGTCGGCCGCGTTTCTCGGGCTGACGGCCGGCTGCGCGAAATGCCACGACCACAAGTACGACCCGATCCCGCAAAAGGATTACTACCGCTTGCAGGCGTTCTTCGCGGCGTACTGGCCAACCGAGACCCCGCTGGCAAGCCCGAGCGAGATCGAGGCGGCCAAACAACGCCGGCTCGAGTGGGAGAAGCAGACCGCCGAACTTCGGCAGAAGATCGCCGAGGTCGAAAAGCCGTTCCGCGAATCGGCTCAACGCAAGCAGCGAGGGCGATTTGTCGAGGAATATCAGGCGATCCTGGACATTCCGATGGAAAAACGCACGCCGATGCAAAAGCAGATCGGTGCGATGATCGACAAGCAGGTGCATGCGGCGGGCACGGACGTCGGCAAAACGATGAAGGGCCCGGCCAAGGATCAGTGGCAGGCGATGATGAAGCAGATGGAGCAGTTCGATCGGCTCAAGCCGCCGAAGTTGCCGGCGCTGCCGATTTGCACCGACGTCGGTCCGGAGGCGCCGAAGACGCACCTGCTGAAGCGTGGCAACTGGCGGACTCCGGGCGAAGAGGTGGCTCCGGGTTACCCCACGGCATTGGCGAGCGCGACGCCGCAAGCGGCGGTGAAGCCCCTAACGGCAACGACGGGCCGGCGTGCGGCGCTGGCGAAATGGCTCACGCAGCCGGAGCATCCGCTGACGGCGCGCGTCATCGTCAATCGCGTCTGGCAATCGCACTTCGGCAAAGGCATCGTCGGTACGCCCAGCGATTTCGGCTCTCAAGGCGATCGGCCCACGCACCCGGAATTGCTCGACTGGCTGGCCAACGAATTCGTTCGCAACGGCTGGAACCTGAAATGGCTGCACCGCACGATCGTGACCAGCGCGACCTACATGCAATCGAGTTTCGCATCGTCGGAAGCGCTGAAGGCGGACCCGGACAATCGTTGGTATTCCCGCATGACGCGGCGGCGCGTCGAGGCCGAGTCGCTTCGCGACGCGATGCTTTCGGTGAGCGGGCAGTTGAACCTGAAGGCGGGCGGGCCGAGCATTTTCCCCGAGTTGCCCGACGAGATCAAAAAGTCGGCCAAGAACTGGCCCACGTCGGCCGATGCATCCGACCGCAATCGCCGCAGCGTCTACATCGCCGTGCGGCGCAACTTGCGTTATCCGCTCCTGGCGATCTTCGACGCTCCGGATGCGAATGAGACCTGCGCCAGGCGTTTTGCGACCACGACGGCGCCGCAGGCGCTGATGTTGTTGAACGATCGGCTCATTCTGGAAATGGCGGAAGCGTTTGCGAAGCGCGTCTTGCATGAAGCCGGAACCGATCACGGAGAAATTATCTCGCGAACATTCACGCTCGCGCTCGGACGCTCGCCGTCGGACGTCGAACGATCGACGATGCATCGATTTCTCCAGGAGAGCAGGGCGAAGACCGGCCGCATGGACGCGGCTGTGACTGACTTCTGCCACGCAGTGCTGAATTTGAATGAATTCTTGTTTGTGGATTGAGGGAAGTTCGGATGTCGATGATCATGAGTCATTACCGGGAAAATGTCGAAGTCCCGCATGGACTGACTACACTCGACTTGTTTCGCAAGTGGGCGCGTTCCCCGGAATTTCCGAGTGACGGTCATTTTTCATTTATCGACGGGCACCTCTACGTGGACTTGAGCGTGGAACAGCTATTTACTCACAACGGCGTCAAGACGGCGTTCACGGGGAAAGTCAGTGGAATCGTCGAATCGGACGAGAACGGGTATTACTTCTCGGATCGCGCGCTGGTGACGAACGAAGATGCGGGATTCTCCACCGAGCTTGATGGAATGTATGTTAGCTATGAATCAATTCACTCCGGGCGAGTGCGCCTGGTGGAAGGCGCCGATGAGGGATTTGTCGAGGTGGAAGGTTCACCCGATATGACGCTCGAGATTGTCAGCAGCTGGTCCGTGGAAAAGGATACGGTGATTTTGCGGGATGCGTACTGGCGAGCAGGCATCAAAGAGTACTGGCTGGTGGATGCCCGTGCCGAGGAGACCCAATTCAGCATCCTCAAGCGAGGGAATCGCGGCTATACGGCTACTCGCAAACTGGCCGGCGGATGGCAGTATTCGGACGTATTCGAGCGATATTTCCTGCTCCTCCGGAAAGTCGATCGGCTGCGCAATCCGCGGTTCGAACTAAAAGTGAAGTCTTGAAGCGATGGAAAAAAACCGCATGGAAGCGGCTGTGACTGATCTCTGCCACGCAGTGCTGAATTTGAATGAATTCTTGTTTGTGGATTGAGGCTCGGAACAAATGTTGAAGAATCGCCACATTCCCGCATTCCGGTCTCGCCGCGACTTCCTGGCGTCCGCAGGCGGCGGGTTCGGCGCGCTTGCATTTGCGGCTTTGGCGCACGCGGACCAGGCGGTGCGTCCGACTCCGAAGCCCGATCCGGCGAATCCGCTGGCGCTGCGTTCGTCGCAATACGCGGCGAAGGCCGACCGCGTGTTGTTCCTGTTCATGGAAGGCGGGCCGAGCCATGTGGACCTGTTCGATCCGAAACCGGAGTTGACGAAGCGCCACGGCCAGCCGCTGCCCGCGAGCTTTGGCCGGGTGATTACGCCAATGGGCACCGGCGGCAACAAGCTGCTCGCCAGCAAGCGGAAGTTCCGCAAGTGCGGCGAGAGCGGCATCGACATGAGCGACTGGCTGCCGTTCATGTCGCAATGCGCCGACGACCTGACGGTCGTTCGGTCGTGTCAGGCAGACGGATTGAACCACGTTGGTTCCGTTTGCCAAATGAATACCGGTTCGATCCTGGCGGGCCGGCCGAGCCTGGGCACGTGGGTGATCTACGGACTGGGCAGCACAAACCAGAACCTGCCGGGCTTTGTCGTGTTGACGGACACCGGCGAGGTGACCGGCGGGCCGCGAAACTGGGGCACCGGCTTCATGCCCGCCACCTACCAGGGCACCCTGTTTCGTTCGAGCGGCAAGCCGATTTTGGACCTCGATCCGCCGGATGGCGTCAGCCCGGAGCGGCAACAGGCGAAATTGAAGCTCATCCGCGATCTCGACGAAATGCATCGCCGGGCCAGGCCGGACGACCTGCAACTTGCGGCCCGGCTCAATTCGTACGAACTGGCGTTTCGCATGCAGGCGCATGCGCCCGAGGCCGTCGATATCGCCGGCGAAAGCGAAGCGACAAAGCGCGCGTACGGTCTCGACCGCAAGGAATGCGCCGAATACGGCCACCGTTGTTTGTTAGCCCGGCGGCTGCTCGAACGCGGCGTGCGTTTCGTGCAAGTCTATTGCGGCGCCGGCAGCCAGTGGGACGCGCACAGCGATCTCGAAGGCAATCACACCCGGCTCTGTGCGCGCATGGATCAGCCGACGGCGGCGCTGTTAAAGGATCTGAAACAACGCGGAATGCTCGAACGCACGCTGGTCGTGTGGGGCGGCGAATTCGGCCGCACGCCGATGACCGAGGGCACGAACGGCCGCGATCACGACCCGTACGGCTTCACGATGGTTTTCGCCGGCGGCGGGGTCCAAGGCGGGCAGGTCATTGGCCGGACCGATGAATTCGGCTTGCGTGCCGTGGAGGATCACGTGCACGTCCACGATATTCATGCGACGATTTTGCACGCGTTGGGCATGGATCATCTGGCGTTGACATTCTTCCACAATGGCCGTCACGAGCGCCTGACGATGGACGCCGGCCGCGTGGTCACCAAGTTATTCCGGTGATGGCTGCCATGCCGCCGTTTGAGCCGAAATCGTTTGGTCCGCTCGTTGCAGAACTGCTGCAGGTCGAACGGTTGCCGGAACTCGGCCCCGGGCGGCCCAACAAGGCGGCAAAATCGCTCTTGCAATCGATGTCGGTCGAACGCCTGTTCCCGGGCGGCATTCGCGACCGCAACATGGCCCTGGCGTGCCTGGCCGGTTTATGGCTGCACCATGATTTCCTGCATGAATCGCACGAAATCAGCCAGGAGATTCATACGCCGACCGGCAGCTTCTGGCACGGCATCATGCATCGCCGCGAGCCGGACTACGGCAACGCGAAGTACTGGTTTCGACGGGTCGGGCAACACCCGGTTTATTTGCCCTTGTACGAGGCAGTCAGCACGATGAGCGAAGCGATTCCGGACGGCTTGAATCGTGCGAAGTGGGACCCGTGCGTGTTTGTCGATCTGGTCGAACGGGCAACGGGCAGCGGGGACGACGTGGAGAATGCTTGTCGGAGGATTCAATTGTTGGAGTGGCAATTGCTGTTTGCCTGGTGTTGGGAACAGGCGAAGAAATGACCTCACCTCGCATCGAGCGCGAATTCGGAGTGCCCATTCCGGGTGAAATCCTGGAGCCGGCGAAATGGACGCAAACGGCGCTCAAGAAAATGCCGGAATCGGGCCGGCTCGATTGGCAGGAGTTGTTTGGCCGCAAGGCGCCGGTAGTGCTGGACCTCGGTTGCGGGAACGGCCGATATCTATTGGGGAGCGCCGTCGCTCGGCCGGATCGCGATCATCTGGGCATCGACACGTTGCCGGTCGTGATTCGCTATGCCCGCCGCCGCGGCAACCAACGCGGACTGACCAATCTGAAGTTTGCGGTAGGCGGAGCACGCGAGTTGCTGGACCAATATGTCGAACCCGGCAGCGTGCAAGAAATCCATTGTTATCATCCGCAGCCGTATTACGAGCAATCGCAGGTGCATCGGCGGCTGATCACGCCGGAGTTTCTGGCGCTGGTGCACCGGTCGCTGGCGCCCGGTGGGCTGTTCGTGATCCAAACCGATAATCGCGGCTATGGGCGCTATATTCGGCAAGTCGTCCCGATGTTTTTTGAATTCGAAGAACGAAAGGAACCATGGCCGGACGCGCCCAAAGGGCGGACGCGCCGCGAGATCATTGCGCTGCAAAGAGGATTGAGCATATTTCGCGGCCAGGGGCGGCGACGCGACGACCTGAGCGCCGACGAGGCGGTTCGCTTGGCCGGCCGGCTGCCGCCGCCAAAATTCGATGCGAATCGGCGGCTACGGGAATTGGACCGAATGGAAAAGGAATGACTTTTATATTGCACCGGAATCGGCAAGTTTTTCGAGAATGGCCTCGTTCACGGGCATGGTGCCTTTGCATTTGGGATACTTGCTGCAGCCCAGGAACCAGCCGGTGCGGCCCTGACGCAGTTTCATCGCGGAGCCGCATTGCGGGCAGGTCTCGGTGATTTCGATTTTCGGCTCGTCTTTCTTGGGCGCGGGCGGCGGCAAAAAGTCCTTCAATTTCTCGCGAAGTTCCGCCGTGATGCTCTTCGCGTTACGGCACTTTGGATAGCCGCTGCAAGACAAGAACGGACCGCGGAAGCTTCGGCGGATGCGCATCGGGCTGCCGCATTTTTCACAGTTGATGCCGATGTCGGCCGGCTTGATCGGATTGCCCTCGGCATCGACATCCATGGAGTTGCGACATTGAGGATACCCGCTGCAACCGAGAAACTTCTTGCCGCGCCATTCGCGCAGCACCATCGGCTTGCCGCACTTTTCGCACTTGTGTTCGGTGCTCTGCGCGGAAACCACCAGTTTGCCTTCCGCGTCGAAGTTCATGGTTGTCTTGCACTCCGGTGCGCCGGCGCAGACCATATAGGCGCCGAAGCGGCCTTCTTTTTGGATCATCGGCTTGCCGCACGTCGGGCATTTGTATTCCGTTTCGACCGGTCCGGCGATTTCCTTGCCTTCGAGCGTGCGCTTGTAACTGCAGGGGTTTTCCTTGTCGCGCCAGCCTGAACAGCCGATGAATTTGTTGCCGGTCTTGCGGCTGTACATTTCGACCAGCGGCTTGCCGCATTTCGGGCACGCCTCGCCGATCTCTTTGCCCTTCATCGCCGGCATGTCGGCTTCGGCGCTCGACAATGCTTGCGAGAACGGCTCCCAGAATTCATTCAGGACGGCGGCATACTGCATTTTGCCGTTTTCGATTTCGTCGAGTTCTTCCTCGAAATGGCTCGTGAACTTTACATTCATGATCTTTGGAAAATGCTGAACCAGCAAATCCGTCACCAGCTTGCCCATTTCCGTGGCGTAGAAGCGGCGCTCTTTTTGTTCGACGTACCCACGCTTCTGAATCGTGGAGATAATTGACGCATACGTGCTTGGCCGGCCGATTCCTTCTTTTTCCAGCGCTTTCACCAGGGAGGCTTCATTGAAGCGCGGCGGCGGCTCGGTGAAATGCTGCGACGCGGTCAAGCTCAAACGATCCAACGCGTCTTGCTCGGCCAGCGCCGGCAGCAGCACGTCCTCTTGTTTGTGCAATTGCCAGACGCGGCGGAAACCGTCGAACTTTTGGATGCTGCCTTTGGCGCGAAACAGGCCGTGGCGCTCGCCGTCCTTCGCGGTGATTTCGACGCTCGTCTCGGCGATGATGGCCGGCGACATCTGGCTGGCGACGAAGCGGTTGTAAATGAGAGTGTAAAGCCGCAACTGATCGCCGTGCAATCCAAGCTGCTGCACTCGCTGCGGCGTGAAACCAAGATCGGTCGGACGGATCGCTTCGTGGGCTTCCTGCGCGCTCTTGCCCGAGGCATAGGTGTTCGGTTTTTCGGGCAAATAGGGGTCGCCGTACGTGGTTTGGATGTGTTGCCGGACTGCCGTCAACGCTTCGGCGGAGACGCGCGTACTGTCGGTTCGCATGTAGGTGATGAGGGCGACCTGGCCCTCGCCGGAAAGCGGCACGCCCTCGTACAGCTTTTGCGCCGTCATCATCGTGCGGCTGGCGGCGAAGTGCAGCCGCTGGCTTGCAGCCTGCTGCAAGGTGCTGGTCGTAAACGGGGCCGACGGATTGCGCCGCGTTTCTTTTTGCTCGATCTTGGTAATCGTGTACGTCGCACGGTCCAGCGATTCCGCGATCGCACGGGCATCGTTTTCGTTCGACGTCGCAAACTTGTTGCCCATCCATTCGAGCAGTTCCGCCTGGAAGGCGCCCGCAGGCAACTCCGGCTTCGCCGTCTTTTCTTCCCCTTCGCCCTCGACAGGAGCTTCGACTTTCTTTGACTTCGCCAGGACAACGGTAAACGGTTGCGGCGACTGGGCCACGTCGCCATGTTTGGCGAGCAGGGCAGTAATCCGCCAGAATTCGTCCGGCTTGAACGCCTCGATTTCGCGTTCGCGTTCGACGATCATGCGAACGGCGACCGACTGCACGCGGCCGGCACTGAGGCCGCGCGTTACCTTTTTGCCCAGCAAAGTGCTGAGGGGAAAACCGACGATGCGATCCAGGACTCGTCGCGCTTCCTGGGCGCTGACGCGGTTCATGTCGATCTTGCCCGCGTGCGCCAGGGCGTTCTGCACCGCGTTGCGGGTGATTTCATTGAACGCGATGCGAAACGTGCGGTCGTCGTCGAGCTTGAGTTCTTCGAGCAAATGCCAGGCGATCGCTTCGCCTTCGCGGTCCGGGTCGGTCGCCAGCAGGACTCGCCGGGCTTTGTTGGCTTCCTGTTTGAGTTCCGTGAGGATCTGTTTCGGCGTGCGGAAGCCGCGGCCTCCTCGTTCGCCCTTGTCGTTCGGCACCTCGTAGCGAGTGAGCCAACCCTGATCGATGTTCACGCCGGCAATTCGTTCGCCTTTGATCTTTCGCTTGGGCAGGTCGCGGATGTGACCGTAGCTGGCGAGCACCTTATACTCGGAGCCGAGGTACTTATTGATCGTTTTTGCCTTCGCCGGCGATTCAACGATGACCAGGTCGTGCGTGCGCGATGCATTCGCCGGGCTTGCCGCAGGAGAGCGACGGCGCGCCTTGACGGGCTCGACGGCGGTGCTGGGCTTTTTGGCGGGCGCTTTCTTGCGGCCAGGCGCAGCCTTGGTCACGGCTTTGCTGGTGGACTTCTTCCTTGGCGGCACAAATCGGCTCCTGAGGTTGCGGTTGTACAAAAGCGTAAACTAAATACAATCGCTTAGTCGGGTCTTACCCTTCTCGTTTATTAAACCATTACAAAACGAGTCAAGACCCCCGCCACGGCACGGAACATTGCGAATCGTCGCAAACTGAGGAACGCCAATGGCTTTCAACCCTTTTAATGCATTCCGAAAATACTCCAAGGCGATGTTTGCGGTCCTCGCAATCATCTGCATGTTTACGTTTGTTCTCTCCAGCGGCATCGGGGGCAAGGGCGATTTCTTTGGTCAAGTCGGCGATATGTTCGGCGGCGATGGCAGCGTCCCGACCGTCGCAGTCATCGACGGCGACAAGGTCAATGCACGGGAACTGCAAGAGGTCCAGCGCAATCGCCGACTCGCGAACGAGTACATGGCGGCGGCAGTCGGACAGGCCCATTCCAATATTATTCGCCGCGCCATGGACATGAAGGACGTCGATCCGCTGACCAAGCAGCAAGTTTCCAACATTGTGATCGACATCATCACCGGCTTTCAAAATGCCGAGCGCATGGGCCTGACGCAGGCACAAGCGATTCAACGGCATATTGCCTCGCTGGAACATCCCATTGAGCGGGCCAAAGCCGACAAGAAGATGCAGGCAGCCGATGAACTCGCGGCACTGCAAAAAATGTTGAAGCACCGACTTCTACGCATGTCGCGAATGGACACCGAACTTTACTTCGGTGGCTCCATCCGCACCGGCGATGGACTGGTCGATTTCCTGGTTTGGAAGTGGATTGCCGACAAGCGCGGCATCCATCTGACCGACGACACTGTACGCGGATTGATCGAGCAGGAAACCCTCGGCGAGCTGACGGCCGAAGATGCGAAAAAAATCCAGGACGCGGTCATCGGCAAGCGGCAAATCAGCGAACGAATCCTGCTGGACGCTTTTGCAGACGAATTTCGTGTTTGGATCGCACAGGCTGCGGTCACGGGGGTTAGCACCGCCCGCGAGAACGTTCCCGCATATGCAACGCCGTATGAATTGCGGCAGGATTACATTGACCGGCGGACCGCAGTCCGCGTCACCCTCCTGCCGGTGTCGGTGGACGATTACCTGGCGAAAGTCACCGAAGAACCCTCCGAGAAGGATCTGAAAGCATTGTTCGAGAAGTACAAGAATGCCGAGTGGCACCCGCTTTCGGAGACACCCGGTTTCAAGCAGCCAAAGCGAATCAAGCTGGCCTACGCTGCCGGCAAACCCGGCCTCGAAACGTTCAAGAAGGCCGGCCTGGAACAAGCCAGGCAGGATAACCTGGCGACCGCGACCATGCCGTTTGCAATTGGCCTCCCGCCGGCCGGCGGCGTGACGGCCGCGCTAGGCGGCGTGATGACGGCGATTCACAAAGTTCCGCAGTTGCCGCATGCCAAGTTGAAGGAGGAGTACGAACGCCATATTTCGCGCGACAAGAACACTCCATGGGATCGTGATTTCTACTTGCACGAAACGAGCGTGGTCCGCCCGGAAATCTATGCCGCCACGGTCGCCAGCGCCCTTGGATCGCTCGGGACCGGCGGTTCGCCGCTATCGCCCGCATCGACGTTGTACAACGTCGCCGCAGTTCAGGAAGTTCGAGAGCGCCTTCGAATCGGCATTGCCGGCTTCGCGTCGGTTGGATCGAATCGGTGGGCTGCAGCGGCGCTGCCGGATGCAGCCATCACTCGGCCCTTGTCGCTCGAAACGCTGCGGCCGCAGCTGAGCGAGGAAATCAACCAGGGGTTGGCGCGATCGGCATTCGAGCGCGAAATGCGCAAGTTTCACGATGAACTTTCCAAGCGCAGCAAGGAAATGGCCGACGCCAAGAAGCCGCCGGCCAAGAAGGCAGACGCCAAGAAAGATGACGCCAAGAAGGGCGACACGAAAGACGCGAAAAAGGACGACAAGAAGCCGGACGCAAAGGACGCCGATCCGAAGAAGTCGTTGCAGGATTACATTGCTGAGTTCACGAAAAAGTTCGGGCTGTCGACGAGTGGAAGCGCGGAGCTTCGCGATCGATTTACGATCGTCAACGACCCCGGCTTGAAATCGCTGGCGGACGTCTATTTCAAAGAGCGCAAGAAGGACGACCCGAAGGGGTACGATTTTGCGCCGCAACT
>Ga0073934_10009251_pt1 | contig 12701 bp, 14 predicted proteins | sample LarsenN4metaG_FD_76834 | JGI IMG/M metagenome (GOLD analysis project Ga0073934, IMG submission 76834) | Hot spring sediment bacterial and archeal communities from British Columbia, Canada, to study Microbial Dark Matter (Phase II) - Larsen... ...
CCGCTGCTCGCCGAGAGCTGGACGACGAGCGCCGACCTCAGGACCTGGACCTTCAAGCTCAGGCGCGACGCGAAGTTCCACAACGGCGAGGCCTTCGACGCCGAGAAGGTGAAGTTCAGCTTCGAGCGCGCGACGGCCAAGGAAAGCACCAACAAGGACAAGGCCACGTTCGCCAACATCGAGCGCATCGACACGCCCGACGCGCACACCGTGGTGCTGAACCTGAAGAACGGCGACCCCGACCTGCTGTTCAAGCTCGGCCAGGCCACCGCGATCGTCGTCGAGCCCAAGAGCGCGGCCACCAACAACACCCAGCCCACCGGCACCGGACCGTTCCGCCTGGAGGCGTGGAACAAGGGCAGTTCGGTGACGCTCGCGCGCTGGGACGGTTATCGCGCCGCCAAGGACGTGAAGCTCAGGCGCGTGACGATGCGCTTCATCAGCGACCCGGCGGCGCAGGTTGCGGCGCTGCTGTCGGGCGACGTCGACGTGTTCCCGCGCGTGGCCGCGGCGCGCAGCCTCAAGCAGTTCGAGGGCAACAGGAAGTACCAGGTGCTGATCGGCGGCTCGCGCGCCAAGACGATCCTGGCCATCAACAACAAGCGCAAGCCGCTCGACGACGTGCGCGTGCGCAGCGCGATCGCCAGCGCGATCGACCGCAAGGCGGTGATCGAAGGCGCGGCCGACGGCTTCGGCGTGCCGATCGGCAGCTTCTACGTGCCCGGCGCGCCGGGCTACGTCGACATGACCGCGGTCAACGCCTTCGACCAGGCGCGCGCGCGTGCGCTGCTGCACCAGGCCGGCATCACGCCGCCGCTGGAGCTGACGATGAAGCTGCCGCCCACGCCGTACGCGCGCCAGGGCGGCGAGGTCATCGCCTCGATGCTCGACAAGGTCGGCATCAAGGTGAAGATCGAGAACGTCGAGTGGGCGCAGTGGCTGTCGGGCGTGTACGGCCAGAAGGCCTACGACCTGACGGTGATCGCGCACGTCGAGCCGCTCGACTTCGGCAACTTCGCGCGCCCCGGCTACTACTGGAACTACGAGAGCAAGGCCTTCAACGAGCTGTGGGCACGCATCCAGTCGACGATCAAGCCCGACGAGCGCAGCAAGCTGATGGCGCAGGCGCAGAAGCTGGTGGCCGAGGACGCGGTGGCGGCCTACCTGTACCAGCCGACCTGGATCACGGTGGCCAACGCGCGCGTCAAGGGGCTGTGGAAGGACATGCCGCTGTTCGTCAACGACATGTCGGCGGTCAGCTGGCAATAGGCAACGGGCAAGAGGCAATCGGCGCCAGCCGATCGCCGCCGCCCGCGGCTACGCCGTGCGCGGCATCGTGTCGACGAAGCTCGGGCGCGCCATCAGCTTGTCGTACAGGCGCTTGAGGTTCGGGTGGTCGGCGCGCCAGTCGATCTGCGGGAAGCGGAAGTCCAGGTAACCCAGCGCGCAGCCGGCGGACACGTCGGCGAGGGTGAAGTGCAGACCGGCGCAGAAGGGCTTGTCGCCCAGGCCCTGGCCCATGGCCTTGATCGCGCCGTGCACGCGGCTCATCTGGCGGTCGATCCAGGCCTGCGAGCGCTGCTCGGCGCTGCGGCCCGGCCAGTTGGCCTCCAGGCGCGCCAGGATGGCGGCGTCGCACAGGCCGTCGGCCAGCGCCTCCCAGGTGCGCACCTCGACGCGCTCGCGTCCGCTGGCGGGGATCAGCTTGCCCACCGGCGACAGCGTGTCCAGGTACTCGACGATGACGCGCGAGTCGAAGACCGCCTCGCCGCCCTCCATCACCAGGCAGGGCACCTTGCCCAGCGGGTTGGCGGCGAGGATCGCGTCGCTGCCCCAGACGTCCTCGAGCACGAACTGGAAGTCGAGCTTCTTCTCCGCCATCACCACGCGCACCTTGCGCACGTAGGGGCTGGCCAGCGCGCCGATCAGTTTCATCGAGTTCCTGCTTCTCTCCCGCACGACGCGGGCATTCTAGGCGGAGGGCTGCCACGTGAAGTCCACGTGCGACGGCCGCCCGGGCAGCTCCAGCACGGCGCGTGCCGGGGCCATGCGCGAGATGACGCGCCCGCCGCGCACCACGGCGAGGCGTTGTGCACGAAGGCGGATCGCCTCGGCCGGGCTGCGCGCCTGCAGCAGCACGAAGTCGGCGCGGCAGCCCGGCTCCAGGCCGTAGCCCTGCAGGCCGAGCACGCGCGCCGCGTTCACGGTCACGGCGTCGAAGCACTGGCGCTGGCCGGCCAGCGAGGTCATCTGCGCCACGTGCAGGCCCATCGCCGCCACCTCGAGCATGTCGCCCGAGCCGAGCGCGTACCAGGGGTCCATCACGCAGTCGTGCCCGAACGCCACGTTGACGCCGGCGGCGAGCAGCTCGGGCACGCGCGTCATGCCGCGCCGCTTCGGGTAGCTGTCGTGCCGGCCTTGCAGCGTGATGTTGATGAGCGGGTTGGCCACCGCGTGCACCTGCGCCTCGGCCAGCAGCGGCAGCAGCTTGCTGACGTAGTAGTTGTCCATCGAGTGCATCGAGGTCAGGTGCGAGCCGGTGACGCGGCCGTGCAGGCCCAGGCGCTGGGCGTGGAAGGCGAGCGTCTCGACGTGGCGCGACAGCGGGTCGTCGCTCTCGTCGCAGTGCAGGTCCACCGGCAGCCCGCGCTCGGCGGCCAGCTCGCACAGGATGCGCACGCTCTCGGCGCCGTCGGCCATCGTGCGCTCGAAGTGCGGGATGCCGCCGACCACGTCGACGCCGAGGTCGAGCGCGCGCTTCAGGTTGGCCAGCGCGCCGCTCGCGCGCAGCAGGCCGTCCTGCGGGAAGGCGACGAGCTGCAGGTCGAGGTACGGCGCGACGCGGCGCTTCACGTCGAGCAGGGCGCGCACGGCGAGCAGCCGCTCGTCGCACACGTCGACGTGCGAGCGGATGGCGAGCAGGCCGCGCGCCACCGCCCAGTCGCAGTAGGCGAGCGCGCGCTCGGTGATTGCCTCCTCGGTGAGCAGCGGCTTGAGCTCGCCCCACAGCGTGATGCCCTCGAGCAGCGTGCCGCTCGCGTTCAGCCGCGGCAGGCCCAGGCTGAGGGTGGCGTCGAGGTGGAAGTGGGCGTCGACGAAGGGCGGGCTGACGAGCCAGCCGGCGGCGTCCAGGATTTCGGCGTCGGCCGGCGCCGCACGCCCCGCACGTCCCTCACGCCCCGCAAGCGCCGGGCCGACCGCAGCGATGCGCCCGTCCTGCACCAGCAGGTCGATGCCGCGGCGGCCGTCGCTCAGGCTGGCGTTGGTGACGAGCAGCGGCCGGGCGGCGTTCATGGCACCTGGAGAGGTCGGCTGCAAAGCATCACATCCTAGCCTTGTTCGGGGTCACTGCCGCGGCTTGCCAGGGTCACGCTTCGGGTGCAAACTGGGTTCAACCGGATTCCGCAGTGTTCTCCCGCCCGCACCCCGCCGCACGGCGCGGTTCCCCCCTCCCCCCATCCGTCTTGCCTGCCGCCGCGCGCGGCGGGCTGTCTCCACCGCCTCAGCAAAGGAGGTCCTTGATGAACCTGACGATCAGCGGTCACCACCTCGAAGTCACCCCGGCACTGCGCGAGTACGTGCTCACCAAGCTCGACCGGGTGACGCGTCATTTCGACCAGGTGGTGGACGTGAGCGTTCTGCTGACCGTCGAGAAGCTCAAGGAGAAGGAGCGAAGGCAGCGCGCCGAGGTCACGCTGCACGTCAAGGGACGCGACATCTTCGTCGAGCAGAGCCACGAGGACCTGTACGCCGCGATCGACCAGCTGATGGACAAGCTCGACCGCCAGGTCGTGCGCCACAAGGACCGCCTGCAGGACCACCACCATACGGCGGCCAAGCGCCTGGACGCCGCGTCCTAGCCCGCAGTCTGGGCCGCGACCTGCGGCCCCCGAGCAGAAACGGCCCCGCGGGGCCGTTGTTGATGCCTCGACGGGACACTGCGGCAGGCCACGATTTCATGAGCCGGAATCGTTGTTGCTGCAATGCCGCAAAAACCCTGCTGTCCCCGGTTTCCAGGGGCTTGTGTCGGAGCGCGGGCCCGGGCACCGGGTCTATGATGCGTCGCCTTTGCAACAAATTGATCGCCCCTGGCGTGCCAGCGTCCCGGGCGAAGGGACTGCAAGCCCGATGAACCGTCTCGCCGCCATCCTGCCGCTCGGGAACGTGCTGGTGAACGTGGATGCCACCAGCAAGAAGCGCGTGTTCGAGCAGGCCGGCCTGCTGTTCGAGAACCAGCACTCCATCGCCCGCGGCACCGTCACCGACAACCTGTTCGCGCGCGAGCGCCTGGGCTCCACCGGTCTGGGCCATGGCGTGGCCATCCCGCACGGGCGCGTCAAGGGGCTGAAGAACCCGCTGGCGGCGGTGGTGCGGCTGCAGAGCGCGATCGGTTTCGACGCGCCCGACGACGAGCCCGTCACGCTGCTCATCTTCCTGCTCGTGCCCGAGGCGGCGACCCAGCGCCACCTGGAGATCCTGTCGGAGATCGCCGAGATGCTCTCCGACCGCGAACTGCGCGAGCGCCTGAAGAGCGAGCCCGACGCGGCCGCCGTGCACAAGCTGATCTCCGACTGGGAGCCGCTGAAGTCGGTGGCCTGATGGCCCGCCGCCTGCACGGATGAAGCCCACCTCGATCAGCGCCGAGGCGCTGTTCGAAGCCCACCGCGAAGCGCTGCGCTGGGAGTGGATCGCCGGCCACGCCCACCCCGAGCGCCGCTTCGACGATGCCGCCGTGCGCGACGCGCGCAGCGCCGCCGACCTGGTCGGCTACCTCAACTACATCCACCCTTACCGCGTGCAGATCGTCGGCCGCCGCGAGGTGGCCTACCTGGACGCCGAGCTGCCCGAAGTCCAGGAGCGGCGCATCTCGCGCATCGTCACGCTCGAGCCGCCGGTGCTGATCGTGGCCGACGCGCAGGTGCCGCCCGACCGCCTGGTGGCAATGTGCGAGCGCGCCGAGATCCCGCTGTTCGTGACGCGCGAGTCCGCCGGCCACGTGATCGACGTGGTGCGCGGCTACCTCGGCCGCCACTTCGCCGAACGCACCACGCGCCACGGCGTGTTCATGGACATCCTCGGCCTGGGCGTGCTGCTGACCGGCGAATCGGGCCTCGGCAAGAGCGAGCTCGGCCTGGAGCTGATCAGCCGCGGCCACGGCCTGGTGGCCGACGACGCGGTGGACATCTTCCGCATCAGCCAGACCGCGCTCGAGGGGCGCTGCCCCGAGCTGCTGCAGAACCTGCTCGAGGTTCGCGGCATCGGCCTGCTGGACATCAAGGCCATCTTCGGCGAGACCGCGGTGCGCCGCAAGATGAAGCTGCAGCTCATCGTGCACTTGGTGCGCAGCGAGACGCTGGAGCGCGAGTTCGAGCGCCTGCCCTACGAGCCGCTGTACGAGGACGTGCTCGAGATCGGCGTGCGCAAGGTGGTGATCGCGGTGGACGCCGGCCGCAACCTGGCAGTGCTGGTCGAGGCGGCGGTGCGCAACACCATCCTGCAGCTGCGCGGCATCGACACCTACCAGGAGTTCATCCGCCGGCACCAGGCGGCGATGGACGCCGAGAGCGGCAAGTAGGTGTCCTACTTGTTGCGGAACTCGCAGTCCTTCTTGGCGCAGCGCGCGTAGAGCGCCAGCGAGTGCTCCTGCAGCGCGAAGCCGCGCGCCTCGGCCACCGCGCGCTGGCGCTGCTCGATCGCGGCGTCGAAGAACTCCTCCACGCGCCCGCAGTCCAGACACACCAGGTGGTCGTGGTGCTGGCCCTCGTTGAGCTCGAACACCGACTTGCCGCTCTCGAAGTTGCTGCGCGTCAGCAGCCCGGCCTGCTCGAACTGCATGAGCACGCGGTACACGGTGGCCAGGCCGATGTCCGAACCCTCGGCGAGCAGGGCCTTGTAGACGTCCTCGGCCGTCATGTGGCGCACCTTGGCGCGCTCGAAGATCTCGAGGATCTTCAGGCGCGGCAGCGTGGCCTTCAGCCCGCTGCTCTTGAGCTCGTCGGCATGCGTCATGGCAAGCTGGGGCGGCCGCTTGGGGCCGTTTAGGGCCGCTTAGAATCGCGCGATCATAGCCAGCCGCCGTCGGCCCTGTTCCCTGTGCGGCACGACGGCTCGCCCCCATGCGCCCCACGCGTGCGATGCGCCCGATGCACACCGTTGTCCTCCTGGCCGCCGCGGCGCTCGCCGCCGGCTGCGGCTCGCTGCAGCGCACCGACAGCTTCCTCGGCGTGATCACGCCCTACCGCATCGACATCGTGCAGGGCAACGCCATCACCAAGGAACAGGCGGCGCTGGTGCGCCCCGGCCTGTCGCGCCTGCAGGTGCGCGACCTGCTCGGCACGCCGCTCGTCGCCGACCCCTTCCACGCCAGCCGCTGGGACTACATCTTCACGCTGCGCCGGCCCGGCACCGAGCCGCAGCGGCGCAGCGTGGTGGTGCGCTTCGACGGCGACGTGGTCGCCTCGGTCGAGGCGCCGCCCGACCTGCCGGGGGAACGCGATTTCGTCGCCTCGATCAGCCGCTTCAAGGACGTCAAGCCGCCGCGCCTGGAGTTGTCGGCCGAGGAGCGCGCCGCGCTGCCCGCGCCGGCCAAGCGCGAGGCGCCTGCCGTCGAACCCGTGCTCGGGCCGGCGCGCGAGTACCCGCCGCTGGAGAAGTCTTGATCCGCATCTGCGTGGCCGGGGCTGGCGGCCGCATGGGCCGCATGCTGATCGAGGCGGTGAGCGCGAGCACCGACTGCCGCCTCGGCGGCGCGCTGGAGGTGGCGGCGAGCCCGCTGGTCGGCCAGGACGCCGGCGCCGGCCTCGGCCGCGCCACCGGCGTGGCCATCACGAGCGACCTGCGCGCCGGCCTGGCCGGCTGCGACGTGCTCATCGACTTCACGCGCCCCGAGGGCACGCTGGCCCACCTGGCGGCGTGCCGCGCGCTCGGCGTGCGCGCCGTGATCGGCACCACCGGCTTCACGACCGAGCAGAAGGCGCAGATCGACGAGCACGCGCGGCACGTCGCCACCGTGCTCGCGCCCAACATGAGCGTGGGCGTCAACGTCATGCTGCGTCTGGTGGAGCAGGCGGCGCGTGCGCTCGGCGAGGATTACGACCTCGAGGTGCTCGAGATCCACCACCGCCACAAGGTCGATGCGCCGAGCGGCACCGCGCTCGCTCTCGGCGAGGCGCTGGCGCGCGCGCGTGGCGTCGGGCTGGCCGAGGCCGGCGTGTTCGCGCGCCACGGCCACACCGGTGAGCGCGTGCGCGGCAGCATCGGCTTTGCCACGCTGCGCGGCGGCGACGTGGTCGGCGAGCACACCGTGCTGTACTGCGGCGCCGGCGAGCGCATCGAGATCAGCCACAAGAGCGCCAGCCGCGCCAACTACGCCGAGGGCGCGCTGCGCGCGGCGCGCTTCGTCGCGGCGCGCCCGAGCGGCCTGTTCGGCATGGCCGAGGTGCTGGGCCTGGCGTGATGGGCGCCTGATCGATGGGCGGCTGATCGATGGGCGGCGTGGAGGCCTTCTGGAGCCGCAGCGACGCGGTCGGCCGCGCGGTGGCGCTGCTGCTGCTGGCGATGTCGGTGGCGGCCTGGGTGCTGATCCTGTGGAAGGCCTGGCTGCTCAGGCGCGCCGGACGCGACATCGAACGCGCCGTGCCGGCGTTCTGGGACGCTGCCACGCTGGACGACGGCCGCCAGCGCCTGGCCGCGCTGGACCGCGAAGGCGTGCTGCTGCCGCTGCTCGACGCCGCCGCCGCCGCGCCACGCGGCGGCACGCTGGCCACCGCGGCGCAGCTCGAGTCGCAGCTCACGCGGCGCCTGCGCGACGCGCTGCACCGCGGCCTCGCGCACCTGCAGCTCGGCCAGGTGGTGCTCGCCTCGGTGGGCAGCACGGCGCCGTTCGTCGGGTTGTTCGGCACCGTGTGGGGCATCTACCACGCGCTGCTGGGCATCGGTGCGGCGGGCACGATCTCGCTGGACAAGGTGTCGGGGCCGATCGGCGAGGCGCTCGTCATGACCGCCGCCGGCATCGCGGTGGCCGTGCCGGCGGTGCTGGCCTACAACGTGTTCGGCAAGTGGATCGCCGCGCAGGAGGCCGAGCTCGAGGGCTTCGCGCACGACCTGCGCGAGCTGGTCATCGGCCAGGCCGGGGCCTGACCGGGGAGCCGGGTGCGATGGCCTTTGGCCGCCTCGAACGCAACCCCGGCGCGCAGCCGATGAGCGAGATCAACATGACGCCGCTGATCGACGTGATGCTGGTGCTGCTGGTCATCTTCATCATCAGCGCGCCGCTCATCGGCAGCAGCCTGAAGCTCGATCTGCCGCGCGCCGACGCCGCGGGCGGCCCCGAAGGTGGCGCCTTCATCGCGCTGGCCATCGACGGCGAGGGCCGCCTCTACCTCGGCGAACAGCCGGCGACGCGCGAGCAGGTGGCCGAGCGGGCGCGCCAGGCGGCGCAGCGCGACCCCGCCACTGAGGTGCAGCTGCGCGCCGACCGGCGCGTGCCCTACGGCCGCGTGGCCGAGCTGATCGGCGACGTGCAGCGCGCCGGACTCTCCCGCATCGGCTTCGTCACCGAGCCGGGCGAGGCCGGGCGCTAGCGGATCTCGGCGGGGTCCCGGCGGGCCCTTGACCGGCGCCGCCTCACACGGTGACGATCTGCCGCCCCTCGACGAGCAGCGCGCGCAGGCTGGCGTGCCCCCGGTGCTCGGAGGCCAGCGGCAGCCCGGCGGCGCGCAGTTTCTCCAGCACGCCGTAGCTGTGCGCGCAGTGGCGGCACACGCCGCGCACCAGCGCGCGCACGTCCTGGAACAGCGCGTGCAGCCGGTGCGCCGGGTCCACCAGCGCGGCGGCGGCGGTGCTGCCGGTGCCGTCGAAGAGGATCGTCACGTCGTCGCCGGCGTCGCGCAGTTCCTGCGCGAACATCAGCGCGCGGTAGATCGCCGACAGGCCGGGGCCTTCGAGCGGGCTGGTGATGACGAGGGCGACGCGGAACATGATGAGCCCTTCGTCGGCCGGCGGCAGCGCGCATTACGGGCCGCCCTACCGCCGGCGGCCGTTCGGCTGTAATCTCGCGCCGCGCCGCACGACCAACCGGCGCCCATGACCGTCATGTCACTCGAATCGGAGCTGGCCGAGCTGCACAAGCCGCTGCTGCGCTTCGCCCAGCTGCAGCTGCGCAACGACGCGCTGGCCGAGGACGTGGTCTCGGAGACCCTGCTCGCCATCCTCGAGAAGCCCGGCAACTTCGAGGGCCGCAGCTCGCTGCGCACCTACGCCACCGGCATCCTCAAGTTCAAGATCATCGACGTGCTGCGCAAGCGCGGCCGCGAGGTCCACGTCGAGCCGCTGGACGAGCAGAGCGTCGACGAGGCGCTGGACGCGCTGTTCCACGCCGACGGCCACTACGTCGACAAGCCGCCCGCCTGGCAGCAGCCCGAGATGGCGCTCGAGCAGCGCCAGTTCTTCGAGGTGCTCGAGCGCTGCGTCGAGCGGCTGCCGCCGCGCCTGGCGCGCGTGTTCATGATGCGCGAGTGGCTCGAGCGCGAGGTCGACGAGATCTGCGCCGAGCTCTCGATCACGGCCAACAACTGCGGCGTGATGCTGTTCCGCGCGCGCATGGCACTTCGCGAATGCCTGGGGCAGAACTGGTTCGGGCAGGACGGCTCCGGGAGCAAGGCATGAACGAGAAGGACGGCCCCGCCGCGCTGCCGGAGCGGCTGACGTGCAAGGAGGCGGCGCGCCTGCTCAGCGCCGGGTTGGATCGCCAGCTGCCCGAGCCCGAGCGCGCGCGGCTGCGCCTGCACCTGGTGATCTGCGATGCCTGCCGCAACGTCGAGCAGCAGTTCGACTTCCTGCGCCGCGCCATGCGCGAGCTCGGCCGCGGCGACGACGGCGAGGCCCCCCCGCCGCGCTGAGCGCGCGCCGCGCCGGGGCGGCGGCCGCGTGCGGCCCCGCTGCCTAGAATCGGCGCATGAACGACAAGTACGTCCCCGCCGAGGTCGAGGCCGCCGCGCAGGCGCACTGGGAGGCCATCGGCGCCACGCGCGTCACCGAGGACTCCGGCAAGCCCAAGTTCTACGCCTGCTCGATGCTGCCCTACCCGAGCGGCAAGCTGCACATGGGCCACGTGCGCAACTACACCATCAACGACATGATGGCGCGCTGGATGCGCATGAAGGGCTTCAACGTCCTCATGCCGATGGGCTGGGACGCCTTCGGCCTGCCGGCCGAGAACGCCGCCATCGACAACGGCGTGGCGCCGGCCAAGTGGACGCGCGCGAACATCGCCGACATGAAGTCGCAGATGAAGCCGCTCGGCCTGGCCTTCGACTGGAGCCGCGAGCTCGCCACCTGCGACCCCGAGTACTACCGCTGGAACCAGTGGCTCTTCCTGAAGATGCTCGACAAGGGCATCGCCTACAAGAAGACGCAGATCGTCAACTGGGACCCGGTCGACCAGACCGTGCTGGCCAACGAGCAGGTGGTCGACGGGCGCGGCTGGCGCTCGGGCGCGCTCGTCGAGAAGCGCGAGATCCCGGGCTACTACCTGGCCATCACGCAGTACGCCGACGAGCTGCTCGCCGGCGTGGCCGACACCACGAGCCCGCACTACCTCGAAGGCTGGCCCGAGCGCGTGCGCCTGATGCAGGAACACTGGATCGGGCGCAGCGAGGGCGTGCGCTTCGCCTTCACGCACGACATCCGCGGCGACGACGGCCAGCTCATCCAGGACGGCCGGATGTACGTCTTCACGACGCGCGCCGACACCATCATGGGCGTCACTTTCGCTGCCGTGGCGCCCGAGCACCCGCTGGCGCTGCACGCCGCGCGAAGCAACCCCAAGGTGGCCGCCTTCATCGAGGAGTGCCGCAAGGGCGGCACCACCGAGGCCGAGCTCGCGCTCAAGGAGAAGGAAGGCCTGCCGCTCGGCCTTGCCGTGACCCACCCGCTCACCGGCCAGCCGGTGCCGCTGTGGGTGGGCAACTACGTGCTGATGGGCTATGGCGACGGCGCCGTGATGGGCGTGCCCGGCCACGACGAGCGCGACTTCGCCTTCGCGCGCAAGTACGGCCTGGACATCCTGCAGGTCGTGCACATCGACGGCCTCGACTACGACTACGAGAACTGGCAGGACTGGTACGCCGACAAGGAACGCGGCATCACCATCAACTCGGGCAACTGGAGCGGCCTGCACCACCAGGAGGCGGTGGACGCCATCGCCAAGGTGCTGGCCGACCACGGCCTGGGCGAGAAGAAGGTGACGTGGCGGCTGCGCGACTGGGGCATCAGCCGCCAGCGCTACTGGGGCACGCCGATCCCGATCATCCATTGCGCAAGCTGCGGCAGCGTGCCGGTGCCCGAGAAAGACCTGCCGGTGGTGCTGCCCGAAGACCTGGTGCCCGACGGCAGCGGCAGCCCGCTCACCAAGTGCGAGTCGTTCATCAACGTGGCCTGCCCGCGCTGCGGCCAGCCGGCGCGCCGCGAGACCGACACGATGGACACCTTCGTCGACAGCGCCTGGTACTACATGCGCTACTGCTGCCCGGGCGCGCACGACGCCATGGTCGACGCGCGCAACGAGTACTGGATGCCGATGGACCAGTACATCGGCGGCATCGAGCACGCCGTGCTGCACCTGCTGTACGCGCGCTTCTGGACCAAGGCCATGCGCGACCTCGGCCTGGTCAGCTTCCACGAGCCGTTCCGCAAGCTGTTCACGCAGGGCATGCTGCTCAACCAGAGTTTCTACCGCGAGGTGGAGGGCGGGCGCACGCGCTGGTTCTACCCGGGCGAGGTGGAGGTCGAGTACGACGACAAGGGCCACCCGCAGGGCGCCAAGGCCAAGGCCGACGGCCTGCCGGTCATGCTCGGCGGCATCGAGAAGATGTCCAAGAGCCTGAACAACGTCGTCGAGCCCAAGGACATCATCGCCCGCTTCGGCGCCGACACCGCGCGCGTGTTCACGATGTTCGCCGGCCCGCCCGACCAGAGCGCGGCGTGGAGCGACTCGGGCGCCGAAGGCTGCTGGCGCTTCCTGCGCCGCGTCTGGCAGTTCGCCAGCCGGTCGCGCGCGCGCGTCGCGGCGGCGGGCGCCTCGATTCAGGGCGCCTCGGCCGCCGCGGTGGCGCTGCGCCGCGAGCTGCACCTGCTGCTGCGCCAGGTCAGCCACGACTTCGAGCGCCTGCAATACAACACCGTGGTCTCGGGCGCGATGAAGATGCTCAACGCGCTCGAGGCCGCCACGCTCGCCGAGACGCCGGCCGACCACGCCGTGCTGCGCGAGGGCCTGTCGCTGCTGGTGCGCACGCTGTACCCGGCGGCGCCGCACATCACCCAGGCGCTGTGGGGCGGGCTCGGCCTGGCCGCCGCGCACGGCGAGCTGATCGACGCGCCCTGGCCGCAGGTCGACGAGGCCGCGCTCGTGCAGGACGAGGTCGAGCTCGTGCTGCAGGTCAACGGCAAGGTGCGCGGCAAGATCCGCGTGCCCTCCGATGCCACCAGCCACGCCATCGAGGCGGCGGCCACCGCCTCGCCGGAGGTGGCGCGCTTCGGCGAGGGGCGGCCGGTGAAGATGGTCAAGGTCGTGCCGGGCCGGCTGGTCAACGTCGTCGTCTGATGGCCGGGGCGCAGCGCGCGCGCGGCCGGCGCGCCTGGATCGCGGCGCTCGGCGCCGCGGCCCTGGCGGGCTGCGGTTTCGCGCTGCGCGAGACGCCGCG
>Ga0073934_10009252_pt1 | contig 12699 bp, 13 predicted proteins | sample LarsenN4metaG_FD_76834 | JGI IMG/M metagenome (GOLD analysis project Ga0073934, IMG submission 76834) | Hot spring sediment bacterial and archeal communities from British Columbia, Canada, to study Microbial Dark Matter (Phase II) - Larsen... ...
GAGCGGACCTACACCTTCCGCTTCCGCTCGGCAGCTGAGTTCGTCGACTTCTTCCGCGCCTGGTACGGACCGACGCTCAAGGCCTTCGAGGCGCTGCCGCCGGACGGCCAGGGCGCCCTCGAGTCCGACCTGGTTGCGCTCGTCGCCGGCGCGAGCCGCCTGGACGGGGACGGCCCGGTCGCCGTCGACGCCGCCTACCTGGAGACGATCGCCGTGCGGAGCTGACCGGGCCCTCGACTCGCCCTGACGATCTGGGGCCAGGCGTCGTACGCCGGGCCGGCTCCTATCGTTGCTGGGGTGCGTGGCGCCCGTTGGCTCGTCTCCTTCGCGGTCGCGGCGCTCGCGCTCGCGGCGGCGGGCGCGAGCGCGACCCCTCGCGTCAGCCTGCCCCGCGACCACTCCGGCCACCCGAGCGCCGGGATCGAGTGGTGGTACGTCACCGCCGACGGCACGGGATCGGACGGTCGCCGCTACTCCGTCTTCTTCACGCTCTTCAAGCGCGGCGCGTTCGTCCTCCCCACGAGCCAGGTGGTCGACCTCGGCAGCGGCAAGGTCGTCGGGCACACGGAGATCGTCGCCCGCGCCGCGGTCGGCACGGCAGAGCTCGATCTCTCGCTCCCCACCGCACGCCTGCGCTACACGCCGGCCTCGAACACGTGGCGCTTCGCGGCGTCCCGCCCCGGCTACGCCCTCGACCTCCTCGCCACCCCCACCAAGCCCTACGCCCTCCACGGCGGCGGCACGGGCGTCATCCGCCAGTCGGTCGCCGGCCCGAGCTCCTACTACTCGGCGACGCGGATGGCCGCACGCGGCCGGATCACCAGGGGCGCGGCGGTCGTCCGCTTCACGGGCGAGGCGTGGCTCGACCACCAGTGGGGGAGCTTCCAGGACGACCCGCGCGCCTTTGCCTGGGACTGGTTCTCCTGCCGCTTCGACGACCGCACCGAGCTGATGCTCTACCGCTTCCGCACCCGGGCGGGCGCCCCGCTTCCCGCCGTGAGCACGGGCACCTTCGTCCGGCGTGACGGCCGTACGCGGCCGATCCCGGAGTTCGGCGTCGAGGCCGGCGAGCGTGCCCTCGTCGCGGCGGGCCGCCGCTGGCCGCTCGACTGGCGACTCGACGTCCCGTCCGAGAAGCTGACGCTGAGGCTGAGATCGGTCGTGAGGGATCAGCTCGTCCGCGGCACGGTGCTGCCGACCTTCTGGGAGGGAGCCGCGACGGCGACGGGTACGAAGACGGGCACCTGCTTCGTCGAGCTGAGCTACAGATAGGAGCACGGGGGAAACAGCCGGTGGCAAGTGGCCATTCACTGTAGAGGCCGGCTACCGGCCTGTTCCCCTGCTAGCGTGGAGGGACGATGAGCGGCAAGAAGGACATGGACGCGACGCGGAACCTTCCGTCCGACCATCCAACGCAGGTCCTGCCGGGCGGCACGAAGACGGGCCTTCCGACGCGACGCGAAGTGATGAACGCGCTGGCGAAGGTCGCGCGCGGCAAGAAACCCAGCTAGACGACGAGCCGCGACTAGCAGGCGGCACGTCGTCCGCAAGAGGACGGTGCTAGCTAGTGCTGCCTCGGCTCAGCGTCAAGAAACGCATTCAGCGTTTACGGCGTGTGGCTCAAGGATGGTGGCCATTCAAGGTCGCCTTCCTGTATCGGCTAGAGTGGAAGAGACCTAGCACCGACGGTGGAATCGTTGAGGCGAGCGATCAGCCCTCGCCCACCAAGCCGCCCGAACACCTGGAATACAGCGTTACCGATGAAGAAGGCAACGAAGTAGAGCTGGAGTGGCGTTTCATCGACGGCGGCACCTTGCACTATCCGGTGCGTCGCCCGCTGCCACAGCGTTACGTGATGATCGCCTGGTTTCTGCTTCTGCATGGCACCGAGCCATATCGAGACATCCTGGAGAGGACACTTATACGTACCAAGGAAGCGACAGTGCTCTGGCGGAATCCGAGATGCCTGTCCCTTCTTCGCAAGGTCAAGCGTGATTGCCGTCTTTAACGCCCACGCCGAGAGCGTGCGCTTTTTCGAATCCTCGGAGACGACAGTGCTCTGTCCGAAGATGAGTCGCGTGAGAAGGGGCTTGGCCTGGCCTTCGAGGTCGCTCATCCAACCGTGGTTGCAAGCCCCGCAGACTCTTCTAACCCGCGCTCGAAATGCTCCCGATTCCCAGTAAGCCCCTTCCATTCGATGGTAGGCGCGCTCGCCCTGTTTCGGCTCAAGCAAGTTCGCGAGCCAAAGTGGAAGCACGTCCTCAACCGTGTTCGCTGGACAGTCGCAGAACACGCACTTGCGCGCCACGCGCCAACCTCATCATGAACGGCGGCCTGTTGGCAACCGCTCTAGGCGGTTGCGGCGCTACGGAGCAACCGGCGGAACATCGCCTCGTCGTCGTCGCGGTGGTTCCACTTCCACACCCACTCGTTCAGGTAGCCGGGGAGCCAGCGGGTCGAGATCGAGTGGTGGGTGCCGCGCACGTCCGTCTTGAAGTGCCCGAAGAAGCCTTCGATCGTCTGCGTGTGAACGTCCCCGTGGACGTAGACGCGCTGCGAGTGGTTGATCCGACGGTGCGTGTACTGGGGGTTACGGGACAGCGGGTCGTATCCGCCCCAGTCGTCCGTGAAGATCATCGAGCCGGGCAGGACGAACGATTCGACTACTCCGCGAGCGTATCCGCGCCTCGGGATCGTTGTCGCGCGCAGCTTGCCGCCGCGCTCGACGACGCCCACGACGATCGCCCGGGACTTACTAGCCGGCCCACGGTTCGGCGTCCCGGCAGCGCGAAGCTTCGCCCGGTCGGACTCGCGCAGCTTCCCGCCGACGAACGTCTCGTCCGCTTCGACCTCGCCCGACAGCGGCCCTTGGTAGTCCTGCTCCATCAGGTCTTGGCGGATCAGGTGCAGCATCCGCAGCGCGGTCTTGTAGTTGACGCCAAGCTCACGCTCAAGCTGCTTCGCCGCGATCCCGCAGCGCGAGCTAGAGACGAGGTAGATCGCGTAGAACCAAAGCTGGAGCGACGTGGACGACTTGTGGAAGATCGTCCCGGCGGTCGGGTGAATATGGTGCCCGCACGCGGTGCAGGTCCACGACTGCCGGCGCTGCGCCGTCTCGTAGCGCTTGAACGGGCGCTCCTGCTCGCACTTCGGGCAGTGCGCGTGCTCGCCGTCCTCCGAGTGGCGTGTGCGCCAGAGGAAGTCGAGGCAGGCGGCATCGTCGGGGTACTCGCGGACGAATTCCATGAACGAGACGCGCGAGTCAGACGACTTCGCCCGCACTGGGTTGTTTCGGTCTACAGGAGGCATCTTGTACCCATCACTGTATAGATGGCGTCGGACGGCATCGGCTGGCTGGCAGCGCCTTTTCGGTGCGCCTCGCCTACTGATCTTCCAGGGGGGTACCAAGGAGGGTTGGCGCATGGTGGAGCCTGAGAAGGCCGCAATGCCCGCAGATGAGCGCGAACACATTGAGCGTTGGGCCGGCGAAATGCTCGAAGCTGAGTTCGCCGGAGCTGCCGATGACTTCCTGCCAAAGATCGCGACCGCACGCTGGACACTCTCGGTCGGCCCCTTTCGTGTCTACGGCACGGGCGTACTCGTTACCGCGCATCCAAAGTCACCTCCTTCTCCGGTGTTTCGGCCTATGCGGCGCACTCTTTCAAGGGAGAAGCGCTGATGACGAGCAGCCTCTACAGTGAACGGCCACTTGCCACAGCCGGTTTCCCCCGTGTGCGTTGCTCGCCGTTCGGCTCGCTCCCGTGGGGGAAACGCATGTTTCCCCCACGTGCCCCCTTCTTTGACCCGGAGGGGGAACCTCCCGGTTCCCCCTCACCCCTTCCCCCGTTCCTGGGCACAGAGCGGCCCAGGAACGCCCCTTCCCACCGGTCAGCGTGCGCTGCCGCGCCCGTGGCTCCGCCCGGCCAGGCCGGGCTTCGCCGATCCGCACGGCGGGTGATCAGCGAGCTTGCCGATCGTCTTGCCGACCTCGGCAGTCGCCGGGCGACTTTCCTTGCGGTGAACGCGCGCCGCAGGAGAGAATCACGCCTTCCTAGCCGGAGGTGAGCCCCATGGCGGTCGCCGACCGCGCGCCGACCACGATCCCAGTCCCCGAGCCCGACCTGACCGCCGCGGAGATGATCGCGCGCGCGGAGGCGCTGCGACCCGTCCTCCGGGAGCGGCAGGCGGCGACAGAGGCGGCCGGTCACCTGCTCGACGAGACGAACGCGGCGTTCGTCGAGAACGGCTTCTACCGGACGATCCAGCCCCGGCGCTTCGGCGGGTACGAGCTCCCGCTCCGCGACTTCGTCAAGATCATGACGGAGGTCGCCCGCGGCTGTCCGTCGAGCGGCTGGGTGCTCGCGCTGACGGCCGGCCATCCGCACATGCTCGGCCAGTTCGCCGAGCAGGCGCAGATCGACGTGTACGGGGCGGACGGCGACATCCGTGTCCCCGGACGACCGATACCCACCGCCGAGGCGACCCCGTCCGACGGAGGCGTTCGCGTCACGGGCTTCTGGGACTACGCCTCCGGGTGCGACCACGCGACGCACTTCGTCGGGGCGGCGGTCGTGGCGGGGAGCGAGCCGCCGCGCCTGATCTACGCGATCGTCGACCGGAGCGCGTTCTCGATCGTCGACAACTGGGACGTGATCGGGCTGCGCGGAACCGGCTCGAAGCGCGTCGTGGTCGACGACGTCTTCGTCCCGACCCACCGCACGATCACCGCTCCCGGCACGTCGGACGAGGTGGCGCCCGGATGGGGGACGCACGAGAACCCGCTCTACGCGGGGAGCTTCTTCCCGCTGCTCTTCTTCGAGCTGGGAGCGATCGCGATCGGCATCGCCCGCGGCGCCATCGACGTCTACGAGGAGGTGCTGCGGACGAAGCGGATCGACATCCCGCCGGGCTCGCTGCGCGCCGAGATCGGCGAGTTCCAGCACCACCTGGGGTACGCCGTCGGGCTCGTCGACGTGGCCGAAGCCGCGCTGCTCGAGGCGACGGACCGCTACATGGACCAGGCCCGCCGCGCGCTCGAGTCCGGACGGCCGACGGACGAGACCGGCGAGCAGAGCCGTCGCCTGCTGCTGCTCGAGCAGCAGTGCGTGCGCATGTGCGGCGAGGTCGTCGACCTGCTGTTCCGGACGGGCGGGACGAGCGGCGCCAAGGCGGGGAGCGTCCTGTCGAACTCGATGCTCGCCCTGTCGGTCATGCGTACCCACATGGGGCTCCAGTGGGATCGCACGATGGAGAACGTCGGCCGCCTCAGGCTCGGCCTCCCTGCGGGTTTTGTCTAGCCGGCGGCTTCCCGCTGGGCCCGGCATGCGAGTCCTCGTCCTCCAGCACATCGCCTGCGAGCCGCCCGGCGTGTACGAGGACGTCCTGCGCGAGCGCGGCGCCGAGATCCACCGCGTCGAGCTCGACGAGGGCGAGCCGCTTCCGGATCCGCACGGCTTCGACGCCGTCGTCTGCATGGGCGGCCCGATGGGCGCCTACGAGGACGAGCGCATCCCGTGGCTGGTGGACGAGAAGCACGCGATCGCCGGCGCCGTTCGCCGCGGCGTCCCGTTCTGGGGCGTCTGCCTCGGTGTGCAGCTTCTCGCCGCCTCGCTCGGCGCGCGCGTCTACCCCGGCCCTGAGCCGGAGGTCGGCCTGCTGCCGGTCGAGCTGACCGGGGAGGGGCGGGCCGACCCCGTCTTCGGCGCGCTGCCGCGCGAGCTGCTGACGCTCCAGTGGCACGGCGACACGTTCGACCTCCCGGACGGTGCCGTCCGGCTGGCGGGCTCGGCCGCGTACCCGAACCAGGCCTTCCGCTACGGCGCTGCCGCCTACGGCGTCCAGTTCCACGTCGAGGTATCGCCCGAGCTCGCGCGCGAGTGGGCCGAGGTGCCAGCCTACGCCGAGGCGCTGGAGCGCGTGCTCGGGCCCGGAGCGCTCGACGACCTGGTGGCGCGGCTCGAGGTGCACGCCGACGACGTCCTCGGCCACGGCCGGCGGCTGTTCGAGCGCTGGCTCGACCGTGCCGTCGCGACGGACGTCGAAGCGCCGATCGCGCCGCTCGCGTAACGTCCGCCGGGATGAACCTCGGGCGCAACCCGCTCCTGCTCGTCTTCGCACTTGTCTTCCTCGTGCTGTTCGTCGTCCTGCCGATGCTCAGCAACCGCAAGAGCGACGACAAGTACTCGGCCAAGGAGCGCGGCCTGCGAACGTTCCAGGTACTGCGGCTGATCGACCGGGCGGAGCAGGCGCACGCGGCCGCGAACAGCGGCCGGTTCACCAGCGAGCTCGGGGGTCTGGTGGCCGGCGATGCGAAGCTGCGCGACGGCCTGGCGCTGACGCCGATCACCGTGACGACGCTGAGCGCCGGCACATCGGGCGGGAGGCAGGCCTACTACGTGCAGCTCCAGAGCGACATCGTCAGCCTCGGCCAGACCCGCGTGGCCGGATCGAAGCCGGTGCTGAACTGCGTGATCCTGAAGAAGACGTCCGGGGTCGACTGCCCGGTCGGCTCGATCACACGGAAGGGCGTCGCCCCGCCCCCCGAGACGACCACCACGACTGACTAGCCGACGCCCTCCGGCGCCCCGGCGTCGTGGCCGTAGATCCAGGCGACGGCCGCGATCGACCAGTCGGTCGAGCCCTTCGCCATCTCCGCGTCGCGCTGCTGCTGCTCGGGCCCGTCCGGGAGGTGAAACCGCGTCTTGTTGTGCGCCGACAGCCCCTGGATGCGGGCAGTCCGTGGCAGGCGGAGCGTCTCGTACCGGCGGAGTGCCTCTGGAACGTCACGATCTCCGAGGTTGCCGAGGCACGCCGCCAGCGTCGCGCCGTCCTCGATCGCCTGCGCCGCACCCTGGGCCATGAACGGCAGCATGGGATGGCAGGCATCGCCGAGGAGCGTCACCCGGCCGACAGACCAGCGCTCGAGCGGAGCGCGGTCGAACAGTGCCCAGACGAACGTCTCGTCGACCGCTTCGAGAATCCCTCGCACCTGGGGATGCCAGCCGTCGAACGCAGCGAGCGCGTCGGCGACCTCGCCGCGATCGGTCCACGACTCGCGGGTCCAGGTGTCCTCCTCGACGAGGGCGACGAAGTTGACGAGGCGCTTGCTCTGCACGAAGTAGTGGACGAAGTGCTTGTCAGGGCCCATCCAGACCTGCGCCGTCACCTCGAGGCCGAGGTCGGCGAGCCTGTCGGCTGGGATCAGGCCGCGATAGGCGACGCACCCGGTGAACCGTGGACTCTCGGGCCCGAAGAGGATCCGGCGCACCGCGGAGTGGATGCCGTCGGCGCCGACCAGCACGTCGGCCTCGACGCGCTCGCCGTTCTCGAACAGCCCCTCGACGCGATCTCCGTGGTCGACGAGGCTCGTCAGGCGGTACCCGACATGCGTCCGCTCCCCCGGAAGCGCACGCACGAGCGCCGCCAGCAGATCGGCCCGGTGCATCTGGTAGTGGGGGAATCCGAACGCCTCCACGACCTCGTCGGCGAGCGGCGTCCGCAGCAGCGTGCGGCCGTCGTCCCAGCGCCGCTGATGCCAGGCCAGCGGTCGCACGCCCAGCTCCGCGAGCTCGTCGGCGAGGCCCAGGCCGTGGAGGATGCGCGATGCGTTCGGGCTGACCTGGATGCCGGCTCCGACCTCGCTCAGCGCGTGCGCCTGCTCGTAGACGTGCACGTCGTGGCCGGCGCGAAGCAGTGACAGCGCGGCGCTGAGGCCGCCGATCCCCCCGCCGACGATGCCGATCGAGAGCTCCTGCCCGGGCATCGAGCCCGGCTAGGCGCGCGCGCCCGCGCCGACCTGCAGGAAGGCGCCCTGCCGCAGGAGCTCGGCCTGGAGCTCGCGCACGTCCACGTCGCGCGGCCTCGTCCCCGTGCCGGCCGCGAGCGCGGCCGCGACTCCCGCCGCCTGGCCCGTCAGCCAGCACTGCGGGATCTCACGCATGAACGACTGCGTCGACGGGTCGGAGGCGACGTGGCGTCCCGGCGCGAGGACGTTGTCGAGCTCGCCGGCGACGATCGCGCCGTACGGGACGGAGACAGGCGCGAACTTCGGCCCGGGGGACGGCGACACGCCGATCTCGTCGTCGTGCCGGACTCCGGCCTTCCAGTCGACGTTCGTCATCTTCCGCAGGCCGTGGAGCCGCCGCGTGTGGCGGATCCCCGGCTGGGCCGCCGTCGTCATGATCCACGCGTTCTCGAAGCCGGGCGCGTGCGCGCGGTAGAAGCGGAGGTGGTCGACCATCCGCCGGCGCGACTCGATCTCGATCGCGGTCAGGTCCTCGGGGTCGAGGCCGCTGTACCCGCTCAGCCGTGGGCCCATGAACACGCAGACGTCGTTCCGCCACGACACGAACGGCAGCTCGGCGTGGCCGAGCTCGTCGGCGCCTTGCCGCATCAGCTCCCTGAACTCGTCCGGGGACTCGGCGGCGAAGCCGATCCAGCGGTCCATGTCGACGCCGGCGAAGCACCACACGACGTTCAGGCAGTGGTTGACGTCGCCCGTGTCGATGTCCGACTCGTACGGTGCGCCCGCGAGCGCGCAGACGTCGAGGTCGCCGGTCGCGTCGACGACGACCTTGGCGAGGATCGCCCGCCGCCCCTGCTTGCTCTCGAAGACGACGGCGCGGACGGTCGGGCCGTCGACGATCGTGCTCGCCGCCCAGCTGTGCAGTAGCAGGCGCGCGCCGGATTCCTCGAGCAGCTGGAGCGACACGAGCTTCAACCACTCCGGGTCGACGGTCGGCGCCCAGTTGACGACGCCGCGAAACGCGCTCGTCCGCGCCTTCCAGTAGGCGACGTGCTCGGGGTCCGTCGACCCCCAGAGCTCGGGCGGCGGGCCGGCCACGGACTCGGGGGAGAGGCGGTCGAAGACGTCGCTCGCGTAGCCCGCGATCACGCGGCGGCCTTCCCAGTCGGTCATCCGGTCGATCCAGAAGACGAGGCCGCCGGTCGCGAGGCCGCCGAGGTGGCCGTAGCGCTCGACGAGCAGCACGTCCGCGCCCAGGCGCGCCGCCGCGGTTGCGGCTGCGCAGCCCGACGGGCCGCCGCCGACGACGAGCACGTCGGCCTCGGTGTGGACGGCCAGCTCACGGGACGGCTCGACGACGGTCGCCTGCGAGGGCGCGCGCTTCCGCTGGCGTCCCCCGCTCGCCTCGACGAACCACCCGCTGGGGGTGCCCCGCCCGCCGTCCCCCTCGTACCAGCGAGGGGTGGTGTCGCCGCCGTCGCTCACGAATGCTCTCGAGGGAGATTGTGCCCGGACGCCCCGGTTGCGTGCCCGGCGACCGCTCCCTCGGCGGGCTGCACGCCGCCGTGCCAGCGCTCGAAGTGCCGCCGGTGTGTCTCGAGGACGGCGCCGTCCGCGTAGAAGCGGTCGTAGAAGTCGAGGTCGGCGTGGTGCACCTGCGTGTAGATCCCCGCCCAGATCGTCGGGATCGTGCCGGGGAACTTGCCGAACGTGTCGTAGACGTCCTGCGCGACCGAGCCGATGTACGCGACCAACTCCGGCGAGTAGCGCCCGACGGCTGCCTTGACCCTCGGGTTGTCTCGGAACGGCCCGGGTCGGACGGGATCGAACGTCCCGCCGGGGCCGAACTTCCGGGCTGCGAAGAGCTCGGCCCCCTGCAGCAGGTCGGCGACGTAGGGCGGCGAGAGCGACTCGAGGAGGCCGTCGAGGCCGACCGGGTTCGGCGTCAGCCAGCGCGGGTCCGTCTCGAACCGGAACCCGAACCCGGGGAGGCCTTCGGCCGCGAACGCGCCTAGGATCGTGAACGCGTTGATGCCGCTGTAGAGCCAGCCTCCGAGCCCGATCGCCTGCGAGACGAGCGACACGTTGTTGCACATCAAGCTCGACTCGGCGACGGCGCTGCCGAGCATCAGTTGCTCCAGGTACTCGATCGGGAACGGCAGCGCCGGGTCGAGGACACCCGCCTCGAGGAGCGGGCCCGGCTCGCCGAGCCGGCGGCCGCTTCCGTGCAGCTGGAAGACGTAGCCCTCGCCGGCGAGGATCGCGACGAGCGTGAAGAAGTGCTGGGTCGTGTCGACGACGGGGACGAACAGCGTCGTCCCCGGCTGGTTCGTCACCCAGTAGTTGTGGCCGACGAGGTGGGGCGGGGCCGCGGGGATCTCGACCCGTCCGGGCGCGACCTCGACGACGTGTGGGGCGAGCAGCTCGGCCAGGCGGTCGAGGTCGCCGACCTCGCCGTACTCGGCGAGCCGCGTCGCGTCCAGGTCGCGGAACTGCGTGACGTGCGAGCCGTGGTCGTCGGTGACGAGGAGCTCGGACGAGTGGACGCCGGCACCGCTCGCGAACGTGCGACCGAGCAGGCGGTTCGTGTAGTTGCAGCCGAGGTCGGGCTCGCCGGACGTCGTGTACGGGATGCCGAAGTTCCAGCCGCTGATGCCCGCGCCGGCCAGGATCAGCAGCAGCCGCTCCTCCTCGGTGAGCGGGACGGGCTCGTACCGGGAGCCGTAGGCGAGCGGGCCTCCGGGGATCGCCATTCCCAGGCCGAACCGGCGCGAGCGGCGCCCGAAGAGCGCGTCGAGGAGCGGGAAGGACGCGAGCTCCCGGAGGTGCGCGTCCTCGCCGCTCATCGGTCTACGCGGCCCAGGAGTAGCGGTTGAAGTGCCCGTTCTGCCCCGTGTTGTCGTAGACGAATCCGAAGTCCGGGTCGCTCATCACGCCCTTGACGCTCCTGCCGATCGGCAGGCGGGACCCCATCGGGTGCCCGACGTTGTCGACGGTGACCGGCCGGCCGTCCTCGGCGGTCACGACCGCCTCCACCTCGAACTCGAGCAACCCCGGGACCTCGGCCCGCCAGCGGTTGCCCTCCCCCTCGAAGTGGATGGGCACGTACTTGACGCCGACGTTCTCGCCGCGCAGCGACGCGATGAACGCGGGAGGCCCGCCGGCCTCGCCCGTCACGATCGCGGTGAGCGCCTGCCGCTGGGCGTCGTCCGCGCGCTCGTCAACGTAGTAGCCGACGCGCCAGTCTCCGGACGCCATCACCTGAGGCGCCTCGATCAGGATGACGAAGGCGAGGCCCTCGAGCGGGACGCCGTCGTACTCGCCCTCGACGATTCGGGAGATCAGGGGCGCGTGACAGACCTCGTAGTCGGCCCTGAGGTCGACCGTCGCGATGCACGGGCAGATGACGTTGCAGTTGCAGTTCTCGAAGTAGTCGGCTGTCAGCTTCCAGGGCACTCGGGCCTCCTTTCGGGTCCGTGCGGATGCATCACGCCGGCATACCGGACATCGGCAAGTCCCTCTCCGTCGTACGGTCGAAAACTCTGATAGTGATTGGCCCGGTAGCAGGCGCGTTCGAGCGAAAAGGAGTCTAGATGACCGACGTGGCCAGCCCTTCGCGAGCGCGGATTTCGCGGCTTCGCGTTCCCGACGAGAGCGAGGTCGACGAGAGCATCCGTCCGCTGATCGAGCGGAACCGCCGCCAGAACGGGTACGTCGAGAACTGGATCATCTCGCTCGCGCTCAACCCCGGGACGCTGTCACGGGCCCTCGCCTACTTCGAGTCGCTGTTCGACCCTCGTCAGGGGCGTCTGCCCATGGCCGAGCGTGAGCTCCTTGCGCTCGTCGTCTCCACGGAGAATCGTTGCTCCTACTGCCTGACTCATCACACCAAGGAGCTGGCGCACCAGCTGGGCGACCCGATTCGAGCCCGGCGCATCGCCGCCGGCCACGACCACGTCCCCGACCTCTCGCCGCGCGAGCGGGCGCTCGCCGGCCTGGCGGTCAAGATCACGCGGGATCCGTCGACGGTAACGGATGCCGACGTGGACGAGCTGCGCGACCTCGGGCTCGACGACGCCGAGATCCTCGAGGCGATCGAGATCATCGCCTACTTCAACTACACGAACCGGGTGGCGATCTCGATCAACAACGTCCCCGAGGACCAGCTGTTCGTCATCGACTAAGTCGCGATCCCCAACTGGCTCGCGCGAAGGGAGCGGCATGCGCCTCTACCACGTTCCGGGGACACGCTCGACCAGAGCGCTGTGGGCGCTCGAGGAGTCTGGGGCGCCGTTCGAGCTGACCGTCCTCTCACCGGAGGAGCGTCGGAGCGAGGAGCACCTGGCTCGGCATCCGCTCGGTCGGGTCCCGGTCATCGAAGAGGACGGGGGCTTCGTGTTCGAGTCCGGCGCGCTGTGCCTCCACATCGCCGACAGCTACCCGCAGGCGCGCCTGATCGGTCCGCCCGCCAGCCACGAGCGGGCGGTCGTCTACCAGTGGGTGCTGTTCGCGCTGACGGAGCTCGAGCCTCATTTCATGGACTTCCTGCGAAGCCGGGAGACGGATCCCGAGAGAGCCGAGATCGCCCGCGAGCGCTTCCGCGTGGCTGCCGCGGTCGTCGAGCGCGAGCTCGATGGGCACGAGTTCCTCGTCGGCGGTCGTTTGACGGCCGCGGACGTCATCTGCGGAGAGCTGTTGACCGTCAGCCGGCGTCTCGAGCTGGTCGACGGGCTGCCGAACGTCGCCGCGTACCTCGACCGGCTCGCCGAGCGGCCGGCGTTCCAGCGGGCCGAGGCCGCGGGCCGCTCCTAGCGGGAGCCTACGAGAAGACGATCACGCTGCGGATGCCGTCCTGCGCCTCCATCAGCTCGAAGCCGCGGTTGACCTCCTCCAGCGTCAGCCGATGCGAGAGCAGCGCGTCGACGTCGATCTCCCCGGCGAGCCAGCGCTCGACC
>Ga0073934_10009253_pt1 | contig 12697 bp, 9 predicted proteins | sample LarsenN4metaG_FD_76834 | JGI IMG/M metagenome (GOLD analysis project Ga0073934, IMG submission 76834) | Hot spring sediment bacterial and archeal communities from British Columbia, Canada, to study Microbial Dark Matter (Phase II) - Larsen... ...
ATAAGGGTTATAAGTAGATGCAAGTAATGAATCTAAACACTTATCAATATAGTTCTCCCCATTATGCACTGGAATAATAATCGAGATGAAGGGCACCTTATTTTGACCTGAGGTGGTGACGGATTGCCTGTTCATTATAATCTACTTTATTGTTCTTCTTTCTTTTCCGACGATATGATAGAGAGGTCCTTGTAAATGTTCAAAACTTCGTTTCTTGTCCTTCCAAAAACAGCCGCGGTGAACTTACCGTATTCCAAGCAGCCGATATTGAAAGGAACGAGCCCTTTGCCGGTTTCCGGGTCAAAAAATAAGTGCCCGTACGATTTCCTGATTTCTGCAAACGAGGTTGCCCTTGTTTTTGTGGTGATAGAGAGGAACGCTTCGATAATTGGCCGGCCATTCTTTCTCTGTTCTCTATTAAGCTGTTCCATGAGCGCTCGTGGGTAGGTGGCGGCGTTAGTTCTTGGGTTGATCTCTGCAAGGTAGTGCTGGTGTATGCCTTTTTCCCGGTCAAAATACTCTATGAAATCGAATCCCAGCATACCGCTGTATCCTTTCACCTTCAGCCACTCGGATAGTAACCTAGCCGAAAATAACATATCCTTTAACGTACTGGCTACAGATGGGTAAATGTTGCCCTTATGCACCAAGTTATCACTCAAGACCTGGTCGGTGATGCCAACGCAGGAAATATCGCTTTCACCCGGACCTATATGCATCAGAACATTTGGAGAGACGGTAAAATCAATCATCGGCTCTATGATATATGTTGTGTTGTCATCTTTCTCTGCAATATCGCCTAGAGCTTGTTTTATGCTATGACTATCTTTTTCGACGATGGAGACCGATTCCCCTGATGTACCATAAGCTCCTTTGATTACTACTCTACCGGTTCTATTGATGTAGCGACCAGCGGCTGACTGTATGGCTGTTACACTTAAAGGCCTTCCATCTTCTCTTCGCACCAGTTCTATAACTTCGCCTTGGGGAACCGGTATTCCCAGTTCGAGTGCTTTATTTCTCACGTTGTGCTTTTGGTCAGCATAGCTGACTGCATCCGGGTCCCCACCATCCAGGTGGATTTTCATGCCTAGAACCTTCTCTAAGATGGAAGCCAGTCTAATTTCTCCGGGCGTTGTGATGTAAGGGTTCAGGGTGATTTTCTTGTTTGGCTTAATCAGCTTTCTAATTGTTAAAAGCGCATCATGATTATCGGCTAACAGGTCCGATAGGCTTGCCCCGATGGTGGTATTAGCGCTATTAGAAACAGCTATTACCTTTTCTTTTTTAGTGCCTATAGCCAGTCCGGAGAGGAATTGAAGGTGCTGGTTGTCCACCTCATCCGGAACGCAGACGATATCGTCAGGCCTGGCCAATACTAAGGCCCTTTCCGGGTATTTTGCTAATTCCGGCTTAATTTTGATAAGCTCGGCAATGTTCTTAAGCGAGGTGACGCTATGTACGAATATTTGGGTAACATTGGAGTCACCCAAGGTTTCGACTATGGAGCTTATGTCATTATCTCGGTCGAATTCGGTCATCCTATACATATGCTGGTATACTGGTTATAAACATGGAAAAGATTGTCTATGTTGAAAGCTCATGGACCGACCTTTCCCGGATGATTCCAGTCGATTCCGTCGTAGTCGGACTTCATCGAACGGGCAACCCGGAACTTGCCGTTTGAATCGAATTTTATCTCGGGGACCAGAACTATCCGAAATTCCACTCCTGGTCCTAGCAATTTAGTTGCGGAATCTTCTACCAATGCCACTTGAGAGGGAGTAGGATCGGTAGAGGGTACGACAAGGCAGGTAATCCGGTCCACTCTCTCCTGGATCAGTTGGTATTGGCCAACCCACGGGGCTATGTCGCTGACGATAATCTGTATTATCTCATAAGGATGAACTATTCGCCCACCCGGGAGCTCAAAATAATCCAGCATGCGTCCCTGTACGGCGCTTATCGTGGAAAAGGGTTGTCCGCATGGGCAGGCTTCCGGTCCTTTCGTGGCGATGTCCCCTAGCCTGTACCGGATGAAGGGCATGGCAAAGGAATGTAGGGCTGTGCATACGACCTCGCCTCTCTCTCCGATTTCCGCAGGGCGGTCGTCTTTAATAACCTCGAGAATCACACTGTCATCACATACATGTAATTCTCCCGCCTCTTTGCATTGCCGGGCAATCAGGTTGAATTCGTGGCTACCGTAAGTCTCGTAAACCGGCGCAGAGAAAGCCTTGGTGATCCGTGTTCGCATGAGCGGGGTAAGCACCTCTCCTCCTACCAGTACCAAGCGGGGAGAAATGGAAGAGCGGCCATCGTTACATATAATCTGGGCCAGATGCGAAATCACTCCGGGGAACCCGGCCAGGACATCAGGGCGAACACGCTCTAATTTTGACAAAATATCGTCCAAGGGTAATAGACAACTAATCCCGACCCTACGGTATAGACCAAGCGCCTGAAGAATACTGGTCGGAGTAAGACGGTCCTTGAGTTGAACTGGCCGAAGAAGCCCGATACTGGCTGTCGTGTCGGTCATTCGCACCCCAAAGCCGTGCCGGGAACGCAGTATAATCGCACCGAGAAGCCTCTCTTCGAGCCAAGTGCGGCGAATATGGAATGGCTCTCCCGAGGAACCGCTAGTCCTCCGTACAACAAGATTCTTCGGATTTACACCACGGGCAACAATTTCTTGTACAGGTAAAGACCGTAGATCTTTCTTCGAGGTGATCGGGATTTTACCAAGGTCTTCTATACTATTGATGTCCTCAGGCCCAAGACCTGAACGATCGAACAATTTACGGTAGTAAGGGACATTATTATAGGCATGAGCTATCAGGCTACGGAGCCTCTTATTCCGGAACGCAACGATCTCCTCTCTGCTGGCATTATGATTGCGCAGCAGTGTGTAGTATGTTAGTAGTTGGTCTAGTCGGGAAATCACGATTTAGTCCGCCCTATACAGTATCTTAAAAAGTTATCCGCCGGTCGAATAGCGGGAGCAGCGCCCATCAATGCTCTTCCTTCATTGAATCAAGAGTCTTGATCCTATACCGCTCAGGTCGAACTCTGGTTTTAATTCCTTACAGATATCGCAAAGAAAAGTCTTCCCACACTTAGTTTTCCAGCAGCCGATAGGTCCAAACTGGGCCAGGAATAACCTGGAGAGATGGTCGGTAATTCGCCCCTTCAGCAACACTAGGTCTCCACTCCGAAGTTCTGACTGTAGGTATAGAACCGCCCGGTATAGGTCTTTGAAATGGTGAGCGTGTTCTGGCTTCATCCCGGACGTGATGGCCGCCTTTGCAGCATGATGCCCGTATTCACCGATGAATACTGCCAGGTCGGCTATTTGCGAGGCAGTTCTTCCCAATTTCCTCAGCCGGTCTCGGGGCTTATCGCGAGAATCAGAGATATCGCTCATAACCAGCACCCGACGCTTGGCATTAGCCTCTTTCAGGACCTTCAATGCCGGCATCAAAGTATCTGATGAGCCGTTTTCTTCATCCCGTAGAATAACAGCACCGGAAGGAGTAATAACCGGTTGCATACGGCCCATAACCGGCTTGACTTTTTCGAGTGCCGCGGCTGCATCTTTGAGCGAAATTCCGCAGGAAATGGCCGCCAGGAGTGCAGCCAGTATCGAGTTCACCCAGTGCTCACCGACCAAATTGGTCTTAATCCATTCTGCCCGAGGCCCGGTATGTACCCTAAGGGTCAAACGTTCAGGCCATTTTGATGATACCTCATCGGCCCATAAATTATACTCCTTCGATAGACCGAATGTCTTCACTTTGCAGTTGCAGTTGCCAGCCATTCTTAGCACGCGTGGGTCGTCAGCATTCAGAATGGCCAATCCGTCGGATGAAAGAGGCTTCAAAATTTGAGCTTTCTCTCTGGCGGTTTCTTCCAGAGTCTTGAAGAAATTGATGTGTGTCCTGGCCACTGCCAGCACGATAGCTATATGTGGTCGTACAAGTCGAGCTAATTTACCGACCCTGCCCGGTTGGCTGGTCCCGATTTCCACTACGGCAAAGCGATGCCATGGCCTTATTCGAAGTATGGTACGAGGGACCCCGTAGGCATCGTTTTGGTTGTATGGAGTCATAGCGGTAGGAAAGTGAGCAGAGAGTATGGCCGCCAGACACTCTTTGGTCGTCGTTTTTCCTACACTTCCGGTTATGGCAATGAAGGTCGTTCGGAAAAGAAATAGACGCCATAAGTATGCGAGTAAATACAAGAGCCTCAGGTAGCATTCCCAGAGAAAGACATTTTTTTTATGACCGAATTTAAGAACTGTATTCAACTTCGTTTATTGCATTTGAGGCTTACAGCCTTTCATGAAAAGGTCATCCCAGAGCTGAACCCCGAGAATACCCATCAGGTACTTTCCGTAGATAGCCTTGCCCGGTTCCCATTGCTCGACCAGACGGGCCACAAGCTTGGCGTTAAAATATCCTTTTTCTCTGAGACGCTTCTCGGACAGTAATTCCGAGGCAAATGCGGGTAGATTGCCTACCCATTCTGTGTATGGTGCGGAGAGTCCGCGCTTCTTTCGCTGGGCAATTTCCCTGGGCAAAACGTCGCGCATGGCTTGACGGAGTATGTGTTTTTCCTGAACGCCTCGCATTTTCAAGGAGGGTGGGATTTGGGTGGAAAACTCCACGAGTTCATGGTCAAGAAAGGGCACTCGCGCTTCCAGTGAATAGGCCATGGAGGCTGCATCCAAATGTCTGGTAATATAGTCCGGGAGACGCACCTTCATTTCCAGGTATTGCAGTTGTGAGAAGGTATGCCAGCTATTGAATTCTTGGGGAAGGCTTAGAGAGTCTTCTACACCGGCTTGGTCGGATAGTTTGTATCTTAGGTCGTCGGAAAAGATTCGGTCATCAAACTCGGAGATTCCGGAGTCGATAATGAATTTGTATCGAGCTAGGTTCATCTCGGAGGGGGCTCTGAGTATGCGGCTTGCCCGCGGCCATCTTCTTCTGACCGCCGGCATCCGGGCCAAGAATCTTTGCATCCTCCTGGGAAGTATTGTGAAGGGCTGTAATAGCTTGTGGGTTATGAACCAGGGATAGCCACCGAAGATTTCGTCGGAACCTTCTCCGGTCAGTACTACCTTGACGCTATTTGACGCCAACTGAGAGAGGATCATTTGAGGAATCTCTACACCTGTGGTAAATGGGTCTTCGCAGTGCCATACAGCCTCAGGCAGAAGCTCAAAGTCCTTAGCCGTGCATAGCGCCTGTCGGTTATTAACATTATAGACCTCAAAGTCCTTCAGGGTTTTTTGCTGGCTTATCTCGTCAAACCTCTGGTTCTCGAATGCGAGAGAGAAGGTCTCTATAGGGCGATCGCTATTCATGCTCATCAGGGATGCGATGGAGCTGGAGTCGATCCCGCTGCTTAACCATGCCCCGACGGGGACGTCGCTCCTTAGATGGATTCTTACGGATTCCTCTAGCTTAGCCCTAAGCGATTCGGCCCACTCCTGCTGACTTCTTCGAGCTGTATCTTCACCGCGCGCCGGAAAGCGAACGTCCCAGTATTGGCGAATGGATGATTTGCCGTCCCGATAAATAAGATAATGTCCGGGCAGCAGCCGGCGAATCCGGGTAAAAAGGGTCTTGGGTGAAAGGACAAAACCCAGGTTGAACAGATCTTTAAGCGCCTTCACGTCCATATCCCTTTCGATACCGCCGCTCATCAGTATGGACTTCAACTCGGAGCCGAAGTATATGCCTTCTCTGTTTATAGCGTAAAATAGCGGTTTTATACCGAGACGATCTCGAGCGAGCATAAGCAGGCGGCGGTTTCTATCCCATAAGGCAAGGCCGAACATGCCTCTTAAATAGTTAACGCATTCTTCACCATGGTCTTCATATAGATGAACGATAGACTCTATGTCCGAATGTGTCTTAAAACGGTGGCCGCGGGCCAGTAGTTCTTTCCTGAGTTCCTTGAAATTATAAATCTCGCCGTTACAAACGACGGTTATAGACCCGTCTTCATTAGAAATCGGCTGGTCCCCGGTTTCCAGGTCTATAATACTCAGGCGCCTAATTCCTAAACCGACCCCAGGCGCAATATGAAAACCCTGGCTGTCCGGGCCGCGATGAGCCATAATCTCGGTCATCTGGCGGAGCATTTCCCTCTCAACCGGTCTTTCCGGATGTGAATAAGCTACACCGCAAATTCCGCACATCTGATAACCTTTCCTATTTCATGCACTGAAATCGTTCTGCAGCCCTTACCAGTCATGGTATTCCTCGAATAGACGGCCTTTACGATCCTCAAGGGTTTTTGCGTCAACCAGCCGTGTCTTTACCGTGCTTCTGGTGTTCTGTTTCCAGCCCGAAGTCGAAACCAGATAGAGCTGTCTTAAACCAGGTATCCACATAGAATGATGCGCTTTCTGAACTTCGACCTCCGTCGCTGGCTTTTCGCCGTCCATCAAGGATATGGCGGATAAGCTACCATTGTGTCTGAATATTAAGGGGGTATTGGAGAGCAGCGAAATTACTTCCCTGTTCAGATTATTGAAGTACACTAAATAGTCATAATGGGTGTCGTGCTTTTCATTAATGACCATTCCCCATTTGCGCTTATACCGCAGCAAGCCGTCGTTGAGCAAGGGGCGGCAGCCACCGAAGTCAAGGAGTTCGCAACCCAGTTCCTTGGCATGTTCGATTATGAACAAATAAGACGCCGTAAGCGCGCCTGCTTTCACCAGCGTCCGTTCTCCGTTTAAAGTGCCCAGGGCTAATATTTGAAGGAGCCGGTCTCGTCGTTTAAAAAGAAGCCCGGCGATTGGTTTATTGTTTTGCATTACCCAGAGTAACCCGCCTTGTTCGAAGCTTCGTCTCAACCGGTAAAAATTTCGTATATATGCCTTTTCACCGTAGCGTCTTCGGATAAAGGGAACGTACATCTCATTGTAAAACCTATCAAAGTCCGATGCCTTCTGGCTGTAATGAGGATGAAGATTACTCCGTCGCACTATACGCAGGTCATCCTTTAAACTGTGGTTTCGGGGAGGGGGTATCTTCAGGTCCTCAGACACTTGGAACGATAAATTAATCCATTCCGGGACGGCAAGATAATCCCGGCTGAAAAATAGACCAGCGGAGACCCGGTCTATACGAACTATAGTCAGATCGGTGGACTGTCTAAACCGTTTCAGGGTGGAAGCCAGATTCCAGGAGCAAACATCTTTAACCCTCTCCACCATGTATTGACCGCCAAAAAGGCTGCTAATCATGTAGTCATCCTCAGCGTTCTCTGCCCCGGCAAATAGGACAGTCGCCTCTTGCTCTCCTAAATGGTTTTTTCTACGGAATATGGATAAAGTTATACGCAAATTTTTAAAAGGGAGTAAATACCTATAGTGCTTTTTATGAAAATCTTCGACGCTGTCGGGCAAATATCCATAAACCCACCAGGCGTATCTTAAAAACCACCGGCTTTCTTTTCTCTGAGAGTGTGTCATGTCGATTCTTTAGCAATGATACGGAGAAAGGCCTTTAATGAATAATCCTTAATACTCCAGACCGTACAAAGTAGTCTGGTATCAGGCGTAAAAATCGTATCCAGAGATGGGCTGTGTGTAGTTCAAAGCAGTCAGTGTATAATCCTTCCTGGCTTTACATCACTGCGTTCTGCCCTCTCCAACCTCTCTCCAGCATCGGGCAGTGTTCGCAGTTAACCTTTGCATTACAGAAGCTAATATCGCAACGAACTGGAAGAGCCATGAGAGAGAAGGCCACTCTCTCCAGTCGCTGGGTGTCTCTACCTTTGATTAATACGACGTCTCCAGGTATGAGGGTTTCACGGAGCGCCTCAATCGCTTTGAATATGTCTCTCCCGGCGTTTATTATTCTTTCCGGGGGCAATCCCCCACGCTTTGCTCCAACAGCGTAGCTCTTACAACCGGTATCTCCGCCTAAAAAAATAGCTTGCCAGGCAATTTCGGCGATGCGCTCACCAATAGCCCGGTAGATGGGACCTTGGCTTCCCGGAGGCTCCTCTATTTCTCCCAGCACCACAATACGCCGTTTTGCCGGTATTTCCGATAGCGCGTCCAGTGCGGCCTCGACTGTCTCCAGCCCCGATTTGTGGTCGTCTCTCAGGATAAAGGCACCGTTTGCCAGCTCGACCGGTTGTAAGCGGCCGGATGTCGGGGGCAGTGATTCGAGTGCCCGAATGACCTGGTCAAGATCAAGCCCCTCAGCAATAGCTACAGCTATTGTCGCCAGAACGGGATATACCATGTGCTTGCCTATAAGGCGGGTGCTTAAAGCCCTTGTCTCTCCTCCAGCGTGGAGTTTGAGCCGCATGCCATTCGGCCAGTCAAGTTTTATATCTCTGGCGATTATGTCGTTGGTTTCCCCTATGCCGAAGGTTATAACCCGGGCCGAAGTCTGACTCTTCATCCAGAGAACGTTTGGGTCGTCGCCGTTAAGCACGGCTAGGCCCGATTCGCGGAGGCTTTTTACCATAGCCGATTTCTCTGAACGCGTCGTTTCAAGTGTGCCCAGAGAGCGGTTGTGCTCACTCCCGATCGAGGTGACGACGGTGATATCTGGTCGGATGAGGCGGGCATAGATATCCATCTCGCCACGGCCATGGATCCCAACCTCGATTGCGGCATGTCGGTCAAATGGCCGGATGCGCAGAATCCCCCGGGCTATACCAGTCCAGGAGTTCCGCTGGAAGCTGGGATGATATTGTTTACCTAACGCAGAGATTAAAGCGCGCGTCGTGGTTGACTTCCCGTAGGAACCGACAACGGCAATGATACGGGTGTTTCGGACAAGTGTGCTCCGATAGAGGTAGGCGATACGGGAGAGAATCGGCCAGGTATTTCGGTAAATACCGTGCATAAGGTGAAATCGCCCCAGGGGTGTGGATAGTAGAGCCGGTATCTCACTCCATTTATATTGCAACTCTTTTCTCCTCGAAGTTATATAGCTCCTATAAGCAATAGCAAAAAATATTAGGTTGAGCCATAAAAAAACAGTATAGTTCCTAGCTGTAATTTAGTGCGGTCTGTGAGGGTTTTCCGGTATAAAAATACTCTTTCTCTAATCGTCCGTGCTATTGTTATGTGGTTTTTGTGTCCGATTTTATGAGGCTAAGTGGCAAAATTAAAACGAGTGTCCAACTAACTTTAACTGTGATTTATATTCTTGAAATTGTAGGTTTTATATTCGGAGTGATTTTATCCAGCGGGCGTTCGAGCAAGAGCACCCGTCGGTAAATGCGTGTTTCATCCAGTAGTTTTAGGAATAAACTCCTGATACCGTCATCTTTTAGTATTTTGACGGCTCGTTTTAGTGAATGCAGTTTAATCGAGTCTCCTCCTGTACGATTCAGACTGGTTATATTTCTCATGGATTGATAACCCTATAAAAGTCCTTTCGCCACGGTCCGACCCGGATGTAGCCCATCATTCCCAGGGGATGAAAACCGACTTTCTGAAGGGCTTTTAAGCTAGAGCTGTTTTCTGGCAAAACCCAGCAGATCATCCTTCGGTAGCCGGCCGAGCGGAAGTGTCGCATAATCTCCACCTTCAAGGCCGGCGAGACAGATAGGCCTCGAAAATCCGGCTCGGTAAACGAAGCATAGGTGTAAACCTCGTCCTGTCCTAAACGAATTTCTCGATTGAGATAGTAGCTACGTACGGTCATATTTGCAGTCGCCCAGGTGACGGAAATTATCTTTCCTCGATGCCGAGCCACAAAACACCAATGGCCGGAGTCAATCCGGTCTATGATTTCAGACCGCCTTACTTCTGCTCTGAACATAGAATATTCCTCGGCTTCGGTCTTTTTAAGCAGGTCTATTGTTATGGGCACTCGGGGCTCTGTATGCGGTATAGGGTCGTCAAGCAACCGCTCGAGCAGAAGATACCGGCGGTAGCCCATTTCACTCAGCGACTTGAACCAGAAGCTTTTAATACCTTCTTCTCGAAGCACGGTGATGGCCCGCGCAAATAAATTGCTACTTCTAGTTAGGGGTGATAGACGGGTCATTCCATCCTCGCTCCAGCATGGGGCAGTGTTCGCAACGCCCTTTCACATTACAATAGTGAATACGGCAGCGCACCGTTTTACCCATTAAGGAAAGAGCCACACGGTCAAGACGCTGGGTGCCGCGTCCCTTGATTAGCACGACGTCTCCGGGCCCGATTTCCTGGCGGAGCAACTCTACAGCTTTAAATGTGTTTTCTCCGACATAACTAATGCTTTCTCGAGGCATCCCTCCCTGCTTTGCTCCTGTAGCGTACTTTCTGCAACTATGGCCGCCGACGAAGATAGCACGGGAAGCAACTTTGGCGATGCGTTCTCCAATCAGTTGATATAGCGGATACTTCTCTCCGGGTGGCTCCTCTATATCTCCAAGCAATACAATCCGTCGCCGTGCCGGTATTTCTGCTAAAATGTCGAGCCCGGTTTCAATAGTTTCCAGGTGGGACTTGTAGTCATCACGTAGAATAAACGCTCCGTTTGGAAGCGGGACAGGCTGCATTCGACCGGGCGTCGGAGCTAGAGCTTCCAGCGCTGGAATTACTTGATCAAGGGTAAATCCCTGGGCAAGGGAGACTGCCACAGAAGCTAGGATTGGGTACACCATATGCTTACCGATAAGCCTGATTCGTAAATCGCGTGTCTCCTCCAGTGTATGCAGTTTGAACCGTGTTCCGTTAGGCCAATCGAGGGATATGTCACTCGCCCATATATCGTTTGTCCTATCGATACCAAAAGTTATAACCTTTGCCACGGTTTCACTCTTCATCCAGAGAACGTTTGGGTCGTCACCGTTGAGTATTGCTGTGCCCGAGGGCTTTAGTGCTCTTACCATCTTCGATTTTTCCGTTCGCGTAGCTTCGAGGGTTCCCAGTGAACGGTTGTGCTCGCTCCCGATGGATGTAACCACTGTTATGTCCGGTTTAACAAGACGTGCGTAGGCCTCCATCTGACCGGGACCATTGATTCCCACCTCAATCACGGCGTGGCGATCATGAGGTCGAATACGAAGAACTGCGCGAGCCACGGAGCTGTATGCATTAAATTGAAAGCGCGGGTGAGTATTCACACCCAGTGCAGCCGCTATAGCCCGGGCTGTGGTTGACTTTCCGAATGAGCCTACTACAGACACAACGCCGGTATTTCGAACGATCGCAGTTCGGTATAGAACAGCCAGTCGCGAAAGAACAGGCCAGGATCGATGCCAAATGCCATGAATGAGCTCCGAGCGTCCAAGCGGGGTTTTGAGGAGTACCGGTATATCTTTCCACGGGCTATGAATCATTAGCTTGCTTCGACTTGGCTAAAACAGGATTTGTTTTTTATGGCTGGTACTGTGGAACTCTGGTCTTTAATTCAATTGTACGGTGCTCAAATGGTATTTTTTATCAGATTTATCAGGGGACGATCTTCTAATAATTATTTCGGGAACAGTGACTGCATCCATAATTGCGGATGAAAATAATCGTGGTGTTAGCTTTTGTCGCTCGATTCGATATGGTGCCAGCTACGGTACTTCTCGGGATATTTTCTGATGTACGATTCCAATAAGCCTGCGTATTCTGCGACGCTATTTTTCAACCCTTGGTCTCTGTCCTCGGTTCCTTCCGTTTTTATGGGCGGCTCGATGACCAGGCAAGTATTTCCGCTCCTATTTTGAATACAAAATATCGGTAGAATCGCGGCTCCCGATAATCTGGCCAGGCTCACCGTGCCGGTAGGGAATAGCTTCGTGTGGCCAAGAAATTGGAGAGGTATCAGCTTTTGCCCCAATCTGCCGTCTCCGGCGATACATATGATCTTATTTTGCTTTAATATATCCATAAGCTGTCTGGTAAAGGCAAGGGAAGACGTACTAGGCAGGTATATGATCTCTGCAATAAATTCTTTTTCAAGTTTTTCAAAAAATGGCCTGATGATATGGCCGCGCACCCATGTTTCCGGAGGCATGACATTGGCAAAGCCTCCTATGTGTAGCCTGGCATGCACCTGGTATAACGAAAATCCATTTTCATAGAGGATTCGTTTTGCCAAGCTCCGTCCACCAAAACTGTTACTTTCCCATAGAATGACTCCGTTTCCTTTTTTAAGGGCGGTATGCAGATGGTCTAATCCACGGATCTCCGCTCCTTTCAGAGATTGTTTCTCAGCACCGGAAGCGGATAAGGAAAAAACCTCGTTCCAGAATTCATAGAAGTTTCCTTCGACAATTTCTTTTTTCCGGCTTTCACTCAGGTTCTCGCCAAAAAACGCAGAAATATTTTTCTCGCTAAGACATCTTTTTCTCCCGGAAAATCGGTAGGCCACGGATGTGAGGCTATTCTTGACGAACTGTTTTATCCTAGGTGAAGAAAACCAACTGACTCCTTGAATTAATACTTTCACAGAAAGGAAATAAAGGTCTCTTAACTCTATGAATCTCATCCTATTCGTGCAGTTAATACATCACCTAGTAATCAGAGTTGACGAAAGTATGAGACGGCATTTGCCAGTTGCCATGGTGACAATGGCACTACCCTGTATTCCATTCGAGCTATGGGCCTTTGCCAGGTTCATTATTTTCGATGAACAGTCGATCCTGTTCTGGGACGTGCCGTATTCGATGGAATTCCAGGTCGGCCAGCTTTTGCTTTGCCTCTCCCGCGCCAAGAGCGTAGCCGAGC
>Ga0073934_10009254_pt1 | contig 12697 bp, 9 predicted proteins | sample LarsenN4metaG_FD_76834 | JGI IMG/M metagenome (GOLD analysis project Ga0073934, IMG submission 76834) | Hot spring sediment bacterial and archeal communities from British Columbia, Canada, to study Microbial Dark Matter (Phase II) - Larsen... ...
CTCTTCGACGCCGACGCGATCCCACCAGACCTTCACGCGGTCCGATTCGAAGATGCGCAGCAGGTCGTCTTCGAGCGAGAGGTAAAAGCGCGAGCTGCCGGGGTCGCCCTGGCGTCCGGCGCGGCCAAGCAACTGGTTATCGATGCGCCGCGCCTCGTGGCGCTCGGTGCCGAGGATGTGCAGCCCGCCGAGCGCGACCACCTGATCGTGCTCCGCGTCGGTCGTCTGCTTGAACCGTGCCACGAAATCCAGCCACGTGGTCCGCCAGCGCGCGTACGCATCGACGTATTGCTGGAAGACTTCTGCCGGCGCGCCGGCGGGCGGGCGCTCGGGCGGCTCCGGGTCGATGCCCTGCTCGCGATATTTCTCGGGCTGGCGGCGGTATTCCTCGCGCGCCATGAATTCGGGGTTGCCGCCGAGCAGGATATCCGTGCCGCGTCCCGCCATGTTGGTCGAAACAGTGACGGCCCCCACGCGTCCCGCCTGCGCCACGATCAGGGCTTCGCGCTCGTGCTGCTTGGCGTTAAGCACGTTGTGCTTCACCTCGCGCTCTTCCATCACTTCCAGCAGCCGCTTCGGCCGGCACTGGATCGCCAGCAGATAGTCGAGCACGGGCAGATGCTTTTCCTCCGTGCCTCGGACGAGCTCGACGATGGGCGCGACGAGGGTTTCATCGGCGGGCGGCGGCGTCAGCCGCGCATAGTTCTCCGCCCCGCGTCGAATCAGCGCCTGCAAGAAGCCCGCGCGGTTGCCGTCGGCGCTCACGCCGGAAACCAGTCCCTGATAGCGCCGTTCGCCGAGCATTTTCTTCGCCTCGGACGCCGTGACGCCCGCGCCAATCAGCCACTCGATGGCTGACGCGTGCTGCGCGGCGAGCCTCTGAGCCCAGATCCCGAGCTTCGGCCCCTCGAGCCCCGCGGCCTTGGCGAGGTCGAGCAAGACTTTGGGCAGCACGCCCGCCTTGCGCAGCGCCGCGCTCAGCTTCTCGGATTTCTCAATGGCGATCGTGCCCACCAGCACGGGCTGGCCACGCAGGTGATACTCCTTGATTTCCTCGATCGTGGCGTTGAACTTCTCGCGCTCCGTACGATAGACGACGTCGGGGAACTCGTACCGAATCAGGGACCTATTCGTCGGGATAACAACTACTTCAAGTTTATAGATCTTCTCAAACTCGGCCGCCTCGGTTTCCGCGGTGCCCGTCATGCCGGCGAGTTTCTTGTACATGCGGAAGTAGTTCTGAAAGGTGATGGTGGCGAGGGTCTGGTTTTCCTGCTCGATCTTGACGCCTTCTTTCGCCTCGACGGCCTGATGCAGGCCGTCACTCCAGCGCCGCCCCGGCATCAGGCGGCCCGTAAACTCATCGACGATGATGACCTCGCCCTCTTTCACCACGTAATCACGGTCGCGCTTGTAGAGTGTGTGGGCGCGCAGCGCCTGTTGGAGGTGGTGGACGTACTCGACGTTGGCGGGGTCGTACAGGTTGTCAAGCCCCAACAATTTTTCCGCCTTGATGTTTCCCGACTCGGTGAACATCGCCTGGCGATGTTTCTCATCGACCTCGTAGTCGGTCTTGGGCTGGAGGTGCGGGATGACCTTGTCGATGCGGTAGTACTTTTCCGTCGATTCCTCGGAGGCGCCCGAGATGATAAGCGGGGTGCGCGCCTCGTCGATCAGAATCGAGTCCACCTCATCGACGATGGCGTAATGGTGCGACCGCTGCACGCAGTCGGCCAGATCGAACTTCATGTTGTCGCGCAGGTAGTCGAACCCGAACTCGTTATTGGTGCCGTAGGTGACGTCGCAGTTGTAGGCGAGCCGGCGCTCGGCGTCGTCGAGCTCGTGCACGATCACGCCCACCGTCAGGCCGAGCAGCCGGTAGATGGGCCCCATCCACGCCGCGTCGCGCTTGGCCAGGTAATCGTTCACGGTGACGACGTGCACGCCCTTGCCCTCGAGGGCGTTGAGATAAACCGGCAGCGTCGCCACCAGCGTCTTGCCCTCGCCGGTCTTCATCTCCGCGATCTTGCCCTCGTGCAGCACCATGCCGCCGATCAACTGCACGTCGAAGTGACGCATGGCGAGTGTGCGCCGGCCCGCCTCGCGGCAGAGCGCGAAGGCTTCCGGCAGCAAATCGTCAAGGGGCTCACCCTGCGCAATACGTTCCTTCAGGCGGTTGGTGCGTAAGGGGAATGCCGAGTCTGGGAGCTTGATCATCTCCGGCTCGAGCGCGTTAATGTCACGCACGCGCGCGGAGAGCCGCTTCAGTTCGCGTTCGTTTTTCGTCCCGATGATCTTCCCGAGGACGTATTGAAAGGTGTTCCCCATGCAGTTCTACGCGGGCCGCACCGCCAGCCCATCTCAGTTCATTGTACGGTTCATCTCCGGGATTAGCAAGAAACGCCGTCGCGCCCGCGCCTGTCACCCTCGGTCCGCCGTGACGGACGAAGGGTCTGCATTTGCCTCCGGGGTCAGGCGGACTGCAGATTCTTCCCTGCCGCTCAGAATGACGCCTTGGGGTAGAGTGACGTGCACGCGCGGTTCGCAAACCGCTCGAGGACGCATCGCGATGCTCCCCGACTGGTGTGTCAAGTCTATTTATGATATGAGGCATAAGGGAGGCGTACACAGATGGTTGCCAGGGGTTCCCCGACCCAAGTTGACGATCTCGTGACCCTGGCGCGCGCCCGCTTTGGCGACCTGGGTGAAGCCGAGGTCAAGTTGCTGAAGGCTGCGCCCCGGGGTGAAATGGCGTGGTGCGGCCCGAGTGAGCGCCATGACGATCCGGCGAACGACCCCCGCAAAGCCGATGCCTGGGGATCCGAGCGCGAGATTCGCGCCGAGCTGATTCGCTGGCTGGCGATTGACCGCGACGCGGCCAGGCGCATCGATCCCCGAGGCATTCGAATCTATGCTGCAAAGATTGTTGGGCCGCTCGACCTTGCCTTTGGGGACGTGCCTTTCCCCCTTGGTTTCTTCCGCTGCCGCCTCACCGAAGGCGCCAACCTGACGTGCGCGCGCATCCCACAACTGAATCTCGGAGGGACTTGGACGCGGTCAATAACTGCTGACGGCGTCAATGTGAAAGGCAGCGTGTTTCTCCGCTGGGGCTTCACCGCCGAAGGTGAGGTGCGGCTCGTCGGGGCGCAAGTCGGCGGCGACGTAGACTGCTCCGGCGGCACGTTCAAGAATCCTGGCAAGGAGGCGCTCAACGCTGACGGCGTCAAAGTGCGGGGCGACGTGTCTCTCGGCGAGGGCTTCAGCGGCGAGGGTGAGGTGCGGCTGCTGGGAGCCCAAATTGGGGGCGACCTCATATGCGCTAACGGCACTTTCCAAGGCGAGGTGTTGCTGCTGGGAGCCACGATCCGTGGCGTCTTCGCGTGCGTTGGGGGCACCTTCAAGAACCCCGGTGGGAAGGCGCTCAGCGCTGACACAGTCAATGTGCAGGGCAACGTGTTTCTCGGCGACGCGTTCAGCGCCGAGGGTGAGGTGCGGCTGCTGGGAGCCCAAATCGGCGGGCAACTGGACTGCACCGGCGGGAAGTTTACCGAGCTGAATGCGCAGGGCGCGACCGTGCAGGGTCCGCTCTTTTGGACAGGTGTCAAAGACGCGCAGCGCGCCGTGCTCGACTTGCGCAAGGCCTCGGTGGGTGCCATCGCAGACGACCAAGCAAGCTGGCCAGCGCAGGGAAAGCTCTTCCTCGACGGGTTCGTTTACGGGCACATCGCCGAAGGTCCGACGGATGCAAAGACGCGCCTCGAATGGCTTGAAAGGGTCGGCCCGTTCACACTGCAACCTTACCGGCAGCTCGCCAAAGTCTTGCGCGACACTGGCGACACGCGAGGCGCGCGGCAAGTGCTCTTCGAGATGGAGTGCCGCCGGCGAAAGAAGGAAGACCGTCGAAAGAAGGAAGACCGTCGAAAGAAGGAAGACCGTAGCTGGGCGGCGTATTTATGGGGCCTGGTGCTCAGGGTCACCATCGGCTATGGCCTCAAACCTGTGCGGGCCTTCTGGTGGCTCCTCGCGTGGACCCTGTTGGGTTTTGTGGCTTTTGGCTGGGGGTATCTCGGCGGCGCGGTCACACCCACGGAGAAGGAGGCGTACTCCCAATTTTGGAAAGACGGCACGGCTCCACCCCACTATCCGCGCTTCAACGCGCTGGTTTACTCCTTGGAGCATTCCTTCCCGTTCGTTAGCTTTGGCCAGAAGGACCATTGGGGGCCAAATCCGCAGGGTTTTGGGCGTAAGCCTGCGCTTGAGTGGCGGGTCTTTGAAAAACTGCGCGCCGCTCGCTTCTTCCCCTTCCTCAAGCCGGATGTTCTCCAGGTTTTTGCCTTCTTCCAAATTGCGTTCGGATGGGTACTCGCGACCCTGTTCGTTGCCGGGCTCACGGGAATCGTCCGCGCGGAGTAGGGGCGATTTATGAATCGCCCTCAATCGTCTCGCGGACAACCTACTGCTTGGCAATTCGTGAATCGCCCCTGTGCAAGACACGGGCGGTTCGCGAACCGTCCTTACATACTCGGTCCGTGGGTGGCGGAGGAGAGCTGGACCATCAAGCCGTCGGGGTCGCGGAAATAGACGCGGCTCGTGCCGCTGGGCTGGTCGGGGTTAAGGCCCTGGCGCTTGAGTTCGGCGGTGACGGCCGCGACGTCGTAGTTTTCGATGGCGATGCAGAAGTGGTCCATCTCGGCCTTCGGGCGTCTGAAGAGGGCGAGGAAATGAGGCCCCAGCCCGAGGAAGCAGGCGTTTGCCGACTCGCGCAGCACGTTCATGCCGAGATGCTTCATGTAGAAATCCCGAGACCGCGCGATGTCGGTCACGTCGAGCGCCAGGTGGTTGAAGCCGAGTCCCTTGAACGTAGAGGCGGGGGCCGCCGGAGCTGAGCGCGGTACCGCAGCCAGCATTGCCAATCCTGAAACCAGCTGGCGGCGGCTGATCTTGCCGCGTTCGTAACTTTGCACCATTTTCGAGATAGCAGGTTCCATGGCGGACCTCCGGAAATGAAATGTGTTCTTTCGACAGCCCTGTGTGGCGTGGTGTGCGAACTTAGTATAGCAGGTTGGCAACGGAAGGCCAACGCCCGTAGGGGCGGTTCGCAAAGCGCCTACGGCGCATCGCGATGAGCCCCTACGATCACGGGCCGGGCTTGCGGAAGATGAGGCAGTAATCGCCGTTGGGCCAGTTGTCATGGCGGGAGGCGAGTTGGAAACCGGCGGCGGTCAGCTCAGCGATGGCGATTTCCGGCGCGATGCCGTGCCCGCCGCGGTCCCTCGGCACATCCTCTTTCACATCGGGGAGCCACTCACGCGGCGCGAAGTCGATGATGGCCAGCCGCCCGCCGGGTTTGAGTGAAGCAAGGAGACTTGCACCGATCAGCGCGGGCTTGGGGAAGTGATGATAGACGCGCCGCACGAGGATCGAGTCACAGCAGGCGGGCGGCAGGTTGGTTTCGTTCGAGCCGGCTTTGAGGGCGGTAATGTTTTTCCGCTCCGCCGCGAGTTTCTCCAGACGAGTTAGCTTTTCCGAATCGATTTCCGTCGAGAAGACACGCCCCGTCGGGCCGACGCGCTCGGCGAGGAGGAGCGTCATTTCGCCATCGCCCGCCCCGATATCGGCGACGACGCTGCCGGTCCGCCAGCGGAGAAGCTCGGCGAGTCGCCCCGCTTCCTCCTCGAATGTGTCCTGCGGGCAAGCCGCGGCCAGCGTGAGGGCGGAAACGAGCAGCGTGAAAAAGACGAAGTAACGTCGCGGCATGCGGGTATGATACCCGATTTGATTGTCCGCAGAGCCGGGGCTTGCGGTTCGACTTTCGCCCCCTCGACTTTGGCTCGCCGCCCAGAGCGACAGCCGAAGGATCCCGACCATGGCCGACCTCGGCCCCGGCAGTACATCTGCCATTGCATCTCACAATCTGTCCGGCGACAATAGCGCGCTGCCTGTAGCGCCTCCCTCCTGGCGGCTCGCAACTGCCGGCTGGAAACCGGCGCTGCGTCTGAACTTGACGGGATGCGACGATGTTGGCTTTTCTCTGCGGAGCGATGGAGTACGCCTCGGACGGTGGCGAAGGCTGGCGGGAGCGCGTTCGCCTTTGGATTGAGGATAACCTGAACCATCGCGTGTACGATCCCGTCCTCGAGGCGCGGCGGCTCTTCACTGCCGAGGAACTACGCGACCTGCCTACGTGGAAGACCTCCGATATCGAGCGTTACCGGCGCGTCATTCGGACCGCCATCAATCACGACCTCGACGTGATGTCGGGTCAGGCTGATTACGTCGTCTGTCTGTGGGATGAGGCCGCGGCGCGCGGCGGCGGCACTCAGGCCGAACTCACGGCCGCTTACCGTAAGGGCATTCCCGTATATTTGGTCAGCGAAATCCCCGCCCACGAGATCAGCGGCTGGATCCTCGCCTGCGCGGACCGCATCTTCGGGGATTTCGACGAGCTGAAGGCATTCTTGCATTCCACCTACCGAACAGATCCCGGCCAACACGCCCGGGGGAAGTAGCGGCGATTGCACATCGCCATTTGCCGATTTCGGATTTCGATTTTGGGTTCTGGAACCAAGCCCGGGGCGCTCGCCGCCGGCTCGAGGGTTCCAATTGGCGGGAAGAAGGGATGTGGGGTCGTCGGACTCCGTCAGTTCCGCCTCGCGCAGGGGGCGAATAATTCGTGGTGCGCGCCACGAGAATGGTGCAGGGATCCCCAAAACCGCGCGGCCGAACCTCCGACGCGCCCAGTCCAAGACTAGTTGCGAACCAGCACGCACGGCCAGGTGCGAAAACTTGCACACCCCCTCGAGCCGAAAGTGACTCAGACGTCTGAAGCGATGGCGGCACAACTGCTCGCACACGTGCAGCTAGCCGTCCGCGATCGCGTCTTCATCCCGCTCCAACTGCCGGATGACCTGGAGAATCAGAGGCGAGAAGTCTTGCAGAAACTCCGCCCAGGCTTCCGCCCCCGGAGCCGACTGAAGCTGGCCAAGAATGCGCGCGAGTTGGGCATCGTCCACAGACTACACCCCTATGGAGTCGCGTTCACCGGGAGTTTGCTGCGTTCTAGACCAGATCTTAACGCAGACGTTAATGCCGCAGAGATGCCCGTAGCGCGGACCTGTTGGCCAAGGCCCGGGGCTTTTCCTGGATCGCTGGCCAAGAAGCCGCAGAGCTCGAGGACAGGTCCTGGCTATTTATTCGCCTACCCGCCCCGCCGCGGCCGAGGGCCCTTACATTGGTGTCGGTGAGCTATTGCAGGTATTGGAGGCGCGGGTGGGAATCGAACCCACGTTTAAAGGTTTTGCAGACCTCTCCCTTACCACTTGGGTACCGCGCCCCCCCAAGAAGGGGCAAAAAATCTGGAGCGGGAGACGGGATTTGAACCCGCGACTTCGACCTTGGCAAGGTCGCACTCTACCGCTGAGTTACTCCCGCTCGTCGGCTGCGCACCCTCCCTTACCTCCGCGATTATAGGAACGGGCCCGGAGGCATGTCAATAGCGGTCGCGGGCAACGGCCGCGGAGGGGAGCGCTAACCGACCGCCACGGGCACCAGCGCCTCGCGCAAGAATTTCGCGGACTCCTCCGGAGGGGTAGGATTGATGTAGAAGCCGGTTCCCCACTCGAAGCCTGCCACTTTGGTCAGCTTGGGCATGATCTCCAGGTGCCAATGATAGTAGTCGTTGGAGGCTTCCGGAATGGGCGAGGTGTGAATGATGTGGTTGTAGGCTGGCGAATCCAGCACCTTGTCCAGTCGCGTCAGCATGTCTTTGAGCATGGCGGCCAACTGCTCGAACTCGTGCTTCTGCGACTCTTCGAAGGCGGATTGATGGACTTTGGGCACAATCCACATTTCGAAAGGAAAGCGCGGGGCGTAAGGGGCCACGGCAATGAAGGATTGATTTTCCGCGATCACACGGGCGCCGTCCTCCTTCTCTTGCGCGATGATGTCGCAGAAAATGCATCGCTCCTTGTAGCTGTAGTACTCTTTCGCGCAGTCCACCTCTTCCCGGACGCGCTTAGGGACCACCGGCAAGGCAATCAACTGGGAATGGGTATGCTCGAGCGAAGCCCCCGCGGCGTCGCCGTGGTTCTTGAAGATCAGGACGTACTTGAACCGACGGTCCTTTTTGAGGTCCAGGATGCGATCCCGATAGGCCCAGAGGACGTCTTCCACCGCGCGTACGGGCATGGTGGCCAGGGTTTGCAGGTGGTCGGGCGTTTCAATGATGACCTCGTGGGCGCCGATGCCATTCATCTTGTCGTAAAGCCCCTGGCCTTGGCGGTTCAACGTCCCTTCGATGCCGAGCGCAGGGAATTTGTTGGGCACGATGCGGAGTGACCACCCGGGCGTATTGCGTGCGCTCCCGTCCTTGCGATAGGAGTGGATCTCGGGTGGAGTCTTCGACTCGTTCCCCGGGCAGAAGGGGCAAAATCCGGAGCCCCGGATCTCCACCCTGTCGCGCACGAAGTCGGTCGGTCGCTTGGCCCGGTCAGTGGCGATGATCACCCACCGGCCCGTAATGGGGTCTTTGCGTAATTCCGGCACTCTTCAGTTCCTCGTTTCTTGATAGCGATCTTGAACGGCAGGACCCTCAACCATCTATTATGCGCGATTCCGCCCGACTTGCCAAGCGAGAGTACGTGCCGGGGAGCGCTCCGTCCTCCCGGCGCGTGGGCGAAGCCCTGCCTTACTTCACAACTTCAAAGGTGAACTCCATTTGCTTGCCGCGAACGACGAAGCAGAGATAGAACTCCCAGAACCGTCGGAACCAGACGAAGCGGTTCACCAGCCACTGCAAGCCGAGGTACTTCCATACCTTCGCGAGCTCGACATGCAGCGTGCGCTGGCGGAGCTCCAGCCGTGTGTACCAGTGACGTTCCCCATGGATCGGCCCGAAGTAACGGAAGGAGAAAGTATTCAGGTGCCAGCGGTGGGTGGGGTCGCACCAGGAAATGAAATCGGTGTAGTGGGGGGTGACAACAAGCACCGTGCCCCCAGGGCGAGTGACGCGATGGATCTCGCTGATGGCCTTCATCAGGTCATGCAGGTGTTCGATGACATGAATGGCGCGGACTTCCGCAAAAGTATTGTCGGGGAAGGGAAGCGGCGCGTTGAGGTCCGCAATCAGGTCCGCTGCCGTCGCGTCCAGGTTCGAATCCAATCCGATCGCGCCCGGGGCTTTGGTTTGCCCGCACCCCAGCTCCAGGACTCGATGGGTTGTTCGTTCTGCCATGACCGTGACGACGAAAGCTTGAAGATAGAAATCAGAAGGCCGAAGAACGCAAACCGAAAATTGCTAAGCGAAAAGCGATGACTACTCAGCCCTTGGCTGCATGCAACTCAGGCTCAGTCCTCGTAAGTTCAGTGCGCCGTCCCGTGACCGATCGCCGGTGTTGGATTGATTGGCGATTCTCGAATTTTTCAGTTCCGACGGTGGCCGCACCTACGCGCGAAACGCATTCTTGATGAGTCGTACGCGCAAGCCGGCCTCGTTATCCCAGAACACACTTACGATGTCGAAGCGGTAGCTGGTCGGTTTTTTCTTCAACCGCCGCAGGTAGTCGTAGGCGGCTTTCGCGATGCGCTTCTGTTTGGCCCGGGAAACGGCGAGTTCCGGCGGGCCAGCGTCCTCCGTCGTGCGTGTTTTGACTTCGACGAACGCCAGCGTCGGCCCGTCCCAGCCGATCAGGTCCACTTCCCCGGCCCCGGAACGGGCGCGACGATTGCGGGCGACGATGATATAGCCTGCCTGCCGAAGATACCAATAGGCGAGAACCTCGCCCCGCTCGCCCGTCACAAGATGGGGCGCCCGCTCTTGCAACTTTCCCTCGGACGTCGGCCGCTCGCCGAGCTGCGCGCGCCGGCGCTCTTTCCACACCAACGCTCGATACATGAGGCGCGCGAAAAGACTCATCGGGACTCGTGACTCGGGACCCGGGACTAGGTCCTCTCGCTGGGCTGCCCTGTGCGAGCCATACACTTCGCATCCAGCGCCTTGATCAGGCGGTTCAGCATTCTGCCGATATCCGAAATAGCCGTCTCGGCCCGCGCCGACTCGGTCTCATCCACAAATCCAAGTTCGCCAGAAACAATCAGGTGAGTATCGAGCCCCGTCAACGAGCCCCGCGCGATCTTCAGAAACTGGATAAACTCCCTGGTGGATCCTCGCCCCCGACCCTCAGCGATGTTGGCCGGCACGGGGGTTGAAGCTCTGCGGATTTGGGACGTAAGCCCAAAGCGTTCTTCGGGTGGAAATCGGGCCGTCAATTTGTAGAGGTCCCCCACAAGGCGCACGGATTTCTTCCACACATCCAGGTCCTTATGACTTCGGAAACGCCTCTGAGGCATGTTATGGTTTCCCGAATCCCGAGTCGCGAGTCACAAACCCCGCCTGCAGTCCTCTCGTTCCGCGTTCATCGTTCTGCTTCGGAGATGCACCGCTCCAGCGTATCCAGGGCAAAGTCCATCTGGTCGCGCTCGACGACCAGCGGGGGCATCAAGCGCAAAGTGCTTTCGCCACAGCCGAGGAGCAGGAGGCCGAGCTCGTAGGCGCGTCCGATGACTTTCTTGCGAGCCTCCGGATTCACCTCGCGCGTCTCCTGGTTCTTCACGAGCTCAATGCCGATCATCAGCCCCAGACCGCGCACGTGGCCGACGAGGGGGTGTTTCTTCGGCCAATCGGCGAGGCGCTGGAGGGCGTACTCTCCCATCAGTGCAGAATTGGCGATGTACTTTTCTTCGAGCAGACGAATGGTTTCCAGCGCCGCCGCGCAGGCGAGGGGATTCCCGCCGAAGGTGGAAGCATGTGCGCCCGGGGTCCAATTCATAACATCGGCCTTGGCGATGGTGACGCCGAGCGGCATGCCGGAAGCGATCCCCTTGGCGGTAATCAGGATGTCAGGCGCCACCCCGAAATGGTCGCAAGCCCACATCTTGCCGGTGCGCCCCATGCCGGACTGGACCTCATCGAAGATGAGCAGGATCCCATGCCGGTCAGCGAGCTCGCGCAGCCGGGCCAGAAAATTCCTTGGGGGCACGATGTAGCCGCCTTCTCCCTGCACGGGCTCGACGACGATCGCGGCCACTTCGGCGGCGGGCACGCTGGTTTTGAACAATCTTTCGATATACTCGATGGACTCGCTCGCGGAATCGCAGCTCGTATCGCGATGGCCCAGCGGGCAGCGATACGGGTTGGGGTACGGCACGTGCGAGACCCCGGGCAGCAGCGGCCCGAAGCCTTTGCGCTGGACCGCCTTCGAAGCGGTGAGCGAAAGCGCGCCGAAGGTGCGCCCGTGGAAGCTCCCGAGAAACGCCAGGAAGCGGTGCCGTCCGGTGTAGTAGCGCGCCAGCTTCAGGGCCGCTTCCATGGCCTCCGTCCCGGAGTTGCCGAAATAGACGCGCTTGGGCGAATCGCCGGGTGCAATCTGCGCCAGTTTTTCCGCCAGCTGGGCGAGCAGCGGGTAGTAGAAATCCGTTCCCGACATGTGAATCAGTGCGGCCGCCTGCCGCTGGATGGCCCGCACCACGTCGGGATGGCAGTGGCCCGTCGAGACGACGGCGATGCCGGCGCTGAAATCGAGGAAGGTGTTTCCATCCACGTCTTCAATTATCATGCCTTCGCCGCGCTTCGCGACCAGGGGGTAGTCGCGCGTGTAGGAGGGCGAGACAAATTGATGGTCCAGGGCCAGGACCTTTTGGGCCTCGGGACCGGGCAGTGGCGTTCGAATCTGGGGTAGCCGGTTGTTCATGGTTTTCTCCTCGGGCTGATTTCAAGGTGCGTCCCGATCGGATCGGGACAGGTTCGGGCAAGAGAGCAGACTCGAGGAGAATTAATCGCCGCCAAAGAGGTTGGGGCGCGCCAGCAGGGGAAGCGTCGATCGGGAAACGAATGGGGTCATAACTATTTCCTCTTCCACCGCGTTCCGGCTTTCGTGTCTTCCAGTATAACGCCGGCGTTCCACAGTTCGTTACGGATTTTGTCGGCGCTGGCAAAGTCGCGCCGCGCGCGGGCGGCCTCGCGTTCGGCGATCCGTCTTTCGATTGCGGCGTCGCTCAGGGCTTCGGTGAGCACGGGGGTGACGTAGCCATTGCCCACGGGAGTCGCAAGTCTCCCGGCTTCTTCCGCGGTGCGGATAAAGCCACGCTTCACGAGTTTGGCGTAGTCGTTTTCCTCGAGCACAGCGAAGATCCGGTCCCAGCGTTCGAGTGCCTGGAGCGGGGCGGGGCGATCGCCGTCGCGGAATTCCCCGCGGTCCATGGCGGTGTTAATGTCGCGCACCAAATCAAAGATCGCCGCCAGCGCTTCGGCCGTATTCAAGTTGTCATCGAGCGCCTCCTCAAAGGCCTGGATGGCAGCGCGGGCGCGAGCCTCTAGGGCAGAGTTCTCCCCGGCAGGGAACTTCTCTTTGGTCAGGCGGAAGCGAAAGTTGCGCAACCGGTCAATCGACTGCTGCGCCTGGTGCAGGCCATCGAAGGTGAAGTTGAGCGGCTTGCGGAATGGCACAGACGCCAGCAGATACCGGATCGCTGTCGGCTTGTACCCTTTCTCGATCAGGTCGCGCAGCGTGTAGTAGTTGCCGAGCGACTTGGACATCTTCTCCCCGTTTACGATCAAGTGCTCGGCGTGTAGCCAGTATTTGACGAAGGGCTTGCCGGTCGCCGCTTCGCTCTGGGCGATTTCGTTTTCGTGGTGGGGAAA
>Ga0073934_10009255_pt1 | contig 12696 bp, 11 predicted proteins | sample LarsenN4metaG_FD_76834 | JGI IMG/M metagenome (GOLD analysis project Ga0073934, IMG submission 76834) | Hot spring sediment bacterial and archeal communities from British Columbia, Canada, to study Microbial Dark Matter (Phase II) - Larsen... ...
AACCCAGTTGCATCGCCAGCACGGCGACGCGTTCCAAGGTCGTCCCGCCCTTGCCTGTCAGTTTCATCACACCCCAGACGCACTCGTTGGAAAAAGGTTTCTACAAAGCAACAGGAGACTTTTTCTACAGCCTGTTAATCGTGTCCATCCGTGGCTTCCTCCCTGTCTTCGAGATTGCTGCCTGGCCGCGCTTTCACGACACTCCACCCATGCTCCGGCCCCGCAAGAAATACACCGTCTTCGATCTCCAGCAGCTCAAGGGCAAACGCGTCCTCACGCACATCCATGTGAAATCGCCCGAGGAAGCCGCCGCCGCCGAGGCCGCCGGCGTGGACCTGATGAGCTGCCCGTTCGACACGCCCGAGGCGCAGGCGCGACTGCCACAGCTCGTCGCCGCCGCGCCGAACAGCTTCATCTCCGGTTCCACGCCGCATGGACTGGCCTCGCCCGAGGAGGCCATCCGCGTCGGGTTCCGTGCGCTCAAACTGGGCGCCAGCTCGGTGTATTGCTCCGCGAGCCCGTTCCTCATCGAGGCGATGGCCCGTGAGCGGATTCCCGTCGTCGGCCACCTCGGCATGGTGCCGCGCCATGTCACCTGGACCAACTACCGCGCCATCGGCAAGACCGTGGACGAGGCGAAGCAGCTTCATCAACGGATGAAGGACCTGGAAAACGCCGGCGCTTACGCGGCGGAACTGGAGCTCGTCCCGCACAACCTCGCCACCTGGCTTTGCAAGCAGACGAAGCTCATCCTCATGTCGCTCGGCTCCGGCAGCGGGTGCGACACGCAATTCCTGTTTTCTGACGACATCCTCGGCGACTACGACGAACGCCTGCCGCGCCACGCGAAGGCCTATCGCAACTTTCTGGAAGAGCACCGCCGCCTGCAACGCGAGCGCATCGCCGCCTTCAGCGAATACATCGCCGATGTGAAGTCAGGCCGCTTCCCCGCGCGCAGCAACCTCGTGGAGATGGAGGAAACACTCCTGCGCAAGGTTATCGCCTCGGTGGGAAACAACCGAAAGCCGCCCCGTGCTTGACGCGGCAGGGGGCAACGGCCTGGAACCTGCCATCATTTCAACACCAGCGGGCGACAATTCATTTTCTTCCTGCAGTTTAATTGTTGCCGTGCTCTCTTTCAGAGGTGGCTTTCTGCCGATGAGGACAACCACGAAGACCAATTCCGTCAGGTTCGCCACCAAGGGCCGGGTGGTGATTCCCGTCTGGTTGCCGCGGCAATTCGTCATCAAAAGGGGAACCCGGGCGGCGGTCATGGCCACGGACGAGGGCATGCTGCTGAAACCCGTCACCCGTGCCTACCTCAGAAGCCACCGGGGGGGAACCACAAGCATCTGCCGCTAATGGAAACTTTGGCCGAGGACCGCAACCGCGAACGGGGGTTGTGACGGATGGCCGCGCGGGTTCTGGACAGTTGCGCGCTGCTCGCCTGCTACGAGGGTGAGGCGCCGGCGATCGCCGCCCTGCCGATTGACGTGGTGGGCGTGGGCGGCTGCGCAACTGAAAGCCAGCCACAAACTCAGCCTGGCCGACGCCTTCGCCGCCGCGCTGGCGAAGGAGAAGAAAGCCGAACTCGTCACCGGCGACCCGGAGTTCAAACCGCTGGAAAAGGAGGTCAAAGTCCACTGGCTGAAAGGCTGGACGATGCCGGCTTGGCACAAAGACTGGACGCGCGAGGAGAAGATCGAAATTCCGTAGCAGCGGACGTCAGTCCGCTCAAACTTCCCGCGCGGGGAAAAGTCAGAGCCGACTCACGTCGGCTGCCACACGCAAAGAGGACGCCCCCGTATCGCGTAGCGGCGGACGGCAGACCACCGGAGATTTCTTCCACGCCAGCGGACAACACAACCGTGTGCCAGTGGAGGGCCAGCCGGCCCGGTGGACCAGCCGCCCAGCCACGTGCGGAACTCGCACATCCGCGGCCGGCGTCTTCCTGCCCTTGGCCACAGAATCGGCCTTCCAGTGTGGCTTTTCACCCAGCCCCGCACTCTCCAGGCCGGCTTCCACGAATGTGCTGTTTCAGCACATTGTAGCTGATCGTCCACAGACGCCCGCAGCGGCCTTTGGCATACCTTTGCCGTTATGCCAAAGCGCGATTCCCTCCTCCTCACCTTCGGGCATAACGTCTCCCGCCTGCGTGCCCAAGCAGGACTCTCACAGGACCAGCTTGCGGAGAAGGCTGACCTTGACCGCACCTACCTCAGCGGCATCGAACGCGGCGTCCGCAATCCGGGCATCAAGGTCGTCATCCGCCTCGCCCGCGCGCTGCGCGTCACGCTCGACCAGCTCTGCAAAGGAGTGGATGCGTGAGCGGGAATGGCAAAACGTCCCGTAGCAGCGGACGTCAGTCCGCTCAAACTTCCGGCGCGGGGAAAAGTCAGAGCCGACTCACGTCGGCTGCTACACCGAAAGAGGATGCCCCGCCGTATCGGGTCAACAGCGAGCATCCCACCCATCAACTCACCTGCCTGGACCTGTTCAGCGGCTGCGGTGGCTTCGCGCTCGGCCTGCAACGGGCCGGCTTCCGCGTGCTCGCCGCGATTGATTTCAACCCCGAAGCCATCGCCACCCTCCGCGCCAACCTCGTCGAACAGCGCCATCCCGGACTCATTCCCGTGGCTCACGCCATTGAGGCCGACCTCACGCGGTTTCCACCGGAGCGGCTGGCTGCGCTCCTGCGCGACACCCTCGCCCCCACCGGGGGAAAGAGAATTCTCCCCGATGGAATATCGCGCTGTGAATCTTTGAGCCGTAGCAGCCGACGTGAGTCGGCTCAAACTTCCTCGCACAATCAAATGGAGCGGACTCACGTCCGCTGCTACGAGGTTCATGAAGAGGGGACGATTCCGCGCGTGGACGTCATCGTCGGCGGGCCGCCCTGCCAGGGTTTCAGCACCGCGCGCCAGCGTGACGGCGCAAACCACGGCCAGCGCCGCCTCATCCACGATCCGCGCCGTCTGCTTTACCGCGAATTCCTCCGCTACGTGGACTTCTTCAAACCCCGCGTGTTCGTGATGGAAAACGTGCTGGGCATCCGCTCCGCCGCCGGCGGCGAATACCTCACCCGCGTGCAGAAGGAGGCCCGCGAACTCGGCTACCGCGTCCACGGCCAGATCGAGGATGCCTGGGAACTGGGCGTGCCGCAGAAACGCCGCCGCCAGCTCTTCATCGGCGTGCGGCTCGATGTGCCGGGCTACTTTGTGCCGCACCTGTGGCCCGCGCCGCGGGTCGGGGGGAGCACAGCCGCCCCGGCTGTCGCGCTCCGCGGCCATGCGGAGCGCAACGGACGGCAACCCACCGCTGAAATGCTGGCCGACGGGGGCGTCGGCCACTGCGCCCGGGGCGGGCACGCTCCCCGTTTCACTTTGGGCGACGCCCTCGGCGACCTGCCGCCGCTGCGCGCTGGCGGCGGGCAGTTCGAAGCCGACTACGACCTGGCGCGTCGCGGCAACCACATCGAGCGCCGGGGCGAACCCGCCCTCCGTTATCTCGTGGACGTGCTGGAGATTGACCGCGCGGCCCGGCTCACCAACCACGTCGCCCGCCCGCACAGCGAACGCGACCTGCGCGACTTCGCCCGGCTGCGCGAGGGCGAAAACTCCGCCACCGCCATGCGCGAGCGCGGGGTGGAATTTGAGTTTCCCTACGACAAATCGAGCTTCAAGGACCGCTACACCCGGCAGCACCGCGACCGGCCCTGTTCGACCATCGTCGCGCACCTGAGCAAGGACGGGCTGATGTTCATCCACCCCACGCAGAACCGCTCGCTCACCCCGCGCGAGGCCGCCCGTGTGCAGAGTTTCCCGGACTGGTTTGTCTTCCCGCGCGCGCAGACCCACGCCTTCCGTCTCATCGGCAACGCCGTCCCGCCGCTGGTGGCCGAGGCCGTAGGCCTGGCCGTGAAGGAGTTTCTGGAGGGAGCGCATGCCTCTGGCGTTTCGTTCGCGGCGTCGCGCCGCGAACATGTTCAAGCGCACGATTCCGTCCGGCGCGACGCCGTCCGGGGCACGCGGGACGCGTGCGCTCCCCAAACCCGCCTCGCCGCCGCTAAGGAACTCGAGCGCCTCGCCCGCTTGGACCGCCGCCAGTTGCGCCGCGTGTCGAAGGATGAGTTTCTGCGCGGCTGGCACGCCCTCCTGTCCCTCTGCCCGCACCTCCACCCCGACAACGCCCGCGACCACGGCACGGAGGAGGAAATCAGTCCGGACCAACTGAGCTTGCCTGGCTTCGAAACTCTGTTTTCCCGCCGCTACGCTCGCTCCGGTTGGCCGGTGGCGTTGGCCAACACGCATCTTCACAGTGGGAGCGCACCAGAACGCTCCAAGTATCTCGCTGTGGAATCAAACCACTGTGGGGGGCGCGTTTCGTCGTCAACGCTACCCTCCGGAATCCAAATGACGATGCCCTCGCGCGCTCGCGTCAGCAGAACCCGGTACTTGTTGCGGATGAATTCGCGTGTCGCGGCTTTTTGCACGACCTGCCAGGCGCTGCCTTTGAACTGACGAAACTCCCAGCCGTCCCTCCCACAAACAAAATCTCCGCCCCAACAGACGCCCGTCCAATCGAGTTCCAGCCCTTGGCATTCGAACTCGGTCAATGCGACTTCCAGGCGGTTCGATGAGCGCACGTCGTCCGGGCCGGCAAGAAACCACTCCTCGAAAGGAAAGCCGTCTCGAAAGCCCGAAGACACTTCGAGTCCGTGCGCCCGCAGCCGCAATGCACCGGAACTGGCCAGCAGTCCACAGCGTCGAAAGCCACGAGTGTTCCGGCGAAGCCAGGTGCGGGCTGCATCCAGCGAGCGTGTCAGTCGAATTGGGAAGTCTCCAACCCGCGCAGCAATCTGAGCCGCCTCATCAGGCTGCCCGGTCACAACTGCGTTGACCCACTCGGCAACGGCTTGAGCACGAAACGAGCGAACTGACACTGGCAGATGCAAATCGCGTTCCTGACGAATTTGGACCGTTCCAGGTTCATCGTCTGGAAACAAGCGGCTACCAGCGACACTCGCGCCGCCCGCGAGCGCTTCTGGTGAGGCCACGATTTCCCAATGAGGGAACAGTTGCCGCACTGCTCGCCCCCATTCGGCAAGTCCGGCCTCGCCGTCGTGAATTTCCTGACCGCCACCGACCAATGCGATAACGACCGCCCAGTCCGGCAAACGGTCCATGATACCGAGCATGAGCGCCGGCTCGGAATCAACGGATGCCAGTTGGTCGCGCTCGTCCGCAGTAGCGCGGCGCAGCAGTTCTTTTCGCACTTTCGTCGCGTCCCACGCGCGTTGGGCCTCGTCAAAGACAACGACGTGTTCGGGAGGGAGTTGGTCGGCCAGCCGGTAGGTTTTCAAGAAGGAGTGGACGCTTTGAATGAAGGTGCGGACGCGCCGTCGCGATTCAGCCAAGGTCTGACCCGTTCGGCGGTGGTGGTCCAAGGCGAGGGCTTCAGTGACCACTTTGACCAACGGCCCGTTGCCAGAAAGAAAAGCACCGGCGGGACGCCCATCCCGCATGAGCTCCGGGCTGTGAACGGCCTGCAAGCCTGCCAACGTCTTCCCCGCTCCCGGAACACCCGTGACGAAACACACGAGCTTCCGACGTCCGCGTTGCGCCCTTCGGACTGCCTCCGTCAGAACGTCCGTGGTGCGAGTCAGATTGATGGTTTCCGCATGCGCATGTTGGATGTCGCGCACACTGTGGTGCGCGAAGAGCATCTGGGCGGCTTCCACGATGTTCGGAATCGGCGCGTATGCCGAGCCATCCCACGCAGCGATGTCGATCTGCCTGCGTTTCGTATCGGCCTGCCAGGCGTCCGCCAAATCAATCAACGTGTTAGCGAGCGCGTCGTCTGCGACGACCCGAACTGCTTTCACGAGGTCGTTCGTTTCTGTGGCGGGGGCTGGCTGCGTCGTGCTCGATTCCGAGAGAACGGCCAAGGGAATTATCATCTTGCCCCGGCTTTCCTTGTGGAAGTCCCGCAACTCGATAGCGTAGTGCTCGACCTGGCGCTTGGCTGCTGCCGGACTTTCCGACACGCCGGTCTTGAACTCCAGCACAAGCACAAGTTCCCCAGCCAGCAGGACACAATCAATGCGACAATCGCGGCGTGGGATTTCGTATTCCAGCAGCACACCCCAACTAGTCGCTGCCGGCATCTGCGCCAACACTTGCAGCAGAGCGTCCCTGAGAACAGCCACAGTCCGCTCCCAGGAGACCACGGTCGTGAGGCGTAAGCTCGAAACGGCGTGCCTGCTTTGAAGATTCAGTTCGCCGAGGATGGCCGCCTGGTCTGCGCTGAGAAAACCCGAAACGGTATTCCGATAAAATGCGGGCATGGCTACTTCTCCATGCCCAGCAACCAGCCGGGAGAAACGCCGAGGATCTTGCAAAACGCCCGGACCTCAAAGTCCGTCACGTAACGGCTGCCACTCTCGATTCGCGAGATGGCTATGCGGTCCAGTTGGAGGCCATAGGCGGCAAGCTGGCCGGAAAGCTCGTCCTGGGTGAGGGGCGGGTTGCGTTGGCGACGTGCTAGTTTCACACGCTCACCAACAAGGTTGAGGCGCTGCTTTCTCGGCATTTTGCAGGCATTCTACGTGACTGCGCTGCCGAATGTGTGCTAGTTTAGCACATCGCTTATGAGCATTCCCCTCTGGCATCAGATCGGGCGTGTGCTTTGGAGCACGGATGGCCGCTTCGCTTTTAACACTGACGGCCATCAATCCCGCGTGGGCGACCTGGTGGCGGTGCGGATGGACGTGCCGGACGAGAATTACGCGGGCACGCAGCAGATTTACGTGTGGGGGCGGGTGGTGAGCATCAGCCGGTTCAACCCGTTCTTCCCCTACGAGGCGGCACAGGAACTGTCCAACGAGGGGCTGTCGCTCCAAGACACGATACTTTCCAACAGCCGGGATCAACTGGAGGCGGGCGTCATCATCCTCGGCTGCACGTTTGCGGTCGGCGGATTCAAGAACCTCTACCCGCTCACCTATCCGGTGCAGCCGGCGGCGGAAGTGCTTTATCCGCCGGCGGAGGCCATCAGGGAACTTCTGGCGGGCGGCATTCCCGGCCACAGGCCGTTGCCCATCGGCACGCTGATCGCGCGGCGCGACGTGGACATTGCCATCTCCGCCGACCGCGTGGTGTCGCGGCATATGGCGATTCTGGCCATGACCGGCGGCGGCAAGACGGTGGCAGCGCGGCGCATTCTGCGCGAATTGATCGCTTTGGGCTATCCTTTGCTGATTCTCGACCCGCACGGGGATTACCTCGGCCTGTGGCAGAAGCGGGAGCTGTTCAAGGGCACGACGGTGAAGCTGCTGTATCCGCACATCGCGATGACGGAGCAGAACCGGCACATCGTGGAGATTCTCATCAACAAAATGACCGAGGGGCTGACCGAGCCGCAGCGGGAGATCATGCGCGGGATTCTGGCGGAGACTGATCCCGAGGAAGGGCAGTCGGTGCTCCGCTACATCAAGCGGCTGCTGGACGCCATTCAGCGGCGCATGGGGCAGGCTCAGGACCGGCGCACCATCCCCACGCTGTCGGTTTGCCGCCGGCAACTGGCCCTTGTGGGGGAACGATTCGAGCGGATGGAGCTGACGAACGAGCGGATGCGGCAACGGTTGAAAGCGCTCCAGTTTGACCAGATGCCCGATCCGCAGGGCCGTCCTGAGGCCATCATCGCCCCGCGCCAAGTGTCCATTCTCTACCTTGGCGGTTACGATCACCTGACGCAGACGACCATCGCCTCGATCCTGCTTGAGGCGCTCTACGAGCACCGCGCCAATCTTTCGGGCCGTATCCCGCCGTTTCTGGCGCTCATCGAGGAGGCACACACGTTCATCCCCTCCTCGCGCGAGGGCACGGGGGACGTACCGTCGCTCGACACGCTGCGAAAGCTCATCACGGAGGGCCGCAAGTTCGGCACGGGGCTGTTGCTCATCACCCAGCGCCCGAGCCGGGTGGACGAGACGATTCTCTCGCAGTGCAACTCGTTCCTGATCCTGCGCCTGGTCAATCCGCGCGACCAGAACTACGTGAAGCAGATCATGGAAAACCTGAGCGAGCAGGACGCGCGGATGCTGCCCGGCTTCGGGCCGGGACAGGGCGTCATCAGCGGGCAGGCGGTGCGCTTCCCGCTGCTGGTGAAGATTAAGATGGACGAGGACCTGATTTACACCGACCTCGGCGACGAGAACTTCTTCGAGCAGGTTCAGACGTGGAAGCCCGACAAGCACGCGGCCACGCGGGAAAAGGTTGCGTCCAAGCTGCAAGCTGTCACGGACGCGCCAGACCGCCGGCCCAAGGGCAAGGCCGGGCGAAAGCAGGAGGAGAAGCCGCCACCCAGTTTGGCGGAGCGTTGGGAAGCCGTGCGCGAAACATTCGCCGATGACAAACGAGCCATCGGCGACCTCGAGGCCGCGACCGGCTTGGAATGGGTCAAGTCGCGTCGCAAGGAGAAGGTAGCGAAGTTTGCGGCGGAAGACTGGGATGATCTGGAAGACCTGGGGTTGAACGGCAAGCAGCGTGAAAGGCTGTTGGAGTTGCTCGAAGCGGCAGCCGGGCGTTGAGCAGGGAGGTCAAAATGCCAGAGGGAAACGATGCCTTGGAACAATTCGCTGCCGACGTGCGGCAGGAGGTGGCGTTGCGCTGCTCGGAGGACGCACCGCTGGACCAGCAGGAAAGCGCCTTTACTGAATGGGCATTGGAACAACTGGCCGAGCACAACGAAGCCGATGACGGCGAGTTGCTCAACCATCGCGCCGAGAGCCGCGGGCGCTGGCCGGCCTCCAAAGTGAACGCGTGGTCGCTTTCCGGTGACGGGGCGACATTGGATTTGTTTGTCACCCTCTACCACGGCGGCGAGGGTGTGCCCACGGTGGGTCTGCCGGAAGTCCGCAAACAGTTCAAGTTGCTGATCGGCTTTCTGCGCCGGGCACGGGAAGGATTTCACACGCAGTTGCAGGACCGCGAGGATGTCTTCGAGGTGGCCAGGCGCATCCACGAGGCCAGGGACTCGTTGACGACGGTGCGATTGTTCTTTCTGACGGACGGCGTTGCCCCGCGCACGGATGATTTGGAGGAGGAGAAGATTGACGGGTTGGAATTGCGCTACGTGCTCTGGGATTTGCGAAAGCTGAGCCAGCTTCGCGTGGGCGAGCGCGGAGTCATCGAGCTGGATTTCGCCGGCGAGTATGGCGGCGCGATTCCCTGTCTGCCCGCGCACGAGAGCGACGGCGAATACCAGACCTACCTGGCGTTCATGCCGGGCCGGGTGCTGGCACGCATCTACGGCGAGCACGGGCAGCGGTTGCTGGAGCGGAACGTCCGGGCCTTCCTGCAGGTGAAGGGCAAGATCAACAAGGGACTGCAGCAGACTTTGCGCGAAGAACCGCAGCGGTTTCTCGCCTACAACAACGGCCTGTGCTGCACGGCGGCGGAAGTGAAGCTGGAGAAACGGAAGGACGGTCAGTTGGGCCTGGCGTGGGTGAGGGACTTTCAAATCGTCAACGGCGGCCAGACCACCGCGAGCATCTACCACGCGATGAAAAAGGAACGGCTGGATGTCTCCCAGGTGAACGTGCAGGTGAAGCTGACCGTGCTGCGCCGCCCGGAGGACCTGACGGAGATCGTGCCGCTCATCGCGAAATACGCCAACAGCCAGAACAAGGTCAACGCCGCCGACCTCGCGGCCAACGGGAAGTTTCATCAGGACCTGGAAGCGCTGTCGCGCTCGGTCTTTGCGCCGGCGGTGACGGGCCTGCAAAGCCGGACGCATTGGTATTACGAGCGCGCCCGCGGCTCATACCTGGACGACAAGGCGCGGCAGGGCACGCCCGCCCGTCGTCGCGAGTGGGAGAAGGTCAATCCGCCGGACCGCAAGTTCACCAAGACGGACTTGGCGAAGTTCGAGCACGCATGGCTGGGATTGCCGCACTTGGTTTGCTTGGGCGCGGAGAAGAACTTCGTCCGCTTTGCCGAACGGATGGAGGACGACGGCGAGCCGGAGGTGAATCTGGATTACTTCCGGCACACAGTGGCCAGAGCCATCCTTTGGCGCACGGCGGAGAAGCTGTTCGATACGCTCGACCTCGAAGGCTACCGGGCCAACAGCGTGGCCTACGCGGTGGCGTGGTTGGCGGAGAAATCGGGACGGCGGATTGACCTGAACCGCATCTGGAACGAGCAGCGACTGTCGCCCGCTTTGTGCGAGGCTCTCAAAGCGGTGTGCAACGTGGCATGGGAGCACCTGACGCATCAACAAGGCAACGTGGGCGAGGCATCGAAGAAGGCCGAGTGCTGGGAGGCCTTCAAGCGCAAGGAAATCGCACTGCCGACCGGCTGGCAGAACGAGTTTGCCGATTCGCCGTTCATCGCACCGCGTTCGGAGGAGGAGGCGCTGGCGGCAGCGTGGGAACGGCTGCGCCACAAATTCATCGCCGATTCGCGGACGATGGAGGGAGTCGAGGCTTACACCAACAGGGAGTGGGTGCGGACGCGCCGGCGTGATCTGGTGTCGTCGTATGCCGTGCTGACGTGGCAACAGTTGCGGCTGCGGCCGGGGCTGGGATTGAAAAAACTGCGGGCGCTGGTGGAGATGCTGGCGATCGCGGCGCAGGAGTGACGCACCCGAATCGTTTCTGGACGAGGTGAGCCGCCAAGTGCGTCTCGCCACGGCGGCGCAGGGAGATTATCCTCGCGGCATGTCAACCAAATGCAGCATTGCCTACGGGGAGAACTTCCACCTTTACAACGAGTGTTTCGACGACGATGGCGTTTATCTAGAGCTGCGGGGCAAACCGCAGTTCGAGGCTTCGGCGGATTCGGTGATGATGCGGATTCCGGCGAACATTTGGGAGGCCATCCGCACCTTCCCTGGCGTTTCGCTGGAATGGGCCGACAAGAGCGATGCGGAAATCCGTGCCATCGTGGAAAAGGACGTGGACGAGCGAATCGCGGAGTGGCGGAAGGCAAAGAGCAAGCGTCAAAAAGCGTGGGTGAGCTTTGCCGGCGGGATGGTCTATGGTGCAGCCGATACCTCAAGGGACACACAAATCCGGCGCGGGTTGAAGGAGATGTTGCGTCGCCGAGATCTGCAGCGGCGCATCAAACAACAGGCGGAACGGCTGATCCGGGAAAACTCTCCTGAAGGCCGGCGCAAACGCATGGAAGAACACAACCGCAAAGCGGCCCGCATCCAGGCCGCACGCAAAGCCGCCGAGGCGCGCCGAAAGCGGAGGCGGGTGAACTGGCCGAGGAGGAGTTGAATGTTCCCCACGACCCTCACCCGGCTTGGCCACCCTCTCCCGCTCCCGCAGGCGAGGGACAGGGAGCGGAATCTACGACCGGTTGCACACGCGCAGGCCGGAGGAAATCGAGCGGCGGTTGGCGCTGGCATTGGAACATGGCGACGGGTTTGCGGAGTGATTGAATTGCCGCGAGCGAACGCAGAGAACGCAGAGGTAAAGGCGGCATCCTGCTACAGCCCGCCCCTCACGCTGAACGTAGCGCAGGTTGGTAACCTGCTCTTTCGCCGACTGGCAGTCGGCGACCCGTTCGCGATGTCCTTGCTCCGCGGATTTTCAATCCGCGATACGGAGGCTGACAGCCTGCGCTACGGCACTGGTGTTGCGGCCTGTGGCGCTCGCGGTGTCATGGCTTGCGACGACGTGCCTCTGCGTCTTTGCGCTAACGACAGATGCCTGACGTGTTCACCAGACAAAAGCGGTCGGCGGTGATGGCGCGGATTCAGTCGCGCGGCTCAGAATTTCTTGAAGTAAAAGTCGTCGCGGCTCAGGCCGAGGTCATCGCAGATGTCGGCGATGATTCCGCGGGGCACGTCGCCCGGATGCCACGCAAACGTGATGAGCCGGTCGGGGCGGAACGGATTCGAATAATGCCGGTGACTACCCGCAGTGCGAAGGAGTTCGCAGCCGATCTCGCGGAGGCGTCGCTCCAACTGGCGGCAGTTGTAGGAGGGGTATTTGCCCACGGTTCAGGCGGCAAGGACAAACTTATCGCGGAACGCGGGCGGAATGGGGCGGCCGGTTTCCAAGAGCGCCTCGAGGTGCGCCTTGGCGGCCTGTTGAAAGCGAAGCATGGCTTCACCGCGGTCGCGGCCGTGCGCGTGGCAGCCGGGAAGCAGGGTGGATTTGGCAATCCAGACGCCGTCTTCATCCTGTCGGATTTGCACTTTGGAAAGCGGAACGATCACAATGGATTTACAATAGCCGGCCGGGCCGCCGCCGTAAAGGGCGGTGATTAAACGATGCCTGACGTGTTCACCAGACCAAAGCGGTCGGCCGTGATGGCGCGCATTCGCTCGCGGGGCAATCGCGACACGGAACTGGCGCTGGCGCGGCTGTTGCGGGCGCGCGGCATCACCGGTTGGCGAAAGCAGCAGACCCTCATCGTTTGTAGCAGCCAACGTCAGTTGGCTCACTCTTCAGCGGCACGCTCACAACCCAACGCACGCCTTTCAGTCAGAGCCGACTCACGTCGGCGGCTACGGGTGAAGGTGGATTTCGTTTTCCGGCGGGAGCGGGTGGCCATCTTCGTGGACGGCTGCTTCTGGCATGGGTGTCCGATTCATTCTCCGTCGGCGCGGTGGTTGCGGAAGAGCTCGATGCCGACCGGGGGCGGTTCACGCCGCGGCGCGAGCGCCGGCCGGACGGGC
>Ga0073934_10009256_pt1 | contig 12696 bp, 12 predicted proteins | sample LarsenN4metaG_FD_76834 | JGI IMG/M metagenome (GOLD analysis project Ga0073934, IMG submission 76834) | Hot spring sediment bacterial and archeal communities from British Columbia, Canada, to study Microbial Dark Matter (Phase II) - Larsen... ...
CCCGAGCGCGGGGGATCCCAACTTTCCTCAGGACAGCCGGGCCCCGGCCCTGGAATGGGGCCGCTCGAACTTCGACGTGCGGCATCGCCTGTCGGTCAGCCTGGTGCAGGCGCTGCCGTGGGACGTTCAGCTCAGTGGCGTCGTGACGCTGCAGAGCGGTCGGCCGTTCACCGTGGCGCTGCTCCCGGAAATCGACAACAGCAATACCGGACGGTCGGCGCTCGGTTTCGGCGCCAACGACCGGCCGAACGTCTCGGGCGATCCGTCGCTCGCCGAGCCGACGGAGGATCGGTGGTTCGACACGACGGCGTTCTCGATGCCGCCGTTCGGCACGTTCGGCACCGCCGGGCGCAACACGCTCGAAGGGCCGGGATATGCCAACGTCAACGTGGCCGTGCTGAAGTACGTGCGCCTGGGCGCCGCCGCGCGATTGCAGCTGCGGGCCGAGGCGTTCAACGTCTTCAATCGCGCGAATCTCGATGTGCCGGACAATTACTTCGGCTCGCCCACGTTCGGCCGGGTGCTCTCGGCCCAGCCGCCGAGACGCGTGCAGCTCGGGGCGCGGCTCCTGTTCTGAACGGCGGGCGCGACGCCGCTCGAGGGCCGACCGCAGCCGTTCCCGTCTCATGGAGGCCGGGTTGATCGGGCCTCCCGGAAGCTATATCGTCGGACACTGCGTCAGACTCTCAGCTTTGGTCATGACAGCCACGATTCGTTCGTCGCGCGTCGCAATCGTTCTGTCGCTGCTCGTGGTGCCGGTCGCGGTGTTCTCCTCGGACTGGCCCGAGTGGCGCGGCCCGTCGCGAAACGGCGTGTCCGCCGAAACCAACCTGCCGGCGAAGTGGTCCCCGGCTGGCGACAATCTCGCATGGACGCTTCCGTTCGGGAGCCGGTCCGCACCGGTCGTGTTCGGCGACCGCCTCTACCTGCTGACGACCGCCGGCGACCTCGCGAGCACGCAGGAGCGCCTCGTCTCGGTCGACGTGAACACCGGCAAGGTGCTCTGGGAGAAGAGGTTCAGCATCTATCTGAGCGACGTCCCCCAGCATCGCGCGGCGTGGGCATCGCCGGCGGTCGATCCCGAGACCGGCAACATTTACGTGTTCACGGTGGGAGCGCAGCTCTTCTGCCTGTCCCCGCAGGGGCGAATCCTGTGGGAACGCTCGATGCCGGAAGAGCACGGCGCCGTTACCACGCATGGTGGACGGACCACATCCCCCATCGTCGAGGGCGACAAGGTCATCCTCAACGCGCTGATCCTCGCGTGGGGCGACCTCGGGCGCCCGGGCAACCGGTATTTCGCCTTCGACAAGCGCACCGGCCGGACCGTCTGGATCAGCTCGCCGCAGACGCGCCACTACGATACCAACTACTCGACGCCGATAGTGGCCGACATCGACGGCATGCGAGTTCTCATCGTCGGCGGGACCGACGGCCTGTATCACGCGATCAAGGTCAACACCGGCGAACCGGTCTGGCGCGTCGAAGTGAGCAAACGCGCGATCCTGAACAGCGCGTTGTACCGCGACGGCACGGCGTACATCACCCACGGCGAAGAGAACATCGACACCACCGAGATGGGCATGGTGGCGGCGATTGACGCCCGTCGCACCGGCGCGCTCGGCGCCGACGCCTTCCGCTGGAAGACCTACGGGTTCCTGCCTTCGTTCGCCTCGCCCGTGATGGATGCCGAGCGTCTCTACACGGTCGACAACGGTGCCATCGTCGCGGCTTTCGGCCTTCAGGACGGCAGGCTGCTCTGGCAGCGCAGCCTCGGGACGCTCCAGAAAGGGTCGCCGCTGCTCGCGGACGGCAAGCTGTACGTCGGGACCGAGAACGGCAAGTTCTATATCCTCGAGCCTTCGGCCGCCGGCGTGCAGGTGCTCGACGAGGATCTTCTCGGCACCACGGAGGAGCCCGAGCCCATCATCGCGTCGCCCATCGCGGCCGACGGCCGCGTGTACGTCACGTCGATGGAGCACGTGTACGCCATCGGCACACGCAGGCCTTCGCCGCGCGCAAAGCCGGCCGGGGACGCCGCTCGACCGGTTGCGGGGGCGGTGGCTCACGTTCAGGTTGTTCCGTACGAGGCGGTGCTGGCGCCAGGCGGCCGGCAGAAATTCGACGTACGCCTCTACGACGCCAAAGGCAATCCCGTCACCTCGACTCCGGAGGGTGTCGCCTGGAGCGTGGATCAGCTCGCCGGAACCGTTGCGGCGGATGGGACGCTGACGGCGTCGTCGGACGCCCAGGGCGGGTACGTGACGGCGACCGTCGGCAAGGTCACGGGACGGGCGCGCGTGCGCGTCGTACCCCCGCTGCCGTACGCCTTCGACTTCGACGGCGCCGCGTCGGAGTCGCCGCCGTCCTGGTGGGTCGGGGCGCCGACGAAGGTCGTGCAGCGGACGGTCGAGGGGGTCGGCCCGGTGCTGTTGCGGCCGCGCGACGAGACGGTGGGCCGCCGCGCGAAGGTGTTTTTCGGGCTCCCCGCGTGGAGCGGCTATACCGTGGAAGCAGACGTGCGCGGCCGGGAGCAGCGGCGGCAGCGCGGCGACGTCGGCTTGATCAACCAGCGCTACGGGCTGGTGCTCTTCGGCAACGGTCAGAAGCTCGAGCTGCACCCGTGGCAGGCGGCCGACGAGATGACCGTCCGCGTTCCGTTCGCATGGAAGGTTGACACGTGGTATCGCATGAAGCTGCGCGTGGACAACCAGGGCGACGGGACCACGCGCGTGCGCGGCAAGGTGTGGCCCGTCGGCGAGCCCGAACCCGCCGCATGGACAATCGAGAAGATCGACAGGATTCCGCACCGCACCGGGAGCCCGGGCATCTACGCCGACGGGATTTCGGACGTGTATTTCGACAACATCAGCGTGTATCCGAACAGGCAGTCATGAAGGACGTGATCATCGCCGCCGGTGTCCTGCTCGCGTCAGCCTCGGTGGCGGCCGACTGGCCGATGTGGGGCGGCACTCCAGGTCGCAACATGGTCTCCACGCTGACCGGCATGCCGTCTCAGTGGGACGTGAAGACCGGCAGGAACGTGAAGTGGATGGCGGAGCTCGGGTCGCAATCCTATGGCAACCCGGTAGTGGCGAACGGCGTCGTCCTCGTCGGCACGAACAACGAAGGGCTGCGCGATCCGAAGCAGCCCGGCGATCGCGGCGTCCTGATGGCGTTCCGCGAGTCGGATGGGGCCTTCCTCTGGCAGGCGACGTTCGAGAAGCTCTCGTCGGGGCGCGCGAACGACTGGCCGTATCAGGGCATTGCCTCGTCCCCGCTCGTCATCGGTGAAGTCGCGTACTTCACGTCGAATCGCGGGCAGATCATCGCCGCCGACATCCGCGGCTTTCAGGACGACGAGAACGACGGGCCCTTCAGGGATGAAAAGCTCACGGGCCGCCACGACGCCGATTTCCTCTGGATCTTCGACATGATGGAAGAGGTCGGGTCGTTCCCGCACAACCTCTCGAACTGCTCGCCCGTGCCGCACGGCGAGTTGATCTTCTGCAGCACGTCGAACGGACAGGATGAGAGCCACGTGAACATCCCGTCCCCCAGAGCGCCCTCGCTCATCGCCCTCAACCGCGTCACGGGCAAGCTGGTGTGGGAAGACAACTCGGTGGAGGATCGCATTCTGCACGGCCAGTGGTCGGCGCCGTCGGTTGGCGCGATCGGGGGCGTGGTGCAGGCCGTGCACGGCCAGGGAGACGGCTGGGTGCGCGGCTATGAGGCCGAAACGGGCAAGAAGCTCTGGGAGTTCGACACCAACCCCAAAGAGTCCGTCTGGCCCAGGACGCGGAACGAGCTGATCAGCACGCCGGTGATCGTCGACGACGTGGTTTACATCGCCAACGGGCAGGACCCCGAGCACGGCGAGGGGGTCGGTCATGCCTATGCCATCGACGGCACCAAGCGCGGCGACATCACGCAGTCAGGGCTCATCTGGCATTACGACAAGATCCGGCGGTCGATCTCGACCGCGGCCGTGCATGACGGCATTGTCTACATGGCCGATTTCAGCGGATTCCTGCACGCGCTCGACGCGAAGACTGGCAAGCCGTTCTGGACCCACGACATGTTTGCCGCCGTCTGGGCCTCGCCCTTGATCGTGGACGGGAAGCTCTACCTCGGCGACGAAGATGGCGACGTGGTGGTGATGCAGCCGGGGCGCGAGGCGAAGGTCATCGCCGAGATGAACATGGGCAGTTCGGTGTACGCGACGGTCACGCCGGCCAACGGGGCGCTGTTTCTCATGAACCGCAATCAGCTGTGGGCGCTGGCCGAAGGCGCGTCGCGCAAGACCCACTGACGCGCCCGGCCATGCGGAGCGTCCTCCTTGCCGGCTGCCTCCTGGGCTGTGCGCTGCAGCTTGCCGCCCAGTCTGCCGGCGGATGGCCCCAGTTTCGTGGCACGCCGGCGCTGACCGGCGTTGCCGCGTCCGCGCCGCCGGCGTCTCTGAGGGTACTCTGGTCGATCGAACTGACGGATCCGATCGAGTCGTCCGCGGCCATTGTCGATGGCCGGGTGTTCGTCGGCGTCTCGTCGGGCTATCTGCTTGCCGTCAGCCTCGCTGACGGCAGGGAGCTGTGGCGGTATCGCGTTGAAGAGGGAATCGGCGAGTCATCTCCGGCGGTGAGCGGCGGCCTCGTGTTCATCGGAGATCTCGGCGGTGTGTTCCACGCCGTGCGCGCGGCGGACGGCACAGCGGCGTGGACGTTCAGGACCAGGGGGGAGATCAAGTCGTCGCCCGTGGTGGCCGGCGACCGCGTGTTGATCGGCTCGTACGACACGGCGCTTTACGCCTTGTCCGCGGCCGACGGCCGGCTGCTCTGGTCCGTGAAGACCGAGAACTACGTGCACGCCACGCCGGCGGTGGCCGATGGCCTCGTCTATCTCGCGGGGTGCGACGAAGTATTTCGGGCGATACGCCTCGCCGACGGGTCGGAGGTGTACCGCATTCCGATTGGCGCCTATACCGGCGCCTCCGCGGCGCTTGCATCGGGACGAGCCTATTTCGGGACGTTCAACAATGAGGTGCTCGGCGTGGATCTGGCGAAGCGTGCGATCCTGTGGCGCTACGCCCACCCCGACCGGCAGTTCCCGTTCTATTCGTCGGCGGCCGTCGGTGGAGACATCGTGGTGCTCGGCGGCCGCGACAAGCTGGTGCATGGGCTGGATGCCGCGACCGGAAAGGTGCGGTGGACGTTCGCCACGCGCGCCCGGGTCGACTCGTCACCCGTGATTGCCGGCGGGCGCGTGTACGTCGGCTCGAATGACGGCCGGTTCTACGTGCTCGCACTGGCGGGCGGCGACAAAGTGTGGGAGTTCGATACAGGAGGGCCGCTGTCGGCGTCGCCTGCCGTGGCTGATGGACGCGTGGTGATCGGCTCGCAGGACGGCCGGTTGATCTGTTTTGGATGAGGAGCCCGTTGATGGCAGACGACTACCAGCGAGTTGCCAGGACGAACAACCCCTACGCCAGCGACCTCAGCCCGGCGGATCCGCTGCAGTCGCTCGAGGACACGTCGCGCCGTATCGAGACGCTGGTGCGCGGGTGGAGCCGCGAAGAGTTCGAACGGAGCTACGGGCCCGGGAAATGGAGCGCTCGCCAGCTGCTGATCCATCTCGTGCACGCCGAGACGATCTTCAGCGAGCGCATCCGCTTCGCGCTGGCCGACCCGGCTTACGTCGTCGTGCCCTTCGATCAGGATGTGTGGATGAAGGTGGAGGGTTCGGTCGTCGATGCGCACGCGGCGCTGCAGGCCTACCTCGCGCTGCGCCGCATGAACCTCCAGCTGTTCCGCGCGCTCACGCCCGAGCAGCGGGCCCGCGCCTTCACGCATCCCGAGCGCGGCACGATCAACGTGGAATGGGTGATCGTGGCGATGGCCGGGCACGATCGGCACCATCTGCCGCAGTTCGAGGCGATCGCGCAGCGTCAGGCGGCGGGTGTTTAGCGAGCGGCGGGACGGATTTCCGGGAGTGGTGAGTCGGCGTCTGGAGGCCGCGGCGGTAAGATGCACTCTCAGGAGGGCGCCAAGATGATGGGCGGCCGGACATCCGAGGAGTGGGTCGCGCAGTATGCGACCAGCCACCAGCACCCCGTCAACCGCACGTGCCACACGTTCGGCATCCCGATGATTGTCCTGTCCATTCCGTTGGCCGGGCTGGCCTGGGCGGGGCTGCTCGACTGGCGCATCCCGGGCGGGCTGTTTCTTGCCGGCTGGATTCTTCAGTTCGTCGGCCATGCCTTCGAGGGCAAGCCGCCCGAATTTTTCAAGGACTGGCGGTTCTTGTTCGTCGGCCTTCGCTGGTGGGTGGCGAAGGTGCGCGGGCGCGCTTGATTCCGCCTTGTGTGATCCTGCGATCGTGTGGCTGCTGGCGGTGTATCTGGGGGGCGTGCTGATCGGGCTGTGGCGCACGGATGCCCGCTGGCCGGCGCGCGTCGGGATCGCGCTCGCCTGGCCGCTCGGTCCCGTCGCGTTCGTCGTCACGACGATCGTGTTGATCCTGGCTTCGCTGGTGGCCTATCCCCTGATTGGCATCGTAGTCGCGGCGCTGGCGGCTGCATGGGTGCTCTGACGGGGTCAGACCGGGGTCAGAGTACGGATGCGACCCGACTCAAGGCCTTGATACGGATCGCATTCGTACTCTGACCCCGGTCCGACCCCGGTCTGACCCCGGTCTGACCCTTACGGCTGCGGCGACGCGGTCGTCGTCGTCGACCGGACGGTCGGATACTTGATCCCGAGCTGATCGAGATACGTCTTGTACCGCGTCGGATCGAAGTAGTACTTCCGCATCTGCTCCCGGTACTGATCCATGATCTTCTTGTTCAGGTGGATCGCCGGCTTGTCCTGCGGCCTGATGAGCGGCGTGTACTTCGTTTCCTTCGTCTGCACGTTCCGGAAGTACTCCCACGCCTGCTGCACGATCTCCGGCCGCATCAGGATGTCCAGCACCGTCATCGCCTGGACCTTCGCGCCGGCCGTCGTCCCCTTGTGCGCGATCGGCGTGGCCATGGCAATGGCATTCGCCCAGTTGTGGCCCGGTCCGGCCTGGATGTTCGCCGGGAAGCTCAGCGACACCGTCGGCACGCTCCACGAGATGTCGCCGATGTCATCCGACCCGCCGCCCCGCTTCTCGTCGTCGTCGATCTTCTCGCGCCCCCGCAGCTCGCGGATTTCCGTCACCAGCCCGGTCTCGGGCACCTTGAGCTCGCGCTGCAGCGCCCTGGCCAGCGTCTGATCGGCTTCGGTCCACTGCGGCAGGCCGACCGTCTTGATGTTGGCGTACATCGTCTCGGCCAGCGTCTTGTTCATGTGCTGAGGCCATGCGGAGCCCAGCACCCGCGACGACACGCTCGTGTCGGTCATCATCGCCGCGCCGTTGGCGATCCGGTCACCAATCTCCCACATGCGCTTGATCTCCGGGTACGACGTCTCGCGGAAGTAGTACCAGACCGACGCATTGCGCGGTACGACGTTCGGCTGATCGCCGCCGTTGGTCACGACATAATGCGACCGCTGCTGGATGCGCAGGTGCTCGCGCCGGAAGTTCCAGGCGACGTTCATCAACTCCACCGCATCCATGGCGCTGCGGCCGCGCCACGGCGCGCCGGCGCTGTGCGCGGTTTCCCCTTCGAACGTGTACTCCACCGAGATCAGCCCGTTGCCGCCGCTGTCGCCCCAGCCGGTGCCGAGGTTGCTGCCGACGTGGTTGTAGAGCACGATGTCGACGTCCTGGAAGACGCCTTCGCGCACGTAGTACGCCTTGGTTCCCAGCTGCTCTTCCGCGATCCCCGGCCAGAGCACGAGCGTGCCCGGGATCTTCTCGCGCTCCATGATTCGCTTCACGGCGAGCGCCGCCGTGATGTTCAGCGGCACCCCCGAGTTGTGCCCTTCGCCGTGGCCCGGAGCACCGTCGATGATCGGATCGCGGTACGCCACCCCGGGCTTCTGGGACGCCTGCGGGATGCAGTCCACGTCCGACCCCAGCGCGATGACCGGTTTTCCGGATCCCCACCGCGCGGTCCACGCCGACGGAATCCCCGCGACGCCGCGCTGGACGGTGAACCCCTCCTTCTCCAGAATGCCCGTCAGGTACTTCTGCGTCTCGAACTCCTGGAATCCGAGCTCGCCGAAGCTGAACACCTGATCGACCATCTGCTGCGTGAAGTCGCGCATGCTCTCCACGTCGGCCGCAGCCTGCTTCTTCAAGGCCTCCAGTTTCGGGTCGATCTTCGCGGCGGCTGGCGGCGTCTGTGCTGATGGCGCGGCGCGCCGCCCCTGCGCGCCGGCGGTCACCAGCGCGCTCGCGAACACGACGACCATGGCGGCAATCCACAACGGGCGACGGGGCATAGGCAGCGTCCTCCTGGGGCGCGAATTATACGCCGGCCGAGCGCCTATAATCCGGTCCATGTCGAGAGCCGTTGTCGCTGTTTGTCTCTGTATCGTCGCGTCCTCCGCGCCCTGCGCGGCCGGCAGCCTCGAAAAGCTGCTCGAGGCCGAGCTGGCGCGGTTCCCCGCGAAGGCGGGCATCTACGTCAAGCACCTCGCGACGGGCGAGTCGGCCGCGGTCCGCGGCGACGAAGTGTTCAACAGCGCCAGCGTCATCAAGATCCCGATCATGGTCCTGGCCTACGAGCTGGCCGGCCAGCGGAAGCTCGACCTGGACTCGCGCGTCGAGATGCGCCGGAGCGACCTGCGCGGCGGGTCGGGCGTGCTGCGCTATCACGACATCGGTCTCAGGCCCACCGTGCGAGACCTGATCACGCAGATGATCATCACCAGCGACAACACGGCCACCGACATGATGCTGACGCAGGTGGGGGGCGTCGCGCCGGTGAACGCGTGGCTGCAGGCGCACGGCTATACGGGCGAACGCCTCAACACCACGATCTACGAGGTGTTCAAGCGCCGGTACGTTGCCGCCGATCCGGCGCTCGCATCGCTCACCCCGGAAGAGCTGTACGCGCTCCAGAGCGGCGATCCCGGATTCGCGAACATGACGCGCGAGCGGTTCGACGCGATCCAGACACTGATGCGGCGCCCCGGCCTCGGCGAAGAGCTGAACCGGCAGGTCAACGAGGAGCCGTCCACGTGGCTCGGTCAGATCACGCCGCGCGGGATCGGCCGTCTGCTCGAGGCCATCGAGAAGTGCGACGTCGCCTCGCCGCCGGCCTGCGACGAGATGCGGCGCGCGTTCCGCCGCCAGCAGTCTGGCGCACGGCGCCTCCCGCATTTTCTCGACGTCCCCGTCGGCCACAAGACGGGCGACTTCCCACCCGTGCTCGCGAACGACGTGGGAACGATCTACGCGCGCTCCGGAGCAATCGTCGTGGCGTTCCTCACCAATGCGATTCGGGAGCCGTATGCCGAGCTGGAAGACCGCATGGGTCGTACGACCCGTGCGATCGTGGACTACTTCGACGGCGCGGGGCGCTGACTCAGGAACGCCAGGAGCTCGCGCATCAGGTGCGCGCGGCCGCGCTCCGGGCGATCGAGGTGGACGAAGTGCGTCGCTTCCGGAATCGTGACTGCTCGCACCGAGACGTGCACGAGATGGGCCTCGATCCCGTGCCCCGCACGGGCGAGATCCGCAGCCAGCGACCCTCCCGGCACCTCCCGATCGAACGATGCGACGCCTGGAACGCGCGCGCCATGCACGAGCAGGACAGGCGGGCCCTCAGGCGTACGGGATCGAACGAGGCGCACGAAGAGCGACATGCCGGGATCGCCCGCCACCGTGAAGTCTTCACGAGACACCCCGGACGGCTGCGACGCCGCGAGCGCGAGCGTCAGGACTGCAATCGCACGCATGACGGAATTTTCGCTACACTGCGTAGGCGGCTCCGGCCAGGTGCCGGACGCCTCCTTCGCCGACGGCTCTTCAGGAGACGGCCATGCGCAGAACTGCCCCTCTCGCGTTGCTGCTTGCCGGGCTTGGCGTGATCCTTCGCTCGGCGGCCGCCCCCCCGCCCCCGCCGGGAATGGTTGCCGCCGCCCGCGCGTTCCTCGACTCGCTCACGCCGGAGCAGAAGCAGAAGGCACAACTGCCATTCGAGGACGAGGAGCGGTTCACCTGGTTCTACACTCCCGTGCCCAGGAAGGGGCTCCCGCTCAAGGCCATGACCGCCCCGCAGCGGACGGCGGCGATGAACCTGCTGCGTGCCGGGCTGAGCGAAAAGGGATACACGAAGGCCGAGACGATCCGCGCCCTCGAAGACGTGCTCGTGGAGCTCGGCGGAAATCCGGCGGTTCGCGACAAGGAGCTGTACTACGTCACGATCTTCGGCGAGCCCGGGCCGAAGTCGACCTGGGGCTGGCGGTACGAAGGGCATCACCTTTCGCAGCACTGGACGGTTGTGAACGGCGCCGCGATGGCGGTGGCCCCCCAGTTCTTTGGCGCCAACCCGGCTGAAGTTCGCATTGGCGCGAAAAAAGGCACACGCGCCATCGCCGCCGAAGAGGATCTCGCATTCGAGCTGCTCGCGTCGCTGACGCCGGCGCAGCGCCAGGCCGCCATCGTGAGTCCGACGGCGCCCGCCGACATTCTCACGACGAACACACGCGAGGCGGCGATCCAGGAAGATCGCGGGCTCGCCTACGCGCAGATGACCGCCGCGCAGCAGGCGCGGCTGGTCCGTCTCATCGAAGCCAATGCCGACGCCCAGCCGGAGCCGCTGGCGCGCGACCGGCTGGCTCGCGTACGAGCTGCGGGACTGGACGGTGTGAAGTTCGCGTGGATGGGCGGCATCGCCAGAGGGCAGGGGCATTACTACCGCGTGCAGGGGCCGACCTTCCTCATCGAGATGGACAACACGCAGAACGACGCGAATCACATCCACCTCGTCTGGCGCGAGTTCAAGGGCGACTGGGGCCGGGATCTTCTGGCCGAACACTACCGGACGTCGCGTCATGAGCGGTGACGTCCGCCGCGTTCGCCGCTCCCTGTGCTGGAGCGCCGCGCTCCTCGTCTCACTCTCCGCATCCGCCGCGCGGGGTCAGGCGCCCCCCGTCCATCGGGCGATGCGCGTGCTCGACCTCGGCCATCCGCTGCGCGCCGCGGATCCGAGCTGGGATGGAAAGCCTGCGTTCGAACGCGAGGGCACACCGCGGAACGGCCGTTTCGAATCGCAGGAGCACTTCGGGACCCACCTCGACGCGCCCTCCCATTTCGGCGGCGCGTGGACGGTCGATCGAATTCCTCCCGAGCGTCTGGTGCGGCCCGGCGTGTGTATCAACGTGACCGGCAAGCCCGAGGACTACCAGGTCACTGCCGCGGACCTGAAAGCCTGGGAGTCGGCGCACGGCGCGATCCCGGACGGAGCGGTCGTCTTCATCGCGACGGGCTGGGATGCCCGCTGGCCTGACCGTGCCGCGTACATGAACGAACGCCGCGGCGTGAAGCACTTCCCCGGCATCGGCGTCGACGCGGCGCGTTACCTCGTGGAGCGCAAGGTGGCGGGCATCGGCATCGATACTCCCAGCGTCGACTACGGCCCGTCGACACAGTTCGAGACGCACAACATCACCAATCCGGCCAACATCTATCACATCGAGAACGCGCGCGGCCTGACGACGCTGCCGCCGTCAGGGTTCACCGTCGTCGTGGCCCCGATCAATCTCGCCGGCGGCAGCGGCGGCCCGACCCGCGTGCTGGCGCTCCTGCCATAGGCTTGGCCTCGGTCACGGGACGCGTATGGCGCCCCGCGCGAGCCATCCCAGCAGCGTCGACGCGACGAGCCCGATGATGAGCTCCGCGATCCCGATCCGCTGCGCCCTGACGCGCGGCGCGGTCGGGCGCAGCGTGACGGCCGCACGCGCGGCGAGGATCGACAGCACCGTCAGCAGCCCGCGCGGCAGCAGGCTGCCGCGCTGAAGCGCAAAGACGATGCTCATCGCCGCCGCATGCGCGATCAGCGGCGGAGTACCCGATGCAGGCTCGCCGTGAAGGCGCAACACGCGCGTCCGAACGGTGACCATGGCAGGAATCGTGCGAGCGCCTGCGACGGCCCACAGCGCCAGCGCCTGCGGCAGCCCCCACCCGTCCGCGAGCGGAATGGCCGCGGCCGAGGCGGCGAGCGCGGCTGCGCCACTCACCTCCGGGACGAGTCCGCGGCTTCGGTTTCGCGCGTCGAACGCGATCTGAACGAGCGCCAGTGGCGCCGCCGCGGCCAGCAGCGCGAGCAGCGACAGGTCCGCGCGTACGAGCGCCGTACCGCCAGCCGCGCATGCCACGGCCAGGTACCCGAGCGCGAACCGCGAGGCGAGCCGCGTTCGCGGCACGCGCCGGCCCGCACGCCGGTCCGTGAGCACGATCTTCAATGGCTGGCGTGCGAGGAAGACACCCAGCGCGGCGATGCCGAGCAGCACGCCCGAGAGCGACGGGGCCGCGACCAGGCCGATTACGATCGGCTCGAACAGGAGCCCCCATCCGCCATGTTCCGGCGGCAGAGCCACGGATCGCAGAGAAGGGGAGAATGCAGGCAAGGGCGCGAGACGCACGTCACGAGGACCCGGTACAAGTAACAGGAACATGCCGCGAGGACAACTGGCAAGTGGCAGGCGGAACTGTCGCGGTGTGGAACGGTTCACCGGGAACGGGTTCACAGGTCGGCCGGTGCGCCGTGCGCCAGCGGCCCGGGACGGACGGGCCCGCGTAAACGGGCGCTGCGGCCGCGCCGTA